>RRZU011636106.1_pt1 | contig 14981 bp, 16 predicted proteins | sample 2165561 | NCBI WGS metagenome assembly RRZU01 (sample SAMN10456909, study PRJNA506462) | wastewater metagenome | isolation source: wastewater sludge | place: USA: Moscow, Idaho
ACGCTTTATCGCTGGGATAAGATGTAAAAAACACCGTCATTAACGGCACTGCAACATCAGATTATCGCCGTCTATGAGCGGAGCGAGTTCACCTATGGCACACGCCGCATTCAAGCTGAACTGCGATTGCAGGGTATCATTATCGCACGCAGTAAGGTACGTAAAGAAATGAATTTACTTCAGTTAAAACCCCGTTATCCCAAACCGAGGTTTTATCGAAAATCGCAGGGCGTGTGTGTGGGGAATACACTGAATCAAGTATTTTATACCAAGCAAATCAATGTAATATGGACAGGCGATATCAGCTATATTCCCATCAAACAAGGTTGGTTATATCTGGCTGTGGTATTGGATTTATGTTCGCGTAAGGTGGTCGGGTGGGCGTGCTCCGATACGCCGGATACCGACCTGACCGAGCGGGCGTTATTATGAAACACTTGATGAGGGAATGCTGAATATTGCTGATTATATTGAGCGCTATTATAACCATTGTCGTTTGCATTCAACCTTGGATTATCTTTCGTCTGTCATATTTGAGCGGCAAAAACAGAATGAACAGCAAGTAATCCCATAAATATAGCTTAATTTTGTTGCAGAAAACTGAACCATTACAAACAGAGTCAGTTTTTACCTAATAGCCGCCCGAGAAAAACATTAGATTATTTCACGCCGTTGCACGTTTTTTCTGAGGCAACACAGGCAACGTAACATTAGGGGAGTGTTGCAACTTCAGAGTTGAATTCGCCAATTATTTCACAGGGAAACAGGATTTTTTCAAGATTTCACTAACCGCAACTTGAGTTCCGTTCACTGTCTCGGTTTTATTTAATGTCAGGAAACCGTTATTTTCTAATTCAGGTGATTTGCCTGTATATTGATTGGTGATTGACCATGAGTAGTTATCCACACTGAAAACAGTGGTTTCAGGGTTCGATTGTTCACCATCATAATCCATTGTTAGTATCTGTTCACCTAATTTTACTTGAGCAAAAGCAGTCGCTTCACCGAAATAATAACGGGCTTGAGTTTGTGGGCCGCCTTGTCCGGCTTCGCATTGGTAATTAATCCATTTTGCGCTGAGGATAGGTTCTTGATACTCTTTTATATTGACTTTCTGAGTATCAGCAGTTTTAGCGCAAGCAACCATTAAGACAGAGCAAGCGGCAACTAATAAAGTCGTTTTTTTCAAAGTCATATCGTTCTCCTTTAGGGTACTAAAATATTGAAGCTTCAGAATGAAGCTTCTTGGTTAAACATCACTATTTATCGTAACTCTTTGTTATCGTGGCTATTCGTATCATGGTAATGCTCGCAAGCATATAGCGTATTGCTCATTAACATTGCGACTGTCATCGGGCCAACTCCGCCCGGAACAGGGGTGATAAAAGCTGCATTTTCAGCAGCAGAAGCAAAATCGACATCGCCGACCAAGCCATTTTCTGTGCGATTAATGCCGACATCAATAACGATTGCGCCTTTTTTGATCCAGTCGCCAGGGATAAAGTGCGGTTTGCCAACGGCAACCACCAAAATATCTGCACGGCGAATATGTTGCTCTAAATCTTGGGTGAAACGATGAGTAACGGTAACCGTGCAGCCTGCTAATAATAACTCCAGCGCCATTGGACGCCCGACAATATTCGATGCGCCAACCACGACTGCGTGTTGTTCATAAAGATTGATATTTGTTGTTTGCAGTAATTTAATGATGCCATAAGGTGTGCAAGCACGCAGTAACGGGATACGTTGGCATAAGCGCCCAACATTATAAGGATGAAAGCCATCAACATCTTTATAAGGCGAAATCCGATCGATGACTTTAGTCGAATCGATTTGAGGAGGGAGTGGTAGTTGCACCAAAATTCCATCAATACTACTATCTTCATTGAGTTGATCTATCAATTGCAACAGTTCTGATTCACTCGTTTCTGCAGGTAAATCGTAAGATTTTGAATAAATTCCCAATTCGGTGCAGCTTTTACGCTTGCTACCGACATAGACCTGCGAAGCGGGGTCCGCACCGACTAAAATTACAGCCAGTCCCGGAGCACGTTTTCCCGCAGCAATACGTTGCACGATTTTTTCGGCAATTTCCGTTTTGATCTGTGCAGCAATTTGTGTACCGGAAATGATTTGAGCTGTCATTAAATGTGTCCTTATAATCAATATTAAGTAACAAACCTTGGTATTTTGGCAGAAAAGTGCGGTTATTGTAAGAGTAAACCCGTTAAAAAATAAGCGACCGCATTAAAAAAAGCAAAAAGTGATTGACGAAAAATTTCATACTCTTATAATGCACGCTACTTGTCGGCGAGTAGCGCAGCTTGGTAGCGCAACTGGTTTGGGACCAGTGGGTCGTAGGTTCAAATCCTATCTCGCCGACCACTTCTTTCTTCCCTTGATTTTCAATATCCAACTCAAGATATCACAGTGCGCCCTTAGCTCAGCTGGATAGAGCAACGGCCTTCTAAGCCGTAGGTCACAGGTTCGAATCCTGTAGGGCGTGCCATTTATTTTCAAATAAAGTTCGAAATAGCTTGTTATCTTGCGATAATAGTGTTTTAATGCGCTCCAGCTAGACGACAGTTTATTTAAGTTCGATATTTCCTGTACTTCCTTAATACAAATTTTATTTTGTTTTCCTGAAAGTCTTTGAATACCAATCTCTATCTAAGTTCAAGTTATTAGCAACGCGCTTACTTTAAGCAAACAGATTAAAAATTAATTATATTAAGGATGACATCATGTCTAAATCAAACGGTACAGTAAAATGGTTCAACTCAACTAAAGGCTTCGGTTTTATCACTCCGGCAGACGGTAGCAAAGATTTGTTCGTTCATTTCTCAGGCATTTTGGGAAATAACTACAGAACTTTAGAAGAAGGTGATCGTGTAGAGTTCAACGTACAAGATTCACAACGCGGCCCATCAGCGGTTGATGTTGCTGTTATCTAAGTCAAGAAATAAGACTTAAATTAACCTCCTACGGGAGGTTTTTTGTTGTCTGATAAACAGAAAGTATTTTCTCGTCATGTGTTTGCGTTACGCTTTCTCATTATCTTTGTGATTTTCGAGTTGGGATAGTGTTATCTAATTGTTATATCAAGAAATAATATGTGAGGTGAATAACAATTTAGCTCCGGATGATTTGTCTAAAGTGGTGTAATCCGTCTAAAATCATGACACTTATTCATTTATTGGAAATATTGTATGCCTGATTCACGTGCACATTCTCTTAAAAAACTGACGCTTTATCCTTTTGCGATGGCAAGGCAGAGCAAGGTTATTCAATTTCTTCTCTCTATTCTATTCGGTTTGGGAATGATGTATTTATTATCCGATCCGAGTTTTAGCCAAACCCAGAATTTGGTTTTACTATTACTTTTTATGGCGATTGCACTGTGGATTACCGAAGCGATCCCACCGTTTTCAGTCGGCATTTTGATTATAGGGTACTTGGTTGTGGTGATGGGAACCGATGAAAACCAACATGCGATGCGCTATGTACAAACGTGGTCTGACGGCGTTATCTGGCTGTTTTTAGGCGGTTTCTTTTTAGCCGAAGGAATGAAAAAAACCAAACTGGATGAAGATTTATTAAAACGGTTACTACCGAAATTTGGTAAAAAACCGCACTTTATCTTATTGGGCTTGATGACGACCACGGCAATAATTTCAATGTTAATGAGTAATACGGCAACGACGGCGATGATGATTGCGACGGTCAGCCCGATTTTTGCTTCTTTGGATAAAAAATCGAATTTTTCAAAAGCTCTATTGTTAGGTATTCCGACGGCAGCATCGATCGGTGGAATGGGCACGATTATCGGTTCTGCACCAAATGCCATTGCAGTTGGCGCTTTAGAGGGAGTTGGAATTAGTATATCTTTTTTAGAATGGATGATTATCGGAGTGCCGATAGCGGCAGTACTGATTTATATATTTTGGCGGATTCTGTTACGACGTTATCGAATTAGCCGTGAAGATATGGACATTCAATTTGCAGTAAATTCGGAAGAGGTGAGCGATCAATTTGTTGCCAAAGAACTGCGTTTACAGAAATTGATTATGTTGTCGGTGTTGGCGGTTACGCTATTTTTTTGGTTAACTTCTAAATGGTTTGGTATTCCGATTGCTGCCGTTTCCGGCATTCCTATTGTGGCTTTAACCATGTTGGGGATTTTGGATTCCGACGATGTGCGTGCGCTACCTTGGGATACATTGATGTTGGTTGCCGGTGGTTTGGCGCTGGGAATGGCAATTCAAGAGCAGGAGTTGGCTAGTCATTTTGTTGATAAACTGAGCCATGTACAGATTAGTTTCTATTTGTTGATGCTGCTATTCGGTTTTATCACCGTGTTGTTATCGAATTTTATGAGTAATACCGCGGCAACTACAATTTTGGTTCCGATCGCTTTGTCGTTAATGAGCATTTCCAGCGGGGATTTCAGTCCGGCAGTATTACCTTTGGTTATTGCGCTAAGTGCCTCTTGCGCCTTGTTGCTACCGGTATCCACTCCACCAAATGCGATTGCATTCAGCACCGGCTTAATTAAGCAATCGGAATTCCGGCTAGGCGGTGTTTCAATCGGCATTTTCGGACCGTTAAGCAGTATTATCTGGGTGCTGGTCGTGACTTCTATCTTGAATTAAAGCCAATAAAAAAACCGCACTTTGCTTTATCAAGCAAAGTGCGGTCAGAGTGGTCAAAACGTTTTATATGCCTAAATTTATAAGTTACGGCTTATAAAGGGTTTCTACGCCTTCTTCGTCTTCTTCCGACCAGTCATCGTCCCAATCTTCGTCATCATCATCGTGGCTGTGTGCGGCAATTTGTTCTTGATGGTAGTCGTCCCATTTGAATTTAACATCGGCAATTTCTGGTTCGGCTTGCTCGATAGTCCGCGGGTTATCTTCGATAAACTGCATAATGTCACGGCATAGCTCTTTCACATGTTTGCCGGTGATCGCTGAAATCAGGTAGTAATCATCTTCCCAACCTAAACGTTCAACGATTTCGGCTGCTTTTGCTTCGGCTTCTTCATCGCTTAAGGTATCAATCTTATTGAATACCAACCAACGCGGTTTTTCTGCCAATGCTTCGCTGTATTGCAGCAATTCGGCTTCAATGATGGCAATATTATCGGCTGGATCGCTTTGATCAATCGGGTTGATGTCGACTAAATGAATCAATACCCGACAACGTTCCAAATGCTTTAAGAAACGAATGCCCAGTCCGGCACCGTCAGATGCGCCTTCAATTAAGCCCGGAATATCGGCAATCACGAAGCTGCGGTTGGCATCGACACGGGCAACGCCCAAGCTCGGAACCAAAGTAGTAAACGGATAATCAGCGACTTTCGGTTTAGCAGCGGAAACGGCACGAATAAAGGTCGATTTGCCGGCATTAGGAAGTCCTAACATTCCGACATCGGCAAGTAACATCAACTCCAGTTGCAAATCCCGTTTTTCCCCTGCGGTACCGTTGGTTTTTTGGCGTGGGGCGCGGTTGACCGAAGATTTAAAACGGGTATTACCTAAGCCGTGATAACCACCTTTTGCCACTAACATTTTCATGCCGTGTTGGGTCAAGTCGCCGACAATCTCTTTGGTATCGTTATCAATTGCACGGGTTCCCACCGGCACACGCAAAGTAATATCTTTGCCACGATGACCGGTGCAACCCGCACTTCGTCCATTTTCGCCACGTTCGGCAGCAAACCGTTTTTCAAAACGATAATCGACTAAGGTGTTGAGGTTATCATCGGCGATTAAATAAACATCGCCACCGTCGCCACCGTCGCCGCCGTCAGGGCCGCCTTTCGGTACATATTTTTCACGGCGGAAGCTGACGCAACCGTTACCACCGTCACCGGCTTCAATGCGAATTAACGCTTCATCAATAAATTTCATCTTTTTCTCCTGTTCAGCGCATTAAAGAACATTGCGCCGAAATAAAAATTTGTGTCCGATTGCGGAACATAATGCTCCGGTCACGACGACTAAAGCCCCGATGTAAGAGAGTAGATTTAAATCGGGTAAAGCAAATGCCTGTGGTGCTGCCCAGTGAGCGATTTCGGAAAATAAAATAGTAAACAGCGGTGTCAGGGTGATAATCGCACTCACCTTTGAGACTTCCCAGCGATTAATCGCCTCGCCATAGGCTCCGTATGCAATTAAGGTATTCAAACAACAATAGGCTAAACAGCACAGTTCTAACAACGGCAAATGTTCGATACTGCTAACCTCTGCCATTGGGGTAAATAATAATGCGGATCCTGCATAAAAAATTAGCAAAATCTGTTGTGAATTAAAGCCGCGTGACATCAGTTTTTGTGCCAATCCGTAACCGACCCAGACAAATGATGCGGACAAGCTCAACAATACGCCGATAGTATATTCGGTCATACTGGTAAACAACTCGGCTAATCGTTCATTAAAAAACAGCAATAAACCGATGATCAGTAGCGTTGCACCAATTTTTTGGGTGATGCCAATAACCTCTTTTAAGAAAACCGCACTTGCGATCATCATCATAAACGGAGAAACCTGTGCGATAACTTGGGTAACCGCCGGATCCAGATAGCTTAACGAGGAATTAAACAGTAGAAAGTTACCTCCCAAACAAAATATCCCGATGATCACCAGCCAACGGAAACGCGGGCTGAATAACAGCCTGGCTTTCGGTAATTTTCGTAGAAATGCCAGAATCAGCAATAAACCGAGCGCCGCTACGGCAAAGCGGTACCAAACAATGGTACTGATACTCATCACTTGGATAATCGGTTTTAATACCAGTGGTACGGTGCCCCATAAAATAGCTGTCGTTAGGGCAAAAAAGAAACCGCTGACCGGACGGATGGTTTGTTTCATACGGATGCTTATTTTTGTTTTCGCGAGTTGTGAGAGTATTCTACCTGCTTCATCGCCAATAAAAAACCCCGCTCTATCAAGTGCGGGGTTCTTTGGACTCTAAGTTAAATTAGTCAGCGATAATACTTACGTATTTACGGCTTTTATCGCCTTTCACTTCAAATTTTACTTTTCCGTTTGCAGTTGCAAACAGAGTATGGTCACGACCAATACCAACATTGCTGCCAGCATGGAATTTAGTACCACGTTGACGAACGATAATGCTACCGGCTAATACTGATTCACCGCCAAAGCGTTTAACACCAAGACGTTTACTTTCAGAGTCACGACCGTTACGAGTTGAACCACCAGCTTTTTTATGAGCCATTATTCGATCTCCTCTAAATTAGGCACTGATGCCAGTGATTTTCACATCTGTGAACCACTGACGGTGACCTTGTTGTTTACGACTGTGTTTACGACGACGGAATTTAACGATTTTAATTTTATCGCCACGACCGTGTGCAACTACTTCAGCCACTACTTTACCACCATCGACTAATGGGGCACCAATTTTTACATCTTCACCGTTGACGACCATTAACACTGAATCGAATTCAACTGTTTCACCAGTTGCAACTTCAAGTTTTTCTAAACGAACAACTTGACCTTCGCTCACTCTGTGTTGTTTACCGCCACTTTGGAAAACCGCGTACATAGAAAGAAACTCCGCTAAAAATGTGCCGAATAAACCAATTATCTGTTTATATCATATGGCACAATCAAAATTCATATAAATAGGGTGCGGATTTTACGCAAAAAATTGCCTGATAGCAAGTAACTATTTTGGATAAGCCTAAAAAATTTGATCCTTATCCGAATTGATTGTAGAAATCGTATTTAGATATCGGCTGAATTCAGGTACAATCAGCCTCCTAATATAATCATTAAGCGATAAATTTGAACAATGACAGGACAACAACAACCATTCGATCTAAAAAAGATCCAAGCGCTTTGTGCCGAGGACATGGGCAAAGTTGATCAACTTATTCTGGCTCAAATGAATTCGGATGTGGTGCTGATCAACCAATTGGGGCACTATATTATTAGTGGCGGTGGCAAAAGGATCCGCCCGATGATCGCCGTGCTGGCAGCTCGGGCACTTGGATATAACGGAACGGCGCATATTACTGCCGCTGCATTTATCGAATTTATCCATACTGCGACCTTACTGCATGATGATGTGGTTGATGAGTCGGATATGCGCCGTGGCAAGGAAACGGCGAACGCCCTGTTCGGCAATGCCGCCAGTGTATTGGTCGGGGATTTTATTTACACCCGCGCTTTCCAACTGATGACTTCGCTTGATTCTTTGAAGATCCTGCGGATCATGTCTGATGCTACCAATGTGATCGCAGAAGGGGAAGTGTTACAGTTGATGAATTGTAACGACCCGAATACCACCGAACAGAGCTATATGCAGGTGATTTACAGCAAAACTGCGCGTTTGTTTGAAGCGGCAACCCAATGTGCTGCGATTGTGACTGAAGCTGATGAGAAAATTGAAAATGCGATGCGGGATTATGGACGCTATCTCGGCACGGCATTCCAATTGGTTGATGATGTGCTCGATTATAGTGCGGATCAACAGTCATTAGGCAAAAATATCGGCGATGACTTGGCAGAGGGCAAGCCGACTCTGCCATTATTGCACGCGATGCACAATGGCGATCCAGCTCAGCAACAATTGATCCGTAACGTGATCGAGCAAGGCAACGGACGCGATCAACTGCCGCAAGTGTTAAACGCGATGCAACAACAGGGATCGCTCGATTATGCGATGCAAAAAGCGAGAGAAGAAGCACAAAAAGCAGTGGACGCGCTTGCTCCGCTTACCGACAACGAATATAAGCAAGCCCTAATTTCATTGGCGTATTTGTCGGTCGATAGAAATTATTAAGAGAAATCAATAGATTAATCATATATGACAGAATTACTAAATACTAATCCAAGCATTAAGCAAAGTGCGGTTGAGCAGACCTCTGAACCGCACTTTGCTACGTCACCTGAATCAGTTCGTGCCAAACGCCGTGATAAGAAAGAACGTAATCAAAAACAAGCAGCTCCATTCAGCCGACCGCACTTGGAACTACCGAACGGGTATAATAAATTATTGCTGCATTCTTGTTGCGCACCTTGTTCCGGCGAGGTGATGGAAGCGATCTTGGCATCAGGGATTGAATTCACCATTTATTTCTACAACCCGAATATTCACCCGCTAAAAGAGTATTTGATTCGCAAAGAAGAAAATATTCGCTTTGCCGAAAAATTCAATATTCCTTTTATTGATGCCGATTATGATCGCCAAAACTGGTTTGATCGCGCCAAAGGTATGGAAGACGAACCAGAACGTGGGATTCGCTGTACCATGTGTTTTGATATGCGGTTTGAAAAAGCGGCGGAGTATGCCCATCAAAACAGCTTCCCTGTGTTTACCAGTTGCTTGGGAATTTCCCGTTGGAAAGATATGCAGCAAATCAATGGTTGCGGGCACCGTGCGGCAGAAAAATATGACGATGTTGAATATTGGGACTACAATTGGCGTAAAGGCGGTGGCTCACAGCGCATGATTGAAATCAGCAAACGGGAGCAATTTTATCAGCAGGAATATTGCGGCTGCGTCTATTCATTACGCGATACCAACCGCTGGCGCGAGGCAAGTGGCAGACAAAAAATCGAAATCGGTAAGCTCTATTATTCTGCCGATTAAAAGAGACTCTTGCTTTGCCTTGGATCTTGGGAAACGCTTTACCTTAACCGATAAAGGTCGTAAACTAGCCGCAGCTTGTGGCGCTTTTTAGGAATAGCGTTTAAGCAAGAACCTATATTTTATTATTTTATGAGGACTATTCAATGAAACGTTTTTATCAATTTTTTGCTTTTGTTTTTGTTGCACTGGCTGTTGTAGCTTGCGGCGACAAAAATGCGGATTTAAAAGCAGATTTACAGGCATTTGATGTTGCAACCGAGCAAAACGGTAATTTAACCGAAATTCAAAAATTCCAAACAGAGTTAATGAGTGCTACGACTCCAGAAGAACAAGCCGTTATTTTCAACAAAATTGCTGATAAATATAAAGCGATTAAAGACAGTGTTGCTGGTTTGAAAATCAAAACTGCCGAAGCCAAAACATTACAAGAGAAATTTACCTCTGGTTTTGATGATTTCATCAAATTAATGAGCGACTCGGCAACTTATGTGGTCACCCCGCCGACAGCAGAGCAACAACAAGCATTGGTGACATTACAACAACAAGCGACTACCAAATTATTGGAAGCTGCACAAGGCATCCAAGAATTAAAAGCGAAAGTTGAGAAAAAATAATCTTCGCGATGATAAAAAAGCCCGCAATGCGGGTTTTTTTGTATTATTTTTTTATCTATGATTCCTGATTTAGAATTTCTTATAAAAATATTCTTATGAAAAATTTCTTATGAAAGATAGACGAGCCTGATATGAAAAAATTGAAGCAATTACTACGCGATGTTCGGATTGCGCTGGGTAAACTTATTTTGGATAGCAATAAAGCGGTACTTGATACAGCTGAATTACAGCCGATAAAAAGTATTTTATTTCTACGTCAAGACGGCAAGATCGGAGATTATATCGTCAGTTCTTTTGTGTTTCGCGAATTAAAAAAACAGAATCCGAATATTAAAATCGGCGTAGTTTGCAGTGATAAAAGCCTGTTTGAGAAAAATCCCAATATCGATATTCTTTATCCGGTCAGAAAGAAAAATATTTTAGATTATGTTAAAACCGGAATTCAACTGAGAAAAGAACACTATGATGTGTTGATTGATCCGACGGTATTTTTACGCAATCGTGATTTATTACTGATTCGCTTGATTAATGCCGAAGTTAATATCGGCTATCTGAAAGCGGATTATCAAATGTTTAATCTTAGTATTGATAATCAACAATTGCATTTTTCCAAGGTTTATATTAATGCTTTAAATTTATTGGGAATTGCTCAAGTTGATAGTCGATACGATATTGTGCGAGATGATGAAAGTGAGCGAAAAATAGCAGAGTTTATTAAATATAATAACTTGCAACAGATTATTGCTTTAAATTGCTTTGGTGCCGCACGTGCACGGCGTTTTTCTGATAACAATATTCGCCGTTTGCTCGATCGTTTAACATCCTTATGTCCGCAAAAAAGTATCATTTTACTTGCCTACCCTCAAGTCACTCAACAATTAGCTGAAATTGCCAAACAATATGTGAATGTTATGGTTTATGAAAATACTCAAAGTATTTTTGATTCGATTGCTATTATTAGAGCTGCTGAAACAGTCATCTCTCCGGATACCGCAATTGTGCATATTGCAAGTGGTTTGGAGAAAAACTTGATTGCGTTTTATCAAGATAAAACGTTGGCGCCAATTAACTTCGCACACTGGCAGCCAAATAATTCAGCTCAAACACATATTTTATTCTATCAAAATCATATCAATGAAATTGTAGCTGAAGATATTCAGGCAGACTGGGTAAATGTTTAGTAGGAGTTATCATGAAAAAAGTTTTGGTCGTTAGAAATGATAAATTGGGTGATTTTATGTTAGCGTGGCCCAGTTTTGCCATGTTGAAGCAATCAGCACCCGATTATCAGGTTACCGCACTTGTACCGGCATATACGGCCGAGTTGGCTATGGCTTGTCCGTATATAGATGAAGTAATTATCGATTCAGGTAAAAAGGCGGATCCGCAAGCACAAAACAAAACATTGCAAGCGATCAAACAAAAGAAATTTGATGTAGTAATCAACTTATTTTCTGATCGTTATAATGCCGTTTTAATGTGGAAAGCAGGCATTCCTTATCGTATGGCTCCGGCGACCAAAATTATCCAATTTTTATATAATAAACGGGTTAAACAGCGCCGTTCTCGCTCGTTAAAGCCTGAGTCTCAATATAATTTAGACTTAATTCGTCAATTTTTGCAGGATCAACAAATTGTTGCGCTTGAACCGAAAGCGCCCTATTTACAATTTAAGGCGCAAGAACTTGCAGATCAAAAACAAAAATTAATTGACATGTTGGGCTTGTCGGAAAATAAAAAATGGATTTTTGTCCATGCAGGAACGGGTGGTTCCGCCAATAACCTGAACTTACAACAGTACGCTGAAATTATACAGGGCTTAGCTCATTCTCTATGTTGCCAAATCATTTTGACTGCAGGGCCCGGTGAAAAAGAGAATGTTGAACGTTTGGTCAGGCTAAGTCAATTAGATGATGGGCAAATCAAGATTTATGCTAAAAATGACGGTTTGCTTGATTTCGCACGCTCTTTAGCCTGCGCGGATCTATTTATTGCCGGTTCAACCGGGCCTTTGCATTTAGCTGCGGCATTAAATAATTTAACCGTAGGATTTTTCCCAAGCAAACGTTCGGCAAAGGCATTGCGTTGGCAACCAATTAACCAAGAAGATCGCCATCTGGCATTCAGTCCTCCGGTAGGCAATACGGAGTCAAGCGAAATGCAATTAATTGAAGCAAATGAAGTTGTTGTTAAAATTGTACATTTTGTTAAACAGCATTGGGAGAAGGGTTAGCGTTTTTTATCCGTTTTTGTTCGAACCCACAAATCGGCATATTTGATAAAAGTTGAATGTGCTGATAATACCGCTAGTAAAAAGCCTTGTTTACCGTCCAAAAATCCTGCCTTTAACAAATACATTTTCACAAAGCAACTGATGGCATGCGTCATTCCTTGAAACAGCGTTGCCGTTTTTCCGGCTTGTTCACGTTGTTCTGCCCAAGAGCGGGCGTAAAAAGCGGATTTAGTTAAATAATGATGGAGATTTTCATAGGTATAATGTAATAAATCCCCTGTTAATTTTTCGATTTGAAAGCCATTTGGTTCGATAACTTTTTCATGGACTAGCGCATCATTATATTGCGTATTCGAAGTGCGGTATAAACGCAGCACCCAGTCAGGATACCAACCGGAGTGGCGGATTTCTCTTCCGAACACTTCACTGGAACGCCCGATTTGGTAAAGGGTATTTGTTTTATTCAGTACCACAGCTTGCAGAATTGACTGCTTGAGCTCAGGCGTGATTCGCTCATCGGCATCTAGCCACAAAACATAGTCACTATCGACATATTGTTGCGCCCGCTGCCGCTGTTTGCCGAAGCCTAACCATTCGGAATTTTGATAAAATTTTGAAGTGTAATTTAAAGCAATTTCTTTGGTTTGATCCTGACTTCCGGAATCTAAAATCACAATTTCATCAACCCAGTCTTTCACAGTATCTAAGCAAGCCGCTAAGTGCTTAGCTTCATTTTTAACAATCATGGCGATGGCAAGAGTTGGTTTTGACATAGATAATCCTTATTGAGATGACTTTTTTATTATCTTAACAGAAGTTAGGAATAGGGTATAATCAAAACACAGTTGTTCGAAAGCATAGTTGATAAAATAAAGTGGTGGTGAATGTTTTTTTATTGTTACACCGTATTGATGTATCTAGTCCAACCTTTACTGCTGCTGTGTCTATTACGACGCAGTATCGAAGCGCCGTTATATCGTCAACGGATTAATGAACGTTACGGATTTTATTCAAGGAAATCGGTAAAACCCAAACCAAACGGTGTGTTAATTCATGCTGCATCCGTGGGAGAGGTGTTGGCGGCTCGTCCGTTGGTAAATGCGATTTTGCAGCAATATCCTGATTTGGCGGTTACGCTCACCACGGTCACCCCAACCGGTTCCGAGCGGGTTAAATCGGCTTTCGGTGATAAAGTCAGTCATGTTTATCTACCTTATGATACTCCAACCGCGATGGCGCGTTTTCTGTGTTTTGTGCAGCCTAAAATCTGCATTGTGATGGAAACCGAACTTTGGCCGAATTTAATACATCAGCTGGGAAAACGTAATATTCCGCTGATTATTGCCAATGCCCGCCTTTCGGCACGTTCTGCCCAGCGTTATGGCAAATTTAAGCGTATGATTCGGCAGATGTTATCGGGTATTACCCATATTGCAGCGCAAGACAGCATCAGTGCTAATCGTTATTTATCGCTTGGTTGTGAGCAATCCCGTTTAACGATTATCGGCAATCTGAAATATGATTTGAGCCTAAGTGCGGTTTTACAGCAACAAATTAGCAGCTTAAAACAACAATGGCTACCAACCTCGCGTCCGGTTTGGATCGCAGGCAGCACTCATCAAGGGGAAGAGGAAACCGTGCTAGAAGCGCACCGCACTTTGCTACAGCGTTATCCTGATTTGCTGCTGTTAATCGTGCCACGTCACCCAGAGCGTTTTAAAGCGGTGGAGGAGTTGATTCGAAAATCAGGGTTTAATGCCTTGCGCCGTTCCGATCAGCTTGCGCCAACCAGTGAAACCGAAGTGATGTTGATAGACAGCATGGGCGAGTTGATGTTGATGTACGGTATCAGTCAAATTGCCTTTGTCGGCGGTAGTTTATTGCCGATTGGCGGGCATAATCCGCTGGAACCGTTAGCATTTAAACTGCCGGTGATTTCCGGCAAGCATATCTTTAATTTTCCCGAAGTGTTTACGGCCTTAAGTGCGGTTGGTGGTGTGATTGAAATCGATAACCAAAGTGAGCAGTTGACAGCTACGATCGATAGCTTATTATCAAAGCCAGAGCAGGCAAGGCAATATGGCGAAGCTGGTTATCAAGTATTGATGGAAAATAAAGGTGCGTTAGATCGCTTGATGCTATTATTGCAACCTTATCTCGAATTACAGGAAAAATAAAATGCAAACGACGGTGATTTATCCCGGAACTTTTGACCCGATAACCAATGGTCATCTTGATATTATTGAGCGCAGTGCTTTGTTGTTCCCGAAAATTATTGTTGCAGTGGCAGCCAGCCCGAGTAAAAAACCGTTGTTTGATTTGGCACAGCGGATTGAGTTGGTGCGGCAATCGACCCAACATTTAAACAATGTCGAGGTGATCGGTTTTTCCGGTTTGCTGGCGGATGTGATCAAACAACACAATATCAAAGCGATTATTCGTGGAGTTCGTGCGGTTGCGGATTTTGAATATGAATTACAGCTTTCACATTTAAATCGCTTATTGACCAATGG
>RRZU010051859.1_pt1 | contig 14978 bp, 13 predicted proteins | sample 2165561 | NCBI WGS metagenome assembly RRZU01 (sample SAMN10456909, study PRJNA506462) | wastewater metagenome | isolation source: wastewater sludge | place: USA: Moscow, Idaho
GACAATGCAAAAGTTTATTATTGGAATGAACAAGAGTGGGATAGAATAAAAAAATCAGCTTCTCAACTAGAATCTATGAAAGATTTTGTTGAAGAAACAAATAGAATTTTTGGTGATAATTTAAAAAACTATATTAGACCTGTTTCAAGATTTGATGAGATTGATATAAAAGATTTATCTTCATATACTTCAGCAGAAGCAAGTGGCAAAAAATGTAATCTAGTAAAATATGTTGAACTTGGTTCAAAACTTGATTTTTTAAGTGATGGTATAGAAATTGTTGACACACCAGGACTTGATGATCCAGTTATTCAAAGAGAAGAGATTACAAAAGAGTATATTAGCCAATGTGATATGATGATACACCTTATGAATGTAAGTCAAAGTGCAACTTTAAAAGATGTAGAATTTATAATTGATGCCCTACTTTATCAAAATATTTCAAAACTTTTGGTTGTTATTACAAGAGCTGATACAGTTTCAAAAGAGCAATTAGACGAAGTTATAAAATATACAAAAACTTCAATTGAAAAACAACTAAAAGCTCAAAACAAAGATTCTCAACTTGACTATATTTTAAAAACAATAAGATTTATTCCGATTTCAGGAAGAATGGCATTATTACATAGAACAGGTAGAGAAAAAGAAGCGCTTGATGCAGGATTTACTATTGAAGATACTGGTATTTTGCAAATTGAAAAATATCTAATGGATACACTATTTGGTACAAATTCACAAAAAGGTGAGTTAGTTGTTCAATCTACAAAAAATCAACTTCAAAAAGTTATAGAAAAACAAATATCATTTAATAACTATGAATTAACATTATTGTCAAAATCTAAAGAAGAATTAGAAAAAGAGTTAGAAGAGTTTAATAAGAAAAAAGCTGTAAATACTAGAATATTTCAAGCGATGAGCGAAGATATAACTTATTATAAAAATGATGCAAAATCTTATATTGATTCATTAGAAACTTTTCTAGAAAGTGAACTTATTGACTTACAAACAGTTATTAAACAAAGAGTAGTAAGTGATGTTAAATACTCTTTTGAAAAAATGAAAAAAAGACCTGAAAATAGTAGAATAAAAGTTATAGTTGAAACTGCAATAAAAGATCGGATTATTGATGTAATTAGGGATTATAGATATAAATTTATTAAAAAATCTCAAACTATTGGTGAACAATGTGAACAAAAATATCATGATTTAGGTTTTGCAATTGGACATAAAAATGAGAATTTTGATGCAAGAGGATTTTTCCAAGAAGATTTTAAATCAGGATTTTTAACTTCAAATAATGAAGTTTTAATTTCTCAAATAATTGATGCTGTTTCAAAATCTAAAGATTCAAGAATTAATGAACTTGATAGAGAAATAGAAGCTTTAATTTCAACTCAATTTACATCAATTGAAGATGATTTAAAAGTAAAAGCTAAAAAAGTAAGTAATATGCTAATAGATTCATTTTTTACAACATTAAATGCTCCACTAAAACAGTTTGAACAAAAGTTAAAAAATGATGAAGAGACTTTACAAAATCAATTAAATTCATTTGAAGAAAATGATAAAAATAAAGATGTTATTTCTATCAATATTCATAAAAATATTAAAAAGCTTGAGAATATCTCTGCAACTATTAAAGGACTAAACTAATGAGTGCAAATTTAAATATATTAAAAAGTTTTGTTAACGAATTTAAAGAAACTTATACGGTTGTTGAAGCAATTTATGAAGATGGTTTAGTTGGAGATATAAGAAAAATTCAAGATAAACTTCTTGATGAAAAATTCTTTCCTTCAACTCAATTAAAAGCGATTTTAAATAAACAAATCAGACGTGCTCGTTATCCTATGGAAGTTGCTATTACTGGACAATTTAGTGCTGGAAAATCTACATTCTTAAATGCTTTGCTTTCAAGAAATATTTTACCAACAGGAATTACACCAGTAACTTCAAAAGTAAATTTTATAAACTATGGTGAAGAGTATAAACTAAAAATCACTTATTATTCTGGTGCTCAAGAGTATGCGCCAATTGAAAGTATTGCTGATTTTACAGACCAAAGGGAACATGAGATGAAAGATATAAAATATCTTACTCTTTATGCTCCAATGGATATTTTAAAAGATATCTCTTTTGTTGATACTCCAGGACTTAACTCTCAATCACAAAGTGATACAGATACAACAAGAAAAGTTTTAAGAGATGTTGGTGGAATTATTTGGCTTACTCTTATAGATAATGCCGGAAAACTGTCTGAAGCTGAAGTTTTAGAAGAGTATATGCAACACTTTAAAAATAAATCTTTATGTGTTTTAAATCAAAAAGATAAACTAACACCAGAACAAGTTGAAACAACAACAAAATACGTAAGTGAGAAATTTGGAAAATACTTTGCTAAAGTTGTTCCTATTTCTGCAATGATGGCACTAGAAGGAAGAGCTCAGCACAAAGATATTTTACTTGAAGATGAATATACAAAAATTGTAAATCAGTTTAAAAAAGATTTATTGGAAAAAAATGTTGATGAAATAGATTTTTTTGATAAAAGTTTCAAAGATTATAAAAATAAAATTAATTCTATTAAAAATCTTGATGCTACAACAAATACAGAACTTTTAAAAGAATCGAATATTCAAGATGTTTTAGATTTTATCAATGATACTATAAGACCACAAGCAGCAGAAGCAAAAGAGTTTGCTATTAAAAAAGATTTAAAAAGCTTTTGTGATATTTTAATAAAAGAGTATGAAACAATTATAAAAGTTTATGATGCTTTAGTTGATGTTTTAAAAAATTGCGAACCACTTGTAATTGAACATTTTGATAATATTCAAAAGAAATATTCTAAAGAACTTTTTACTATTTACAATTCATTAGAATCAATCATGGAAAAAATAGCTCATGAAGCGTATAAAAATATTAAAAGAAAAAAATCAATTAGATTTGAAGAATCAAAAAGCCTATTTGGAGAAAAAATAGAGAAGTTTGAATATGAAACTTTTTGGATTGATTCTGATGCAATTTATAAAGTTTTATTCTATGATGACCAAACAATTGACAAAATGTTTAAACGTTCAATCAAGCTACTTAAAAACGTAGAATTAAATAGTGATGAAGCTTTTAGAGATGCTTATAGAATAATAAGAAATGATGTAGTTAAATGGCAAGAACCTTACGAACTTATAAGAAAACAAAGGGAAATTTCATCTGATATAGAATTTTCAAATACAAGACATTTTGCAGCTAAAGTTTATGAAAATGTTTTAAAATCTTTCCATAGAGCAATCTTAGAAAATATCTCAGCATTAAGAAAGAAATTTGCATATTTTAATGGTGCTTTATCATATTCATATATTCAAACTACACAAGCAACAATTGCACATTTTGAACAACAAATTAGTGAGTCTGAAGAGTTATATAAAAAAGAGCCAACAAGATTTGCAATTTCTCATCCAAGAGAAGATGAAATTATTGCTAAATTAAAAGCAAACTTTGGTTTCGAAAAAATCGAAGATTTTTTAACTTCAAAAAGAAACTATTTATTTAAAATTGTAAAATACTCTAAAGAACAATATTTAGAAATAAATGAAGATAGAATCAAGTTTGTTCTATCTAAAAAAGAACAATATTTAAATAAAATTGAAGATTTAGAAAGAATAAAAGAGGAGATATAAAATGATAAAAGATATTATAGAAAATCCTAATTATAAAGAGTTAATTGAAAAACAAATTCAAGATATTATAGTTTTTCTATTAGATAATAACCAAGAGTTTTCAATAACAGCAAATATCACTCCAATTTCTTTTAATCCTGCTTTACCAGAAGAGATAAAATCACAGCTACATAAATTCTCATTATTTGTTTTAAGTAACTATACATACACAACTATTGAGATAAATGAAGAGTTTTTAAGTTTTGAAGCAGGTTTTGGAAATGAAAACTTTGGAAGTGTTGTAAAAATACCACTTCATGCAATTTTCCAAATAATCGTTGATGATTCAATTTTGTATTTAAATTCTATAGCAACAGTTGAAAAATTTAATAGAAATTTAGAGAAAAATTCATTTAATATATTTAAGAATAATCCGAATAATAAGAGATTTAATTAAAAGATGAACTTGTTTTTCATCTTTTAATTGGAGCAAATTTAAATAAAGCACTACCCCAAGTTAATCCGCCACCAAAGGCATCAAAAAGTATTGTGTCTCCAGCTTTTATTTTACCTTGTTCAAAAGCGTAGTTCATAGCCATAGGAATTGAAGCAGCTGAAGTATTTCCATATTTATCAACAGTAACTACAGTTTTTTCATCACTTAAATCTAAAGCTTCACCAACTGCTTTTATAATTCTATAATTTGCTTGATGAGGAATAAAATGATTTATATCTTCATTTGTAAGATTGTGTTTTTCAAGCATTGTTTTTACATCAGAAGTTAATGTTTTAACTGCAAGTTTGAAAGTTTCATTTCCTTTCATTTTTATACATGCCATTTTATTTTCTAAAACTTCTTGACTACAAGGATTTTTACTTCCTCCACCAGGAGTTTTAATTAAATCTTCATAGTTTCCATCGCTAGAGCAATTAATATCTATAATTGATTCACTTTTATCATTTGTTGCGGAAATTATAGCTGCACCCGCTCCATCACCAAATAGAAAACAAGTTGTTCTATCAGTATAATCTAAAATTGCGCTATATTTTTCTGCACCAACAATAAGTACATTTTTTTTCATTCCAGATTCAACAAATGCTTTTGCAACATTAAGCGCATATACAAATCCTGTACAAGCTGCACTTACATCAAAAGCCATAACATTAGGAAGTCCTAGTTTTGCAGCGATTAAACAAGCTGTTGAAGGCATACACAAAAAATCAGGAGTTACAGTTGCACAAATTACTAAATCAATTTCTTCTTTAGAAATCCCTGCTCTTTCAATAGCAAGTTCTCCTGCTCGTGCACCTAAATCTGACGAAGCTTCACCTTCATTTGCAATTCTTCTTTCTTTAATACCTGTTCTTTTTGTTATCCATTCATCACTAGTATCAATTATTTTTTCAAAATCTGCATTTGACATAATCTTTGGAGGAATATACGCTCCAATAGACCTAAAAGCTGCATAAATCATTAGACATATCCTTATTATTACAGTAATTAATCTATTTTGTTACTGTATTCTACTAATCTTTGTTCTATTATACTATCTAAATTTGAACTCGCAGCATTAATTGCTTGAAATATTGCATTTTGAATTGCTTTTGAATTCGATTTTCCATGAGATATAATAACAGGTGCTTTTACTCCAAGTAACGGAGCTCCACCATATTCTGCATAATCAACTCTTACTTTCAAGTTTTTGAATACTTTTCTCATAAGAACTGCACCTGCAATTGAGATTAGAGATCTTTTTAAATTCTTTTTAATAATTTTACCTATTGTATCTGCAACACCTTCTGCAGTTTTAAGTAAAATATTACCTATAAAACCATCACAAACAACAACATCAACAGTTCCTTTGAAGATATCACTACCTTCAACATTTCCTGCAAAACCTGGAAGTTTAGATAATAACTTATAAGCTTCTTTTGTAACTTCATTACCTTTACTATCTTCTTCACCATTACTTAAAAGACCAACTATAGGTTCATCAAGTCTTAATGCATATTGAGCATAAACTTGCCCCATAACTGCAAATTCAAATAAGTTTTTTGCATCACTATCAACATTTGCTCCAACGTCTAAAACTAAAGTATTTTGATTTTCACTTGTTGGCATCAATGTTGCAATTGCAGGTCTAGAAACACCTTTTATTCTTCCTATTCTTAATGTCGCTAAAGACATAGAAGCACCAGAATGTCCAGCAGAAACAACTGCGTCAGCATTTCCTTCTCTAACTAATTCTATTGCTTTATAAATTGTTGAATCTTTTCTTTTTAATGCATCTGTTGCATTATCATGCATACTAATAACATCATTTGTATCTAGGATTTCAATTCTTGGTAATAAACCTTGTGGGATAAGAGGAAGAAGTTGTTCTTTATTTCCAACTGCTATTGCGGTAAAGTTGTTGTTTTTTCTGAGAGCTAAAACTAAACCCTCAATTATAGGTTCAGGACCAAAGTCCCCACCCATTGCATCTATTGCTATTCTTAACATTAGTTTTTATATTCACCAGTGTTTGGATTAACCATATGAGGCATTTTCCAAGAACCATCACTATCTTTTACTGGTTTTTTTAACGTAATTTTATAATGAGTTCTTCTTTTTGCTGATCTTGTATGAGATACTCTTCTCTTTGGTACTGCCATTTTAATTCTCCTTAAAATTCTTTTTCAAAATTATCACTATTTTGTAAACAATTTTTACAAATATAATAATCGCTTTTTATGCTATTTAATTCACTTTCAATAATCTCATCAAAGTCAATTAAACTATTTTCAATTTCTATTACTAAAAATTCTTCTTCATTGCCTTTGTAAATTCCATCACTCAATAGTAATCTAAGTTCTTCATTAACTTCTACTATTTCTGAAATACCACATCTACAGCAATCTATTTCAGTATTACCTTTTAATACTGCCTCAACTTTTACTAATGATGATGAAATTCTACAAAAAATACCTTCAATTTCTACTGAATTGAATTGAGTTAACAATTCTTTTGCAGTTTGAGGTACTTTTTTAAATTCAATTTTCATTATAAAAGTTATCCTTATATTAGATGATTAACAAATTTCTCTTTGTGCAAAGAAAAAAGCTATTTCATTTTTTGCATTTTCTAATGAATCAGATCCATGAACTGCATTTGCATCAATTGAATCAGCGAAATCGGCTCTGATTGTTCCAGCTGCTGCTTCTTTAGGATTTGTTGCACCCATTAATTCTCTATTTTTTGCCATTGCATTTTCACCTTCTAAAACTGAAACTACAACAGGTCCTGAAATCATGAACTCAACTAAATCTTTGAAAAAAGGTCTAGCTGCATGAACTGCGTAAAAAGCTTCAGCATCTGCTTGGCTTAATTGTAATTTTTTTGTTGCTGCTATTTTTAATCCAGCTGATTCAAATCTGTCTAAGATTTTACCAACTTCATTTTTTGCAATTGCATCTGGTTTGATGATTGATAATGTTTGTTCCATCGTTTATATTCCTCAATTTTTTTTAAGTCGCGGATTATACCCAAAAAAATAAAAAAAGGCAAGTAAATAAATACTTGCCTTTTAAAATAGCTTGAAAATTATTAAAATTTATTATTCAACAACAGGAGTTCCAGGAGTTCCTCTATCTTCTTTTTCAATAGAACCAGAACCTGCTTCATCCCATACTATACATCCTTCAGTTGGACAAGCATCTGCACATGCTGGTGCATCATTATGACCTACACACTCAACACATTTATCAGCGTATACATAATATGTATCTTCTCCAGTGGGATTATCATCATTATCAACAATCGCTTCTACTGGGCACTCATCTAAACAAGCATCACAGCTAATACAGATATCAGTAATTTTTACTGCCATTGTATATCTCCTATATTATTTAATTTTTAAAAACTTTAGCACAGTATATATAAAAATATCTTTAAAATATTTTTATATTGGATAAAAATTATCATAAAATAATATTTTTCATAAATTTCAAAATTTAAGCAAATCTAAAGTTTTTTGTTAAAAGTTTTGTTGTACAATTACACTACAAAAATTAAATTATAAAAAAAGGATTAAATATGTTAGTAACAAAAAAAGCTCCAGATTTCACAGCAACAGCTGTACTTGCGGATGGTCAAATTGTAGAAAATTTTAACTTATATGAAAACATTGGTGAGAAAGGTGCAATTTTATTCTTTTGGCCTTTAGACTTTACATTTGTTTGTCCATCAGAAATTATTGCTTTTTCAAAAAGAACAGATGAGTTTAAAGCAAGAGGAATCAACGTAATTGGTTGTTCAGTTGATTCTCAATTCTCACACTTTGCATGGAGAGAAACAGCAGTTGAAAATGGTGGAATTGGAAGAGTAAAATTCCCAATGGTAGCTGATTTAAATAAACAAATTTCAAAAGACTATGATGTACTATTTGGTGAATCAGTTGCACTAAGAGGATCTTTCTTAATTGATAAAGATGGAACAATAAGACATGCAGTTATCAATGATTTACCATTAGGAAGAAACGTAGATGAAATGATTAGAATGGTTGATGCTATGTTATTTACTAATGAATATGGTGAAGTTTGTCCAGCTGGTTGGCAAAAAGGTGATGAAGGTATGAAAGCAAACAAAGATGGTGTTGCTGATTATCTTGCTAAAAACGAAGGTAAATTATAATACTTTAAATTTATTGTCTAAAAGGGTATCAAATTTGATACCCTTTTTTTATTTTCTTGACAATTTTTTAAATAAACACTAAAATTACACCACACTTTAAAAACTACAAAAACTACAAAACTACATAATATTTATGTAATACTAAAGGCAAACATACTCATGGAAGAGTCTAAAGAAGAAACAAAAGTAAAAAATGTAAAAAAGACAAGAACTCATATTCCTGTTGAAGGTTATAAAATAGAGCAACTAAGAGAATTACCGTTGGAAGTTCTTATTGATATAGCAAATGAATTAGATGTTGAAAATCCTCAAGAATTAAAAAGACAAGATTTAATGTTTATGATATTAAAATCTCAAATTGATGCTGGTGGATTTATTTTATTTACTGGTATTTTAGAGATCAAAGAAGGTGGATTTGGATTTTTAAGAGCAATAGATGGGAATTTCTCTGATACATCAAATGATTCTTATGTAAGTGCTACACAAATTAGAAAATTTGCATTAAGAACAGGAGATATTGTCTCAGGACAAGTTAGGCCTCCAAATAAAGAGAGTGAAAAATATAACGCATTACTCAAAATTGAAGCTATAAATTATCTTCCAGTAAAAGAATCAAAAAACAGACCTCTATTTGACAATTTAACTCCTCTTTACTCAACATCACGATTTAATTTTGAATATGACTCACAAAAAATGACAGGTAGAATGCTTGATCTTTTTGCACCAATGGGAAAAGGACAAAGAGGACTTATAGTTGCACCTCCTAAAACTGGTAAAACAGAACTTTTAAAAGAATTAGCACATGCGATAAGTAGAAATCATCCTGAAGTTACATTAATGGTACTTTTAATTGATGAAAGACCTGAAGAAGTTACAGATATGCAAAGAAGTGTAAAAGGTGAAGTTTATAGCTCAACATTTGATTTACCTGCACAAAATCACGTAAGAGTTGCTGAAATTGTTATTGAAAAAGCAAAAAGACTTGTTGAAATGAAAAAAGATGTTGTAATTTTACTTGATTCTATTACTAGACTTGCACGTGCTTATAATACTGTAACACCATCTTCTGGAAAAGTTCTTTCAGGTGGAGTTGATGCAAATGCTTTACATAAACCAAAAAGATTTTTTGGAGCAGCTAGAAATATTGAAGAAGGTGGAAGTTTAACTATTATTTCAACAGCTTTAATTGAAACTGGTTCAAAAATGGATGAAGTTATTTTTGAAGAGTTCAAAGGAACAGGAAATAGTGAAGTAGTTTTAAGTAGAAATGCAGCAAATAAAAGAGTTTATCCTGCTCTTGATATTATTAAATCAGGTACTAGAAAAGAAGAATTATTACTTACTCCTGATATTTTACAAAAAACTTGGATTTTAAGAAATGCAATTTCACAAATGGATGAAGTTGAAGCACTTAAATTCTTATATTCAAAAATGCAAAAAACAAAAGACAATGAAGAGTTTTTTGCTTCTATGAACGAATAATATTCTTATAATCTGCTTAAAGATGTAGAAAAAAAGTAAATTTTTTACAATATGTGTATATTTTATATAAAAAGTATATAAAATATATACAACTTTTGATATAATTCCTATCCAAATTTGATTCAAGGAAGGAAAATACATGACATACATAGACGAACTTTTAGATTATTTAAAAAGAACAAGTCCTGGACAAGAGGAATTTCATCAAGCAACAGAAGAAGTTTTACACTCACTTGAACCACTATTTGAAAAATACCCAATTTATAAAGAAAATAAAATTTTAGATAGATTAGTTGAACCAGAAAGACAAATCTTATTTAGAGTAGCTTGGGTTGATGATAGTGGAGAAATTCAAGTAAATAAAGGTTATAGAATAGAGTTTAGTTCTACTTTAGGACCATACAAAGGTGGATTAAGATTTCATCCAAGTGTAAACACTGGAATTATCAAATTCTTAGGATTTGAACAAATCTTTAAAAATGCACTAACAGGTCTTCAAATTGGTGGAGGAAAAGGTGGAAGTGACTTCGACCCTAAAGGAAAAAGTGATAGAGAAATCATGAAATTCTGTCAAGCATTTATGAGTGAATTATTTAGACACATTGGTGCAACAACAGATGTTCCAGCAGGAGATATTGGAGTTGGGGGAAGAGAAATTGGTTATATGTTTGGAATGTATAAAAAACTTGCAAATAGATATGATGGAACTTTTACAGGAAAATCTTTAAAATGGGGTGGTTCACTAGCTAGAACTGAAGCAACAGGTTACGGTTGTGTATATTTTGCTAAAAATATGCTTGAAGCAAAAGGTGAAACTTTAAAAGATAAAAGATGTGTAGTTTCTGGTTCTGGAAATGTTGCTATATACACTATTGAAAAATTATATCATATGGGTGCATTACCAATTGCTTGTAGTGATTCTGCTGGTATGATCTTAGATGAAGAAGGTATTGATTTAAATTTATTAAAAGATTTAAAAGAAAATCAAAGAGCAAGATTATCTGAATACGTAAAATATAGAAAAAATGCTAAATATACTCCTGTTACAGAATATCCAAAAGGTAGAAATGCAATTTGGTCAATTCCATGTTATGCAGCATTCCCTAGTGCAACACAAAATGAATTAAACCTTGAAGATGCAAAAGAATTAATCAAAAATGGTTGTAAATGTGTTAGTGAAGGTGCAAATATGCCTTCTACAAATGAAGCAGTTGATTTCTTCGTTGAACAAAAAATTGCTTATGGACCAGGAAAAGCTGCAAATGCTGGTGGAGTAGCAACTAGTCAACTTGAAATGGCTCAAAATGCTTCTATGGTTTCTTGGACTTTTGAAGAAGTTGATGCAAAACTTGAACAAATTATGAGAAATATTTTTGAATCAGTTAGTACAACAGCAGCAGAGTTTGGACAACCAACAAACTTTGTATTAGGAGCAAATATCGCTGGATTTAGAAGAGTAGCAGATGCTATGATTGAACAAGGTATTGTGTGATACAAATAAAATTTATACTTAAGGTTTAAAAGCCTTAGGTAGTCTACATTACATACCTACCTCTTAATATTTTCCTCACCTATTTTTTACTATTTTGAAAGCTAAAACAAATCTTTATTTTCCTTCCAAAAATGATTTTTAGCTTTCAAATTTTTACACAATTTTAACATTGTAGTTATATCTTTTTTGATATAATCCTTTCTAAATTTTCTATAAGGCTTAAGTTGAAAGTTGGAGTATTTGATTCTGGACTTGGCGGTTTAACTGTTCTAAAATCTATTTTAAAAGTTTTAAAAAATGCTGAAATTTTTTATATCGCTGATACTGCTTATGCTCCTTATGGAGAAAAAGATAGTGCTCTTATTTTAAAAAGATGTGAAGATATTACAAACTACCTTTTAAAAGAGTATAAAATAGATGCCTTAATTGTTGCTTGTAATACTGCAACAAGTGCAGCAATAAAACACTTAAGAGATAATTTCTCATCTTTGATTGTAATAGGAACAGAACCAGGTATAAAACCAGCTATTTTAAATACAAAAAGTTCTAATATAGGTATTTTAGCAACACCTTCAACTTTAAAAAGTGATAAATATCAATTATTAGTAAATGAACTATCTTCTATCAAAAAAGTAAATCTTTTCGAACAAGCTTGTCCTGGTTTGGCAATGCAAATAGAAAAAGGCGAAATAAATACTTTAACTACTTACAAAATGTTAGAAGAGTGGTTAATTCCAATGAAAGAAGCAAATGTTGATACAATAGTTCTTGGTTGTACTCACTATCCTTTGATTAGTCAAACTATAAAAAAGATAATGGGAGAAGATATAACTTTAATCCAAACAGGTGATGCAATAGCTAAAAGACTTTTATCTTTAAGTGAAGAAAAAGGTCATAAAAATATTGGTGATTTAAAAGTAACTGTTTTACATACAGGATTGATAAATTTAGATATGATAGAAAACATTTTAGAAAATAAAAATATTGAAGTTAGGAAGTGTGAAATATGAATAAAGAAATTTTAGAAGATAGAGTTTTAGCCCTAAAATATAGACCAAAAAGATTTGAAGATTTAATAGGACAAAGTACAATATCACAAACTCTATCTTTAGCTCTTGATTCAAATAGATTATCTCATGCTTACCTTTTTTCAGGTCTTAGAGGAAGTGGTAAAACTTCAACAGCAAGAATAATGGCAAAAGCTTTATTATGTTCACAAGGACCAACAAGTAAACCTTGTGATATTTGTGATAATTGTAAAAGTGCAAATGCATCTAAACATCTTGATATTATAGAAATGGATGCCGCAAGTAATAGAGGAATCGATGATATTAAAGACTTAATTGAACATACAAAATATAAACCAAGTTCTGCACGATTTAAAGTCTTTATAATCGATGAAGTTCATATGCTTACAACTCAAGCTTTTAATGCTTTATTAAAAACTTTAGAAGAACCTCCAGGATTTGTAAAAGTTATACTTGCGACAACAGATCCACGAACACTTCCAGCAACAATTTTAAGTAGAACGCAGCACTTTAGATTTAATAAAATTGCTCAAAGTGATGTAGTTCATCATCTTTCATACATTTTAAATAAAGAAAATATTGATTTTGAACAAAATGCTTTAGAAATTTTAGCAAGAAGTGGTCAAGGAAGTTTAAGAGATACATTAACTCTTTTAGATCAAGCTATAATCTTTTCAAAAGGAAAAGTAAACACAACAAGTGTTGTTGATATGTTAGGACTAATTGATCCTAAAATGATGGATAATATTTTTTCTATGATTTTAAATAAAGAAGATATTACAAAATTAGTTAAAGAGTTAGAAGTTTATGAAGTTTCGCAAATTTGTGATGAAATGACAATCTATTTAAAAGATAAAATGTTATCTCGTGATAATAAATTTGATTTGCTTTTATTTGATAGATTCTTTAGAATTTTAAGTGATGCAAAACAATTGCTTGCAATAAATAGTGATGGTACTTTTGTTCTTATTTTAACTTTTATGAAAATGATTGAAGCTACAAATCTAAGAACAATTGATGATATTATAAATCAAGTTGAAAAAATAGAACCTAAAAAAGAGTTAATTAGTGAAAAAACTGCTCCTATAATTGAAAGTAGTTTGGTTAAAAATCCTGAAATACCACAAAAAGAAGTAATTAAAGAAAAGGTAAATACTTTAATTGTTGAACAAGAGACAAAAATAGAAGAAGTAACTCCTTTTGATGAAGTTCTAATTCAAACAAATAATATTGTAGATTTAGGAGTTACAAATTCAATAGAGACTATAAATTATTCAACACCATTTGATGAATTACCAATAACAAAACCAATTGAAAATCAAAAAGAAGAAAAGATTGAAGAGATAAAAGAACTAGAAGTTGAACATATCTCTTTTGAAAATGAAGTATCTTTTAACCCAACACAAGAAGTTGAAATAATTCCATTAGAAGATGAATCTGATAAATTTTTAGATTTATACAATCAACTAACTGCAAAAGTTTACGATAGAGATTACTCTTTAGGTGAATGTTTTGAAAAAAACTTTATATTCAATGGTTTTAGTGATGATAAATTACATATAATTTCTTATGCACAAGATGAAGATAGAAAACTTTTATTTAAATACTTTGGACTTATAAAAGCTTTTGCACAAGATATTTTCGGTTCAAATGTTGAATTAGATTTCAAAAAGGAAGAAGCCACCATACTAGAACAAAAACCTCTAGTTAGTGAAAATGTTGAAGAGACTTCTTCAATGATTGAAGATATAGAATTAGGTTCTGGTTGTGTTGCTGATATGACAAAAAGTTCAGTTATAACACCTTCTCAAAAAGAGTTACAAATAAATGATATTTTAAACTCAAAAATGGTTGATAAAGCAAAAGAACTATTTGATATCAAAAAAATTACAGTAAAAACAAGAAGTTAAAATATTAACTTTCGATTAAATAAAAATAGATAAACTATTAAAAATTTTATAAGGAATTAAAATGAATTTTTCAAAAATATTATCCCTAAGCGTTATTTTAAGTGCATCTTTATTTGCAAATGATAGTACAGTTGTAGATTTTGAGAAAAAAAGAGTTGCTCAAAATCCAAATGTAAAAGTAAAAGATGTAAAAGTTAATACAAAAAAAGATTTACCACTTTCTGGTTGGAATGGTTATATTTTAGATGTTGAAGCAATTGTTCAAGAAAAATCTTTAAAAGTAAAAGATATTTTATTTAGCAATGGTGATTATATTGCTTTAGATTTAATCGATGCAAAAACTGGAAAATCTTTAAAAGATTTAGTAACTCCAAATCTAACTTCAAACTATTATGACAAAACAAAATTAATTGCAGGGAATCATAATGCAAAAGATAAAATAGTAGTTTTTTCTGATCCTCTTTGTCCATTTTGTATGGAATATATCCCTGAAGTTATAAATTATGTGAATAAAAATAGTGATAGCATTGCTTTATATTATTATGCTTTTCCTTTAGTTCAAATTCATCCTGCTTCTGGGGCTTTATCAAAAATTATTGAAGTTGCAAAAAATAAAGGTGTAAAAGATATTGAATTAAAAGCTTATAAAACTGATTGGGAAACATATTTTTCTCCTAAAGAAAATGATGAGAAAAAAATTCTTGAAGCTTTTAACAAAGAGTTAAAAACAAATATAAA
>RRZU010514555.1_pt1 | contig 14978 bp, 12 predicted proteins | sample 2165561 | NCBI WGS metagenome assembly RRZU01 (sample SAMN10456909, study PRJNA506462) | wastewater metagenome | isolation source: wastewater sludge | place: USA: Moscow, Idaho
GCTCGGCGCGCCCATCGTCGTCAAGGCCGATGGCCTGGCGGCGGGCAAGCGCGTGGTCGTGGCGGCGACCAAGGGAGAAGCGCACGCGGCCCGCGGCGACATGATGGGCGGCAACACGCTGGGCGTGGCGCACAACGACGGCGGCGCGCGCGTCGTCATCGAAGAATTCCTGCAGGGCGAAGAAGCCAGTTTCATCGTGCTGTGCGACGGCAAGAACGTGGTTGCCATGGCCAGCAGCCAGGACCACAAGCGCCTGAAGGACGGCGACGAAGGCCCCAACACCGGCGGCATGGGCGCCTACTCGCCCGCGCCGGTGGTCACGCCCAACATCCATGCCAAGGTGATCCAGGAAATCATCCGGCCGACGGTCGAGGGCATGCGCCGCGACGGCATGCCCTTCACCGGCTTCCTGTACGCCGGCCTGATGATCGACGCGGCCGGTGGCGTGAAGACGCTGGAGTTCAACACCCGCATGGGCGACCCGGAGACGCAGCCGATCATGATGCGCCTGAAGAGCGACCTGCTCGAGGTGCTGCTGCATGCCACCGACGGCTCGCTCGACCAGGTCACGCTGGACTGGGACCGCCGCGTCGCGCTGGGCGTGGTCATGGCCGCCGGCGGCTATCCGCTCGACCCGAAGAAGGGCGACACGCTGCGCGGCCTGCCGGCCGAGACCGAGGACTGCAAGGTCTTCCATGCCGGCACCGCCACCGGCCCGAACGGCACCGTCGTCACCAGCGGTGGCCGGGTGCTGTGCGTGACCGCGCTGGGCGACTCGGTGCGCACCGCGCAGCAGCGCGCCTACATCGGCGTGCAGTCGATCCAGTTCGATGGCATGCAGTACCGCAACGACATCGGCTACCGCGCGATCAAGCGCGGCGGCAGCGCCTGACATGGCCATGCCCGACGAGCAGCCGCTGTCGAACGAGGCGGTGCGCGGCTGGCTGCTGGGCCTGCAGCAGTCGATCTGCGATGCGGTCGGTGCCGAGGACGGCACGCCCTTCCTGACGGACGCCTGGGAGCGCCCGCCCGGCGGGCGGCTCGAGGGTGCGGGCATCACCCGGCTGATCGAGGGCGGCGCGCTGCTCGAGCGCGGCGGCTGCGCCTTCTCGCAGGTCCGAGGGCCGGCGCTGCCGCCCTCGGCCACGCAGCACCGGCCGGAGCTGGCCGGCGCGCCCTTCGAGGCGATGGGCGTGTCGCTGGTCTTCCACCCGCGCAACCCCTATGTGCCGACGGTGCACATGAATGTGCGCATGCTCTCGGCCACGCCGACCGAGGGCCCGGCGGCCGGGCAGACGGTGCGCTGGTTCGGCGGCGGCATGGACCTCACGCCCTACTACGGCTTCGAGGAGGACGCGGTGCATTTCCACCGCGCCTGCCGCGATGCGCTGGCGCCGCACGATCCGGCGCTGTACCCGCGCTTCAAGGCCTGGTGCGACGAGTACTTCTTCCTGAAGCACCGCGACGAGCCGCGCGGCATCGGCGGCATCTTCTTCGACGACTTCTCGGCGCTGGGCGCGCAGGGCAGCTTCGCGATGCTGAAGGATGTGGGCGACGCGCTGCTCAAGGGCTGGCTGCCGATCGCGCAGCGCCGCCGCGACACCCCGTACGGCGAGCGCGAACGCGACTTCCAGGCCTACCGGCGTGGTCGCTACGTCGAGTTCAACCTGGTCTGGGACCGCGGCACGCTGTTCGGTCTGCAGTCGGGCGGGCGCACCGAATCCATCCTGATGTCGATGCCGCCGAACGTGAGCTGGCGCTACCGCTGGGCGCCGGAGCCCGGCACGCCCGAGGCGCGCCTGGCCACCGACTTCCTGCGTCCACGCGACTGGCTCGCCGAAGCCGAAGCCGCCGAAGCATCCGGCACCGATGGCCTTTGAGTCGCTCCGGGCCGGGCGGCGGGTGCGCCGCATCGGCCTGTTCGGCGGCAGCTTCGATCCGGTCCACCAGGCGCACCGCGAACTGGCCGAAGCGGCGCTGGCGCAGCTCGGTCTGGACGAGCTGCGCTGGATTCCGGTGGGTCGGGCGTGGCAGAAAAGCCGACAGATGGCCCCGGCGGCGCATCGTGCCGCGATGGTCGGGCTCGCGATCGGCGACAATCCCGCCTTCGTGCTCGAGCGCTGCGAGATCGAACGCGACGGACCGAGCTACACGCTCGACACCGTCGCCGAGCTGCAGCGGCGCGACGGGCAGCGGCATCCGGGCGAGCCGGCCGACTGGTTCCTGATCATCGGACAGGACCAGCTGGCCAACTTCGCCACCTGGCACGGCTGGCGCGATCTGCTCGGGCGGGTCGTTCTGGCGGTGGCCGGCCGGGCCGGCGACGCGGTGCAGATGCCCGTGGCGCTGGCCGAGGCCGGCGCGCGGGTCGTGCCGCTGGCGATGATGCCGATGACGGTGTCGTCGACCGAACTGAGGACGCGGCTGGCTGCAGGCGAGCCGGCGTCCAGCCTGGCGCCCCGGATGGTGGCGCCGGCGGTGGCAGGCTATATTGAACGCCACGGCCTGTACCATCCCCACCCCCCGAACACGGAACAAGAACGGATCTAATGGACATCCGCAAGCTGCAACGCGCCATCGTCGATGGCCTCGAGGGCGTCAAGGCCCAGGACATCGTGGTCTTCAACACCGAGCATCTCTCGCCGCTCTTCGAGCGGGTGGTGATCGCCTCGGGCACGAGCAACCGCCAGACCAAGGCCCTCGCCGCCGGCGTGCGCGACGAGGTCAAGGGCATCGGTGGCGAGATCCTGAGCATGGAGGGCGAGGACAACGGCGAGTGGATCATCGTCGACTGTGGCTCGGCCGTCGTCCACATCATGCAGCCGGCCATCCGGCAGTACTACCACCTCGAGGAGATCTGGGGTGGGAAGGCGGTGCGCATGAAGCTGGCCAGCCAGCGCACGGGCCTGGCCAAGGCCTCGGAGGGCGTGGCCGAGGACGACGAGGCCCAGGCCGGCGTCGATGTGCCGGCCCGCAAGGCGCCGGCGCGCAAGCGCGGCTCCTCGGCCGCCGAGGCGGTGGCCAAGCCGGTCAAGCCGGCGGCCAAGCGCGCCCCGCGTGCGGCCTCCGCTGCAGACGGCGCGCCGGCGGCACGCAAGACCGCCCCGCGCAAGACGGCCGCCCGCAAGTCCACGCCGAAGATCCAGACCGTCGTCATCAACGCGCCCGAGCGCAAGGCCGCTGCACCCGCTGCCCGCAAGCGCGCGGCGCCCAAGCGCGGCTGACGCCCGGTCCGCGTCGTGAAGCTGACGATCGTCGCGGTCGGCCAGCGCATGCCGGCCTGGGCCGAGACGGCCTATGACGACTATGCCAAGCGCTTCCCGCCGGACTGCCGGCTGGAGCTCAAGGCCGTCAAGACCGAGCCGCGCACCACCGGCAAGCCGGTGGAGGCGCTGATGGCGGCCGAGCGCGCGCGCATCGAGGCCGCGCTGCCGCGTGGCGTGCGCCGGGTGGTGCTCGACGAGCGCGGCACCCGGCTGAGCACCGTCGCGCTGGCCGAGCGGCTGCAGGCCTGGCAGCACGACGGGCGGGATGTCGCGCTGCTGATCGGCGGGCCCGACGGGCTCGATCCGGCGCTGCGCGAGGACGCCGACGAGCGCGTGCGCCTGTCGGACCTGACGCTGCCGCATGCCTTCGTGCGGGTGATGCTGGCCGAGGCGCTCTACCGCGCCTGGTCGGTCAACGCCGGCCATCCCTATCACCGTGAATGAGCCCGAGTCGCCTTCGATGACCTTCCGGATCCACCTTGCCTCGCAGAGCCCGCGCCGGCGCCAGCTGCTCGACCAGATCGGCGTGCGCCACGAGCTGCTGCTGCCCGGTGACGACGAGGATGCCGAGGCGCTCGAGGCCGTGCTGCCGGACGAGGCGGCGCTCGACTATGTCCAGCGGGTCACGCTGGCCAAGCTGGAGGCCGCGCGGCTGCGGCTGGCCCGGCGCGGGCTGGCGCCGCTGCCCATCCTGTGCGCCGACACCACCGTGGCGCTGGACGGGCGCATCCTGGGCAAGCCGGCCGACGCCGCCGAGGCCCGCGAGATGCTGACGGCGCTGTCGGGCCGCGAGCACCAGGTGCTGACCGCGGTCGCGCTGGCCTGGCCGCTGCCGGACGCGCGCGCGCCGCTGCTGCGCCTGAGCCGCTCGACGGTGCGCTTCGCGCCGATCGGCCCCGAGCGCATCGCCGCCTATGTGGCCTCCGGCGAGCCGATGGGCAAGGCCGGCGCCTATGCGATCCAGAGCGGCGCGGCCGCCTGGATCGAGCACATCGCCGGCAGCTATTCGGGCATCATGGGCCTGCCCCTGTTCGAGACCGCGGGCCTGCTGCGGGAGGCCGGCGCCACGGTCTGATCCTGATCCGGGCCTGATCCGGGCAGCGCCGCCACAACACAGACAGAAAGCCCCACCGATGCCGATGCATGACATTCTGGTGAACTGGTCGCCGCAGGAGACGCGCGTGGCCATCGTCGAGAACGGAGCCATCCAGGAACTGCATGTCGAGCGCACGCTCGAGCGCGGTCTGGTCGGCAACATCTATGCCGGCCGCGTCGCGCGCGTGCTGCCCGGCATGCAGAGCGCGTTCATCGACATCGGCCTGGAGCGTGCCGCCTTCCTGCATGTCGCCGATGTGCAGATCAACGGCCAGACGGCCCGAGGCCACCACGGCGAGGGCACGACGCTGCCGCCGATCGAGAAGCTGGTCTATGAAGGCCAGACGCTGGTGGTGCAGGTCATCAAGGACCCGATCGGCACCAAGGGCGCGCGGCTGTCGACCCAGATCAGCATCGCCGGGCGGCTGCTGGTGCATCTGCCGCAGGACGACCACATCGGCATCTCGCAGAAGATCGGCTCGCACGAGCTGCGCGACCAGCTGCGCCAGCGCATGACCGCGCTGGTGGGCAACCGCGAGACCGGCGGCGGCGGGGGCTTCATCCTGCGCACCAATGCCGAGGATGCGTCCGACGCCGAGCTGGGCGACGACATCGCCTACCTGCGCAAGACCTGGGCGCTGATCCGCGAGCGGGCGCTGAAGTCGCCGCCGGGCTCGCTGTTGTTCGAGGACCTGAGCCTGGTGCAGCGGGTGCTGCGCGATCTGGTCGATGACCGCACCGGCTCGATCCGCATCGACTCGCGCATGCAGTACGACCTGCTGCGCGAGTTCGGCCAGCTCTACACGCCCGGCGCGGTCGGGCGGCTGCAGCACTACCGCGGCGAGCGGCCGATCTTCGACCTCTACAACATCGACCAGGAGATCGAGCGCGCGCTGGCGCGCCGGGTCGACCTGAAGTCGGGCGGCTATCTGGTGGTCGACCAGACCGAGGCGCTGACCACCATCGATGTGAACACCGGCGGCTTCGTCGGTGCGCGCAACTTCGACGACACCATCTTCAAGACCAATCTCGAGGCCGCGCAGGCGATCGCGCGCCAGCTGCGGCTGCGCAATCTGGGCGGCATCATCATCATCGACTTCATCGACATGACCCGCTCCGACCACCAGGAGCAGGTGCTGCTGGAGCTGCGCAAGCAGCTCGCGCGCGACCGCACCAAGATCACGGTCAGCGGCTTCACCCAGCTCGGTCTGGTCGAGATGACCCGCAAGCGCACCCGCGAGTCGCTGGCGCACATGCTGTGCCAGCCGTGCCCGACCTGCGGCGGCCGCGGCCAGGTCAAGACCGCGCGCTCGGTCTGCTACGACATCCTGCGCGAGATCCTGCGCGAGGCGCGGCAGTTCAATCCGAAGGAATTCCGCGTCATCGCCTGCCCGGCGGTGATCGAGATGCTGCTCGACGAGGAAAGCCCGCACCTGGCCGGCCTGAGCGACTTCATCGGCAAGCCGATCTCGCTGCAGGCGGAGGCGACGATGAACCCGGAGCAGTACGACATCGTCCTGATGTGACGACCGACCGAGACGAATGAGCACAGAGACTCCCGCCCAGCCCAGCCATCGCGACACGCTCCGGCGGCTGCTCACCTATGTGGCGCAGCACAAGGCCCGCTACATCGCCGCGATCGTCGCGCTGCTGATGACCTCGGCGATCGAGCCGCTGATCCCGGCGCTGTTCAAGAAGCTGCTCGACAGCGGCTTCCAGGCGGCCGACAGCTTCCCGATCTGGATGGTGCCGGTGGTGGTGATCCTGCTGTTCGCGGTGCGCGGCCTGACCACCTTCGCCGGCACCTACCTGATGGCCGACGCCTCCTCGCGGGTGGTCTACGACGTGCGCCGCGACCTGATGGGCTCGCTGCTGAAGGTCGATGCCAAGGTCTTCGGCTGGCTGACGCCGGGCCTGGCGGTCAGCAAGACGATCAACGACCCGCAGGGCTCGATCACCACGCTGTCGAACAACTTCAACACGCTGCTGCGGGCGTCCTCGACCTTCCTGTTCCTGTTCGGCTATCTGCTGTACCTGAACTTCCAGCTCACCATCCTGGCGATGGTGACAGTGCCGCTGATGATCTTCGTGGTGCGGCGGCTGCACAAGCGCGTCAGTGCGGTGGGCAGCCTGGAGTACGAGTCGCAGCAGCGTCTGGTCAACATCGTCGACGATGCCGCGCGCGCCTGGCGCATCGTGCGCACCTTCGACGCGCATGCCTTCGAGCGCGGCCGCTTCGAGTCCGAGGCCTGGACGCTGCGCCGGCTGATGGTCAAGCGCATCGCCAGCAGCGCGCTGCTGACGCCGGCGACCCAGATCGTCTCGGCGCTGGCGGTGTCGATCATCCTGTCGCTGGCGCTGTGGCAGGCGCGCAATGGCGAGGCCAGCGTCGGCGACTTCGTCGCCTTCCTGACCGCGCTCCTGATGACGATCTCGCCGCTGAAGCAGCTCACCGACGTGTCGCAGTCCTTCATCCACAGCCTGATCGGGCTGCGTGGCGCCTTCGACCTGATCGACGCGCCCGAGGAGCCCGATCCGGGCTCGCGCGACCTGCCGGCCTGTCGCGGCGACATCGACGTGCGTGCGCTCGAGGTCCGCTATCCCGACAGCCCGCGCCCGGCGATCGACGGCGTGTCGATGGTGATCCACCCCGGCCAGACGGTGGCCTTCGTCGGCGCGTCCGGAGCCGGCAAGACCACGATGGTCAGCACGCTGCTGGGCTTCGTGCAGCCCACCGGCGGCGACGTGCTGATCGACGGGGTGTCGATCCAGGACATCCGCCGGCCCTCGCTGCGGCGCCACTTCGCGGTGGTGTCGCAGGACATCGTGCTGTTCGACGGCTCGATCGCCGCCAACGTCACCTACGCGCAGCCGCGCGACGACGCGCGTGTCATCAGCTGCCTGAAGGCCGCCAACCTGTGGAGCTTCGTCGAGCAGCAGCCCGACGGGCTGGAGAGCGTCATCGGCGTCAACGGCAGCCGGCTCTCGGGCGGCCAGCGTCAGCGCCTGGCCATCGCGCGCGCGCTCTACAAGGACAGCGCGGTGTGGATCTTCGACGAGGCCACCTCGGCGCTGGATGCCGAATCCGAGCGGGTCGTTCAGCAAAGCATCGAGCAACTGTCCGGCCAGAAGACGATCATCCTGATCGCGCACCGGCTCAGCACCGTGCGGCGCGCGGATCGCATCTTCGTGTTCGAGGATGGGCGAGTGATCGAGTCCGGCACGCATGCCGAGCTGGTGCTCCGGGGGGAGCGATATGCCGCCATGGTCCGGTCTCAGGATGTGACGATCGATGTCCATCCCTAATGCCATGAAAAAGATCATTGCCTATTTCAGAGAGGCCAACCACAAGCGGCTCGAGCAGCGCCGGATCCTGAAGCGTCAGGGGCGGGGGCAGATGCGTTTCTTGGAGCAGCCCTCCGCGCGCACCTCTTTCTTCGAGACGCTGGCGTCCAATCAGGGGCCGGGTCCCGAGTTCGAGACTCGTCTGTCTGCGCAGGCGCCGACCGCTGTCATGGCGGATCTGGTGGCCTTCTACCTGCCTCAGTTCCATCCGATCGACGAGAACGATCGCTGGTGGGGAACGGGGTTCACCGAATGGCGCAATGTCGCGCGCGGCGTACCTCGTTTCAAGGGGCATTACCAGCCCCGCATTCCCCGCGATCACGGTCACTACGACCTTTCGGATGGAACACGGGTGCTGCACCAGCAGGCCGAGGCCGCCCGCCATGCCGGCGTGCGAGCCTTCTGCTTCCACTACTACAACTTCGATGGCCGGCGTCTGCTGGAACGGCCGGTGGAGAACTTTCTGGCCGATCCGTCGATCGACATCGGCTTCTGCCTGAACTGGGCGAACGAGAACTGGAGCCGGCGCTGGGACGGCAACGATCAGGAGGTGCTGCTCGAGCAGACCTACGATCCCGCCGGCGAGGCCGATTTCGCGGCGGATGTCTGCCGGCATTTTGTCGATCCGCGCTATCTGCGGGTCGGCGATCGGCCGCTGTTCATCTTCTACAGGCCCGGACTGGTGCCCGACATCGCCGGCCGGCTGGCGCGTTTTCGCCAGCACTGCCAGGACCGCATCGGCGTCAATCCGTATGTGCTGATGGTCCAGGGCTTCGGCAGCGAGGATCCGCGGCCCTGGGGGTTCGATGGCGCGATCGAGTTCCCGCCACACAAGCTGGGCGTCGACCTGCCGCAGGTCGACTACCAGGACGTCTACGATCCCCGCTTCCTGGGCACCTACTGCAGCTACGACGCCCTGGTCGAGCGCAGCCTGGCTGTCGAGTCACCAGACTTCGACCTGATCCGCACCGTGGTGCCGAACTGGGACAACGAGGCACGCAAGCCGGGACGCGGATTCGGCTTCGTCGGATCGACGCCGCTGAAGTACGAGCGCTGGCTGGCACGCATGATCGACCATGCGCGCGCTCACCCGGCGGCGGGCCAGCGGGCGCTGGTCTTCGTGAACGCCTGGAACGAATGGGCCGAAGGCGCCTACCTGGAGCCTGACGTGCACTACGGGCATGCCTATCTGAACGCGACGCGGCGGGCTGTCTGTGGCGCCACGCGCGTCTCGGATCAGCGCCACGGGGTCCTTCTGGTCGGACATGACGCCCAGCTGCACGGTGCGCAGCAGCTGCTGCTGAACATCGGTGCCATGCTGCAGCGGCGTTTCGGCGTGCCGGTGCGCTTCCTGCTGGTCCAGGACGGCGGGCCGCTGCTCGATGCGTATCGCCAGATCGGCCCGGCGCAGGTGCTGCAGCCGGGTGGCTCGCTGGACGATGCGCTGGAGTCGCTCGGGCTGATGCCGGGCGAAGCCGACGGCCTGTCGGTCATCACCAACACCGTGGTGACGGGCGAGGTGGTTTCCGCGCTGCGCAAGCGGCGCATGCGCATCGTCTCGCTGATCCACGAACTCGGCCACCTGATACGCGAGCGGCAGCTGGAGGATTGCGCCCGCGGCATCGCCCAGGATGCCGACGTGGTGGTCTTTCCCTCCGCGTTCGTCGAGGCCTCGTTCGACGAGGTGGCTGGCGGGCGGCCACGGCGGTCCGTCGTCAGGCCTCAGGGCATCTACGGGGACCTGCGACGCGCCAGGCCGGACCGGGCGGCCATCCTCGAGAAGCTCGGGCTGCCCGCCGGTGCACGGCTGGTCGTCAACGCAGGCTACGCCGATCTGCGCAAGGGCTTCGACCTGTTCGTCGAGCTGAGCAAGCGGCAGGATCTTCTCGGCGACGACGTCTTCTTCCTGTGGGTCGGCCGGCGTGATCCGCAGCTGATGCACTGGCTGGAGACCGATCCGGTGATGAGCCAGTCCTCGCATCTGCGGCTGCTCGACTTCACCGACCAGGTACTCGACTATGTCGCGGTCGCCGACGTGTTCGCGTTGACCTCGCGGGAAGATCCCTTTCCGTCGGTCATGCTCGAGGCGCTGGCCCTGGGCGTGCCGGTGGTGGCGTTTGCCGACACGGGCGGGTCCGCCGATGTCCTGGCCGAACCGGGATGCGGCACCCTGGTCGAGAAATGCAATGTCACGGCGATGGCTCAGGCCGTGCGGGACCGGGTCCGCGAGGACGATGACGCTGCCCGTGAGCGGCGCAGCCTGTTCGCGCGGTCGCGGTTCGACATGGCCGAGTACGTCTTCGACCTGCTGACGCTGCTGCGCCCTGGATTGCGCAAGGTGTCCGTGGTGGTGACCAGCTACAACCACCAGGATCATCTGGAGGCGCGGCTGGCGAGTCTCTTCGCGCAGACCTATCCGGTCTACGAGATCCGCTGCGTCGACGATGCCTCCTCCGATGCTTCGGTCGAGCGGGCCCGTCGCTACTGCGAATCGGTCGGGCGCGAGGTCGACATCACGGCCCGGCCCGTCAATTCGGGGTCCGCGTTCGGCAACTGGTCCGCGGCGGTGGCGTCCTGCCGGGGCGACCATGTCTGGATCGCCGAGGCGGACGACCTGGTCGAGCCGACCTTCCTGGCCGAGATGCTGGCCGCCGGTGCGGATCGTGCCGCGCTCGCTTTCTGCGATTCCCGGCAGATCGACGCGCGCGGCAAGGTCCTGGCCGAAAGCTACAACCATTACTACGAGACGTTCTGGCCGAGCGGCCTGCGCGAGCCCCTGCTTCAGCGTGGCGCCGATTTCGTCCGGGAGCGGATGGCGGTCTTCAATCCCATCCTGAATGTCAGCGGCGTGCTGTTCGAGCGCGAGCCGCTCGACCGGGCGCTGCAGGCTGCCGGGCAAGACATCCGCGGCCATCGTCTGGCTGGGGACTGGCGTCTCTACATCGAGGTGCTGCTGCAGCCCGGGGCTCAGGTGGTGTACGTGCCGCGCTCGCTCAACGTGCACCGACGTCACGCCCAGGGCGTGACGCAGTCGCTGGCGGCCGAGCGCCATCTGGACGAAGTGCACGGCATCCATCGCCATGTGGCCGAGCGGCTCGACGTCTCGCCGCAGATCTTGCGCCAGCAGGCCGACTATCTGGCCCGGCTGAAGCAGCAGCTGATGCCTGGCGCCCAGACCTGAGCCGTGACCGACGACGATCTCCTGCAGCTCCCCGACGTGGCGTTGTGCTGCATCGACTGCACCGACCGGCTGCCCTGGTCGCTGCGTGCGATGCGCCAGAGCCTGGCGCAGGTGCATTTCGGCGATGCAGTGCTGCTGACCGACCGGGTCGGGCAGGTCGGCGAGGCGGATCTGCCCGCCTCGGTGCGGCGGGTCGGCATCGAGCCGCTGCGCAGCGTCGAGGCCTACTCGCGGTTCATGATGGACGGGCTGCTGGCGCACCTGCGGCCGGCGCAGTCGCATGTGCTGGTCATCCAGTGGGACGGCCATGTGCTGAATGCGCAGGCCTGGTCGGACGAGTTCCTGGGCTTCGACTACATCGGCGCGCCCTGGCCGCATCTGCCGGCGCCGCACGACGTGGGCAACGGCGGCTTCTCGCTGCGCTCGCGCCGGCTGCTGGAGCTGCTGCGCGAGCCGCAGTTCCCGCCGGAGCATCCGGAGGACGTGTGCATCGGCGTGCGCTATCGCCCGGCCCTGGAGGCCCGCGGCCTGCGGTTCGCCGACGCGGCCCTGGCGCGCCGCTTCTCCGTCGAGGAAGGCTCGCTCGAGGGCCGTCCCTTCGGCTTTCACGGGCCCTTCCATCTGCCCGAGGTGCTCGACACCGGGACGCTGTGCCGCTTCATCGGCGACCTGTCCGTGTCGGCACTGGGTTCCTGGTGGATGGGCAGCTTCATGCGCGAGATGCGCGGCGCCGACGCGCAGGCCCGTCGGGTCTGGCAGGACTGGCTCGAGGCGGCCATCCCGGAGTGGCCGGAGGCGACGTGCCGCTCGGAGCCGGGGCGCCAGCTCTGCAAGGCGCTGCTGCGGCACCGCTTTCTGGAGGCTGCGGCGGCGCTGCTGGCGCGGCGCCGGCAGGCCGGTCCGGGCGCCTGGGCTGCCGACGCGCGCCTGCATGCGCGGCTGGCCGGGCTGCGCCTGCTGGGCCGGGGAGGGGCGCGGTGAGCTGGGTGCCCGAGTGGGTGCGCCGCTACGCGGCCGCGACCTGGACTCCGCCCTTCGAAGCGGACTTGCCTTCAGATCTCGCAAGTTTCCTGGCCGGCGTCTCGCCGTGGCGTGCTGCGAGGCGGCGCCTGATGCGCGAGCTGAGCCTGGTGCTGCACGGGCAGCGTGCGCTGCAGCGCCTGCGCATCGATCCCGGCGTGCGCCGCGTGCTGTGGATCCACCAGGGCACGCCGCAGGTCGGCGACTCCCTGATGGACCTGGCGGCCCGCCAGCTGCTTGCCGATCGCTTCGAGCGGCTCGACCTGCTCACCGACGCCCATCTGCTGCCGCTGTACCAGGCCGACCACCTCTTCACCGCGGTGGCCGCCCGTCCGCAGGATCTGCCCGGCGGCTACGACCTGATCCTGCTGCACAGCGCCAGCTCGCGCGGCACGCGTGACAAGTTCCGCTTCTTCCGCGACGTGCCCTTCGTGCATCTGCATGGCGTCTATACCGGTCCGGAATTCAACCGCACCCTGTTCGGCTTCCATCGCGTGGCCGCGCTGCTGGCGCAGGCACCGGCCGAGGCCGAGATCCGTGCGCGAGCCCGCACGGTGATGTGGCATTCGGCGCAGGACGAGGCCGCGATCGAGGCGGCGGATCTGCCTGCGGGGCCGCTGCTGGCGGTGGCGGTGGGCGGCGTGCGCGACTGGCGCACCTGCTCGCGCTGGGGCGAGGTGCTCGAGCGACTGGCCCGCCGGCCGCAGGGCTGTCCGCCGGTCGTGCTGGTCGGCGCCGCCAACGGCCTGGAGATGCGCGACCGGCTGGTGGCGGCGCTGCCCGGCGTGCGTTTCGTCGATCGCGTCGATCGCCACAGCCTGCCCGAGGTGCACGCGCTGCTGCAGCGCTGCGCGCTGGTGCTGGCCGCCGACGGCGGCCTGCTGCATGTGGCGCAGTCTGCCGACGTGCCGGTGCTGGGCCTGTTCGCCGGCATCATCGATCCGGCGTTCCGTGTCACCGCCGCCAACCGCACCCGCTGGCTGCATGGCCCGGAGCGGGTCGACGACATCGATCCCGACCGGGTGGCCGCGCTGGCCGGCGAGATGCTGGCCGAGGCCGGCGCGGACGTCGCTCAGGGCGGCGCGCCCGCCTCGATGCCGAGCCGTCGGGCGTAGAGCGCCAGACAGGCCTGCGCGCAGTCGGCCCAGCGGTAGGCGAGCGCATGGGCACGGATTTCGGCGGCGCGTGTCCGCAGGCGTGGCAGCTCCGCGCGCAGCGTCGCGTCCATCGCCGCGGCGTCCAGCTCCGGCCAGTAGGCGGCCGCCGTGCCGCCGATCTCCGGCAGGCTGGTCAGCGTCGACAGGAAGACCGGCTTGCCGAAGCACATCGCCTCCAGCGGCGGCAGGCCGAAGCCCTCGGTCTGCGACGGGAACAGGAAGGCCTCGCAGCCGGCATAGAGCCAGGCCTTGGTCGCGTCGTCGATGTCGCGCAGGAAGATCACGTTGTCGAGTCCGCGCTCGCGCGCCCGCGCCTCGAGCGCCCGGCTGTCGCTGCCGTCGGGGCCCGCCATCACCAGGGCATGGTCGGGCCACAGCGCAGCGAGGTCGAGCAGCAGGTGCGGGTTCTTCGAGCGCGCCATGCGGCTCAGGTGCAGGAAATACGGCCGCCCCTGCAGCGCCGCCACCGGCGAGCGTGGTGACTGCGAGAGGTCGCGCACGCCGTTGGCGATCACCTGCACCGGGCCCTGCCAGCCCAGGTGACGGCGGATGTCGGACTCGACGTAGTGCGTCAGCGTGATCACCTCGTCGAAGCGCGACAGGCGCCGGCGCAGCTGGTCGATGGCGCGCGCGGCCGCGTCCGGTGCGTCGTGATAGATCGGGTTCAGATCATGCACCGTCATCACCGCATGGCGGGTGCCGGGGGGCGGTGGAATGCGGCCGAGCTGGTTCAGCGCATGCCAGATCGCGTGCCGGCGCGGCTGCAGGTTCAGCCGGCTCTGCCAGGGCCGCACCGGCAGGTAGCCGACCTCATCGCCGAACAGGCCGATCCAGCGCGCGGGCAGATGGAAATGGAAGCGCACGCCCCAGCGCTCGCGCCACAGCGGCGCCGCGGCCGCGACATGGTGTCCGAGCTGGGTCGAGTATTCGCCCAGACCGTCGATCAGCGAGCCGATCTTGCCAAGGCTCAGTGTGACATGGAGGACAGCGGTGCGATTGCGCATCGGTGTCTCATCAGGCAGCCGCCTGCTCCAGTCGGGCGATTTCGGCCGCATTCCATTTGTCCTCCATCCGGATCAGGTGTGCGGTATCCGCGAAGGCGGGGGGACGAGCGCGCAGGGTCACCCGGATATAGTGGTGTACGAAGACATCCAGCGCGATGTGCAGGGGGCGAATGTCTCCGTGGTCGACGGCACGCTGCTTGATACGCAGGAACAGGTCGGCGTCTGCTGCTTGGATACGTTCGTCCCACAGGCCGGCAAGATCGAGGGCCCGGCGATTCATCAGGACGGAGTTCCCGACATAGCCTTCCAGGATTTGTCCTTCGAAGTCGTGTGCGCGTCGGGCACTGAAGGCTTCCCAGTCGCCGTACATCCAGCGATGCGACAACTGCAGCCAAGGCTGCTTCGGACCGAACAGGCGGACTGGTAGGGCCGCCCGCTTCCAGCGGCGGCGCATCACCCGGGTGGCCTCGGCGCTTTCGATGCGTTCTATCCCGCAAACGGTCAACGCATCGAGCCCGTGCCTTTCTGCCGATCTCAGCAGGCGCTCGTCCCAACCAGGGGGCACGACAATGTCATTGTTCAGGAACGCCAGCCATTGGCCGCGAGCACGCGAGATGCCCTGATTCTGAGTGTATGGATAGGAGTAGTTCGCAGGATTGCGGATGACATGGGCACCTACGGACGCGAAGTAGTCTCCCGATCCGTCCGTGCTGGCATTGTCGATCACGATCAGTTCGTAGGGCTGCCGCGTGTTGCGTTGCAGATGCTCGACGTACCAGCGGTTGACGGCCAGTTGGTTGTGTACGGCAGTGATGATGCTCGGGGTGGGCGTCATGGTGTCGGCGATGCCGGGGAGAGAGACGAAGGGGTCACGCCACCAGCCTGTAGTGCTTGTGGCTCAGGTCCAGCC
>RRZU012549152.1_pt1 | contig 14978 bp, 8 predicted proteins | sample 2165561 | NCBI WGS metagenome assembly RRZU01 (sample SAMN10456909, study PRJNA506462) | wastewater metagenome | isolation source: wastewater sludge | place: USA: Moscow, Idaho
TAATAATTCCAAAAACCACTCACTCTAGAGGGTTTATTTGTTGTGCCGTTTTTTAGGATAAATGTGAAAATTAATTTAACTTTGTTTGAATTTTATTTTTGCATTTTGCTTAAGTTGACGACATTGTCCGGTCGCCCTGGACCTTCGGTAAAATATCTCTGCCTTATACATATAGCTGAATAGTAACATTCAATCAAGTATTTTAGAATATTAGTGGTATAATATTCAGTCACTAAAAGAAAAGTTTACGATTTTACAGGAGTTTCGACTCTGTGGAGTCGACCGGGCTTTTCAGTCGCCCTGACCCTTCGGTAAAAAATCTACACCTTACATATATTGCTAAACAGTAACAAACAGCCACCAATGTATTTATAAACATTAGTGGCTGTTTTAATTTAAATCAATTTATTTTTATGTCCCTGTTCCGGCATATTTTAACGCCAAACGCATCCATAATTTATATGAAAGATAAAAGAACACAATCCCTACTATTGGTGTAATCAACGATATTTTATAATCTGCTTGTCTTAAAAAAAACAAAGAAGGATAATAAGCCATAAATCCAACTGGCAATACAAATGTAAAAATAAATTTAAACGCCTTGTTAAAAACAGTCATTGGATATCTAGCATAATCTCTAAACCTCGCAAAAAAAGTTAAAACCGTTATTCCGTGTATAGTTATAAATGCAAATGAACACGCCATAACCATGATTCCTATTACTATTAATGACGAACCAAATAAAAGTAACAAAGCAACAGTTATATTTACAAAATTAACTTCTATTCCTAGTTTAATCCAAGCATACACCAAAGTTATTAAACCAAAAACAAATTGGCCTAATCCTTTTGGATCAAAAGTTTCTGCAATATAGTAAAAGAATAAATTCAAAGGCTTAAAGCAGTATTTTATAAAATCACCATTTTCACAGTGAATCCACAACTGCCATATGTTGTCGAAAAATATTTGCATTGGCGTAGTTGCAAGAACAGAAAATCCATATATAAATATTAATTCTTCAAATTTAAAATCATCTATAACCGCAATCGACTTAAAAATAAGCCAAAACGACAATAATCCAGTAAAGTTTATCATAACCATAGCAAATGAACTGATTATAAAATCCCCTCTATATGCCATTTTAGATTTAAAATCCTGAGAAATCATCATGAAATAAATCTTAATATAGTTAAAAATACTTCTCTTCATTTTACCCTCCATTTACAATGATAGCTTTTGAAGCATGCTTATAAAATATCCTACTTAATAAAAATAGTAAAACCGCCCAAAACAACTGTAAAGCTATGATTTTTATATAATCTTCAACGCCATATGATTTATTTATTAACACCTGTAAAGGAAGATTATAAACTGCTTGAAATGGTAAAAACTCAGCTATCATTTTCAACTTTTCTGGGAAAAATGCAATAGGAACTACCGCACCTGACAATAATAATACAACAGTATCTTTCATGGCACTTATTCCCCATACGTTTTCTGTGTAAAATGAAAGTAATCCTATAAGAAAATCAAAAGTCAAACTTATAAAAGCCGCCATAACAAAAGCTAATAAGAAAAACAAAACATTTAAACCCATTTTTATATATCCACCAGATATAAAGTAAACGATAATAAAGTTTGGAATAAAAATGATTATCAAATTACTTATCATGTCACCAGCACCTTTTGATAAAACAAAAAGCTGATAGTCCATCGGCTTAACTAAGTACATGCTGACATTACCCGACTTTATATCTCTCGACATAATCCATTCTACAAAAACTGTTATTATACTACCCATTCCTCCTGCCAAAGCAAGATAAACAAAGGTATCTTGAAAGTTCATTCCGTTTATCATTTGACCATCAACATTTTTAAATATCGCTTGCCATAAAAAATACATTATAAATACATAGAATATATTCCCTATTATAGTAAACACAAAATAAGCTCTAAATGCTGCAACCTCTAAAAATGATGATTTTGCAATTGCTAATCCTGATCGAATATTCAACTTTAATCACCACCATATATTTTTTTGATTATATCTTCTGTACTTATTTCTTCTATTTTTATATCCGATATTTTAATCTTTTTCATAAAGAAATTCAAAGCATCTGCAAGAGATAATAATTCTTCATTTATAAGTAAATCAAACCACTGTTCTTCATCTTCCTCATTTTTCAAAATTTGAATTGAATTTTTAACTTCTTTGTTTAAAGCATCAATCAACTTATTTACAATATCCACATCTTGATTTACCTTACTTAATTTAAGAGTTCTGTACTTTCCAAACTTATTTTTTAACTGCCCTATCTCATCATCAAAAACCATTTTTCCTTTGTCAATTATTATTGCACGCTTGCATAATGCTTCTATATCTCCTATATCATGAGTTGTTAGTATAATAGTTGTATTTTTTATCGAGTTAATTTTTTTAACAATTTCCCTTATTTTACTTTTCATTGCAACATCCAAGCCTATAGTAGGTTCATCTAAAAAAACTATGGCTGGGTCATGTAAAAAAGATGCCACTATATCACAAAGTGTTCTTTGCCCTAATGACATTTGTCTTACTGGTTTCATATACAAGCTACTAATATTTACTATGCTATCAAATAACTCAAGATTTTCTTGATAGACTTTTGTGTCTATTCTGTATATTTCCTTAAGAATTTTAAAAGACTCTATCACAGGTAACGCCCACCACAATTGGGTTCTCTGTCCAAAAACAACACCTATATTTTGTGCGTTTAATGTTCTGTTTTTATATGGAACTATCCCATTTACTAAAATTTCTCCTTTTGTAGGTTCTAAAATTCCAGTCATCATCTTTATTGTTGTTGATTTTCCAGCACCATTAGGTCCTAAATATCCAGTTATTTCACCTTTTTTTATTGAAACTGATATATCATCTACTGCATTTAAATATTTATAGTCTCGTGAAAATAAATCTCTAATACTACCTTTTAAACCTTCATGTCTATTTAATATTTTAAACGTCTTGGTGATATTTTTTAATTCAATTATGTTGTCCATATTTCTTCCTCTCATTCTTTTTTGTTTAACAATAAAATTATATCACGAAATACGCCTAAAATAAATAGCTTAGAAATAAAAATATTATTTCTAAGCTATTTTTGTATAATTATTTTTTACTATAAAGCCTCTAAATGTATAAGTTTAAGCTTGTGTCTAAGTTTCGACTCTGCGGAGTCGACCAGGCTTTCCGGTTGCCCTAGAACTTCGGTAAAATATCTCCGCATTCACATATAACTGAATAGTAATCATTTTTAATTTTGATCAGTTGTTGTTTCGTTTTTTACAAACTTAACTTTGTTGTAATTTTCCATACCAGTTCCAGCAGGAACAAGCTTACCGATAATTACGTTTTCTTTTAGACCCAATAAGTTGTCACTCTTTCCACGAATTGCCGCATCGGTCAATGCCTTTGTAGTTTCTTGGAATGAAGCAGCTGATAAGAAGCTTTCCGAACTTGAAGATGCTTTTGTAATACCTTGTAAAACCGGTACAGTTGTAACTGAAAATTGATTTAGCATTCCATTTTCAATGTTTTGGTCAATTTCTTCATTTACATATGTAACTTCTTTATTATCAATCATAGAGCCTGGTAACAAGTAGCTACTTCCACCATCTTCAACCTTAACTTTTCTTAACATTTGTCTTACGATTACTTCGATATGCTTATCGTTGATATCAACACCCTGTAATCTATAAACTTTCTGTACTTCTTGTATAATATAATTTTGAACCTCTTCTGGTCCTTGAACAGCTAAAATATCTGCAGGATAGCAGTTACCCTCTGTTAATCTAGTTCCACGATTTATAAATTCACCGTTTTTAACTTTAATTTTAAAGTTATATGGAACCATGTAGCTTTCTTCTACGCCTGTTTCTTCATTAAGTACAATAACATTTCGTGTTGTTTTTATTTCTTCAATACGAACCAAACCGTCAATTCTAGCAATAATAGCAGCATTTTTAGGTCTTCTTGCTTCAAACAATTCTTCAACACGAGGCAAACCTTGAGTAATGTCATCCGCAGATGCTATACCACCTGTATGGAAAGTTCTCATAGTTAACTGTGTACCAGGTTCACCGATAGATTGAGCAGCTATAATACCTACTGCTTCACCAACAGCAACCAAATTGCCATTTGCAAGATTGGCTCCGTAACATTTTGCACAAACACCTTGTTTTGATTTACAGTGTAGAACAGATCTGATTTTAATTCTTTCTACTTTTAACGCAACTATTTTTTCAGCATCGGCCTTTGTCATTAATTTATTTTTAGAAATCAATATTTCTCCGGTTTCTTTACAACGTAAATCATCAACTAAATATCTTCCTTCTAGACGCTCAACAAGAGGCTCAATAATTTCATTACCATTTTTAATTTCATAAACAGCAATTCCATCATCTGCCGAACAATCAAATTCTCTAATAATAACATCTTGAGAAACGTCAACAAGTCTTCTAGTCAAATATCCAGAGTCAGCAGTTCTAAGAGCTGTATCCGCAAGTCCTTTTCTAGCACCACGAGAAGATATAAAATACTCAAGAATATTTAATCCTTCACGATAATTTGCACGAATTGGAATTTCGATAGTAGTTCCAGATGTATTTGCGATAAGTCCACGCATACCTGCAAGCTGTCTAATCTGATTTATACTACCACGGGCACCTGAATCCGCCATCATAAATATAGGATTATATCTATCTAAGTTACTCTTAAGTGCATTTGTTACATCGTCTGTAGCTTTATTCCATATTTCAATTACTTTTTTAGATTTTTCAGAAGCAGAAATATATCCATAATCAAATTGATCATTTATAACATCAATTTTTGCATCTGCATCTGCAAGAATTTCTTTTTTCTGTGGTGGTATAACCGCATCACATACAGCTACTGTAATAGCTGCTTGTGTAGAATATTTGAAACCTAAAGATTTTATTTTATCTAAAACTTCTGAAGTTGTTGTTGTTCCATGAATTCTTATACAACGTTCTATCATGTCCGAAAGTTGCTTTCTTCCCACTAAAAATGATATTTCCAAATCAAACTGCTTTTCAGAGTTTGTTCTATCTACATAACCTAAGTTTTGAGGTATATTTTCATTAAATATTAAACGACCTACTGTACACTCTATTATTTTAGATACTTTTCGGCCACCTATATCTTTAGTAACTCTTACTCTTACTGAAGCATGTAAAGATACATCTTTTTCATAGTAAGCCATCAAAGCTTCGTTTATATCTCTAAATACCTTACCTTCGCCCTTTTCACCTTTTTTCTCCATAGTTAGATAATAAGAACCTAACACCATGTCCTGAGATGGAACGGCAACTGGTTTTCCGTCTGAAGGTTTTAACAAGTTGTTTGCAGCAAGCATTAAAAATCTTGCTTCTGCTTGTGCTTCTGCTGAAAGAGGTAAATGTACAGCCATTTGGTCTCCGTCAAAGTCAGCATTATAAGCAGTACAAACAAGTGGATGAAGTTTTAAAGCTCTACCTTCTACAAGTATAGGTTCAAAAGCTTGTATACCTAATCTATGAAGTGTTGGAGCACGATTTAGTAAAACAGGGTGATCTTTAATTACATTTTCAAGAGCATCCCATACTTCTGTTTTTGCTCTATCAACAAGTTTTCTAGCGCTTTTTATATTTGCAATTACTTTTGTATCAACCAATCTTTTTAGAACGAATGGTTTGAAAAGTTCAAGTGCCATTTCTTTTGGTAATCCACATTGATACATCTTTAATTCTGGTCCTACAACGATAACTGAACGTCCTGAATAGTCAACACGCTTACCAAGCAAGTTTTGACGGAAACGTCCTTGTTTACCTTTAAGCATATCAGATAAAGATTTTAAGGCTCTGTTATTGGGTCCTGTAACAGGTCTTCCATGTCTTCCATTGTCAATCAAGGCATCTACGGCTTCTTGAAGCATTCTCTTTTCATTTCTTATGATAATATCTGGTGCTTCAAGAGTTAACATTCTTTTTAAACGGTTGTTTCTATTTATTACTCTTCTATATAAGTCGTTCAAATCTGATGTTGCATAACGACCACCATCTAGCATAACCATAGGACGTAATTCTGGTGGTATAACTGGTATAACATCCATAGTCATCCATTCAGGTTTATTCCCTGAAAGTCTAAAAGCTTCAATTATTTCTAAACGTTTTAGAAGTTTAATCTTTTTTTGTCCAGCTGGTAAATCTTTTAGTTCTTCTTTTAATTGTTCAGAAACCCAAACCAAGTTATTTACCCAATTACTTTTATCTGCGATTTCTGAAAATTCACCATTTGTATTTGCAGATTGTATGTATTTATCAAACAATTCTTCTATATATTTAGAACCTGTTTTAACTTTTATATGTGGTTTTTTAATTTCATCTTGCTCTCTATTGTATCTTAAAACCTTTTCCAAATAAACAGATCTTTTTACTACTTGACCTATTTCATAATCAACATTTCCTGCATTGTCAGTAATTACATATAATCTTTTTGCAAGATAATCTTGAATTTCTTTTTCTGTAAATCCTATAATTCTAGAAAAATCAGAAATGTTTTTTTCAATATAGTTATCAAATCTTTCTGGATCATATTCTTCTAGAAGTTCTTTTATCGATTCTGCTCCCATTAAAGCATAGAATTCATCACCATATTTTTCTAAGCAATCAACATATTCTTTTTCTGAAAGCAATTGTTTCTTTATCAATTCCCCAGTATTACTAGGGTCAATGACAATATATTTTGTAAAATATAAAACTTCTTCTAGTCTTTTTTGTGAAACTTCTAAAACTTGTCCTATTCTAGATGGGGTTCCTTTAAAATACCAAATATGAGAAACTGGTGAAGCCAACTCTATATGGCCCATTCTTTCACGTCTAACCTTTGCACGTGTAACTTCAACACCACATCTATCACAAACTTTTCCCTTAAATCTTATTTTCTTAAACTTACCACAATGACATTCCCAGTCTTTTGTTGGTCCAAAGATTTTTTCGCAAAAAAGTCCTTCTCGTTCTGGCTTTTGTGTTCTATAATTTATAGTTTCTGGTCTTTCAACTATACCAAACGACCAGGTTCTTATTTGTTCAGGTGAAGCAAGACCAATTTTTATAGATTTAAATTCATTAAATTCCAAAGCTATATCCTCCTAATAATAGAGATAGAAAAGAAAAGCAAGTTTATTAGTTACTATTCAGCCAAATTTAAGATTTTGTAGGAGTTTCGACTCTGCTGAGTCGACTGGGCTTTCCGGTCGCCCTAAACCTTCGGCACAATACCTCTTATGGCTGAACTGTAACGTTTATTGCTTTTCTTTTATTTAATACGATTGCTAGATTTATTCATCTTCAGCTGAAAGATCAAAACTAAATATATCATCTTCGTCGCTACTATCAAGATCTTCTAAATCATCATCTTCCGGATCATTTTCCAGTGTGAAACCAGCATCATCTATCTCTGAATCGTCAAAAAATACTTCTTCTGGCATTTCCTCTTCTGGTAAAGATACAGGCTGAGGAATTACTTCCACATCATCGTCATATGTTTGTTTCAAATCTATCTCTTTTTTATCAATGTCTAATACTCTTACATCTAAACCTAAAGACTGTAGCTCTTTTATAAGTACCTTGAAAGCTTCAGGGAATCCAGGTTTAGGAACATTTTGACCTTTTACAATAGCTTCATATGTGTTAACACGTCCAACTGTATCATCAGATTTAACTGTCAATATCTCTTGAAGTGTATATGCAGCCCCGTAAGCTTCAAGTGCCCAAACTTCCATTTCTCCAAATCTTTGTCCACCAAATTGAGCTTTACCACCCAAAGGTTGTTGTGTAACTAAAGAATATGGTCCAACAGAACGTGCATGTATTTTATCATCAACCAAATGATGAAGTTTTAAGTAGTACATATATCCAACAGTAACTCTGTTGTCAAATTTTTCACCTGTTCTACCATCATATAAAACAGTTTTTCCATCTTCGTTCATACCTGCTTCATTAAAACAAGCTCTTATATCATCTTCATGAGCACCATCGAAAACCGGAGTCATAATTTTCCATCCGAGTGCTTTTGCAGCCATACCTAAATGTACTTCTAATACCTGTCCTATATTCATACGAGAAGGAACGCCCAAAGGATTTAAAACTATATCTAACGGAGTTCCATCTGGTAAAAATGGCATGTCTTCTTCAGGTAAAATCCTGGAAACAACACCCTTGTTTCCATGACGACCAGCCATTTTATCTCCAACTGAAATTTTTCTTTTTTGTGCTATATAACATCTAACCAACATGTTTACACCAGGGCTCAATTCATCACAATTATCTCTTGTAAATATTTTAACATCCACAATAACCCCGGCTTCACCATGTGGTACTTTTAAAGAATTATCTCTTACTTCTCGAGCTTTTTCACCAAAAATTGCTCTTAATAATCTTTCTTCAGCAGTTAACTCAGTTTCTCCTTTTGGAGTTACTTTACCAACTAAAATATCACCTGCGTGTACTTCTGCACCTATACGTATAATTCCGTTTTCGTCCAAATCTTTAAGTGCATCATCACCCCCGTTAGGGATATCTCTTGTTATTTCTTCAGGTCCTAATTTTGTATCTCTAGCTTCTATTTCATATTCTTCTATATGCACAGAAGTATATACGTCTTCACGCACAACTCTTTCATTTAACAAAACAGCATCCTCATAGTTATAACCTTCCCATGTCATGAAGCCTATAAGTGCATTTTTGCCCAATGAAATTTCACCATTGCTAGTTGCAGGTCCATCAGCCAAAACTTGGCCTTTTATTATTTTTTCGCCAACATTTATAATAGGACGATGATTTACACAAGTTCCTTGGTTAGAACGTTTAAATTTTGTTAATTTATACTTATGTTCAATTCCTATTTCATCTTTTACAACAATTTCGTCAGCCGAAACCACAGATGCAATACCACTTTGTTCTGCTATTATACAAACACCTGAGTCAACTGCCGCCTTATATTCCATACCAGTTCCTACAATAGGACTTTCTGTTTTTAATAGTGGAACAGCTTGTCTTTGCATGTTCGCACCCATAAGTGCACGGTTCGCATCATCATTTTCTAAAAATGGTATCATAGAAGTAGCAACTGAAACAACCATTTTTGGTGATACGTCCATAAAGTCAACTACATCTTTTTCTGTTTCAAGAATTTTATCCAAATAACGTGCAGTTACCTTGGATTTCACAAACTTACCTTCTGCATCTAACTGCTCATTTGCTTGGGCTATAACGTAATTATCCTCTACATCAGCAGTCATATATACTACTTCCGCAGTAACTACGCCTGTAGCTTTATCAACTTTTCTATATGGTGCTTCTATAAATCCATATTCATTTATTCTTGCAAATGTAGCAAGATAGGATATAAGACCGATGTTAGGTCCTTCAGGCGTTTCAATAGGACACATTCTTCCATAGTGGCTATAGTGAACGTCACGAACCTCAAATCCAGCTCTATCACGTGACAAACCACCAGGTCCCAATGCGGATAAACGTCTTTTATGTGTTAATTCTGCCAAAGGATTTGTTTGATCCATAAACTGAGATAGTGGAGATGAACCAAAAAATTCTTTAATAGCAGCTTGAATTGGTCTAATATTTATAAGTGCTTGAGGTGTTATTGTGTCCATGTCTTGAGCTTGCAAATTCATTCTCTCACGGATAACTCTTTCCATTCTTGCAAAACCAATTCTAAATTGATTTTGTAAAAGTTCTCCAACAGCACGTATTCTTCTATTACCCAAATGGTCGATATCGTCTACAGTACCAACACCTGCACATAAATTCAAGAAATAGCTTATTGTTGCATATATATCATCAAGAATTATATGCTTAGGTACAAGTTCATCAGCTTTCTTTTTTATATTTTCTTTTAATTCTTCTGTGTCTGCTGAATCTTCTAGTATTTCTTTTAAAACTTTAAATGAAACCTTTTCATTTATGCCAAATTCTGCAACGTCAAAATCTACATAACCAGAAATATCAACCATACCATTTCCAATTATTTTAACTTCTTTTTCAACCATTCTAACTTGGTTTTCACCATTTTCTGTTACATAGTATTCTTTGCTCTCTACTGTAACAAAAGCTTCGTAAATACCAGCTTGCTCTATTTCTAAAGCTTGATTAAAACTTATAGTTTCTCCAGCATCAGCTATAAATTCTCCAGTATACTCATTTATAATAGGTCTGGATAATATATGTCCAGATAATCTAGATGCTATACCTAATTTTTTGTTATACTTATATCTTCCAAATCGACATAAATCATATCTTTTTGCATCAAAAAACAAGTTGTTTATATGTGAAAGTGCACTCTCCACTGTAGGAGGCTCACCTGGTCTTAATTTTTTATATACATCAATTAATGCATCTGAATTATTTTTTGTTCCATCTTTTTGTAGCATTGTTTGTGTGAGTCTTTCGTCTACACCAAACACAGCTTCAATTTCCTCATCAGTTCCAACACCAAGTGCTCTTATAAAAGTTGTGAGTGGTATTTTTCTGTTTTTGTCTATTCTAACATAAACAACATCATTAGAATCCATCTCATACTCTAGCCATGCACCTCTGTTTGGTATTACAGTTGCTTTAAATAAATCTTTACCTGTTTTATCTTTTTCAAATGCGTAATAAACACCAGGAGATCTTACAAGCTGTGATACTATTACACGTTCAGCTCCATTTATTACAAACGTTCCGCTATCTGTCATAAGCGGGAAATCACCCATAAAAATTTCACTTTCTTTTACATCACCAGTTTCTTTGTTCCATAAAGTTGCAACTACTCTCAGTGGTGCTGCATAAGTAACATCACGCTCTTTACATTCAGAAATCGAATATTTAGGAGTGTCCTCAATTTTATAGTCTATAAAATTCAAAACTAAATTTCCGTTATAGTCAGTAATTGCTGCTACATCACGGAAAACTTCCTTTAACCCCTCCTCCTTAAACCATTTGTAAGAATTTTTCTGCACTTCGATAAGATTAGGCATTTCTAGAGCTTCAGTAATTTTACCAAAACTCATTCTGACATTCTTTCCAAGTTGCTTAGGCTTGACATTCACCATAGGTGCTTGGTCCTCCTTCTTGTTGTTTACCTTAACAGGCATAGTGTTTGATGTATTTAATAGAAAAATTAGTAAAAACATATTAAATTCAAATCAATAAAATTTGAATTTATAAAAAAACTATTGCTATTTAAATTTAAATATGGTATACTATAAAGAAAATAGATATAAAAATATCCATTATGATACATTATATAATTATACTACAGTGTTGCAACAAAGTCAATACTCTTAATTTACTTTGTATTTTTATATAATTATTTATTTTTATCAAAACATATTTTTATATCTTTTCACCAATTTATAACCCAATATTTTATATTTAGATTGCTAAACCCTAATACAATAAATGTATTAGGGTTTTAATTTATTCTATTATTGAATTAATAATCCATTTTTTGTTTTGTTTGACAAACCTATAATTGTATTTTTTTTCAATTTCAGGCTTATATTCGGCGTTTTTACTTTGACTAAAAGGTGTTGGTTTATAATACTCAACAGAAATCGTATACTCGTTATCAGTTTCCATAATATTCTTTATCAAAGGTTCATTATGTGTATATTCAAATTCATATGGAATAATATAACTGTTGTTTTTTGAATCATATTTGAATTTTATATTTTTTTCTAATTCAACTGTGCCATGCTGTATCAATATTTTTTCCCCAAAATATTTTTTCGCTGAATTTTCCACTTCAGAAACAGGTATTATATACTCATTTTCCACCTTGTATTGATTTACATTTGAATTATTTAGTATAATATCAAATAGCGATGTTTTTAATATATCTTGAGCTAAAATAGTATCTAAGCTTTCATATGGCTCAACATCAGCGATAGATGTTATATATATCACTTCCATAAGTTCTTTTTTAAGTATTTCTTCTTTCTTAGGAATTGAACCTATAAACTTTATCGTTGTTATTACTGATGCAATACACCCTATCACAGCCATCAAAGTAATAAATATACCTACAATAAAATACCACTTTGAATGTTCATGTTCTGTATGCGAATTTTCCTTCTTTACAGATTCTTTTGTTAATTTTGGTTTTATATTTTCTTTACTTGATTTTGTATTTTTTTTACTAGTATCTTTTTTTTCAACTTTTACTTTTTTAGGATTTTGCTCTGTTTTTTCTTCATTTTCTTCATTTTTTTCATTTACTAATTTTTTTTGTTCTAAAATAAATTGACTTAATTCTTCTTTTTCTAATTTTTTTATTGTATTACTATATATAAGTTTTTTGTCATGATCGTAGTTAAATTGAGGATAAAAGTCAGTATGATGATAGCTATATTTTGTAAAATCAATGTTATTTTTATTTGAAGATATTTTTTCTTTTTCAGCCTGATAAACAGATTCATTATTTGAGCTGATATTTTTTGATGCTATTAATCTACTTTTGGCAGATTTTAAATTTGGCTTTTCATAATGAATCGGTTCGTTTTTCTTTTTGTCCACATAAGCAAGAATATCATCTAATTCATCTTTTTCATTTAGAATATCTTCTATACCGTTACTATCCATTTTTGCACATCATGCCTTTCTTATATAAAATTTAATTATCTTATTTGCCCACTACCATTTACCAAATACTTAATGGAAGTAAGTTCAAATAAACCCATTGGTCCTCTTGCATGAAGTTTTTGTGTGGATATTCCTATCTCTGCACCCAAACCAAATTCTCCACCATCTGTAAATCTTGTAGAAGCATTTACATAAACTGCTGCCGCATCAATTTCTTTTTGAAACTTTTCAGCATTCCTCAAGCTTTCAGTAACTATACATTCAGAATGTTTTGTACCATACTTTTCTATATGTTCAATTGCCTCTTCAATGTTTTCAACAACTTTAACTGATATTTTATAATCTAAAAACTCTTCTGCATATTCTTTTTCAGTTGCTTCTTTAATAGTTTCACCTAAAATATCTTTAGTTATTTTACAGCCATAAAACTCTACTTTATGTGCATCCATTTTTTCTTTTATTAAAGGTAAAACCTTAGTGGCAATGTTTTTATGAACCAACAAACTTTCTGCTGCATTACATACAGAAGGACGATGTGTTTTTGAGTTATTAGCTATTTCAACAGCCATGTTTATGTCTGCTGTCTCATCAATATAAACATGACAATTTCCTACACCAGTTTCTATTACAGGCACTGTCGAATTTTGCAAAACAGCATTTATAAGCCCTGCACCACCTCTTGGAATTAAAACATCTAGGTATTTGTTTAGCTTCATAAGTTCATTTGCGGACTCTCTACTAGTATCCTCTATTAACTGAATTATATTTTCATCTAAGCCACTTTTCTTAACAGCTTTTCTCATTACTTCTGTCAAACATTTGTTTGAGTTAAAAGCCTCTTTTCCACCTCTTAAAATTACAGCATTTCCAGCTTTTAAGCATAATGTTGCCGCATCTACTGTAACATTTGGGCGTGACTCAAATATAATTCCAATAACGCCTAGTGGAACTCTAGTTTTTTGTATTTTCAAACCATTTGGTCTTGTGAACCCATAATCCACCTTGCCTATAACATCCTCTAAATCTATAAGCTTCAAAACACTGTCTGAAATAGCACGAATTCTAGATTCATTCAACATAAGTCTATCCTGCATAGCAGCAGACATATTATTTTCTACAGCATTTTTTAAGTCTAATTTATTTTTTTCAACTATGTTATCTATATTATTTACTAAGGCATCTGCTATAAATTTTAAAGCATTATTTTTTTCTAAAGTAGATGCGATGGCAATTGCTTTTTTCGACTTTGAAGCATTAAACCCCAGTTGCTCTACATGTGTCATAAAAAACCTCCTAAATATTTTGACTTTCAGTTGTTTTTTTTGCAATAAAATATGTTCCTATTTGTTTATTTTCAAATAAATCATATAACTTTTCAGGGTCATCTCCGTTCATGATTATCATATCTATTCCTGAGTTTGTAGCTATTTTTGCCGCATTTATTTTAGTTGTCATTCCGCCAGTTCCCAAACTACTGCCAGCACCACCTGCAATATTTTCTATGTATTCGCTTATTTCCGTTACTACCGGAATAAGTGTTGCACTATTGGACTTTCTTGGATCCACATCATACAGCCCATCTATATCAGATAGAATAATCAATAATTCTGCTTTTGCAAGTTGTGCAACTATTGCGGATAAAGAGTCATTTTCACCTATTTCCAGTTCTAACTCATCAATAGCAACTGTATCATTTTCATTTACAATAGGAATTACTCCCATTGACAAAAGCTTTTCAAATGTATTTTCTACATTCTTCTTTTTTTCTGTTTCTATAATTGTCTTAGTCAGCAAAATTTGTGCTACTGTAATACTATAATTACTAAATAAATCATCATAAATATACATAAGTTCACATTGCCCAACAGCTGCCGCTGCCTGCTTTGAAGGTGTATCTGTAGGTCTTTCTTTTAATCCTAGCTTTCCAACACCTAATCCTACTGCACCAGATGAAACAATAATTATTTCTTTACCTGAATTTTGTAAATCAGAAATAACTCTTACTAAATTTGTCATTCTTCTTATATTAAGCTTACCTGTATTATGTGTAAGTGTGGATGTTCCAAGTTTTATAACTATTTTTTTCTTATCCGAAATATTCGCCATATATATTCTCCCTATTTTTCAAAATATTCATACTATTTTCTGAACAAACCTCATACTATTTAGACTCTAAAACACTTTATTTCTTATGGATCTTAGTATTGCAAGGGTTTCGACTCTGCGGAGTCGACCGGGCTTTCCGGTCGCCCTGGACCTTCGGCAAAATATCTCCGCCTTATACATATAGTTGAACA
>RRZU013409802.1_pt1 | contig 14976 bp, 12 predicted proteins | sample 2165561 | NCBI WGS metagenome assembly RRZU01 (sample SAMN10456909, study PRJNA506462) | wastewater metagenome | isolation source: wastewater sludge | place: USA: Moscow, Idaho
GAAACGTTCGCCCTCGGTCTGTGCCAGATAATCGGCGGCCATGGCGGCGGATTGCTGCTGGGTCGCGGCAAGCTGCGCAAGGTGCGGCAACGGATTGGAAATGTCGAATGGATTTCTGGCGGCAGCGCCGAGCCGGGTATACAGCGCGAGCAGAAACGCGGCAGAGCCGGCCTCGCCGACATGCCACCAGCCATAAGGGCAGGGCGCCAGTGCGTTAAGTGCGGGCGCCAGCGCATGCAGGTCAGCCGCCTTGCCGCCAACTGCAACCATGAAACCGTAGTCACCGGCCTGCGGGGATTCCACCAGAGCGGCTTCGCCATAGCGGATGCCGGACTCGTCCGCCACGCTCGCTGCTTGCCGGCTCAGGACGAAATCGGCGGGTTGCAGCATCAGCAGTCCATCGTCATGCTGCAGCGCGGGGATCGATTCGCCAGCTTCGGTGCAAATCAGAATAAATTCGGTGGCGGATTGCAAAGCGCTGATGCGGCGCTGAACCAGTTCCGTCAATCGGGCGGGGAGGGTGATCACGATACGCATGCAACCTCCCGGATTTTCAGCCTTGGCTGGTGCTGAGGATGCGCTTGATGCCGTCGTGATCGAGGATTTCGATCAGGCGGTTCTGAACCTTGATCAGCCCCTGATCCTGGAAGCGGGACAGGATGCGGCTGACGGTTTCCAGCTTCAGGCCCAGATAGCTGCCGATTTCCTCGCGGGTCATGCGCAGATGAAAGCTGGTCGCGGAATAACCGCGCAAGGCAAAGCGCTGCGACAGGTTCAGGAGGAAGGCGGCCAGCCGTTCCTCGGCCTTCATATTGCCCAGCAGGAGCATGACGCCGTGATCGCGCACGATTTCGCGGCTCATCACCCGGTACAAATGATGCTGCAGACCAGGGATGTTACGCGCGAGCGTTTCAAGTTCAGCAAATGGCAGCTCACAGACTTCGCTATCCTCGAGCGCGACCGCATCGCAGGTATGAATGTCCGAGTTGATGGCATCCATGCCCATCAGTTCACCGGACATATGAAACCCCGTGACCTGTTCGCGGCCATCTTCCGAGATCACGCTCGATTTGAAGAAACCGACGCGAACCGCATACAGGGCCCGGAACGGCTCGCCGGCGCGGTAGATGCCTTCGCCACGCTTGACCGCACGGCCCTGAGTGATGATCGCGTCGAGATCGCGCATCTCCTCCGGACTCAGATCGACAGGCAGGCAAAGCTCACGCAAGCTGCAATTCGAGCAAGTCTGGCGCAACTGGCGGGCGGATACATCGCGAACCTGGATAGGAGATAGCATCGTCATGATTGTGTGTGATCTTGGATTAAGCTGTCGCAGCCGGGATTCAAGGCTTCGTCGACCGTTAGGAGCTGGTCAACGAGGACGTCGGGTATTAATCTGTTACAGTGTAATTCTATTTGGTAATCATTCTCAAAGGAGTGTCCGATGCCCGTTACGCAACAGGTCGAATTCGACCGCATGCTGATTTCCCGCTACGACGGCAAAGGGCCCCGCTATACGTCCTACCCGACCGCCGATCGTTTCGTCACGGATTTCGGGGCCGGTCATTACTTGCAAGCCTTGCGCGATCAGGCTCCGGGGACACCGAACAAGCCGTTGTCGCTGTATTTTCACCTGCCATTCTGCAACACGGTCTGCTACTACTGCGCCTGCAACAAAGTCATCACCAAGGATCGCAGCCAGGCCGACCGGTATCTCGACCGCCTGCTTCGCGAGATCGACCTCCAGGCCGATCAACTGCCGCACCGCGCCGCGGTTTCGCAACTACATTTTGGCGGCGGCACGCCGACCTTTTTGTCCGACGCGCAACTGCGGTGCCTGATGGCAGCGATCCGCAGCCGTTTCGATCTGCAACCGGACGGCGAGTATTCGATCGAAATCGATCCGCGTCATGTCAGCCAGGAAACCGTTCACCTGCTCGGCAAGCTGGGTTTCAATCGCATCAGCATCGGTGTGCAGGATTTCAATCCGGCAGTCCAACTCGCGGTCAACCGCATCCAGAGCGAGGCCGAAACCCGCGATGTCATCGATACCGCACGCGCTTCGGGTTTCAGCTCGGTCAGCATCGACCTGATTTACGGCCTGCCGCTGCAAACCGCGCAGTCGGTTCAAACCACGATCGAGCGCGTATTGCTGTTGCGTCCTGACCGCTTGTCACTTTACAACTATGCCCACCTTCCGGAACGATTCATGCCGCAGCGGCGCATCAACGCGGCCGATCTGCCTGCTCCCGAAACCAAGCTCGATATCCTGCAAAACAGCATCGGGCAACTGACTGCGGCCGGCTATGTATTCATCGGCATGGATCACTTCGCTCTGCCCGATGACGAACTGGCTGTCGCCCAGCGCCAGGGTCGGTTGCACCGCAACTTCCAAGGCTATTCAACCCATGCCGATTGCGACCTGATGGCCTTTGGCGTTTCTGCGATCAGCAAGGTCGGCCCGACCTATTGCCAGAACGTCAAAACATTAGACGATTATTATGCGAATATTGATTCAGGTCAACTGGCAGTCGACCGGGGCATCCGGCTTGACGACGACGATTTGTTGCGCCGCGCGGTGATTCAGGCGCTGATGTGCCAGTTTGAAATCGACTTCCGAGTCATCGAACAGGGTTACCGGATCGATTTTGGAAAATACTTCGCGATCGAGCTGGAAAGCCTCGCTGCGATGCAGGATGACGGCCTGTTGCAGGCTGATGCCGATCACATTGTTGTGTTGCCGCGCGGACGTTTGCTGATCCGCTCGATCGCGATGATTTTCGATCGCTATCTACGGGAACGCAGCGGTGCCGCGCGGTTTTCACGCCTGATATGATGCCGCTGATTTGTTGTATAAGTATTTGATTTATATGTGTTTTTATCAGTGCAGATGGCGTGATTGTTCCGGGACTTCTTCCGGCGTTTCCGTGTGCAGCAACTCGCCTTCGCTGTTGGGATAGAGCGGGGCACCGCAGTCGTCGCAGTAATCCATCGGAAACTCGTGCTCGTGAACGATGATCTCGGTCACCCCACACTCGCGCAGCACGGCTTCAATCTCGCCGACGCAGTCGGTTTGCTCATCCTCGCCATCCAGCAAGGGCCAGACGACGCCATGCACGACATCGGTTCCGTCGCGCAGCATGAAGCCGACACGGTATTCCTCGAGACGGCGACTGTGGCACGGCGCGATCGCGACCGTGATCTGGCGTGGTTCGATGTTCAGGGATAATTGCAGGAACGAGACCGTTGCGCGAACCGAATAGGCGCGCGAAGCACGGTCGGCTTCGCGCCATGCAGCGAAGTAGGCGAGTGGCAGCAAGGGTTCGAACGCGCAGCCGGCGAATAACGGCTGCAATGCGCTACCGCCTTGCTTGCGCCATTGTGCTTCAGCCTCGGCGCGATCGCCATCCTCCTCCTGCCAGCGGAACAATGGTTGGCCTTTCGGCGCTGCGGCGACCGCCAGCACGTAGCGCGTGTCGGAAAGGAATTGCTTGGTTTCCGGCAGTTGCTTCGGATCGAGCGTCAGCGTGCCATTGCCGATGGCCAGTTCGCCCAGCGCATCAGTGAGTTGCGTGGTGTTGCAGTAACCCTGCGGCAACTGGTCCGGACTGAAAAGATAGTCAACCAGCGCGACCTTGACGTCGCTCGCGAGTACATGTGCGCCGAGGTGTACCCGCATTTGCTGCGTCAGCTCGCGTCCGAGCGGGCCTGACGGAATGGCATAGCGCGACCATGACAGGACCGGCGCGGCGATCAGGATCGACTGCCATTCCTTGCCATCCTGCAGGAAGGTGCGGATTTCGCAGCATGATTCAACCACGTCGGCGAGTTCGTTCCAGGCTTGCGTGTCAGCTTTGGCCAGCGCATCAAGCGCGGTATTCAGCGTGTCTTCTTCGCCTGCGGCCAGGATTTCGTTCACGAGCCTGACCAGAGAATCCTGCCAGAAACGGTCTTCCGCCATGTTGCATGAGTCGGCGAGACTGTTGGCCATCCAGATCAGTTCCTCCGCTTCGGCGGTGTGGCGGCTTCTGCGTGACGCACGCGGACGCTTGATCATGGCTGGATTCCTTTGAAATCGGGTTGTTAGGCGCAGATTCTACCAGCTTGCTTTATGTCATGCAGGCCGTGAGACATGCCGCGCCAGGTTCGTAGCCAGCGAGCTTTTCCCGCAAAGCAGGTGTTTCTGCAGCCAGCGCAGAGAAACTGTAACGATGCCAGAACGGTTGCGACCCTTGCACGGCAACCAGCATCGTTCGGCTGAAGCGTTGCGCCGCAGCCCATTGCAGCGCGTTCCGAAGTAGCCGGTCCGCGACACCGCAGCCGCGTGCGACTGGATGAATGGCCAAGTCATGCAGAAACAAGAGGTCGGCCTGGTCTGGCAGGCAAGCGAGCGGCAAATCGAGCGCGGGTGGAATCTCGCCTTGCCACGGATGGCTGAACAGGTAGCCGAGCGGGCGATCGTTCTTGTGCGCGAGCCAGCAACTGGACGGAGACAACCTGCTCTTGGCCAGTAATGTTTCGGCAGATTCGATCAGGTGCGCCGGATAGCAGGCCGTCTGAATGGCGAGAATGGCATCGATATCGCCGGCTTCAAACTGGCGAATCTGCAAAAGCTTTGACATGAGATCTAACGGTCGGGTCAACAATAAAAAAACCGGCCAGAAATGGCCGGTTCGGTCATGCGTGTATCTAATCAGTTATTCCAGCCGCCACGGTTGCCGGAATAATCGCGGCGCGACTGGTTTCCAGCATCGCGACGACGACCGTCGCCGCTGCGTGCGCTGTCGCGACTGAAGCCCTCGGTGCGCTTTTCATAGCTGCGCGTATTGCCGCGATTGTCAAACGAAAGGTTTTCATTGCGATCACCGAAGCTGCGCGGTTCCGCGCGACTTTCAAGCGGACGGCTATCGCTGCGCTTGTCCGTGCTGCGCCCCTTGTAACCGCCACTGGATCGATTGCCGCCATGAGGCTTGCCACCAAAGGATTTTCCGTTGCCGCGACGGCCGTCGCGTTCCGGACGGAAGTTGGCTTCGAGGCCCGGCAGCGCCAGTGTTTCGAAATCGACCTTGTACAAGCGGCGAATGCGAGTCAGCGGCTGAAAGTCGTTTTTGCCAACCAGCGAGATCGCGCGGCCGCTACGGCCTGCACGGCCGGTACGACCGATGCGGTGGATATAGTCTTCGGCGAACTTCGGCAAGTCGAAGTTAACGACCATGCTGATGCCGGCGACATCAATGCCGCGCGCGGCGACGTCAGTCGCGATCAGTATGTCGATCTCACCCTTGCGCAGACGGTCAAGCGTGCGGCGACGATCGCGCTGGGCCATGTCGCCGTGCATCGCGGCGGCGCGGTGGCCTTCAAGACGCAGCCAGTCGGCCACGCCATCGGCATCGACCTTGGTCGCGGTAAACACGATCGATTGTTGACCGTCGTTCTGCTTCAGCAGGCCGGCAGTCAGCTTCAGTTTGTGTTCATAACCATCGGCATAGTGCACAGCCTGGTCGATCTGCGGTTGTGGCGTGGTGCTCGGAGCGAGTTCGATCAGCTTCGGCGCGCGCAGCAGCGGGGTCGCGAATTCCTGAACCGATTCGGACAGCGTGGCCGAGAACAGCGCGGTTTGGCGTTCTTTCGGCAGGCTGGCGACGATCGCCTCGACTTCGTCGATAAAGCCCATGTCGAGCATGCGGTCGGCTTCGTCTATCACCAGCAATTCAAGGCGGCGGAAGTCGATCCGGCCACCGCGCATCAAGTCACCAAGCCGGCCCGGCGTGGCGACAAGAACTTCGAGCGGTTGCGACAGGATACGGTTCTGCACCGGGTATGGCGTGCCGCCGACAAAGCAAGCAACCTTGCACTTCGGGATGTGGCGGGCAAAATCGGTTGCGACTTTGGCAACCTGGTCGGCGAGTTCGCGAGTCGGAGTCAGCACCAGCACGCGCGGGCCGCGGCCATGATGCTTCGGCTCCTTCTGCAGCTTGGTCAGTGCAGGCAGCAGAAACGCTGCGGTCTTGCCGGTACCGGTCTGCGCCGAGGCCATCAGGTCGTGGCCAGCCAGCAGTAAAGGAATTGCTTCGGTCTGGACCGGGGTCGGTTCGGTGATTTGCTGGCTTTCCAGCGCGGAGACAATAGCCGGGGCAATACCCAGGGCCGCAAAGGCGGACTGCGTCATAAGACTTCCTCTATCAAATATTCACAGGCGCTCTACCCAGTCTGTCTGGTCAAGCCTGAGCGCGTCATCGACGCTAACCGTGAATATCCGCAGTTCAGAAGCTACGCGGGGAAGGGTCAGGGCGATGGTGTAATAAAAAAACCGCTCATCGGGTGAGCGGATTGAGGCAGGATAGTATCCGCATTGCGAGTCAAAGTCAACAACCCGATGTTTTATTGTGAGATTTTACTTGGCATGAAATCGCATTATGTAGTCCGTCTGCTAATGCTCCATAGGATGACTACATGTGATTTGCAGGTGCGGGAATCGAGTTCAAGCCTTCTTGCACTTTGCTGGAAAAGAAGGAATCCATCTTTGCTGCGCGCAGACCAGCAGGATGCCTAGCAGTGCGCCGCTGCAGTTAGCCAACATGTCGAGCGGTTCGAAGCTGCGCCACGGCAGGAAATATTGCGTACATTCGACAGTAACGCCCATCAGGCTTGCTCCGAGCCAGACGTGGCATTTATTCCAGCCGCGACTGCCGGCCAGCCAGGCCAGGATGCCGTAGGAAACGAAATGCCCGATCTTGTCGCCATTGGGAACTTCGGGAGCAATGCTTAACTGGAGCGTCGACAGCAGCCACACCGCGACAATCCATGTCCAGAGAACAAGAAGCCAGAAACGGCGCGGTACATTCATACAGGCAATCCGTGTGCGGGTCATTGCCGCGCGGTGCGGCGGTTCGGTGGCAGCGACGTGCTGAAGTTGCTGCGCCACGGGTTGATGTCCAGCCCGCCGCGCCGCGTATAGCGTGCGTAGACGGCAAGCTTCATCGGACGGCACATGTGCTGGATGTCCATGAAGATACGCTCGACACACTGCTCGTGGAATTCATTGTGGTTGCGGAACGAGATCAGGTAGCGGAGCAGCGATTCGCGGTTGATCGCCGGGCCGAAATAGCGGATCTGCACGCTGGCCCAGTCCGGCTGGCCGGTCACGAGGCAGTTCGATTTCAGCAGGTTCGACACCAGCGTTTCCTCGACTGGAACCGGATATTCTTCGCAACGCAACAGTTGCGGCGCCGGCGAGTAGGTGTCGATCTCGATATCAAGATTATCGATGCAGTAGCCGTCGAGGTCAGCGATGCGCTGACTGGCAAAGCGTTCCGGCGAGACGATTTCAACCGCAACCGGTTTGCCGATGGCAGCACTCAGATCGCGAGTTAGAAGCCCGGCCAGCTCGGCTTCGTCGGCGAGGCGGGTCTGGTTGAAGGAATTCAGGTAGAGCTTGAACGATTTCGATTCGATGATATTCGGGCTGTCCGCCGGAACCAGGAAATTCGCCAGCGCGACTTGCGGCTTGCCGCGCGCATTAAGCCAGGAAAGCTCGTACGCGTTCCAGATATCCATTCCCATGAATGGCGGCTCGCCATTGATGCCGATTTCGGCGCGCTTGCCTGCGCGTGGGATCGGAAACAGCAGGCCCGGGTCGTATTCAGCCTGATAGGCAACGGATTTGCCAAGAGGCGAGAGGTGCGCTTCGCTCATTGAAAATTCCATTTCAGCGGTATTTGCGGATCAGGCCAACCATCACGCCGAAGATTTCCAGTCCTTCCTGCGGGCGGATCGGCTCATAGGCCGCGTTTTCCGGCTGCAGCAGGAAGCCGTGCTTGTCCTTGGCTAGTGTTTTCAGTGTGTATTCGCCGTCGACGATGGCGATACCCTTGTCACCGAGGCTGGCGGCGTGACGCTTTTCGATCACGGCGATGTCGCCATCATGGATGCCGGCTTCGACCATCGAGTCGCCCTTGACCTGGACCAGTACGGTCGAGGAAGGGCGCGGGATCAGGTATTCATCGACCGTCAGTGATTCGCTCATCGCGTCGTTGGCAGCCGCCGGCAAGCCGGCCGGAACCGGAAAGTCAGCGAGCTCGCGCTCGAAAAAACGCTTGGTTGGCGCGAGACGCCGATCCGGCGTCATCTCGACAAAACCAGCCAGCGTCAGGCGCTTAACCAGCGCCGAAACGGCCGACTTCGAAGCCATGCCAAGCAGTTCGCCGATCACAGCGTAGGACGGCAGGCTACGGTACTGGGAAAAGTAATCCTGTAGCTTGCCAAGATATTCGGTGTCGCGATTCGGGTTGCCCATCGTGCCGCTTTCAGTTGAACAATCGTTCAGATAGGGTAGAGAACGTACGTTCTGCTGTCAAGCGGTGTGTTGATTGTGTTATTTGTGAGGTTTTTTGTGTAACTTGTTGATTAATAACATTTTTTATATTGATCTTCGCAAGAAACGGTAGCGCAGCCGCATGTCGTCAATCATCGGCAGCATCGTCAGCACGATCAGCAGGGCGGCGAGCGGCAGTGTTGTGCCATAGCCAAGTTGTTTGAAGCCAAAGGCGCCGGCAATGCCGCCGACCACGGACATCAGGATCAGGCGCAACTGAATGCGCAACTTGCGCCGGTCGGCCTCAACCCGGCCCAGTTCGTCGCTATGGTTGAAATAGATCAGCCGGCCAATTTCCATACCCAGATCGGTCACGAGGCCGGTGATGTGGGTGGTGCGGATCTCGGAGTGGGAAATCCGCGTGATCGTTGCATGCTGCAGGCCCATCGTGAAGCACAGCACCAACACGGTTTCCGGCAGCAGGAACGCGATCTGGTTGTCCATGGCTGCGCCGAGCAGACCGAAGACCAGCAGTAGCAAGGCTTCTAGAGCTAGGGGGAGTGCGAAATGGCTGCGCAGGCGGCGGCGTTTGGCCCAGGTTACGAGCATCGAACTGGTAATGCTACCGATCAGAAACGCGCAAAGCGCCGAGAGTCCGGTCAGTACCAGTGTCATCTGTCCCAGTACGATATTGTCGGTCATCAGCGAGACGATGCCGGTCATATGCGAGGTGTACTGACCGACTGCGAGATAGCCACCGGCATTGGCTGCGCCGGCGACGAAAGCAAGCGCGGCGCCGAGGCGAAGATTGGCTTGCGGCGTGCGTTGCGGGGATGTGAGTTTGCGAATCGAGGGGATCATTTTCAGTGGCTAGAATGCACAACGCCGGCACAAGGCCGGCGTTGGTTTGGATACGAATCAGTCTTCCCGACGCATTTGCGGGAACAGGATTACATCGCGAATGCTGGCTGAATCAGTCAGCAGCATCACGAGGCGATCGATGCCGATTCCGCAACCGCCAGTCGGCGGCAGGCCGTATTCGAGCGCGCGCACGTAGTCGGCGTCGTAGTGCATCGCTTCCTCGTCGCCGGCATCCTTGGCTTTAGCCTGATCCAGGAAGCGAGCAGCCTGGTCTTCCGGATCATTCAGCTCGGAAAAGCCGTTCGCGTGTTCACGGCCGACCATGAATAGCTCAAAGCGTTCCGTAATGCCCGGATTGCTGTCGGAAGCGCGGGCCAGCGGCGAGATTTCAAGCGGATAGTCGATGATGTAAGTCGGATCCCACAGCAAGTGCTCAGTCGTTGCTTCGAACAACGAGAACTGCAGCCCGGCGATACCATCAGTCACGACGAGCTTGCCGTGCAGACGCTCAATCTCGGCTTTCAGCCAGGCGCGATCGTGCAGCTGGGCTTCTGTGTACTGCGGGTTGTACTTGAGGATTGCCTGCGTGACGGTTAGGCGCTCGAACGGCTTGGACAAATCGACGATCTTGCCCTGGTATTCGACAACCGTATGGCCGAGCGCCTCGCGCGCGCATTCGCGGATCACGGTTTCGGTCAGCTCCATCATCCGGGTGTAGTCGGCGTAGGCTTCGTAGAACTCCATCATCGTGAATTCGGGATTGTGGCGCGTGCTCATCCCTTCGTTGCGGAAGCTACGGTTGATCTCGAACACGCGTTCCATTCCGCCGATCACGAGGCGCTTCAGGTACAGCTCCGGCGCGATGCGCAGGTACAACTGCATATCGAGCGCATTATGGTGGGTGATGAAAGGCTTGGCCGCTGCGCCTCCCGGGATCGGGTGCATCATCGGCGTTTCGACTTCAAGGTAGCCCTCCGAAACCATCACGTCGCGAACCTTGCGAACGATCTTTGAGCGCTTAATGAAGGTGTCGCGGCTTTGCGGGTTCGTGATCAGGTCGAGGTAACGCTGGCGGTACTTCATTTCCTGGTCGGCCATGCCGTGGAACTTGTCCGGCAGCGGACGCAGCGACTTGGTCAACAGGCGCAGTTCAGTCACCTGAATTGTCAGTTCGCCGGTCTTGGTCTTCATCAGCGTGCCGCGCGCGCCGAGGATGTCGCCGATGTCCCAATGTTTGAATGCGGCGTAGGTTTCCTCGCCGACCGCATCGCGGCTGATATAGAACTGGATCTGGCCGCTGCCGTCCTGGATTGTCGCGAAGCTCGCCTTGCCCATGATGCGCTTGAGCATCATGCGGCCGGCGACGCTGACCTCAATCGCCTGACTGGCAAGCTCGGCGCCGTCGGCAGCGTCATGGTGCGCGTGCAGCGACGCGGCTTGATTCTGCGGGCGGAAATCGTTAGGAAATGCGATGCTTTGTTCGCGGATGGCATTCAGCTTGGCGCGGCGCTCGGCTATCAGCTGGTTTTCGTCTTGTTGCAGTTGTTCTTCGTTCGCCATTTTTGGACTCAATTTTTTTAACATACGCCGCAAGCAAGCTGCCGTGCGACAAGAAATTTTTTAAACGCCTTGCTTCAGGCTGGCCTCGATAAAGCCGTCGAGATCGCCGTCCATCACCCCCTTGAGGTTGCCGACTTCAAAGCCGGTTCTCAGATCCTTGATGCGGCTCTGGTCGAACACATACGAGCGGATCTGGTGACCCCAGCCGATATCGGCCTTGCCAGCCTCGAGCATCTGCTGCGCTTCCATGCGCTTGCGCAGCTCGGCTTCATACAACTTCGCGCGCAGCATCTTCATCGCCTCGTCGCGGTTCTTGTGCTGCGAGCGATCGTTCTGGCACTGCACAACGATGCCGGACGGGTTGTGCGTGATCCGCACCGCCGAATCGGTCTTATTGATATGCTGGCCGCCTGCGCCGGATGCGCGGTAGGTATCGATGCGCAGATCGGCCGGATTGATCTCAATTTCGATGCTGTCGTCAACTTCCGGGTAGACAAAAACCGAACAGAACGAGGTATGGCGGCGCGCGTTAGAATCGAACGGCGACACGCGCACCAGACGGTGCACGCCAGTTTCAGTGCGCAGGAAACCATAGGCATATTCGCCGCTCAACTTGATCGTCGCACTGGTGATACCGGCGACTTCACCGTCGGATTCTTCCATGACTTCAACGCCGAAGCCCTTGCGCTCGCCGTAACGCACGTACATGCGCAGCAGCATGCCGGCCCAGTCTTGTGCTTCGGTGCCGCCAGCGCCGGACTGGATATCGATAAAGCAGCTGTTCGGATCCATCGGGTTATTGAACATGCGGCGGAATTCCAGCGCGCCGATTTCGCCGCTGATCTTTTCAACATCGGCTTCGACCGCGTGCAGCGTATCGATATCCGACTCGCTTTTGGCCATTTCGAACAGATCGAGACCGTCGGCGATTTCCTGGGCAATGCGATCAAGGACGACAACGACATCTTCGAGCGCCTTGCGTTCGCGACCGAGTTCCTGCGCCTTTTTCGGATCGTTCCAGATGTCCGGATCCTCGGTCAGGCGAACGACCTCCTCGAGGCGGTCGCGCTTACCCGGGTAATCGAGATAGCGCCGCAATTCTTCCGTCCGCTTGGCGAGGTCAGAGAGGGTGTTCTCGATCAGGTTTAATTGTTCCGCTTCCATGTGCAACCAATCCGCTTCGGCAACTGCAAAACGCGCAATTATATACCAGCTGGCCCAGCTTCGACAGGCGGGACAAGCGAGTCGCCAGGGGAGATAAAAGTGGTCACTGTAAGAATTGCCTTGTCTGCAAGGAAGCCTATTTTATAATGTTCTATCAGCCCCCTCTAATGCACCCCGTGTGCGAGGTATCAACCGGAGCAATAATGATCAGTTCGTTGTGCACACCCGGCAATGCAAACTCAGACGGAAACCTTCTTGTGTCTGGAATCCCTGCCGATCCACGGCTGACCGCTTGTCGCGACTTGGCGTTGCAACTGCTGATCCAATCGTTCGACGGTTTTTTTGACCATCTGGAAGATGAGTTTCTGGATCTGGCGGAAAAAGCGATCGATCGCAATCTGCGGGATACCTACTTTGCCGCCAGGGTCGAGACCCAAACCAAGCGTAACCTGATCAAGAACGAGTTTCACCAGCGTTTTCTAGATGGGTTCGACAATCGTTTGCAAGATACCGCCATCGAGCAAAACCCGATTCGCCGGATCAAGCACCATCTTTCCGCGGCCGAACTCTCACTGGTTGCCAATGACGATTTCGAGGAAAGCCTGACCGCCAGCAGCGTAGCCAGCGCCATCGAGAGAGGCGGCGGCGAAGACCTCAAGCAACTCGAATCGCGCTTGGCCAGCCTGCTTCCGCCTCGGGAAAACGAAGCAGCCGCCAATCCGATCAGTCCGGAAGCCATTTGCGAAGCCTTGCTGGGAGCCTGTCGCCAGATCGAAAGCGGGGTGGCCGCCCGAATCGTTGCGCTGCGCTCTTTCGAGCAACAGCTGAATAGCCATGTCTCCTTGATTTACAAGCAGGTGAATGAATTCCTGGTGCAACAGAATGTGCACCCCGTTGCTCGCCGGTTACGCACCCATCCCGATGTAGCCCACTCGGCATCAACAGGAGAGAAGCTGCCAGCGCAATCCTCTGTGCCTGATTCTGCGCAGCCAGGCATGGTGCAAATTTCCGTGCCTACGGCTTTGGCGGCTCACCTGAATTTCCTGCTGGAAGGACAAACACCCGTAGCGCCGGGCCAGTCATTTGCTTCATTGGCCAGCGAAACTTCCTTTCTTGACCAGCTCCAACATCGCATGCTTGATGGCAGCGTTGAACTGGATGGCATCACCATCCACGCGGCGCGGGATAATCTGGTCGCACTGCTGCAAAACTCGCAGTGGGGAAAAAAGTTGCCGCAGATAGATGGCATGACACTCAATCTTGTGGCGTTGCTGTTCGACCGTCTGTTCGAGGATTCTCGTCTGCCGCTCTCGATCCGGGGATTGATTGGTCGCATGCAGATAGCTGTTCTGAAAGTCGCACTGAGGGACAATAGTTTTTTTGCCTGCAAGCAGCATCCTGCGCGGCAACTGCTCGACCGCCTGGCCGAGGCCTCGGTCGACTGGCGCGATGGCGCCGACCTCGGCAACCCGCGTTTTGACAAGTTTTCTGCGATCGTATCCTGGGTTGTCACCCATTTCGATGACGATGTCAGCGTGTTTGTCCAAGCGCTGGGCGATCTGGACGCCTTTTTGCAACAGGAAGAGGATGTCGCAGCGAACCAAATCCAGAAAGATGCTGAAATACTGGCCTCAAGCGAACTTGGCGAGCTTGGCTTGGCCGCAGCTAATCGCGAGGTCAAGCTGCGCTTGCTTAAACCGGATATCTCCCCGCTGGTAACGCAATTTCTGTCGCAGTGGTTGGTTGCTGCGCTCGTCAAGGCTTTCGGCCCCAACCGAGAGAGCGAGCCGCGCTTCGCGTCCTACCTGGCTGCCATGGATGACCTGCTCTGGAGTCTGGAACCCAAGTCCGGTCCTGAAGAGCGCCTGCAGCTGATCAACAGTCTGCCCGGCATGCTCAAGACCCTGGAGGACGGGGTAGCCTTAGCCTGCATGCCGGCGGACGTCTGCAACAGATTTTTTTCCGAACTCGTGCATTGTCATGCCACCGCGATTCGCCACGGCACGCGACAGTCCACAGGTTATTCTGCTGCCACTGAAACAGCCGCGCCGGAGATTTTGCCTGAGCTGCCTGAGTTCGTCGAAGAGGTTTCCGGCACGCCAATCGAAGCATATCCACGACGCTGGGAATGGATCGAACTGCAAAAAAACGATGGCAGTATCCTGAAACTACGCCTGACATGGATCAGTCCGCAGGGGACACAATTCCTGTTCACTAATCGCGATGGCGAAAATGGCCACACTTTCAGCCGCGCCGAAGTGGAAAAATTGATGCGGGCAGGGCGCATGCATCGTGAGCAGTTGTCCGACAGCCTGACCGATGAAGTGCTCAACCAATTGCGCCAAACTCTGGTTGCCTGAGGAAGCCTTCCCACGAGTCTGGTAGACTCGCGCCCCATGATCAGACTGAAATCCCTCACTTTGCGGCGCGGCGTCAAGGTTCTGCTCGACGGCGTCGATCTCACACTCAATCCCGGCTGCAAGGTCGGCGTCGTCGGCCCGAACGGCGCCGGGAAATCGAGCTTTTTCTCGTTGCTGCGCGGCGAACTGCATCAGGACGCCGGCGATCTCGAATTGCCGCCGAATTATGTGATCGCTCATGTCGCCCAGGAAACGCCGGCGCTCGACATGCCGGCGCTCGATTATGTGCTCGACGGCGATCTCGAATTGCGAGCGATCGAGCGCGAGCTGGCTGCGAGCGCGCACGATGGCTTGAAGCATGCGGAATGCCTGGCCCGACTTGAGTATATCGACGGTTATTCCGCGCCGGCGCGCGCGGCCAAGCTTCTGTCCGGACTTGGATTTTCCGACGAAGAAACGGGCCGGCCGGTCGCGAGCTTTTCCGGCGGCTGGCGCATGCGCCTGAACCGCGCGCAGGCGCTGATGCGCCGTTCTGACCTGCTGCTGCTCGACGAGCCGACCAACCACCTCGACCTCGAAACCGTAGTCTGGCTGGAAACCTGGCTGCGTACCTATCCCGGCATGCTGCTGATCATCTCTCACGACCGCGATTTTCTCGACAACACGGTCAGCGCGATTTTGAACGTCGATCGCATGATGCTGACCCTCTACACCGGC
>RRZU011451638.1_pt1 | contig 14975 bp, 10 predicted proteins | sample 2165561 | NCBI WGS metagenome assembly RRZU01 (sample SAMN10456909, study PRJNA506462) | wastewater metagenome | isolation source: wastewater sludge | place: USA: Moscow, Idaho
ATAGCCTGAGCACCGGCGCGCACTTTCATGCCCTGAACCTTCCCTCTGCGACCGTTCAAGTTACCAATGACATCACCCATGAAATCTTGAGGCACGAGCACCTCAACTTTCATGATCGGCTCAAGCAAGACTGGATCAGCCTTTTTGCAGGCGTCAGCAAATCCCATCGAGGCGGCGATCTTAAACGCCATTTCATTCGAGTCGACATCGTGATAGGAGCCATCAATGACGGTGACCTTGACATCGCGCAACGGGAACCCAGCCACGACGCCGGTCTCCATGCGCTCCTTGACACCTTTTTCAATGGCGGGAATATATTCCTTCGGAATGGACCCACCAACAGTCTTATTAATAAACTCCAGCCCCTTACCGGACTCCGAAGGCTCTACGGTCATAACCACGTGACCGTACTGGCCACGACCACCAGTCTGCTTGATGTACTTTGACTCCGCCTCAGCCTTTCGACGGATGGTTTCCCGAAACGCGACTTCAGGCTTGCCGACATTGGCCTCAACCTTAAATTCACGCATCAGCCGATCAACAATGATCTCGAGATGCAACTCACCCATACCGGCGATAATCGTCTGGGCAGTCTCCTCATCGGTCCGCACCCGGAACGAAGGATCTTCCTGCGCCAACTTCTGCAAGGCGAACCCCATCTTTTCCTGGTCCGGCTTGGTTTTTGGCTCAATCGCCATAGCAATAACCGGCTCAGGGAACTTCATAATTTCGAGCAGCACAGGCTGCTTCTCATCGGCCAGCGTATCACCGGTAGTAGCATTCTTAAGACCAACCGCAGCGGCAATATCACCGGCGTAGACGATATCGATCTCTTCACGCTTGTTGGCGTGCATCTTCAACAGACGACCAACACGATCCTTTGTTCCTTTGGTCACATTCAGGACCGGCGTACCGGTCTTCAACGTGCCCGAGTAGACACGGAAAAATGTGAGCTGACCAGCGAACGGATCCGTCATGATCTTGAAGGCCAAAGCCGAAAACGGCTCGGAATCAGAGGGACGCCTTTCGACTTCCTTCGAAGTATTGGGATCGACGCCAATCACAGGAGGAATATCCACCGGAGAGGGAAGGAAATCAACGACGCCATCCAGAAGTTGCTGAACGCCCTTATTCTTAAATGCGGATCCGCACAAGACAGGCACCACCTTCATGGCGATAGTCCCGGCGCGAACGACCCGCCGCACCTCCTCCTCGCTCAAGGGCTGACCGTTGATATACTTCTCCATCACTTGATCGTCGAACTCAGCCACTGCATCGAGCATCTTCTGACGATACTCATTGGCCTGATCGACCATATCAGCAGGAATCTCACCGATCTTATACTTGGCGCCCAGCGTCTCGTCGTCGTAAAAATAGCCCTTCATCGAAATGAGATCGACAGACCCGCGAAACTCAGCTTCCCGCCCAATCGGAATCTGAATGGGCACGGGATTGGCACCCAGCCGATCGATAATCGACTGAACACTGGCATAAAAGTCCGCGCCAATTCGATCCATCTTATTCATGAAAGCGATACGCGGGACTTCGTACTTATCAGCTTGACGCCAGACAGTTTCAGACTGAGGCTCGACACCCTGAACGGAGTCAAAAGCGGCGACCGCACCATCCAGTACACGCAGGGACCGCTCGACCTCGATCGTAAAGTCTACGTGACCAGGCGTATCGATAATATTGATACGGTGTTCACGCCAGAAACACGTCGTAGCAGCAGCCGTGATCGTAATACCACGCTCACGCTCCTGCTCCATCCAATCCATGGTGGCGGCGCCCTCATGAACCTCGCCCATCTTATGCGTCATTCCCGTATAGTAGAGAATTCGCTCTGTAGTCGTAGTCTTGCCGGCATCAATGTGCGCCATGATGCCGATATTTCTTGTTCGCTCTAACGGTGTCTGCCTAGCCACAACTCCCCCAGAAAAAACGAACGTGCTGCCTTCCGAGCCGCAAACCTTCCACCGCAATGCCGAATCTTATCCGGCCACATTGCAGCCCGGCTCATCAGCAGCACGACACAACACTACCAACGATAATGAGCAAAAGCCTTATTGGCTTCGGCCATCCGATGAACATCCTCGCGCTTCTTCACTGACGCACCGGTATTATTGGAGGCATCCAACAATTCAGCGGCAAGCCGATCCTGCATACTTTTCCCGCCACGCGAACGGGAGTATTCGGTAATCCATCGCAGAGCCAGCGAAACACGACGAGACGGGCGTATCTCAACAGGAACCTGATAAGAAGCACCACCAACCCGACGCGACTTCACCTCAACTACCGGCTTCACGTTATCAATGGCAGACTTGAAAATCTTCATCGGATCACCACCATTGGTTTTCTCCTGAATCAAATCAAACGCCCCATAACAGATCCGCTCAGCAGTGCTCTTCTTTCCACCGCCCATCAGGACATTCAAAAACTTCCCGACAAGCTTATCGCGATACTTAGAGTCCGGCTGCGCCTCTCGATGACCAAAAAATTGTCCGCGTGGCATCGTTATCCTATTAAATAAAATCGGTTTTCACTGCGCAATCACGCAATGACACAATCAATTACTACTTGGGCCGCTTCGCCCCATACTTCGAACGCGCCTGCTTCCGATCGGCAACACCGACGGCATCCAAGGAGCCACGAACGATGTGATAACGCACACCTGGCAAGTCCTTTACGCGACCACCACGAACCAGCACAATCGAGTGCTCCTGGAGGTTGTGTCCGACACCAGGAATATAAGTCGTAACTTCCATCCCGTTCGTCAGACGGACGCGAGCCACTTTCCGAAGCGCGGAGTTAGGCTTCTTCGGAGTGGTAGTATAGACACGGAGACAGACGCCGCGCTTTTGCGGGCAGCGCTTGAGCGCCGGACTTTTCGTCTTTGACTTTACGAGCGTCCGACCTTTTCGCACCAGCTGATTAATCGTTGGCATGCACTATACTCTTTCTTGAAAAACAGACAGTTGCTCAAAAATGCTCGTGAGCGAAGCCGTCGGATTATAGAGATGTGTACTACTTATGTCAAGAACGTTCTTTTTCTTTTCATCCATTATTTTCTGGATCAGCGCCGGCGGAACCGGCTGCATGCTGACCCACGGCAACCGGCTGCGGTTGACCACCGGACAACTCCCCAGGGGCCTTGGCACTGGCCACGAACGTTTCCCGATACTCCTCAAATCCGCTTCCGGCAGGTATGAGGCGGCCCACGATCACGTTTTCCTTCAAGCCGAGGAGATTATCCTCGCGGCCATTGATCGCGGCCTCGGTCAGCACGCGAGTCGTCTCTTGGAACGACGCCGCAGAAATGAAGCTATCCGTGGTCAGGGCTGCCTTGGTGATGCCCAGCAAGACCGGCTTACCGAGAGCCGGCTTCCCGTCTTTCTCCAAGACTCGCTGATTTTCTACATCGAAGAGCCCCTTGCTCACCTGACTGCCTGGCAAGAACGAGGTATCCCCTGGGTCCTCAATCCTGACCTTGCGCAGCATCTGCCGCACGATGATCTCAATATGCTTGTCGTTGATCGACACACCTTGCAAGCGATAGACATCTTGCACTTCATCCACCAGGTATTTCTGCAGCTCCTTTGGCCCGAGCACGTCAAGGATGTCGTGGGGATTGGCTGAACCGTCCATCAACGGCTCACCGGCCCGAACCCAATCGCCCTCATGGACGTTGACGTGCTTACCCTTGGGAATGAAATACTCCTTGACGTCGCCCATTTTATTGTCGACCAGCACCTTCCGCATACCCTTCACAAAGCCGCCATACGACACTTCGCCGTCGATCTCACTGATCACCGCCTGCTCCTTAGGCTTGCGTGCCTCAAAGAGTTCGGCAACGCGCGGGAGACCTCCGGTGATGTCCTTGGTCTTGGTCGTTTCACGCGGAATCTTGGCCAGAACGTCGCCGGGATGCACCATCGCACCCTTCTCGACGAAAATGTGAGCGCCGACCGGTAAGAGATAGCGTGCAACCGGCGCTCCTCCAGAGCCGGACACTTTGGCCGTCTTTCCGCTATCATCCTTGATCGAGACGCGCGGTCGAAGCGTGGCCCCGCTCTGCTCGATGATGACCTTGCGTGACAGTCCGGTCACTTCGTCGAATTCTTCCTTCATGGTGACGCCTTCGAGAATGTCGCCATAGGCGACCTTTCCGCCAGTCTCGGTCAGGATGGTCAACGAATAAGGATCCCATTCGACCAATTTCTGACCAACGTCAACCCGATCGCCATCCTTCACCTTGATCTTGGCGCCATAGACAACCGGATATTTTTCACGTTCGCGACCGCTGTCGTCAACGATCGCGATTTTGGCGTTGCGGTTCATGACAACCCATTCGCCCTCTTTGTTCCGAACCGCAATGCCCGCATTGTGCACATCGGCATTTTTCTTCGCATCCAGGCTCATGTATTTCAAATGACCCGCGTGCTTGGCCTCCAACACCGTCTGTTCGACCACTTTACTGGCCGTACCACCGATATGGAATGTACGCATCGTCAACTGAGTACCAGGCTCGCCGATGGATTGCGCCGCAATGACTCCAACAGGCTCGCCTTTTTCAACGAGACGTCCGCGGGAGAGATCACGTCCGTAGCAGAGTCGGCAGACGCCACGAGCAGATTGGCAGGTCAGCACTGATCGGATTTTGACCCGATCGACGCCGGCTTCCACCACCGCCTTCGCCTGCTCTTCGTCGATTTCTTCGTTGAAGGAAACGATGATCTCACCCGTCACCGGATCGCGAATGTCCTCGCCGGCAAGCCGGCCAAGGAGGCGCTCTTCCAAGGGCTGAATGATTTCTCCGCCTTCGAGGAGGGCACTCACCAAGATACCATCCGTCGTGCCGCAATCCTCCTCGGTCACGATGACGTCCTGGGCGATGTCGACCAATCGACGCGTCAGATAACCTGAATTGGCCGTCTTGAGCGCCGTGTCCGCCAAACCTTTTCGGGCACCGTGCGTGGAGATAAAGTATTGCAACACCGTCAACCCTTCACGGAAGTTCGCCGTGATCGGGGTTTCGATGATTTCACCGGATGGTTTGGCCATCAGTCCGCGCATACCGCCGAGCTGACGAATCTGCTGCGAACTACCCCTCGCACCAGAATCGGCCATCATGAAGATCGGATTGAAGGACTCGATCTTCGCCGGATCGCCTCCGGCGCCCAATTCCTTCATCATCTCATTGGCCACCTGCTCGGTGACGTGCGCCCAAATGTCGATGACTTTGTTGTATCGCTCACCGTTGGTGATCAAACCTTCGGAATACTGTTTTTCGATTTCGTTGACTTCATGCTGGGCCTTCCCGATCAGGTCTTCCTTACGGGATGGAATATGCATGTTATCGATACAGATGGACATCCCCGCCCGGGTTGCATAGTGGAACCCGAGATCCTTGATCTTATCCAGGAATGTCACCGTCTCGCGATGCCCCGCCTGCCGATAGACCGCGTCGATCAGCTTTGACATTTCCTTCTTAGTCATCAGCTTATTGGCGTCCGCGAACGGCATCATCGGAGGCAGAATTTCGGCCAGGATGACGCGGCCGGCGGTCGTCTGCACCATCGTTCCGTTGACGCGGACCTTAATCCGCGCATGCTCGTCCAGCGCTCCGGCATCGTACGCAATCCGCGCTTCTTCAGGTGAGCCGAACAACTTACCTTCACCCTTCGCGCCGACCCGCTCCTTGGTCAACCAGTAACAACCAAGCACCATGTCTTGCGAGGGAACGGCAATCGGTTTCCCGTTGGCCGGAGACAGAATGTTGTTGATCGACATCATCAGCACGCGAGCTTCGACCTGCGCCTCCACGGACAACGGCACGTGGACCGCCATTTGGTCTCCGTCGAAGTCGGCGTTGAATGCCGCGCAAACCAACGGGTGAAGCCGGATCGCCTTGCCCTCAACCAGGACCGGATCAAAGGCCTGAATACCCAATCGGTGCAGGGTTGGAGCGCGATTGAGTAACACCGGGTGCTCCCGGATGACTTCATCCAACACATCCCACACTTCAGGTCGCTCTTTTTCAACCAGCCGCTTGGCACTCTTAATGGTCGTGGCCGCGCCACGCTCTTCCAGCTTGTGGAAGATAAACGGCTTGAACAATTCCAGGGCCATTTTTTTAGGCAATCCACACTGGTGCAGACGCAACTCCGGCCCAACGACGATAACGGTTCGGCCCGAGTAGTCCACTCGCTTTCCTAGCAAATTCTGCCGGAAACGCCCTTGCTTGCCCTTGAGCATGTCGCTCAACGACTTCAATGGACGCTTGTTTGGCCCGCGAATCGCCCGACCGCGCCGGCCGTTATCGAACAGCGCGTCCACTGCCTCTTGTAACATCCGCATTTCATTGCGGATGATGACACCTGGCGCCTTCAATTCGATCAAACGCTTCAAGCGATTATTCCGGTTAATCACTCGACGATAGAGGTCATTGAGGTCTGACGTCGCAAAACGGCCCCCGTCCAACGGGACGAGCGGGCGCAATTCCGGCGGCAGCACCGGGATGACATCCATAATCATCCACTCCGGCTTATTGCCGGAACGGCGGAACGCCTCCAAAACCTTCAAACGCTTGGCATACTTTTTCTTGAGCGCAGCGGAGGCAGAGGCCTTCGCCTTCACATGCAATTCATCCCACTGCGTGTTGATGTCGACTTTCCTGAGGAGTTCGCGAATAGCCTCAGCGCCGATGCCGACCTTGAACGCACCGCTCCCGTACTCCGACTGCAAGGACCGCAACTGCTCTTCCGAGACCAACTCCTGCTCGCTCATACTGGTAGAGCCGGGATCGACCATGACGTAGCTCTCGAAATAGAGAATCTTTTCGAGCTGCTTGAGGCTCATATCGAGCAACGTTCCGATTCGGCTCGGCACACCCTTCAGGAACCAGATATGCGCAACCGGAGCGGCGAGTTCGATGTGCCCCATCCGTTCACGGCGCACCTTCGATTGAATGACTTCGACACCGCACTTGTCGCAGACGATGCCGCGGTGTTTCATCCGCTTGTACTTGCCGCAATTGCACTCCCAATCCTTGATCGGACCGAAAATCTTGGCGCAGAACAACCCGTCCTTCTCAGGCTTGAACGATCGATAATTGATCGTTTCGGGCTTCTTGACTTCGCCATATGACCACGACCGGATTTTTTCCGGCGACGCAATGCGAATCCGCATCGAGTCGAACGACACCGAGTCGCGCGGCTTTTCGAATAATGTGTATACACCTTCCAAGGTTGATCCCTCCTTAACGGCCGCCTGAGCGCAGTTCTGAGTGGTGAGCTATCCGGCTTCCGATCTCAAGACTCAGCACTAGAATCAGTCCTTTGATTTAACCAGCTCGACATCGAGCCCAAGACTTTGCAGCTCTTTGACTAACACGTTGAACGATTCCGGCAATCCAGGCTCCAGGAACGGTTCGCCCTTCACAATTGCCTCATACATGCGGGACCGGCCTGGCACGTCGTCGGATTTCACAGTCAGGAATTCCTGGAGAATGGACGCGGCCCCGTAGGCCTGAAGTGCCCAGACTTCCATCTCTCCCAAACGCTGACCACCGAACTGCGCCTTTCCTCCGAGTGGCTGTTGCGTCACGAGGGAGTATGGGCCGATCGACCGGGCGTGAATTTTATCGTCCACCAGGTGGTGGAGCTTCAAGACATACATATATCCGACCGTGACGGGACTGCTGAAGGATTCACCGGTACGCCCGTCCATCAACATCGTTTGTCCGCTTGGAGACAACTTCGCCTTCTTGAGCAGTTCTTTGATCTCTTTCTCGGAAGCCCCGTCGAACACCGGGCTCGCCACCTTGATCCCCAACGCTCGGGCGGCCCATCCCAAGTGCGTCTCCAGGATTTGCCCAACGTTCATACGGGACGGTACGCCCAACGGATTCAGAACGATTTCCACTGGAGTTCCGTCCGGCAAATAGGGCATATCCTCTTCCGGCAGCACGCGTGAGACGACGCCCTTGTTCCCGTGTCGTCCCGCCATCTTGTCGCCAACCTGGATCTTCCGCTTCATCGCGATGTAGACCTTGACCAGCTTGATCACACCAGGCGGAAGTTCATCGCCCCGTCTCAAGCGACCAACTTTTTCGTCGTACAGGGTCTGCAGGATTTCAATCTGCTCCTTGGCACGGCGCTCGACATCCTCCAGCTCCTTCTGCTCGTCTGGATCGCTCAGAATGATGTGTCGCACCATGTCGTCCGGCAACCGCTTCAAAATTTCCGCAGTGAGCTTGCCCTTCTTCTTCAGAATGACATCGCCCGTCTCAGGATCCATCAGATCCCGTCCGACCACCTTACCGAGTAACAGCTTGCGGACCTTCTTGGTCTTTTCATCTTCAATGATCCGCAGCTCTTCCTGGTGGTCGCGCTGCAACTTCATGTGATCTTCGCTCTCGATACTCTTGGAGCGTTCATCCTTATCCAAGCCTTTGCGGGAGAAGATCTTCACATCGACGACGATGCCTTCCACGCCGGGCGGCACCGTGAGGGACGTATCCTTGACGTCCCCGGCCTTCTCACCGAAAATTGCGCGCAACAGTTTCTCTTCCGGCGTTAGTTGAGTCTCACCCTTCGGAGTCACCTTCCCGACGAGGATGTCGCCAGGCTTCACTTCCGCGCCGATCCGGATAATTCCGCTCTCATCGAGATCCCGAAGCGCTTCTTCACCGACATTCGGAATGTCGCGGGTAATATCTTCCTTGCCCAACTTGGTGTCGCGGGCTTCGACTTCGAACTCCTCAATATGGATGGAGGTGAAGGCATCTTCCCGCACCAGCTTTTCGCTCAACAGAATCGCGTCTTCGAAGTTATACCCGCCCCACGGCATGAACGCGACGAGCACATTCTTTCCGAGCGCGAGCTCCCCATGATCGATAGCGGGACCATCGGCCAGCACCTGCCCTCTCTTGACCGGCTCACCGATCCGGACCACCGGGGTCTGGGTGATACAGGTGTTCTGGTTGGAGCGTTGGAACTTGATCATTTCATACACATCAAGGCCGGAATCGTTGCGCTTGCGGCCCTCTTTGGCATCAGCCCGCACCACAATTCTGGTCGCATCGACACTTTCCACGACGCCTTCGCGCTTGGCCTGAACAACATAGCCTGAGTCACGCGCAACTACGGCTTCCATGCCGGTGCCGACCAGCGGCGATTCAGCCTTCAACAGAGGCACCGCCTGGCGCTGCATGTTCGATCCCATCAAGGCGCGGTTCGCGTCGTCGTGCTCAAGAAACGGCACCAACGCCGTAGCGACGCTGACGACCTGCTTCGGAGACACGTCCATGTATTCGATCTTGTCAGGGGTCGCAGTAATGAAGTCCCCGGCTGAACGTGCCGACACCGTCTCGGACACCAGTCGACCTGAGGTGTCAACCTTCGAATTGGCTTGGGCGATAATGTATTTGTCTCCCTCGATCGCCGAGAGATACTCCAACTCGTCACTGACCCGACCTTTCACAACCTTCCGATAGGGCGCCTCGATAAATCCGAATTCATTGATGCGCGCGTAGGTAGCCAGGGACGTAATCAAGCCGATGTTCGGACCTTCCGGCGTCTCAATCGGACAAATGCGGCTGTAGTGAGAAGGATGGACGTCACGCACTTCGAAGCCCGCGCGCTCACGAGTCAATCCGCCCGGCCCGAGGGCCGAGAGTCGACGCTTGTGCGTAATCTCGGCGAGGGGATTCGTTTGGTCCATGAACTGGGAGAGCTGACTGCTGCTGAAAAACTCCTTCACGGCTGCCACGACCGGCTTGGCGTTGATCAAGTCGTGCGGCAACACGGTCTCCATATCCAGGAGATTCATGCGCTCTTTGATGCTCCGCTCCATACGCACAAGGCCGAGCCGGAACTGGTTTTCCAACAGCTCGCCGACAGACCGCACACGGCGGTTCCCCAAGTGGTCGATGTCGTCGATCTCACCGCGACCGATCTTGAGATTCACCAGATAGCGCACCACCTCGACAATGTCCTGCGCCGTAAGGGTCCGCTGCTCAAGGGCGAAATCAAGGCCCAGCTTCTTATTGAGCTTGAGCCGTCCGACCGGCGACAAATCGTACCGTTTCGGACTTAAGAACAAATTATCGAACAGGGCTCGCGCAGTTTCGACAGACGGGGTCTCACCCGGTCTGAGACGGCGATAGATCTCGACCATCGCCTCTTCCTTCGACCCGGTGCGCTCCATGTCGAGCGTATCGAGGATGACCAGCGTGGCATTGGTCGTATCCAGATAAATGACCTTGAATTCCTCGATATCGCTATCAAGGATCTTCTCCAGAATCTCTTCGGTCAGACGCTGATTTTTCTCCGCCAGCGACTGCTTCTTGCCGCTGTCGACCAACTCCGTCAGCACCGCGCGCCCCACCAACTCGGCGGGGGTGACAGGAATTTCCTTGATGCCCGCCGCCTTCAGCTTGGCGATCAGGACCTTCGTCAGCTTCGCTCCTTCGCGAACGAGCGGGTCCTTACCACCTTTCTCCATCACTTCCGTCGAACACTTCAAGCCGTGATGGATTTCAGGATCGAGCTTCCGGTAGAGCTTCCCCTTGGAGACACGAATCTCCTCCACGGGGTAATACATCCGCAACAGGTCGTCGGTGCTATACCCGAACGCCTTCAACAGGATCGTGGCGGGCATTTTCCGACGGCGATCGATGCGAACGTAAAGAATGTCCCGTGCGTCGAATTCGAAATCGAGCCAGGAACCGCGATAGGGAATAATCCGGGCAGAGTACAATACCTTGCCGCTGGCATGGGTCCGCCCCTTATCGTGCGTGAACGACGCGCCGGGCGAGCGGTGCAACTGGCTGACCACCACTCGCTCGGTCCCGTTGATGAGGAACGTACCACGCTCGGTCATGAGCGGAAGTTCGCCGACATAGACTTCCTGCTCCCGAACGTCGAGCACCTTCTTCTTCGGCCCCTTGTCCTCTTTATCGAAGACAATCAAGCGCACACGCAGCTTCAAAGGAACGGCAAACGTCATGCCCTGCTCAAGACATTCCCGTTCGTCGTACTTCGGGGTCCCCAACGAATAATTGGAGAACTCCAAGGCCGCCGTGTTGTTGTAGTCGGTAATGGGAAAGACGCTAGCTAACGCCGCCTGCAAACCCTGATCCTTGCGACGGTCCGGCTCGACTTCCATCTGGAGGAACTCTTCGTAGGACCGCTTCTGGATTTCGATGAGATCGGGAATATCGATGCTCGTGCGAATCCGAGAAAAATCCTTACGTTCGACAAACTCCGAAAGAGTCGATTCCGACATTCGTTAGCCCTCCAAGCTCATAAGGAGATGAACGCCCTGCGCCATCCCAACGGACAACTCACACTGCCGCCCAACAAATCGTTACTTAACTTCGACCTTGGCTCCGCTCTCCTCGAGCTTCTTCTTCATCGTGTCGGCTTCTTCCTTCGTGGCACCGGCCTTGATGGGCTTCGGAGCGCCCTCGACCAGGTCCTTCGCTTCCTTGAGTCCGAGGCTGGTGAGCTCACGCACCACCTTGATGACCTGGATCTTCTTGTCTGCCGGAGCACTGACCAGGATCACGTCAAAGGAGGTCTTCTCTTCCGCCGGCGCGGCTGCCGCCCCGCCACCACCCACAGCCGCCACGGCCACAGGCGCCGCCGCCGTCACGCCAAAGCGCGTTTCCAGTCCCTTGACCAGATCGGCCAATTCCAACACGCTCATGCCCTCGATTGCCTTGATCAATTCATCTTGTGACAACTTGGTTCCTGCTGCTGACATGTCGCCCTCCCCTTTCTTTTTATCCTGAATGGCTGCAATGACTCGCACAAACTTGCTTAACACTCCGCTCAACGCGTACACCACACCGCGAATCGGCCCCTGCATGGCCGATAGCAGCATCGCAATCAACACTTCTTTTTTCGGCAGCTGCGCAATGGCGTTCAGATCCGCAGCCTGCACTAGCCGGCCTTCCAGCACTCCGACCGTGACCTTGATTTTTTCGGAGCGCTTTTCAGCCTGAATGAAATCACGCAAGATTTTCGCCGGAAGAACCGGATCGTCATATCCGATCACCAGGCCGGTCGGCCCCTTGAAATGGTCTTTCGCGTCCGCGAGAATCGTGCCGGTCGAGGCGCGCACGGCCAGGGTATTCTTGATGACGCAATACTCCGCCTTCGCGCCGCGCAACTGTCTGCGCAACTCGGTCATCTGATTGACGGGCATCCCGGCGCACTCCGTCAGAATCGCCAAGCGGGCGCGACCGAATTTTTCCGTCAACTCTGCGATCGCTGTTGCCTTCTCTTCTTTCTTCATGCCTCTCCCCTTACTGAGAACCTGCCTGTTCTCAACTCCACAACTTCGACAGCGCCACAGGATCCAGCTTCACGCCGGGCCCCATGGTGCTCGACATCGTCACACTCTTGATGTATCGGCCCTTGCAGGAGGAGGGCTTCGCTTTTACCACAGACTCCAGCACGGCCTGCGCATTGTCATACAGCTTCTGAACGTCAAACGAGACCTTACCGACAGGCACTTGCACGATTCCGGCTTTCTCGACCTTGAACTCGACACGGCCCTTGCGAATTTCACTGACGGCCTTGCCGACCTCAAACGTGACCGTGCCGGTCTTCGGATTGGGCATCAGCCCGCGGGGACCGAGCACCTTTCCAAGCTTACCGACAGAGGCCATCAGATCAGGCGTGGAGATCGCGCAATCAAACTCCATCCACCCGCCCTTGATCTTTTCCATCAGGTCATCCGAGCCCACGTGATCAGCGCCCGCCTGGCGAGCCTCCTGCTCTTTTTCGCCCTTGGCAAATACGAGCACACGGAGCTTCTTACCCGTCCCATGCGGCAACGCCGTGGTCCCGCGCACCATCTGATCCGACCGCTTGGGATCAATCCCCAGACGAATCGCCAGATCGACGGACTCATCGTACTTGGCAAAGGCCGCCTGCTTGACAGCCTCGACTGCCTCTTTCAATCCATAAAACCTGGGCTCGATCTTTTCTTGAGCCGCGGTCAATTTCTTTCCCATACTACTGCTCCTTCACATCCGCCGGAGGTTCACTCTGCAGAAACTTACTGGACGGTGATACCCATGCTACGCGCAGTCCCCTGGATAATCTTGATGGCGCCCTCAAGATCGGCCGCATTCAGGTCGGACAACTTCTTCTGCGCGATTTCACGGACCTGGGCCTGACTCACTTTCCCCACCTTGTCCTTATGCGGCACGCCCGATCCCTTAATGATCCCGGCGGCCTTCTTCAGTAGGTCCGATGCCGGAGGCGTCTTCATGATGAAGGTAAAGCTCCGGTCCTTATAGACCGTAATGATCACCGGGATGATGCTATCCCCGTCCTTCTGCGTTTTGGCGTTAAACTGCTTGCAGAACTCCATAATGTTCACGCCGTGCTGACCCAATGACGGACCAACGGGCGGAGCAGGATTGGCCTTGCCGGCCGGAATCTGCAATTTAATCTGCGCTGATACTTCCTTGGCCATGAGTTACTCCCTGAGAACTGCGGACTGAGCACGAGGGCTGAGAACGGCTCTCAGTCCACCATCTCGAATCCAGTGACCTCAAATACGTTCGACCTGCAAGAAACCAAGCTCGACCGGCGTAGACCGGCCAAAAATACTCACAAAAACTTTTACCCGGCTATGATCGGCATCCACGTCATCGACCGCGCCATTAAAGCCGAGGAACGGACCATCCACAATGCGAACATTGTCGCCCTTGATAAACCGGACCTGCTCGCGCGGTCCCGCCGCACCGGCATCCACCTGCTTCAGCAAGGAATCGACCTCTTCGGAAGACAGCGGAGTGGGCTGAGCCCCCCCACCGACGAACCCAGTCACCTTGGGAGTCTCCTTGATCATCTGCAAGGTTTCGTCAGCGAGCGGCGCTTCCAGCTCGATCAAGACATACCCCGGGAAAAATTTTCTCCGGGACGTACGTCGCTTTCCATCCTTGATCTCGATCACATCTTCCGTGGGAACCAAGACCTGCCCAAGTCGCTCGGTGAGCCCCATTTGACTTGCGCGCTCAAGGAGACTGGTCTTCACGCGACCCTCAAACCCCGCATAGGTATGGATGACGTACCAGTTCTTATTGCTCATCATCTCCTCTCAGCTGAACATCCAGCATCGTATCGTCCGGGCAACGCCGGACCTGTCCAGCCGCACCACGCAACTAAATGACCTTGCGCATCAGCCAGCCCAGCACGGAATCCATCATCGACAGATAAAGGGACATGAGGATACAGAACACGATCACGACCGTGGTGGCGCCGACCGTTTCCGCTCTCGTCGGGAAAGAGACCTTCTTGAGCTCACCGCGCACACCGTCGATGAATTCTCGAATAGAGGCGATCAATCGCTGAAACACGGTTACAATCCTCTCTTAGAACTTCACGGGCACTTGATTGACCAGAACCAGCCGGCACCGGTCTACGCACTCATTCACTTACAAGGGCTTGGCAGGGGCACTAGGATTTGAACCTAGACTCTCGGTTTTGGAGACCGATGTGCTGCCGTTGACACCATGCCCCTCCACCCGGAACATGAGCGCTGCCGAGCCAAGGGCCATGCCCAACCCAGCAGAAAAAGCCTACTTCACTTCCTTATGAGCGATGTGCTTCCGGCAGAACTTACAGAACTTGTTCCGCTCCAATCGATCCGGATCGTTCTTCTTGTTCTTGCGGGTCGTATAATTTCGCTGCTTACAGACCGTACAGGCCAAATCGATAATATCTCGCATTTGCCATCCCCTGAGCCGTCAACTCTCAGCCATCAGCCCTAACTCGCGAGCTGACCACTGATCGCCGATCGCGCATTCTTACGCTAAAATTTCCGTGACGACGCCCGAGCCGACGGTCTTGCCGCCCTCTCGAACCGCAAACCGCAATCCCTGATCCATGGCGATCGGGCTGATCAACTCGCCCGTGACCGTCACATTGTCTCCCGGCATCACCATCTCCACG
>RRZU012055393.1_pt1 | contig 14973 bp, 19 predicted proteins | sample 2165561 | NCBI WGS metagenome assembly RRZU01 (sample SAMN10456909, study PRJNA506462) | wastewater metagenome | isolation source: wastewater sludge | place: USA: Moscow, Idaho
ATCGTGCCGGTGCTGATCGCCGGCGAGCCGACCAGGGGCGCCGACATGCCGGACGGCATCTTCCTCGGCCGCGGTGGGCTGGCGCCCGAAAACTTCCTCGCCACGGTCGACGAGGTGCGCTCGGCTAGCTGAAACGACGCCTGGAGTGGCTCTCTCGGGTGCGGTTGGGAGATCCCGGGTCAAGCCCGGGATGACGAACTTCGTCACTCCGGCGGAAGCCGGAATCTCCAAACCTGCGGATAACTAGCGTAACCGGGCCGCACTGTCCGATGCGCGGCCTAGCGTCCAAACATGACTCGCGACGCTTACGTCTACCTGATGGCCAATACTCACAACGCGGTGCCCTCCATCGGCGTGACCAATGATCTGCTCCGGCGTGTGGCCGAGCACAAGCTTGGGCTTCAACGTGAGTTCACGCAGCAGTATCGATGCACCAAGCTGGTCTACTCGAGGCCGGCGACAGCATCGTCGCGGCGATCGAACGCGAGAAGCAGTTGAAGACCTGGCGCCGCTCATGGAAGGACGACCTGGTCGCTTCGATGAATCCCACGTGGCAGGGCCTCGCGCCGGATATCGGGCTCACGACGGCCGTCCTGGCGTCAGCTGGGAGATCCCGGCGTTCGCCGGGATGACGCGTCAGGTCGGTGGCGCTGATCACGGCCTCGACGCCCTCGAACAGATGGGCCTCGTTGAGCCGCATCATGTCGAACGACATCTTGCAGACCAGCGGTGGCCGCCCATCTCGACGATCTGCTTGACCAGCTCGGTGCACGACCTCTGCGCAATGGCTCCATAATGGCTCCATGCCGAACATGGTCCGAGGACGACTTGGTAGTGGTCGCCTCAGCAATCACCCACTTTGCTCCCGATTTGCCCAGGTAAATCGCGACGTGACCCGAGTCATGGCATGGGATCGTCCGAAAACCGACTTCGGCGGGTGGCAGGTTGGGCGCTACAGGAACCTCGCGGGTAATGACTGATCGAGTCAGCCCTCGCCTACAGCGTCGGTGTCTCTCCGTCGTGCTATGCGTGGGTCTACTGGCGGGTGGCTGCTCACTCACACCCAGTGTGACTGATTCTCCAACAACGCCGCCAACAACGAGCAACACCGCCATCCCGAGCGGCCCACGCACGGTCGATGGCACTGGCGTGCCAACAGCTGCCTCTGCGGTGAAGGTGCTGGTCGATGATTCATCGTTGATTGAGCGGCAACGCGGCATGGAGGCGATTGGGCCGCAGACCTTTTTTGTCTCAAGGTCGACGATTACCGTAAACGATTACGTCAATAACAGACTTGTGGAGTTTCGACAGGGGAAGCGTCTACGCAGCTTCAAGTCACCCGGTCTCGATTGCTGTGAAGATATTCGCGTGGAGGGGTCCACGTACTGGCTACTCGCGGGTGACGCGGTGCGTTCATACACAGTCGTGGACTCTCGCTTGAAACGAACCTTGACTCGCGAACTGGCGGTCAACGACTCTACGCAGTGGCCAATGGGGAAATTGTCCCGCGAGGACGACAATCTCATCGCCACGCCTGCGAAGGGGAAACCTGAGATCATTGTTGGGCCCGGACCCCTGCCGGCCCGGCCCGAGTTTCTTCTGAACAAAAGCAGCGTGGAGATTCACGACGGCAAGTTCGCCATTGACCTCATGACACCTGGGACACCTGAGGACGCTACATTGCTCGCGCGCAACTCAACCAATTCCTGGTATTGGGTTTATGTTGACAGCCCGAGGAACTGGGGATACGTCTACCACCTCGACGCTGGCGGTACGATCCTCGAGACGTACACGTTGCCTCGTCCCGGCGTCGTTGTGCCAAGCCGGCCCCTTCTTGTATCGGACGATGGCAAATTGTATCAAATGAACCTGACTAATCGGAGCGCTCGAGTCCTGGCAATCTCTCCCAATCGTTGAATTGGCGACGAGGCCCTGCACGCTCAGGGCCAAACAGCATTCGCGCGCGGCGCCGGGATCACGCGTAAGAGATGAACGTCGTACTCGTTGGCGGGGATTGCAATTGCATGACGTCGAGGTGAGGCGCAGGTCTTCGACGTCTCCCGCTTCCTGGTGCAGCGTCCCAGGGCTCGCCGTCTTCTCGGTTGAGCTTGTACTTGCGCAGGTAGTCGTAGTTGAACGACTTGTAGAACCTCACGTACATCGTCTTGATCAGCATCGGAGGCGGCTCCTTCCAAGCGACATCGTAGAGCCAGGCCGCGCAAGTAGCTATTATCCGCCCGGGTGATGAAGACTGGCGAGAGACAGTGGCCCGTGCTCAAAGCTTCGGCACGATCGTCGTCGTTGTGTAGTTCCCTGCCTCGGGGCAGCGCCAGTCCGCGTTGCTACTAAGAGCGACGGGTCGCGTCGTACTGCTTGAGGCAGGCGACATTGTCGACTGTCTGCAGATTGCGGAATCGGCAAAAGCCAATCCTGTCGTCGGGGCAAGCAGCATTCCTGTCATGAGAGCTAATAGGGGCCGTGCAGCTCTATTCGCCGCGTGGATCGAGAGTTGATTGCCAAGCTCGCGTAACTTACGGGTAGCTGGCCAGTTTACACCGAACTGATTCGACGGGCAAGGAAGCGACTTGACTCACGTAAAAGGTCCGGGAAGGGCAGCGCGTGCCTCACATGAGGATGTCCGCCTAGCTGTTGGGGTTCCCTGGCCCTGTGAGCAGGGAGTTGTCGATGGCGTCGCGCCGTGATCTGACGAAAAAGTTCGCCCGCGAATACGCGAAGGCGGACAGAGCTGAGAAGAGCCGTATCCTCGACGCGCTAGTGGCGTCGACGGGCTGGACCCGCGATCACGCCCGCCGAGCGATCCGGGCCGCGGCCACCCGCAAGGGCGCGGCCCGCGACCAGCAGCGGAAACCACGCCCACGCAAGTACTCCTACGATGCGCTGATCGTGTTGCAGGAGGTGTGGCGGCTGGCCGGTCAACCATCGGGCAAGTACCTGGCCGTGGTGATGGAGGACACCCTGTGTCGACTGGTTCGAGACCGTGAGCTCGGCAAGGTCGCCGACCGGGTCAGCGACACGGTGATCGACGAACTAAGGTCGATGTCGGCAGCCACGATCGACCGTTACCTGAAACCGCACAAGGCTGCCGGCTACCCCGCCGCCGGCCTGTCCAGCACCCGACCCTCGCACATCCTGCGGTCCTCGATCCCGCTGCGCACCGCGACCGACGACCCGATCACCGTGCCCGGGTTTCTGGAGTTGGACACTGTCGCTCACTGCGGCCACACACTCAAAGGCGAGTTCCTTCGCACCTTGTCAGCAACCGATCCGGTGACAGGCTGGACCATGCTGCGCAGCATCCGCAACAACGCGTTCGTGCACGTCCACAACGGCCTGGAATGGATCGCCAAACTGGCACCCCTCCCGATCGCCGGCATGGACTTCGACAACGGCTCCGAGTTCATGAACTGGTCCGTGATCGCCTGGTGCGACGACCACCACATCCCGATCACCCGCGGCCGGCCCTACCACCACAACGACAACGCCCACATCGAGCAACGCAACGGCGACTGGGTCCGCCGCCACGCCTTCCGCTACCGCTACGAAACCGACACCGAACTCGCCCTGCTCAACCAACTCTGGGACCTCGTCATGGCCCGCAAGAACCACCTCCTGCCCTGCGTCAAAGCCGTCGACTGGACCCAGACCCGCAGCGGCCGCAAGAAGCGTGTCTACGACAAACCCAAAACCCCCTACCAGCGGCTCCTCGACACCGCCACCCTCGACGACACCACCCGAACCCGACTCGCCGCCGAACACGACCTGCTCAACCCCGCCCGCATCACCCGCGGCATCAACCACATCCAGCAACAACTCATCGACCTCGCCAAAGCACGCACCCTCGGCACCCGACCCGCCGCCTAACCATCCGGACATTTCAAGTGAGGCACGCGCCAATCACCCGCGGACATCTTGACGTGAGGCAAGACGCGCGGCGCTCGACCATGCCTACGGATCTCAACTAGTGCCCCACCTCGTGCCTGAAGTGGCCGAGCATCGTTCGGTAGGGCTCGTCCAGCCGAATGCGCATGCTTTCGCGGTAGTCATCGAGCGATTCGGCGAGGTTGATGGTGATCACGCCGTTGGCGTGCCCGATGATCACCGAGCCCTGCCCGGGCGACTTCGACGACAGCAGGTCGAAGGCCCCCCGCACGCACCCAGTACGGCACCATCGGCAGGCCGAGGGTGGCGAGGTCGCGCAGCACCCGCCGCTTCGACTGTCCGGTGGTGGCCAGCTTGGCCCGGGCGACCAGGTCGTCGGGTGCGGGACTGCGCCGCGTCAGCCGGCACGAGTAGCAGGACGTCGCGGTCGACTCGGCCCGAACGGCCCAGTTGCACTGCCACTCGCGCTGATCGCACGGACGGTGGCTGGTCGCGTCCAGCGGCAGCGGCCGAAACCCGTCCGGGTCCAACATGACGGCGCTGCCGCAGTCGGCGCAGTCGAGGCATTCGAGCCACAGGGGGCCCGCGCAGTGCGGGCATTGCAGGGTAGGCACCCGCGCAGGCTAGTGGCGAAGGCGGCCCGAGCAGCGACGATCCGGGCACAGGTCGGTTGCGGGCACACTGGGGGCATGGACTGGTGGGGAATCGTCGTCATCGTCGTGGTGGGAGCCGGCGTCGTCATCTACGGCTACTTCGACGACAAACGCAAGACCCGCGAGCGTGACGCCGCCATGCAGGCACCACCGCAACGCGACATTCCCCGCTTTCACCCCACCAACCCGGCCCCCGAGTACCTGAGCGAACTGAAGGCGCGCAGCCGTCCCGACAAGCTGCCCGGCACCGACCTGGACGACGCCACCCGCACCGACCTGAAAGCGGCCCTGGCGGCGGCTGCCGGCGTGCCGGCGGGACTGGCTTCCAAGAGCTTCGCCACGGATTCGTCGACCGGCTGGGCCGTGGCCGGTGATGCGTTTGTGGTCGTGCTGACCGACCGCGTCGACACCGTGCGCGAGCTGCTGCCCCTGCTCGAGAAGGGGCACAAGGCAGACCGTCCGCTGGTGCTGGTCGCGCCCGCTTTCGGAAACGACGTGCTCGACACCCTGGCCGCCAACACAGTGCAGGGCAAGGTGCAATGCGTGCCCGTGGTGGCGAATGCCGAGCAGTCAGCCCGGATCGCCGCCCTCACCTTCGCCAAGCCCCTGTCACACACCGACCTGCAGGCCGGCTGGGCGCCTGACGAGGCCCTGGGCAGCACCGGCACCTGGGTCAGCGACCGCAAGACCAGTTGGATCATCGCGGGCTGATCCCGGTGGCTGAGGTGGCGCCACTTTCTGGTGGTTATGCGGGCCGCTGCTCGAGGCTCAACGCCGGTTCGCCACTTTGTGGTTGAAATAAATACCCACCGGGGGTATCTATTCCAACCATAAAGTGGCGCACCCCTGATGGTTGGCTAGTCAGCACGCGCATAACCACCAGAAAGTGGCGGACCCGGAATATCTCAAGTAACGCTCAAGGTCTCTTCAGGAACCGACACGACGCCCTTCCTGGCGCGGTGCGGGCCGCCCATGAACTCTCAGGCGTAGCCCAACTCGTCGAGCCGATCGTCGTCGATGCCGAAGTAGTGCGCCACCTCGTGCCACACCGTGATGCGCACCTCGTCGACCACCTGCGCCTCGCTGTCACACAGGTCGAGAATCGCGTCGCGGTAGATCACGATGCGATCGGGCAGCACGCCCGAGTACCACGAATCACGCTCTGACAAGGGAACACCGTCGTAGAAGCCGAGCAGGTCACCGTCGGGTTCGGGGGCTCGCGACTCGATCACCACCACGCAGTTCTGCACCAGTTCAGCCAGGTCAGAGGGAATCTGAGCAACGGCGCGATCGACCAGCTGTTCGAACAGTTCGTCACTCATCGCCACCGCCATGAAGCCACTCTAGACAGAGCCTCCGAGGAATTAATGACATAACTGTAGTTTCTCGCGCTCTCACGGCGTGTCGACTTGCCCTGCCGCCAAACCTGTTGTTGGCGCCGTCCACCCGTGCGTAGAGTCCTGCGCAATCTGAGGCTGCTGTGACAGTTGGGACGACGCGACCAGCAGCCGACCGTCGACGACGAAGGGGTGGACGACAGGCATGCACCAGCGCACGAACGCCGCCACCCGCGCGGTTGTCGCGGTCGCAACCAGCGTCGCCCTCAGCTTCGGGCTCGGCGGCGTGGTGTTCGCCGGCCACGCGGACGCCGCGACACCCTACGTCGCCATCGGCGCGGTCAACGTCAGGTCGGACCCGGCCACGACGTACCCGGTACTCGGCACCCTCGCCCAAGGGGCGTCGATCAGCGGGTCGCCCACCGCCAGCGGCTGGGTTCAGGTGACGTTCAAGGGCGCCACCGGCTACGTGTCGGGCACCTATCTGAAGGCCACTCCGACCACCACGACGCCGACCCCCAGCCCCACGACGCCGACCGCCAGCCCCACGACAACCGGCGCCGCAGCCACCAAGGTGACCACGTCAGACCTGAACCTGCGCTCGGCCCCCAGCCTCGACGCCTCGATCGTGAAGGTGGTCGCCAAGGGCACCACCGTTGCGACCACGGGCCTGGTCAGCGGCACTTTCGCACAGGTGACCATCGACGGCGCCACCAACTGGCTCTCGACCAAGTACCTGGCCGACCCACCGTCCAGCACCGCGCCCGCGGTTGCCTACAAGGCCACCACCACCGCGGCACTGGCGATGCGCAAGACCCCCGACATCGACGCGGCCTCGGCAGGCACGCTGCCCTCCGGCTCGACCGTCTCAATGACCGGCACCCATTCGGTCAGCTACAGCCAGATCGTGCACGACGGCACCACCGTGTGGGTGCTCACCGGGTACCTGAAAACCGTGCCCGGCACGGGCGTGCCGGCGTTTCCGAAGTCGGCCGGCAAGCGGTACGTGGCGGTCGACGAGGTGAACGTGCGCGCCACCTCGGCATCGACCGGCACCGTGCTCGGCGGCGGCGCGCAGGGCACCGTGCTGCTGGCCACCGGCACGACCACCAGCACGCGCACGCAGGTGATCTTCAACGGCGGCGTGGCCTGGGCCTACTCGGCGTACCTGTCGAAGACCAAGCCGAGCACGGCGTCCGCGCCGGTCACCGACACCGGCAGCCTGGGCAGCACCAGCCTCGATCGCACCAACGCCTACGCGAAGGCGATCGTGCGTGAGATCAGGGTCAAGTTCCCGCAGATCAAGACCATGTACGGCTGGCGCATGTCGAGTTCGTACTCGTCCGATCACCCCGGCGGACGGGCCATCGACATCATGATTCCCTCGTACAAGACCGCGGCCGGCAAGGCCCTGGGCAGCGCCATCGCCCGCTACCTGCAAGACAACTACAAGCGGCTGCACGTGCACTACCTGATCTGGCGGCAGCGGCAGTGGAACGTCGAGCGCAACACCAACCCCACCACCGGCTGGCGCGCGATGTCAGACCGGGGCGGCGACACCGCCAACCACATGGACCACGTGCACGTGTCGGTGTACTCGCCGTGAAGACTTCCTCAATCCCCCCGAGGAAGAGCCCGCCCGAACTCGTCAGAGTCGGGCGGGTTCACGGTTTCGTGGGGCGAGCGTGTCGACAACACGCTTGGTCGAGCTCGTCGAGACCGCTGGTCGAGCTCGTCGAGACCCGAAACCGCACGAGGCCTAGAACAGGCTCCACCAACGGCAGGCAGTCCTTCCCTACCCTTGGTGCGACGCGCGAGCGCGGGCGGCGATGTAGTTCATCAGGTCGCCGGGCGCGACCCGGTAGGTGTGAATGTTGCTGATGATGATCGACTTCTTCTTGCCCGGCTTGGCGTCGGCCGGGACGGCACCGGCGACGTCGAGCAGCAACGAACGACCGCCCCGTCCCATGCTGAGGCCGGTGATGGAGCGCAACGGGATCGCCTCCTTGCCGATCAGCGCCAGGGTTCGGACGGCCTCTGAGTCGGATGATCAGAATGGGCTTGCCGATGGTGGTCGCGAACCAGGCCAGGGCAGCGGTGACGGCCACGCAGATCAGCACGCCGATCCACGGCCCGGCACCCGAAGCGCGCGGCCCGAGCGCCACGAAGACGAACAGCACCGTCAACCCGAGCATCAGCACGACCGAGAACCAGACCATGATCGCCCAGACCTGGCGCGGACGGGTGCCCACCACGTCAGGCCCGAGGTCGGGCAACTGCTCGATTCCGGCGGGCAACGGAATGCCGGCAGGCACGGGTGCGGTAGTCGCTCACACAATTCATCAGTTCAGGATCTTTGCACGCTGGTCGATGCGTGACATCGCCCTGCGACAGCGTCCAGTATTTCACTGCTCCCGGGGACGAGCGGTGTACCGACCGCCCGCGAGTGCTCGCGTTTGGGTGCGCCAACCTTAGCCCGGTATGGTTGGGCGGTCAGGTCCCCATCGTCTAGCGGCCTAGGACACCGCCCTTTCAAGGCGGCAGCGCGGGTTCGAATCCCGTTGGGGATGCCAACACCAAAGCGGCTCCCACTTGGACATTTACCCACAGGGAGCCGCTTCTGCATTTGGCCATCGGACGGTTTGGGACACGCACGGGACACACGACCTCAACCGAGCAGGGCGTCCAGGCGGTCCACCGCGGCGTCCGATCCGTCCGGAAACAGCCCGCCGTAGCGCGTCAGCGTGAAGGCCACGCTGTTGAGTCCGGCCACTCCGAAACCTCGCGGACGTTGCAGCCGGCGGCCACCAGGATCGACACGAAGCTGTGCCGCAACCCGTGGAAGGTGAACCCGTCCAGACCCGCCGCGACGACAGACGGCCTCCACACGTGACGACCAAACGTGCCCCGATACAGCGGTCCGCCGGCCGCCGTGGTGAACACCAGCGAATCAGCCGAAGACTCCACGAACTGGTCCAGGTGCTCAGCGATGCGACTCATGATCGACCGTGCAACCGGAACCGTTCGACGGGATCGGCTGGTCTTAGGCTCCTGACCGAGGTGCACCGCTCCCCCGACCTCGATGGCCGTCGACACGACGGTGATACGTGATCGCATTGGGTCCACGTTCTCCCGCGTCAATCCGATAGCTTCGCCCTGGTACGCCGCCGACGACTCGGCCATCCGCTCCAAAGGCACCCTCTACCTGGTAGTTCACCAGCACGGCCAACAGATGCAAGGACGATGGGTCGGCCTCAGCTACGACGGAGCGCTACAGACCGGCTTTGCCGCCATCGCACGCACCCAGGACGCCGCCAGCCAGCTCCTTGAACGGCCGCCAGCATGACCCCAGAGCTCAGCCAAGTCGTCGCGACCGCCCCCAGCGAAGACCTGCTCGTGCAGATCACTCGACACCTCATCAACCAACGACTAGTCGCCTGCGTACATCACTGAACCGCCCGAGGTTTGATGCCGCATCCTTTTGAGTTGGAAGGATGTCCGCATGCCTAAGAGGATTGATCCTGAGTTGAAGGCTCGGGCTGTGCGGCTGGTGGTTGAGCACCAGCAGGAGTATCCGTCGATGAACGCTGCGGCTGTTGCCGTCGCGAAGAAGCTCGGTCTGGGCCACGAGACGGTCCGCCGGTGGGTGGTCCAGTCCGAAGTCGATGCCGGGGACCGCGCGGGCCGCACGAGCGAGGAGTTGGCCGAGATCAAGGCGTTGAAGGCGCGGGTCCGCCGGTTGGAGGAGGACAACGCGATCCTGAAAGCGGCAACGGTTTTCTTCGCGGGGGAACTCGACCCCCGCAACCGATGATCATGGCGTTCATCGACGAACAGCGTGATCAGGGGCGTGTGGTCGAGTCGGTCTGCAAGGTGCTGCGTGAGCAGGGCTGTCAGGTCGCCGCACGAACCTACCGGGCCTGGAAGACCCGCCCACCCGCGGCCCGCACGATCACCGATGCGATAGTGGTCGACCAGATCCGTGCCCTGGCCTGGACGACCGACCCGCAAGGTCGCCGCAAGCTCGCCCCCGAAGGCTTGTATGGGCGACGCAAAATGACCGCGCTGGTGCGCCGGCACCTGCCTGATGCCACGCCGGGCAGCGTGGATCGGGCGATGCGGCTGCTCGGATTGTCCGGGGTGCGGCGCGGCAAACCCGTCAAGACGACCATTCGGGCCAAGGACTGCAAACGGGCCGGTGACCTGCTGAACCGGGACTTCACCGCACCTGCCCCGAACCGGGTCTGGGTGACTGATTTCACCTATGTGCGCTGCTGGGCCGGGTTCGTCTATGTCGCGTTCATTGTCGACGTGTTCGCGCAACGCATCGTTGCGTGGCATGCCGCCACCTCCAAGGCCACCGATCTGGTGATGATCCCGTTACGGATGGCGCTGTGGCAACGCCAGCGGGAAGGTCACCCGATCAGCGTTGGTAATCTAATCCACCACTCCGATGCGCCCAATACACCTCGATCCGGCTCACCGAGCACCTGGAATTGGAAGGGATCGCCGCTTCGATCGGCAGCGTCGGCGACGCCTACGACAACGCGCTGATGGAAACCATCAACGGCCTCTACAAAACCGAATGCATCCGCACCAGCGTGTTCCACGACGGGCCATACCGCAGCATCGCCGACGTCGAGTACGCCACCGCCGCCTGGGTCGACTGGTACAACAACCGACGCCTCCACAGCCGCCTCGCAATGGTCAGCCCGCTAGAGTTCGAACAGTCCCACTACGCAGCTCTGAACCCAGAGCCGCAACCCGCATAGGAGCGGCACAAAACCTGGGGCAGTTCATCACTTCCCAATCCGCAGCGTCTAAATCTGGCAAGGCTCAGTCGAAGACCAGCCCGAAAGCCGCGTAGAATGGCACACCCGGTCAATACACGTCCCCGCAATCATCGAGGCCGTCAAGGCCCGCCACCCCTACGACGTGCCCGGCATCATCGCAACAACGCTGACCAACGCCAGCCCCCAATACGCCGCCTGGATCATCGCCTCGACCCTAGACAAACCCACCGCCTAGCACCGATCAGCCTCGGCCTGCCGAATCTGGCTCTAATCAATCAAGGCGCGGCTTCGCCGCGGTCGCTGCGGGCCGTGTCCTCGCTCAACTGCACACTCGCTGCAAGCAACTCAACCTGCATCAGCCGACCCTGGTCGTCAAAGGTCACGGTTGCAAGCACTTTACCGTCTCGGCTTTCAACTGGGAACGTTGTCAACTTGGCGTGCGAGTCAGCAACCGCAAAGATCAAAAAGGCTGCATCAACGTCCGTATCTCTTTCCAGCCGGACGGGAACGTCACCTGTCGACACGCCAGCCACCCCCACCGCCTGAGCCATCCCAGTAAGTTGTGACGACATTCCCGTTATTGTTAATGATGACGACTGGGTATAACCCGCCGCTCTGCCCCGCCCCATACTTCCACGTGCCATTTCCCTGATTGACTCCACGATGGCAGTAAATCCGGACGGAATCACGCACATCCGTCTCACTGATTCCGCGCGTCGCCATTGCCACGCGAGCGTGCAAGCTAAACCCCGTGACCCGGCACGGTCCAACCGCCAAGGCCTCAGTAGCCGTACCGGCGACGACCGGCCCAACGAACAATAATGCACTCATCAATAGAGTCGCCAATAGCCGGCGCGCACGACTGACAGATTTTGCATACATTTTCTTGACCCCCTGGGGTCGGGGCTTTCAAGCACGGTACCCGCCGAACATCGTCTAGGGCAAGGACTCGCGGTTCGAGGCTGCGGATCGGGCCGATACTTGACGCTGGCATATAGCCTCAGCGTTGAAGCCTTGGCATGGACGCAGTCTCACGGCTCCGGACCACTAACAAGACCCGTCCCGCGAGTCCGGAAGTAGTAGCTCCTTCCCCTCGGCGGAGCACGACGTAGACCGATGAAGACTCATCTAGCCCTTCTCAACGATACGGTCACCCGACACCACCTCAGGGACACGGACGGGACACAAGCCGCTCAGAGCGCTCGCTTAGTTGGAGAAGCTAGCCAAGGCATCCAAGGCTCGGGGACCCGGTTCCCAAGCGCTCCAAACCCTCTCCGATTGCCCTTTCAAGGCGGCAGCGCGGGTTCGAATCCCGTTGGGGATGCCAGGGTTTCAACTGTCCGTGGCCATGAAAAAGTCCCCACTGGTGGCCAGGTGGTGGTCTCCGTTGGTGGCCAGTTAGAAGTCCCCACTGTTCGTGTCGTGTCGTGACCGACTCTGAGGCCCTGCGTGGTGAGGGTGGCGGTGCCAACCAGTCACCGAGCACCACGCAGGGGTTTCCATTGAAGAACGCGAAGGAACGTATGGACGTGATTGCTGCCTACCGAGATGTGGGCACGTATCGAGGGGCGGCCGCGATGTGCGGCACGACCCATAAGACAGTGAGGCGGATCATCGAGGCTCACCAGGCCGCGACCGAGGGGGTCGTGCCGGTGGCAGTGGTGCGGCCGCGCAACTATGACCAGGTGATCGAACTGGTCGCTGACAGGGTGAAGTCGACCAGTGGCCGGGTCAGCGCGAAGCGGTTGCTGCCGGCTGCCCGGGCAGCCGGTTATGCCGGGTCGGACCGCAACTTCCGACGCCTTGTCGCAACCGTGAAAAAGCAGTGGCGCCATGATCAGGCACGGGCGGGTGGCCGGCGGCCGGCGGTGTGGTCGCCGGGTGAGGTGCTGGCGATCGATTGGGGTGAGGAGGTGTTGGCGGGCCGCAAGCTGCTCGTGTTCTGCGCCGTGCTGGGCTGGTCACGGTTCCGGTTCGTCCGGTTCGCCACCGACCAGCAGCTGGCGACCACGCTGGGCATGCTCGCCGAATGCTTCGAGGTCCTCAGTGGTGTTCCCAAGACAGTGCTGGCCGACCGGATGGGGTGTTTGAAGGGCGGTGTGGTGGCGAACGTGGTGGTGCCCAGCCCGGACTATGTCCGCTTCGCGACCCATTACCGGTTCCGGCCCGATTTCTGCCATGCGGCCGATCCGGAGTCGAAGGGGATCGTGGAACGACTGGTCGGCTATGCCAAACAGGACCTGCTGGTGCCACTCGAACTCGACGACGACCCCTGGGTCGACGGGATCGCCGGACTCAACGTGCGCGCGCACGCGTGGTGTGAGGAGGTGAACGCGGCGCTGCATTCCGAAATCCAGGCTGTCCCGGCCGAGCGGCTCGCTGCTGAGGCCGAGGTGCTGGGTGAGTTGCCGTCGCTGCGGCTGGAGATCGGTCCGAAACCTGTCAGCCGTAAGGTCGACAAGCTGTCCTGCATCCGGTTCGGCTCGGCCCGCTACTCGGTGCCCAACCAGTTGATCGGCACCACCGTCACCGTGATGGTTGATGAGCGTGACCGGATGCTGCGGGTGATCGAACCCGTCACCGGCCAGATTCACGCCGAGCATGCCCTGGTGGCGCCGGGTGAGACCAGCATCGTCGATGCCCACTACGGCCGGCCCCGACCTGAGACGCCACGCCGGGCGGCGCGGGCCAAGACACCAGCAGAGCGGGAGTTCCTCGCCCTGGGGCCGGTCGCGCAACGGTTCCTGACCGGGGCCGCCGCGGCCGGGGTGACCAAGCTGGGCAGCGAGATCAACGAGATCCTGATGCTGGCTGCCGCGCACGGCACCGACGCGTTGCTGGCAGCCCTGGAACGGGCAGTGAGGTTCAGCCGGTGGCGAGCAGCCGATGTGCGCTCCATCCTGGCCACCAACGGATATGCACCCCACCCCACCCCGGCCGGTGCAGCGTTCACTTCCGCGGTGGTGCTCACCCTGCCGTCGGTGCCGACCCGGTCGCTGGCCGACTACGCCCTGCAACCAGCCATCGAGGGCATCGAGGGTGGTGAGGTGTCATGACCGCGATCATCCCGCCGCTGCCCGCCGACCTCAACGACGGGCTGAAACGGTTGAAGATGGCCGCCATGCGCCAGCTGGCACCCGAACTGCTGATCACCGCCAAAACGCAACGCTGGAACCCTGAGGAGTTCCTCCGCACCCTGATCGAGGCCGAGATCGCTTCCCGCGACGCCTCCAACATCCGCACCCGGATGCGGCAGGCCAGTTTCCCAGTCACCAAGACCCTCGACGAGTTCGACATCGCCGCCTCCTCCATCCCGCCGGCCACCTTCGACTACCTCGCATCCCTGGAATGGATCCGGGCCGCCGAGAACGTCTGCCTGATCGGGCCCGCCGGCACCGGCAAGTCCCACACCCTGATCGGGCTGGGCATCGCCGCCGTCGAACACGGCCACCGGGTCCGCTACTTCACCGCCGCCGAACTCGTCGAAACCCTCTACCGCGGACTCGCCGACAACTCCGTCGGGAAACTCATCGACACCCTGCTCCGCAACGACCTGGTCCTGGTCGATGAACTCGGCTTCGCGCCGCTGGACGACACCGGAGCCCAACTCCTGTTCCGGTTCGTCGCCGCCAGCTACGAACGCCGATCCCTCGGCCTCGCTTCCCACTGGCCCTTCGAATCCTGGGGACGATTCCTCCCCGAACACACCACCGCCGTCAGCATGCTCGACCGACTCCTCCACCACTGCCACACCGTCGTCACCAACGGCGACAGCTACCGCATGCGACAAGCCCGAACCACAGGAGGCACCAGACCCAAAACCAGCTGACAACGACCCGAACAGTGGGGACTTTCAAATGGCCACCAACGGGGACCGCAACCTGGCCATTGACACAGCCGTGTCCAACACAACATCTCCCCCGAAAGAGACCGTAGTGGTCGGCTCCTCCCCGAACTGCCCTGACACCTGATGGTCAAGGTGCTCAGGTGTGAACTCCCTCTCCCACTCCTCGATAGCTCGCAGCTGACCCCACGGCGTTGTTAGCGATCTGCCTTCAGGAAGTTTGAAGCCGGTCAGAACCAGTTTCACCGGCACACTGGCCGCCTGCTTACCCATCGCTTGCCGCAATCGATCGACGTTCGCCACAGTGGTATCCACCAGCTGGTCGAGGGAAGGACAAGGCCACGTCATACGGGCCATGGACCACGCCGCCTGAATCACCTGCTCGGCGAACTGCGCCGCTTGCGGGGTTGTGCCGCCCGTGCCGAGTGAGGACACATAGGAGCCAG
>RRZU013246833.1_pt1 | contig 14973 bp, 14 predicted proteins | sample 2165561 | NCBI WGS metagenome assembly RRZU01 (sample SAMN10456909, study PRJNA506462) | wastewater metagenome | isolation source: wastewater sludge | place: USA: Moscow, Idaho
TTTGAAATATGATATTTGGGCAAAAGATATCGCTCCATCACCAGAGTTGCGGAAGATGTTTCATGCCGATACCGAAGGCAATTGGACCACTTTTGCAGCCGATTATGCCCATGAGCTGGAAACATCTTCGGCGTTTGAAGAACTGATTGCGCCATTGTCGTACAAAAAAGTGATGTTGGTAGTGGAATGCTTGAGCATTGAGGGTTGCGAAAGCCCCGATATCATGAGCGAATTGACGGAAGTGATGAATCTTGGATTCGGTTCAGAGTACGATGAGTGGGAAGATTTTCTTGATTTTGGCTTTGTCGTGATAGAAGGGGCTCCGACAGCGGAAAATATCGCGGAGGCCTCTCTTTTGGTTGACTATTTGCGCCATGAGAGATTTCAACCGTTAATCCAGGCCGATTTGTTTGTTGACGGGGTTCTTCTCGGCAGTTCCTGGAGCGGCAACCAGTCTGCCGAATCGGTAAACCAACCGGTGCCCAAGCAGGTCAAACCAGTCAAGTCGGTATTGATCCGTTTTCCTCTAGAAAGGGTTGCCAGACATAGCGAGACAGATAGCAAAAAATAACAAGGTGAACAAAAGTAAAACGGGAGGATGGCAAGTTACCATCCTCCCGTAATTATCATCGCGAGCCTTGCCGCTTAATCGACTTTTTTGTAGACTACCGATTTGGCACCGCAGATCGGACATTGGTCTGGTGCATTGCCTTCGGCAATATGACCGCATACGGTGCAGAGAAACAGATCGGTTTCCACCGGATTGGCAAGAGTATCCAATGCTTTCTGGTACAGCGATGCATGAACCTTTTCCGCGTCATTGGCCAGTTGCAGACCTTTCAGAATAACAGCCGATTGATTCTCGGCTTTTGCATCGTCAATGAAGCCGGGGTACATTTCGGTGAACTCGTGTGTTTCGCCTTCAATCGCAGCCTTGAGATTTTCGGCAGTCGACTTGATCATACCCATATTGCGAAGATGTGTGTGTGCATGGATGGTTTCGGCTTCAGCAGCGGCGCGGAATAATTTGGCCACTTGCGGCAGTTTTTCGGCATCAGCCTGTTTGGCAAATGCGAGATACTTGCGATTTGCCTGTGACTCGCCGGCAAAAGCGTCAGCTAGGTTTTGTTGCGTCTTGCTCAATGAAAACAGCTCCTTTATCATCATAATGCTTACTATGGATAATTATTATCCATTCCTGGAAAAATGTCAAGTTCCAATAGTTTATTTGTTAGCGAGAAATTTGAAAACTTTGGTTCCTGTATCACGTACTTTTCGAATCGCTCCCGAATTTGTTTTTGTCCGTGGCTTCATATCGCGCTCGGAACCAAAGTCGCCGCGCTTAATCGTTGTGTTTTTTGTCTTTTCCGGTGAAAGTTCCTTCTTCATCGTTAATAGAGCTTTTTCCGGGAAACTGTGACTATCGCATGTAAACAGGTCTACAGCCGCAAAACCAAGCTCAGGATAGGAATGGATGCCTAGATGACCGTCGGTTAATAGGGCCAGGACCGTGATGCCTTCCGGTTCAAATTGATACGTCTGGACGCTGAGCATTTTTAGATTGGCGGCGTGGATTGCCTGAGAAACGATGTTTTGCAACAATTCCATATCATTCAGGGTTTCTTTGCGGCAACCGTAGTAGTCAGCGGTCGTGTGTCGGCCGATGGCAGCCAAATGCGTCACCTCTCTTTTGCATAATTTTTTCTTATTGGACTGAGATATTTGTCTCTAGCATCTTATTATACTTTGAACCGCTAGTCCGCGCAAATATCCCCCGGCGGTCCGCTGCACTTGCAGTTATTGAGCGGGAAAGGTAAAATCATAAATATGGGATAGTTTTCCGATACACGCGTGTTCAACATAGGATTGTTAAGACAAAGGAGCGATTTGCAATGATGGTTAATGCAGAACTGGCCAAAGGAATTTATCAGGTTGGAGCCGTAGATTGGGCAACCCGCGATTTTCATGGCTACAAAACGCCTCGAGGGGTCACCTATAATTCTTATCTGATCGTGGATGAAAAGATATGTTTGATTGACGCGGTCAAAGCACCGTTTGCCAAGGAATTGCTGGAACGAATCAGTCAAATTGTCGATCCGGCTAAAATAGACTATGTGATAGTGAACCATGTGGAGCCGGATCATAGCAGTGCCTTGCCGATGCTGATGCAAGCAGCGCCGCAGGCCAAAGTCGTAATTACTGAGCAGGGCCGCGGCGAGATTATCAAATATTTTGGCCAGGAGTATGATTTCCGCGTGGTCAAAAATGGCGACTCCCTGTCGTTGGGGAAACATACGCTGAAATTTGTACCTTTACCGATGCTGCATTGGCCGGATTCAATGGCGACATATCTGGAAGAAGAACAGATTTTGTTTTCGAATGATGCATTTGGTCAGCATTACTCAACCAATTTCAAGTTTGATGATGAGAATGATCTGAGCGAATTGCTTTACGAGGCAAAAAAATATTATGCCAATATCTTAATGCCGTTCAACAAGCTGGTCGTAAAAGCGCTGGATAATCTCGGCTTATTGCCGATCCGGATGATTGCGCCCAGCCATGGATTGATTTGGCGGGCGCATATCGCTGACATTCTTTCCCTGTACAAGAAATGGTCCGCCGGCGAAACAGACCCGTTAGTCCTGGTTGTTTATGATTCTATGTGGGGTAGCACAGAGATGATGGCACGCCGCATTTTGGAAGGGCTGACCGCAGGCGGGATCAAGGCGAAACTTTTCCGCATGGCGGATTCGGACAAGAGCGAACTGATTGCCGAACTGCTGACGGCGCGTGGACTGATCTGCGGCTCATCCACCTTGAATAACGGAATGTTGCCGACGATGGCGGCGGTCCTCTACTATGTGAAAGGGTTGAAACCGATCAATAAAAGTGGCGCGGCTTTTGGCGCTTACGGCTGGGCCGGCGGCGCGCAGGCTGACATGGAACTGGCGCTGAAAGCGGCCGGTATTGAAGTTGCAATGACAGGACCTACCCTCAAGTGGGCGCCCAATCAGGACGAAATCCAGCGTTGTTTTGAGTTCGGTCGTGAGTTTGCCGAGAAAATGCTCAACCGATAAGTGAACTGCTGTTGGAGAGGGCCGATGCGGCCCTCTTTCGTTATCTTTATAGAAATAATATGAAATGGTGGAGGCAGAATTATGCAAACGATAGCCAAGGTCATTCTGAAACGACAAGGCCGGCACGGCAGCGAATCCGGTCATCCCTGGGTTTTTCAAAGTGAAATCGATTATATCAAGGGAAAATTCACGCCGGGAGATATCGTGGATGTGTTCAACGCACGGCGGCAGTATTTAGGGCGTGGTTATATCAACCCGCGGTCCCAGATTACCGTACGCTTATTATCGCGTGACGAAGAGATGGTCGATCGGGATTTTTTTGTCCGGCGGATTTCACGGGCCTGGGCGTATCGGCAGCGGTTTTTGGCAGAACCGGAGTATTGCCGGCTGATTTTCAGCGAAGCCGACTTTTTGCCTGGGCTGATTGTCGATAAGTTCGGCGCCTGTCTGGTGATTCAGACACTGGCGTTGGGTATGGATGTATACAAAGATATCATTGTCTCCGTGCTGGACGAGTTGCTGCAACCGGAAATGATTTATGAACGCAATGATGCATCTGTCAGGACATTGGAAGGACTGCCGTTGCAAAAAGGATTTTTAAAAGGGCAGGGAGAGACAATGCTGCAGGTGCGCGAGAATGGGTTGCTATTTTACGCCGATATTGAGAATGGCCAAAAAACCGGCTTCTTTTACGATCAACGCGACAATCGGCGCCTGCTGTCAAAATTCGTCGCGGATGCGGAAGTATTGGACTGTTTTTGCTTTACCGGATCTTTTTCAATTCATGCGGCGGCATATGGCGCCCGTCATGTCACTGGCATCGACATATCCGCGGCAGCCGTCGAGATGGCGAAAAAGAACGCTGTCTTGAACCAGGTGCAGAACAGCTGCGATTTCCAGGAAGCCAATGCGTTTGACTTGCTTCGAGAGTACTCGGACAGCGGTCGCAGTTACGATACGGTGATCCTGGACCCGCCTGCTTTTACCAAAAGCAAAAGTTCGGTGGAAAGTGCGGCTCGCGGCTATAAAGAAATTAATCTGCGCGGTTTGAAAATGATCCGACCGGGTGGATATCTGGTGACCTGTTCATGTTCCTTCCATATGGATCGCAACCTGTTCCGCACCGTCGTGGCCGAAGCGGCGGCAGACGCCAAGCGGATGGTCAGAGAAGTGGCCTATCTGTCGCAAGCGCAGGACCACCCCTCGTTGCCTGCGGCACCGGAAACAAGCTATCTTAAGTTTATGGTACTGGAAGTGCAATAGCCTCCTCTTGCCAAAAGTCGAAAAGTCAAATACAATAATATTAGGATTCCGAGTAGCATGGATGGGAGAGACAGATATGGGAAATCTCGCAGATACCATCGAAAAATTCATTTTGCTACGTTTATCCGGCCGGCAGGATAACACAATCGTGGTTAACCGCAATGACCTGGCGGTCGAGCTGGATTGCGCGCCCTCACAGATCAGTTATGTTGTCAGCACCCGATTTACCGGGACCCGAGGCTTTGTCGTGGAAAGCCGGCGCGGCTCGGGAGGGTTTATCCGAATTGCCCGCGCCTCGATGGTCAATGATGTGTTTGACAACGCACTGAGCCGTATTGTCGCGGATCATACCGCGGATGACATTGATACGCTGATTGAGGAGTTGCGCGGCAACGGATTGATGACCCAGCGAGAAGCGGCCATGCTGATGCAGTTTGTGCAGTTGATGCAGGAAAGGCTGGAACCGGAAGAACGGTTGAGCAGCCTGCGGGCGATTTTTGCCACGTTATCGAATTTTTCTTAGGAGGAGACTCTTATGTTATGCGACGAATGCGGCAGCAATGCGGCGCATGTCCACATGATCAAGATCCTTAATGGGGTAAAATCCGAAAAGCATCTTTGCGAATCGTGTGCGTCATCTGCCGGGGAGGCTTGTTTCTCCGCCGGCATTCATTTTTCCGTCAATGATCTGGTGAAAGCGATGTTCAGCCAGGAATTGCCTGCTTCCGACGAAATGGAGCCGGCTTGTCCCAATTGCGGCATGGTGTTTTCCGACTTCAGCCGCTCAGGAAAAATAGGTTGCAATGTCTGTTACAACATTTTCCACGAGCAACTGGAACCGATTCTGCGCCGGGTCCATGGGACAAACAATCATACCGGCAAAGTGCCCAAAAAGGCGGGAAACCTGATCCGGCTCCGACTGACTGTCAAAGGGTTGCGCAAGGATCTCGAGCAATCAGTGGAACGGGAAGACTATGAAAATGCCGCCCGGATTCGCGATGACATCCGTTTGCTGGAAAAGCAAATGGTAACCGAGGGGGTTGATTCGCATGGGACTTGAATTCCCCGGTTTGTTTGACTGCCGGGTTCCCTCCTGGATGGAGCAGCCCGGACCTGAAGGAGACATCGTATTGTCGAGTCGGATTCGCCTGGCCCGGAATCTAAGTGGCGTCCCTTTTCCCGGGCAGGCTGATGAAACACAATTGGCAGGCATCGGTCACAAAGTATCGTTTTCAGTGCAGGATATGGAGGACGCCGACCCAGTTCATACTTATCGGATGTTGGACATAGCGGGACTGACGGAGCAGGAACGCCGGATTCTGGTGGAAAAGCACCTGACCAGCCTGAAACACATTCAACAGCCTGGGCAACGTTCATTGATCGTACGCGATGATACGGCAGTCAGCATCATGGTGAATGAAGAAGATCATTTCCGGATTCAGAGTCTGACTGCGGGGCTTAATCTCAAAGCGGCCTGGAAAATGGCCGATGCAACCGATAATCTGTTGGAACAACGGTTGGGATTTGCCTTTAATGAGGACCTTGGTTATCTTACCTCATGCCCGACCAATCTGGGGACCGGGTTGCGAGCATCGGTGATGTTGCACTTGCCGGGGTTGGTCCTGCTGGGCCAGATGCACCGGATCGTGGAAGTATCGACTCAGTTGGGCATGGCGGTGCGGGGGTTTTATGGCGAAGGGACCGATGCCTACGGCAATGTATTCCAGGTTTCCAACCAACAGACGCTGGGATTTAACGAAAAAGAAATTATCGACAATGTGCTGGGCCTGGTCAGGCAGCTGGTCGAACAGGAGCGGGCGGCCCGACAATTGTTGGTCGATGACTCGGGCGATGAAGTGGCCGATCGTGTCTGGCGGGCTTATGGAATCCTTCGCTACGCGCGAAGCCTGTCCGGGCAGGAAGCACTGGGACTGCTCAGTGCAGTCCGTTTGGGCATTGACTTGGGAATCATTACCCATTTGCAACCGGAAGTGTTCACAGAAATGATTATCGGCAGTCGGTCCTGTGTTGTGGCAAGGATGGCGCAAATTGAAAAAATGGATAAAGCTGAACGGAATCGCTTGCGGGCCAAAATAGTCCGTGAGCGGATCAAAGGAGGAGAAAACGATGTTTAACCGATTTACGGAGCGGGCGCGGCGGATTTTGGTGCTGGCGCAGCAAGAAGCGGTGAAACTTCAGAGCGATCATATCGGTACCGAGCATCTGTTGCTGGGACTCGCCGGCGACCCGGAAAGCGTTGCCTCGAAGGCGCTGGAATCGCTGAACATCAATTTGAACACGATGCGGTCGCAAATCGTTGAAAAACTGAGCCGGACGCCGGTGGAGCGCCAGGAAATAAATTATACGCCACGGGCAAAAAAAGCCCTGGAACTGGCTGTCGACGAAGCGCAAAACCTGGGGCACAATTATGTCGGGACAGAGCATATCCTGCTCGGACTGATGCGAGAGGGCGAAGGCCTGGCAGCGCAAATCCTGCGCAGCCTGGGCATCGATAATCTGGATATGATCCGCCAGCGCGTCATTGAACTGCTGGGCGGTGCGGCCGGCGCCGGGGCCCAGGGAGCGGGAAAAGCGGCATCGCCGCAGACCGCAAAAGAATCAGCGTCGATATTGGACGATTATGGTCGCGATTTGAACAAACTGGCGGCAGAGGGACAAAGTGACCCGGTGATTGGCCGGGACAAGGAAATTGAACGGGTGATTCAGATATTGAGTCGCCGTACCAAGAACAATCCGGTGCTAATCGGAGAACCGGGCGTCGGTAAGACGGCGGTGGCTGAAGGACTGGCGCAGCGTATCGTAGCAGGCAAGGTGCCTGAAACGCTGCGCGGCAAGCGCATCTTTTCGCTGGATTTGGCGTCGGTGGTCGCCGGGACCAAATATCGCGGCGATTTTGAAGAGCGGTTAAAAAAAGTATTGGCCGAAATCAAACAATCGCGCAATACAATCCTGTTTATCGATGAAATGCATACGTTGGTCGGCGCCGGGGCAGCCGAAGGCGCGATTGATGCCGCCAACATCCTGAAGCCCGCCTTGGCGCGAGGCGAAATTCAGGCTATCGGAGCAACTACGCTTGATGAGTTCAAGAAACATATCGAAAAAGACGCTGCCCTCGAGCGGCGGTTTCAACCGGTGACAGTCGGCGAACCGACGGAAGAAGATGCAATCAATATTTTGCTCGGTTTGCGCGACCGATATGAGGCGTTTCACCGGGTCAAGATCACTGATGAATCAATCAAGGCGTCGGTCAAATTGTCCAAACGATATATTGCCGATCGCTTTTTGCCGGACAAAGCGATCGATGTAATGGATGAAGCAGCTTCGCGGGTCCGGTTGCAGACGTTTTGCCCGCCGCCGGATGTGCGGGATATTGAACGCAAGTTGGAAGCGTTGCGAACGGAAAAGGAAGCGGCGATCTCTGCCCAAGAGTTTGAACTTGCCGCTAAATTCCGCGATGACGAACAGCGATTGCGGGAAGAACTCGAAAACAAGCAACGGGCCTGGAAACAGTCCGGCAGCGAAAACGTCATGGTCACCCCGGATGATATTGCTCAAATCGTTGCCAACTGGACTGGCGTGCCGGTCAAAAAACTGGCAGCCGAAGAGTCGGAACGTCTGTTGCGGTTGGAAGCAGTGCTGCACGAGCGGGTTGTCGGACAAGATGAAGCGGTGACCGCCGTTTCCAAAGCTGTGCGACGGGCGCGGGCAGGCCTCAAGGATCCCAAGCGCCCGATTGGTTCATTTATCTTTCTCGGACCGACCGGCGTCGGCAAGACAGAGCTTGCCCGGGCGCTGGCAGAAGCGCTGTTTGACGACGAAACGGCGATGGTCAGGCTGGATATGTCCGAATATATGGAAAAACATGCGGTTTCCCGCTTGGTCGGCGCACCGCCCGGATATGTCGGATATGAGGAAGGCGGTCAACTGACCGATATCGTGCGGCGAAAACCCTACTCGGTAATATTGCTGGATGAAATCGAAAAGGCGCATCACGATGTTTTCAATATTTTGCTGCAGGTTCTTGAGGATGGCCGTTTGACCGACAGCCAGGGGCGGACGGTCGATTTTCGCAACTGCGTGATCATCATGACATCCAATGTCGGTTCGCGCCATTTCCGGCAAGATGGCGCGCCACTTGGTTTCTCGACGGAAAAAGCCGACCGGACGGAAAACAATGCAGCAAAAACGCGGGTTGTCGAAGAAGCGAAAAAAACATTCCGCCCGGAGTTCTTGAACCGAATCGACGAAGTGATCGTTTTCTCCAGCCTGTCTGATGCCGAACTGAAACAGATCATCGATATCATGCTGTCAGAAGTGGCAAAGCGGCTGAAAGATGGTCAGATTGCGATGGAAGTAACCGATGCGGCCAAAACCGAAATCCTGAGCAAAGGGCTTGACCCGGCTTATGGTGCGCGGCCTTTGCGTAGAGCGATTCAACGGATGGTCGAAGACGTGGTGACGGATATGTTGCTGCGCCGGGAAATTAAATCCGGCGACACTGTGCTGGTCGGAGTTGCCGAGGACGGCAGTTTGTCGTTGCAATGTAAAGTTTAGAAGAATCTGGATCCGAAGGCAGGAAAAAATAGGATGAATGGCGAAAAACACTCATTAATTGACAAATGAGTGTTTTTCGTTTGATATTGATTGTTTGCGACCGGCAAGTTGCCGGCTGAGGGAGAGGAGTCTTAATCGTTGGCCAAGACCAAGAGTGTTTTTGTCTGTCGTGAATGCGGTTTCGATTCACCCCGCTGGGTAGGGCGCTGTCCCGGTTGTAATGCTTGGAACACGATGGTGGAAGAAAGAATCCAGCCGGTCAAGGGGACGGTCGCTGCTGTCGCCAAGGCCGCCAAACCGCAATTATTGAAAGAGTTTTCCGGGCCGGGCGAATTGCGCAAACCGACAGGTATCGGCGAATTAGATAGGGTGCTTGGCGGCGGTGTAGTGGACGGATCGCTGGTGCTGATCGGCGGTGATCCGGGCATAGGCAAGTCCACGCTGCTGTTGTCGGCGGCCGCCAAATTTGCTGGGCGTAATGGAAACGTGCTGTACGTTTCCGGTGAGGAATCGGCTGCGCAGACGGGACTCAGGGCTCGCCGCACCGGTGCGTTGGAAGAAAAAATGTGGATCATGGCCGAAACCAATCTGGACAATATTTTGGCGGAAGCGCTGCAAATGTCGCCGGCCATGGTTGTCATCGACTCGATTCAGACGGTTTTTTGCCCGGAAACTCCTGGCGCAGCCGGCAGCATCAGTCAGGTGCGCGAATCGACCGGTCGCTTGTTGCGGTTTGCCAAGGACAACAATATCCCGGTGATGATTGTCGGGCATGTGACAAAGGATGGAAATATTGCCGGCCCGCGCCTTTTGGAGCACATGGTCGACACGGTGCTCTATTTCGAGGGGGAACGCAACTATGCGTTTCGCGTGCTGCGTCCGATCAAAAACCGGTTCGGCACGATTGCCGAGAGTGGCATTTTTTCGATGGAACAGGAAGGCCTGGTTGAAGTGAAGAACCCTTCGCAGTTTTTACTGACCGGACGGAGCGGGCGTGTTTCCGGCACGATAATCACTGCATGTCTGGAAGGGATCCGTCCCTTGTTGATCGAGATTCAGGCACTGGTGTCTACGACCTGTTTTGGTTTGCCCCGCCGCACTACAGTCGGATTTGATGCCAATCGTCTGGGATTGTTGCTGGCAGTGCTGGAAAAGAGGCAGGGACTGTTGCTGGGCAATCAGGACGTCTATTTGAATGCGGTAGGTGGATTTCGTCTGGTAGAGCCGGCAGCCGACCTTGCAGTGGCATTGGCTGTCGCCTCAAGCTTTCGTGATCGGGCGCTACTCGAAAACCTGGTTGCATTCGGCGAAGTCGGATTGAGCGGAGAAATCCGGCCGGTTCCGCGGGTGCTGCAACGAGTGCGTGAAGCGGTTAACCTCGGCTTTACCTCTATTATGATCCCTTGGGCAAATCTGGCGGAGTTGCAGAAAGAATCCCTGAATGTGAAACTGATTGGCGTGAAAAATTTGTCGCAAGCAATGGAGGTGGGATTGCCATGACGACAACGACAACCGAAGCGAAACTCTGGGATGCCCGCTTTATCAAAATGCTGAAAAAACTTGCGCCCGGCACAGCGTTGCGGGAAGGACTGGAGAACATTCTGCGGGCCAAGATGGGCGCGCTGATTCTGATTGATGATTCGCCGGAAACTCTGCGTATTGTAGACTGTGGTTTTGCTATCAATGTCGAGTATACGCCGTCGAATTTTTATGAACTGGCCAAAATGGACGGGGCGTTGGTAATGTCAAGCGACGGGAAGAAAATTCTACATGCCAATGCGCAACTGATCCCCGATCCGACGATTCGGACCACGGAAACCGGCACCCGCCACCGTACTGCCGAGCGGGCAGCCAAACAGACGGGGGCGCTGGTTGTCGCCATATCGCACCGACGCAACATCATCACCATGTATCTGGGCGGTTTGCGATACACGTTGAAGGACATCACTTTCCTGTTATCGCGGTCAAATCAGGCATTGCATACGCTGGAGCGTTACAGACAGGCTTTGGCGAAAAGCCTGGCGATGCTCAACATGCTGGAACTGGATGAACTGGCGACGCTGAACGATATCGTCGATGTGTTGATTCGCGGCGAGCGGGTGAGTCGGATCGCACGTGAGATAGAGCAGAACATCATCGAACTGGGCAGTGAAGGTCGGTTGGTGAGTATGCAGATGGAAGAAATCATGCCCGGAAATCTCGGCGTGTGGGACCTGATCCAGGATTATTGCGTGGAAAGCGATCAGAATGCTCATGTCGAAGTGAGGGAGCAACTGCGGGCATTGCCGGAGGAAAGCCTGGAGCGCTATTCGGTGGGCCGTTTGCTTGGCTACAGCATAACGCCGAGCACAATGGATGTGCCGGTGATTCCTCGCGGCTACCGGATTTTGCGTCAGATTCCCCGCCTGCCCAACCTGGTGGTCGAAAATATTGTGATTCATTTTAAAAATGTCAGTCATATCTATAGCGCAACATCGGCTGAACTGGATGAAGTCGATGGGGTAGGCGGCGCCAGGGCCAAGGCGATCCGCGAAGGAATCAAACGACTGCGGGAACAAACCTTGTTTGAAAGTACTGTTTGAATCCGTTGAACAAAAAAACGGCTCCTGAGGTGATCGCCGCGGAGCCGTTTTTTTATAGTTATTGTTAAATCGCGGTATTATTGAGTGTAAAGACGGTCTGTCGTCATGATATGTTTAACGACCCAATCGGTGATGACACCCAGCAGTTCCAACAGGTATTTGTCCTGAGACTCGTCGATTTCGCTGAGATCGACGGCGTTTAATTTGGCAATGAAGGCACTGTGCTCGAGTGCATGGGAAAACCGCTTCTTGTAGCCGATTTGGGCCATGTATTCTTCTTCGGCCTTAAAGTGGTATACCGTGTAATCCTTCAGTTCGGTCAGCACCTCCAGGATCTGGTTGTATTTGTCGGTGCGCCATTGGTCCTGCATAATCGCGTATATCTGATTGGCGATTTCAATCAAACGCCGGTGTTGGTTGTCGATCTCCTCTATACCCAGAACATATTCGTCTTTCCATTGATACATGACAGGGATCCCTCCTAGTTATTCCAATACTTGTCCTTCGGCGGACGTTCCAACAAAATGAAAAGACCCGCCGGAATAAACCCCCGAAGAGTCTTTGGGCTTAGCGTAGCTCAGGAGCGCTCGTTCAATCAGGAAAGATTGAAGATCCCCAATGTGCGCACATTTTTCGTTTCATGCTGCAATACGGTCTGCAAGTCCAGGCCGGTCAGATTGCAGAGCGCCGTCAGGTAAAACAGAGAATGCCCCAATTCGTTGATCAGGATGTCGCGGCAGTTTTCGCACAATTCGCCATCGAGATGCGACGACATGAACGATTTTAAATTGTTATACTCGGCATCAACCGGAATTCTTTGCCGTTCTGCCGTGATTGATATGCAACCGCATTCGGTTACGGCTTTGGCGACGGCCCGATTGACACGGGCTGTGGCTTCCTGATGTTTTGTAAGAACATCCAGGATGCTTCGATGCCGGATCAAGTATTCTTCGACCGCAGTCTGAAAATCGATACATGACTTTTCCTGCAATTGCGATAGCACCTCACTCTGATTTTTATTATATAGACGGGGCCGAAGCATTGTCAAGCAGAATAGGAGCTTGTTTTGCTTTGTTGACAGAGTCGTTGCGGCCATGTTACAATACCGATTTTGACAAAATTAATCAGGCGTGATATAATCCTTTCATGACTCTGGAGAAGTGTTCCGTTGCGGAGGTGCAATATGCTGGCAGTTGGAGACAAGGTTGTCTACCCTATGCATGGCGCGGGCGTCATTGAGGCAGTGGAAGAGCATGAAGTGATGGGGGAACGGCGGGAATACTTTATTCTCACCATGCCTTACGGCGGAATGCGGGTGATGATTCCACTCAATAACGTGGAGCACGTCGGTTTGCGCGAGGTGATCTGCGAGACGGAGGTCGACGAAGTTTTCTGTACGCTGCGGATGGCGCCAAGTCAACCGTGCGTGAACTGGAACCGACGTTTCAACATCAATCTCGCCAAAATCAAAAGCGGCAACATTCACGAGGTGGCGGAAGTTGTCCGCAACCTGACGATACAGGACCGGATCAAAAAATTGTCGACTGGCGAGCGACGTTTGCTGGATACGGCGCGGCAAATTTTAGTCAGTGAATTGGTTCTGGTGTGCAAGAAAGATGCTGAAGCCATTGCTGAAAGCCTGGATTCCATCTTTGCCGAGTTTTCAACGGGCGGATGACGCCCTTTTTTTATTTGCGCCGACGGGAATATCTAAATTAAACTAAGCATGGCAACGGGGCCGTTGGGAGTCTCGAATACTTGGCGCAAGCTGAGATTTCTAATATAATATATAAAATACGAAAGACTTAATACGAGGAGGTGAGACAGTGATTGAAAAAGCGTTGCGAATTGTCATTACGGTTTTGGCGGGAGTTGGTGGCCTATTGACAGCCGACCGGGTGCTGCTGATGTTGCCGCAGGGTGTGTTGCCGGATTTTGCCCGGATTGGATTTTTTGGCGTTACTGTAGGTACGATTGTATTTTATCTGGTCGGCGGTTTGCTGGGGGCGCTGCTCGGTTATATCCTTTCTCCCTGGATGAGTGGTTTTGTTTGGCGTTATTCTGTCTGGATGGAAACCAAGCTGATGAAAATGCCGTTGAACGATGTGTTGGCTGGGTTGTTGGGTCTGGGCGCTGGTCTTATTATTGCTAATTTATTAGGGGCCGCTTTTGTGCCGGTGCCGTTTGTCGGCAAGTATATTCCGGTTTTTCTTAGCATCATACTCGGTTATACCGGTCTCAATGTCGCCATCCGCAAACGGGAAGAATTGTCCAATCTTTCGCTGCCGGCAATGTTTGGCGGCAAAGATCGCGGCAAGGACAAAGCGGCTGCGCCGGCGGGTCAATTTAAAATTCTGGATACCAGTGTGATTATCGACGGACGGATTGCCGACATCTGCCAGAGCGGATTCATTGAAGGGGTATTGCTGGTGCCGGGGTTCGTTTTGGAAGAGTTGCAGCATATCGCCGATTCGTCGGACCTGCTGAAACGCAATCGAGGCCGCCGCGGGCTCGACATCCTGAACCGGATTCAAAAGGAAAAAAATGTGGTGGTTCAGATCGATAACCGCAACTTTGAGGATGTGGCGGAAGTTGATGCGAAATTGGTGCGCCTGGGTCAATTGATCAAGGGCAAAATCCTTACCAACGACTACAATCTGAACAAAGTGGCTGAACTGCAAGGCGTCACCGTCATGAATATCAATGAGCTGGCCAATGCGGTCAAGCCAGTGGTGCTACCGGGCGAAGAGATGCTGGTTCATGTGGTCAAAGACGGTAAAGAAGCCGGTCAGGGCGTCGCTTATTTAGACGACGGTACGATGATCGTCGTCGATAATGGTCGGAAACATCTGGGAGATACGATTGACGTGCTGGTGACGTCTGTTTTGCAGACGGCAGCCGGCCGGATGATCTTTGCAAAACTGAAGTAGCAATAACGGTGTAGAGGAGCGGTTTCATGGTTGCGCCGACAGGGACACTGCCTACCAATTTTATTCAAAACATCATCAATGAGGATGCCAAAACTGGTAAACATGGCAATCGGGTTCACACCCGGTTTCCGCCGGAACCGAATGGCTACCTGCATATCGGCCATGCGAAATCGATCTGCCTGAATTTCGGTATTGCAGCCGAGAACGGCGGCTTGTGCAATTTGCGGTTTGATGACACGAACCCCAGCAAGGAGGAAGTCGAGTACGTGGACTCGATCCAGGAAGATGTCCGCTGGCTTGGTTTTGACTGGGGCGACCGGATGTATTATGCGTCCGACTATTTTCCCCAGTTGTTTGAGTACGCCCTTCAGCTGATCCGCATGGGCAAGGCTTATGTCTGCGACCTGACCGCCCAGCAGATTCGCGAACATCGCGGTACATTGACCGAACCGGGTAAAAACAGTCCGTTCCGTGATCGATCGGTAGAAGAGAACCTTGACTTGTTCAACCGGATGAAAGCCGGCGAATTCCCCGACGGGTCGAAAA
>RRZU010793157.1_pt1 | contig 14966 bp, 10 predicted proteins | sample 2165561 | NCBI WGS metagenome assembly RRZU01 (sample SAMN10456909, study PRJNA506462) | wastewater metagenome | isolation source: wastewater sludge | place: USA: Moscow, Idaho
AAGAAAGAATTCTTCAGTCTGCGGGCTGGATGATCCTTTTAGGGGTACTCATCTCCGGTGGACGTTTCTTATGGAGAATGCTTCTATACGGAACAAGCCGAGACTTGGAATATGATCTTAGGGATCATCTTTTTAAGCATTTCTTAACATTGGATGCGGATTTTTATAATAAAAGCAAGGTCGGAGACCTTATGGCCCATGCTACAAACGACATTAGCACGGTGCGTATGGCTATGGGGCCGGGGATTATGCTTATCGTAGATTCTCTTTTTATGACGATACTGACGATATTTATGATGATCTATACAGTCGGGATTAAAACGGCTTTAGTAGGTCTTTTAGCTCTGCCTGTGATTTCCATAGTGGTGAGACTGTTTAGTACAAGAATGCATGCTAGAAGTTTAGCAGTACAGAACTCTTTTTCAACCATGACAGATATTGTTCAAGAGAATTTATCCGGTGTTCGTGTAATAAAAACCTATGGAATTGAAAAAGAAAGAGAAGAACAGTTCGAAAAAAACAACAAAGACTATATGCAGAAGAATCTTCAGCAGATAAAGATATCAGGGCTTTTCGATCCATTAATTACAGGGATTTCCGGGATAAGTTTTGTGATCTTTATGATCTATGGGACTCAGCAGATCTTTGTGGGAGCGCTGACACTGGGAGATTTTCTTGCAGTGGTAAACTATCTCTTTATGATAGTGTGGCCATTAGTTGCTCTAGGAATGGTGTTTAGCATGTTCCAAAGGGGGGTGGCTTCCATGGAAAGGCTTCAGGCAATACACAAGGAAAAATCCAGCCTTGTGATCAAGGAAAATCCTGTTGTTCTGAAAAAACCTTCCGGAAAAATTGCTTTTGAAAATGTATCCTTCCATTATCCGGAGGGACCGGAGATATTAAAGAATATTAATTTAGAAATACCGGAAGGAAAGACATTAGCGATCTTAGGAAAAACCGGCAGCGGAAAGACCACCCTAGTCAGTCTGATCCTTAGAGTTTATGATGTGACAAAGGGAAGGATTACCTTAGAAGATATAGATATTAGAGATCTCTCCTTGACAAATCTTCGGGAAAATATCGCTTATGCACCTCAGGATAATTTCCTTTTTTCAAAAAGTATAGCTGACAATATCGCCTTTTCTTCGGAAAAAGAAGTTTCTCAGGATCGCATTGAAGCTGCGGCGAAATTTGCAGATATTCACGAGGATATTATGAAGTTTTCGGATAAATATGAAACTATGGTAGGAGAACGTGGGGTCACACTTTCTGGAGGACAAAAACAGAGGATTTCTATAGCGAGAGCCTATTTAAAAGAGGCTCCTGTAATGATTCTTGACGACAGTTTATCTGCAGTAGATACAGAAACAGAAGAAAACATACTCGAAGGACTGGAAAAAATTACAGAACAGACCTTGATCCTTATCAGCCAAAGAATTTCAACGGTGAAAGAGGCAGATCATATTATTGTTCTAGATGAAGGAAGAATTGTCCAAAGAGGTAAGCACGAGGAGCTTCTAGGAGAAGAAGGTCTCTATAAACGTATCTACGACAAACAATTATTAGAAGATCGTTTAAAGGAGGAGGGATAAAATGGATCAAGGCTTTAATGACTATCATTTAAAAGATTATTTAAAACCTCATTGGAAGCAGTTTCTGATAGTAATCCTGCTTATCCTAGTGGTAACGGGCTTCAATCTCCTTCGTCCAAAAATTCTGCAAGTAGCAATCGACGATCATATCGACGTACTAGACCGGCCTTATGTAGAATCGGTCCAGGGAGAAATCGAACTTCATGGAAATCATTTCTCAAGAGTAGAAGAGGGGGAGACCGGAGAATATTATCTTGTGCAGACGGAGAAAGGGTTCTACTGGACAACAGATCAGAATAATCCTCAAGCAGGTATCCTCTTGAACGAAGAGCAAGTTATGAATTTTCGACAGGGAGATTTTAGAGGGGTAAGGTCTTTAGCGTTCCTTTATCTCTTTACCGTAGTTTCCGGTTTTGCCTTAAGTTATGGACAGGTTTACCTTTTAAACCATACAGGACAGTCGATTATTTATCGTCTGCGGAAAGATCTTTATGCACGGCTTTTAAACCAGTCTATGAAATTTTTCGATACAAGGCCTTTGGGAAATCTTGTGACACGGGTGACAAATGACACGGATAATTTGAATGAGATGTTTGTATCTGTATTAAGCGGTATGATTCGAAACCTCATTATGGTAGCGGGTATCCTTGTGATTATGTTCGCTATGGATGTGAAGCTGGCTCTTTTTGTTGTAGCAATTACGCCGGTTATCGTTATTATTTCAGTACTATTTCGTAAGCAGGTTCGAAAAGTATATCAATGGGAACGAAACGTCTTATCGAGAATCAACAACCATCTTTCCGAAGATCTTTCAGGAATGCGCATGATTCAGATTCTCAATCGGGAAAAAGGTATTTACAAAGAGTTTGATGTCGAAAACAGAAATTATAGAGATGCAACGAGAAGAGAAGTCCTGCTTTTTTCCATGTTTCGACCGGGAATCGAGCTTGTAAGAGCCTTAGCGATCAGTCTTCTGATCTATTTTGGAGGAAGAGGCTATCTTGCTCAGACCATAAGCTTCGGTGTTTTATATGCCTTCGTCGACTATATCCAGCAGTTTTTTATGCCGATTTTAAACTTGGCAGAGACTTATAATGTGTATCAGTCGGCAAGAACTTCCTCCGATCGAATCTTTAATCTTTTAAACGAAGACAATGAAATGGCTGGTCTTTTCGGAAAAAGAAAGATTGAAAACTTTCGAGGAAAAATCGAATTTAAAAATGTCTGGTTTGCTTATGTAAAAGAAGAATGGGTGTTGAAAGATGTATCCTTCGTTATTGAACCTTGTGAACTGGTAGCCTTTGTCGGCGCTACAGGGGCAGGAAAGTCATCGATTATAAACTTAATTGGAAGATACTACGAGATTCAAAAAGGACAGATCCTTTTCGATGATATAGATATTATGGAATATGATCCGGAAGAAATAAGAAAATATATCGGATTTGTACAGCAGGATGTATTTCTTTTTACAGGAACTATTTTCGACAATATTACCTTGGGAAATCCGGATATCTCAAGGGAAATGGTAGAAAAGGCCATCGAAGATGTAAACCTTAGAACCTTTGTCGACAAGCTTCCAAAGGGATTGGACAGTCCTGTTATGGAAAGAGGCGCCACCTTCTCTGCAGGGGAAAGACAGCTCCTTTCTTTCGCAAGAACCCTTGTGCGGGACCCGGGAATCCTGATCCTAGACGAAGCTACAGCAAATATTGATACGGAAACAGAACTGATGATACAAGAAGCCTTAAGCAAAATGAGCAAAAGCCGAACTACCATCGCCATCGCTCACCGAATCTCCACCATAGCTGATGCGGACAATATCATCGTTCTAAGCCACGGAGAAATCGCCGAAGAAGGCAATAAGGATGAACTGATCGAAAAGGATGGTATCTTTAAAGTGCTTTATGAACTTCAATATGAAGAGTAAAATCCGGGGAAGCTCAGATGATTCAACTTTCAAACTCAGGAACTTGCAATACAAACAATAAAATCAAAGGAAAAGCCGGAGAATTTTCTCCGGCTTTACTATTTTTATTTTTCCTCAATAAACTTCGCAATATAATCGTGATAAGTCATAAGGTGGTTTTCAAAGACATCGCCTTCGATATGGATTATGCGGTTTGCGATGGTATCCATAAATTCTGTATCGTGGCTGGAAAAGAAGATATTTCCCTTGAAGGCAATCAGTCCATTGTTTACAGCGACGATGGATTCCAGGTCTAAGTGGCTTGTGGGCTGATCTAAAATAATGGTGTTCGCATCGTTTAGCATCATTCTAGAAAGCATCATGCGGACTTTTTCTCCTCCAGACAGGACATTTGTCGGTTTGTAGACATTGTCTCCAGAGAAGAGCATTCTGCCTAAAAATCCTCTTAAGTAGGTTTCCATAGGGTCTTTTGAATACTGTCTCAGCCATTCCACAAGATTCATATTTCCTGTTTCGAAATACTTTGCGTTCTCTTTTGGAAAGTAGGATAGGGTTACTGTTTTACCCCATTTTACAGTTCCGCTGTCTGGTTCCATTTCACCTGCTAGAATTTGGAATAGTGTTGTAATAGAAAGCTCGTTCCCGATAAAGCCTACTTTTTCGTAAGGGTTGATTCGAAAAGAGATGTCTTTTAAAAGCTCTACACCGTCGATGGTTTTGCAGAGGTCTTTTACGACTAACACTTCTTTTCCAAGCTCTCTTCCGATTTCGAAACCGACGAAAGGATAGCGTCTGGAGGAAGGCTGGATATCATCCAGTTCTATTTTTTCCAGCAGCTTTTTACGGCTGGTAGCCTGTTTCGATTTTGATTTATTAGCAGAGAAACGCTGAATAAAGCTTTGAAGTTCTTTGATTTTGTCTTCTTTCTTTTTGTTGGCATCTTTCATCATCTTTGCTGCCAGCTGGCTGGATTCGTACCAGAAGTCGTAGTTTCCTACAAAGATTCGAATTTTTTTATAGTCGATATCTACCATATGAGTACAGATATCATTTAAGAAATAACGATCGTGGGATACGACGATTACGGTTCCTTCATAATCCTTTAAGAATTCTTGGAGCCATAAAATAGTTTTGATATCTAAGTCGTTTGTCGGCTCATCTAGAAGAAGGATTTCAGGTTTTCCAAAAAGTGTTTTCGCAAGAAGGACCTTTACTTTGTCTTTTCCAGAAAGTTCCCTCATTTTTGTGGAATGAAGGTCCACTGGGATGCCGATACCTTCTAAAAGAGAAGCAGCTTCTGCTTCAGCAGTCCATCCGTCCATTTGGGCGAATTCTTCTTCTAATTGTGCTGCCAAAATTCCGTCTTCCTCGGAAAAATCCGGTTTTGCATAAAGGGCATCTTTTTGCCTTTGGATTTCCATAAGGCGGGGGTTCCCCATAAGAACGGTATCAATGACATTTTCTTCGTCATATTTAAAGTGGTCCTGGTCTAAAACACTCATTCTGTTGTTTGGAGCGATGGATACATGTCCTGTATCCGGTTCGATTCTCCCGTCTAAAACTTTTAAAAAGGTTGATTTTCCGGCGCCGTTGGCACCGATAACTCCATAGCAGTTTCCGGGAGAAAAGATAAGATTGACATCGTCAAATAGTTTCTCTCCTTGAAAGCTCAGGCTTAAGTCGTTTATTGTTATCATATTTCCTCGCTTATATCTTTGTAATTATTTGTTAAATTCGATAAAACCTCATCTAGTATATCGGAAGAAAGGCTGTAAATCAAGGCAAGAAAGAAATAGAGAAGGTTCTACTTTTATCATCATTACAAATGGGGTATAGTATATAAAGTATTAATTTTCTAAAAGAAAGAAGGTGTGAATTTGGATTCAAATGTTATTCTTGCATTTTTATTGACATTATTTGCAGGAGTCTCCACAGGAATTGGGGGAATTATCGCTTTTCGCGGAGCAAATAATGATAAGTTTTTATCCGGTGCTTTAGGATTTTCAGCAGGTGTTATGATTTATGTTTCCTTTATGGAAATTATGCCGAAGGCTATAGAGTCTTTGACGAATGGCAGAGGAGATCATGGAGCAAATATTATTGCGACCCTTGCTTTTTTTGGAGGAATTGCTTTAATCGCTGTTATGGACTTTGTTATTCCTGAAGAGACAAATCCCCACGAATATCGGGATGAAGATGAAATAGAAGCAGATGTAGAACAAGCGAATGAGAATCGAAAAAAGGGCGAGTTGTTAAAGATGGGAAAACTATCTGCTGCAGCCATTGCGATTCATAACTTTCCAGAAGGGTTAGCCACCTTTATGGCTGCCATTGTGGATCCGGCTCTTGGATTGAGTATTGCAGTAGCGATTGCGATTCACAATATCCCGGAAGGTATTGTGGTCAGTGCACCGATCTATTATGCAACAGGGGATCGGAACAAGGCGATTCTTTGGTCCTTTGCATCGGGTTTGGCGGAGCCTGTAGGGGCATTAGTAGGGTATTTGATTTTAAGACCTTTTTTAAACGATACCTTGTTTGGGATAGTCTTTGGATTAGTCGCAGGGATTATGGTTTATATCTCTATCGATGAACTGCTTCCGACAGCAGAGAAATATGCAGAGCATCATATTGCCATAGGCGGGTTGATTGCCGGAATGCTTGTTATGGCCATTAGTTTAATTATTATTTAGGCTGCTTGAGAAATCAGGCAGTTTTTTTCTAGAAAGGAAGAGTTATGTTATATTTAGGAGCACATTTAACGATTAGCAAGGGTTATGAAGCCATTGCAAAACAGGCCCACTCTATCGGGGCGAACACCTTTGCTTATTTTACAAGAAATCCAAGAGGGGGACGGGCAAGAAAGCTTGATATAGAAGATATGGAGCGGATGAATGCATTTATAAAGGAACACAGCTTCGGACCTCTTGTTGCCCATGCACCCTATACCCTAAACGGTGCCAGCAATACGGAAAAGACCAAGGAATTTGCAAGGCTTGCTATGAAAGAAGATCTGGAACGAATGGAGTATACACCGGGACATTATTATAATTTCCATCCGGGAAGCCATGTAAAGCAAGGAGCAGAAAAAGGAATCCAAGAGATTGTCAATATGCTTAATGCTGTTTTATGGGAAGATCAGAAAACAACCGTTCTACTAGAATCTATGGCAGGAAAAGGGACAGAAGTAGGACGTAATTTTGAAGAGCTTCAAGAGATTATTTCAAGAGTGAATTACCCTCATTTAGTGGGAGTATGTCTCGATACTTGCCATGTAAACGATGGCGGATACGATATTGTAAATGATTTAGACGGAGTTTTAAAAGAGTTTGATGAAATTGTCGGACTGGATAAGTTAAAGGCTCTTCATTTAAACGACAGCAAGAATGAAAGAGGCGCTGCAAAGGACCGTCACGAAAAGATTGGGGAAGGAACATTAGGTCTTTCGACATTTGAAAAACTTGTAAACCATCCTGTTTTAGAAAAACTGCCGATGATATTGGAAACACCAAATGAGATCGAAGGCTATCAAGGGGAAATAGCCTTGTTAAGAAGTCTGAGAAAATAGAATCTGGGGTATATATAAAAGAGAGATTATCATAAAAAGAAATTGGTCAGGGTTTCTTTATGGCAGGAGGTTTATATGCATGATTTATTAATGAAATTTATACCATTTGTAGCTGCATTTATAGAGTTTTGCGGTATCGGCGTGATTATTATTTCTGTCTTGAAGGAAATGTACAATATTTTTATTCGTTATCGATTGAATTTTATAGATTTTGAAAAGGATACGACGATGAATCATGGGTTGGCGACAGCCTTGGAAATTCTTTTAGGTGCTGAGATTTTGAAGACCATTGCTTATCGAGATATCCGGCAGCTGGTAGAAGTGGCAGCGCTGATTATCATTCGTGTTTTTATAACTGTGCTGATTCATTGGGAAATGAATCACAAGCTGAAACATAAGGAGAAGGAACTAGTCAACAAAAAAATTGAAAATGAAGAGCGGAGAATAGGAAAAGATCCCTCAAGAGAAGACCAAATCAGAGAAGAAATAAAAGAAGAACTGCGTTAAATCTGGAAGTTCTTTAATCGTTCGCTTTAGAAAGGAGAATAGGATGAAAAAGATACTCGTAGCAACAGATGGCTCTAAAACAGCTGCAAAGGCTGTAGATCGTGCAAAGGAACTGCAATTATGTATGAATTGCGACGTTCTTTTGTATACGAATCTGGAAGATGGGGGGAACTATATGCCTGAAGAGATTCGTCCTGATCGAAAAGAAACACAGAATAAAGATGATTCTGAAGTACTCTTGGAAGACAATCGCCACTGGCTGAGCAAGGTTGCAGACACATTTCCTCATCCTGAAAAAGTGACTACTATGGTGGATGTAGGGGATGTAAGCAAACGGATTGTGGAGCAGGCTTTAAGAGAAGAGGCGGATTGTATCATCATGGGCAGCAGAGGTTATAAGAGCGTAAAAAGCTTTTTCTTAGGTTCTTCATCAAAATATGTAGCACAACATGCACGCTGTTCGGTACTTATTATAAAAGGATAAGGGATTGTTTTAAAATCCAGTTTCTAAGAAGGACATCTGCGATGGATAGGCAGGAGAAGAGGGTGAGTGTGCTTCTTTTGCAAGAAAAACGATGTTTTTTCGAAGGATAGGATGGGATAACAAGCAGGACCCTATCAAGAAGGCAGTTTTTTGCGGGAAGTTCGAAAATTTGGCTAGAAAGATGGAATTTGTTTCTTTTAAAAGTAATATCTGGATCGAAGGGTTTCAATGATACCAATTCCTTCTTAAGAAAGAATAAAAAGGCTATTAAGCATAACTGCTCAATAGCCTTTTTCATATATTAGTCTTCTTTTAGTTTGATTAAAAGCTGTCCGCTTTCTACCATGTCGCCTTCTTTTACAACAATAGTTTCGATAATGCCGGAAACTTTTGAAACGAGATTTGTTTCCATTTTCATCGCTTCTACGATCATTAAAGGCTGGTTTTCTTCTACTTTGTCGCCTTCCGCTATAAGGAGTTTTACAACAGCTCCTGGGATGCTGGCGCCAATTTCGAATTTATTAGATGGGTCTGCCATTTGTACAAAGTCGTCTTTCGCAGTAACTGCGCTTGTTTCGTCGAACACTTTGATTTCTCGGCGGTTGCCGTTTACTTCAAAGGTAAGACTTCTGTTGCCTGTGTCATCAATTTTACCGATTTCTACAAGTTTGACGATTAGGATTTTTCCTTCTTCAAGCTGTACTTCTTTTGTATCTCCTTCGTTTAAGCCGTGGAAGAAGATGGAAGAGTCCATATGGCTGAAGTCGCCTTTTTCTTTTTTATACTGAATATATTCTTCAAATACTTTTGGGTAAAGAGCATAAGCGATTAGGTCTTGTTGTGTCGGCTCGATATCATATGTTTCTTTTAAATACTCACGATCTCCTGCGAAATTTTGTGGTTCTAAAAGTTCTCCAGCTCGTACTGTAATCGGCTCTTCACCTTTTAATACGATTTTTTGAAGATCTTCTGGGAATCCGCCTTCCGGCTGTCCCATCATTCCCTTGAAATAAGAGACGACAGAATCAGGATAGGTTAAATCATGTCCCTTTTCTACAATATCTTCCGGTGTTAGTTCGTTTTGAACCATAAAGATCGCCATATCTCCGACCATTTTAGAAGATGGAGTTACTTTTACAATATCTCCCAGCATATCATTTACACCCTTGTACATTTCTTTTACTTCTTTAAAGTGCGAACCTAAGCCGAAACTTTCTACTTGCGGTTTCAGGTTAGAATATTGTCCCCCTGGGATTTCGTATTTATAAATTTCGGTTGTACCGGATTTTAGGTCGGATTCGAAATTTTGATAGATGGGGCGTACATCTGCCCAGTATTTTGAAATATCTTCTGCTTTATCTACGTTAATGCTTGTGGCACGGTCTGTTCCTTCTAGGGCTGCAATCACAGAGTTTAATGCTGGCTGGCTTGTCAGTCCGCTCATGGAGTTGATGGCAGTGTCTGCAATATCCACACCGGCTTCCGCTGCTTGAAGAACAGTTGCTACTCCGTTTCCAGTGGTATCATGTGTATGAAGCTGGATTGGGATAGAGATTTCGTTTTTCAGTGCATTTACAAGTTTTTTCGCAGCATAAGGTTTTAATAAAGCGGACATATCTTTGATTCCTAAGATATGAGCTCCTGCTTTTTCAATTTCCTTTGCCATTTTCACATAATAGTCTAGGGAGTATTTGTCTCTTGTTTCGTCTAAGATATCCCCTGTATAGCAGATAGTTCCTTCTAATACTTTTCCGGATTCTAAAACTTGATCCATGGCATAACGCATTCCTTCGATCCAGTTTAAAGAGTCGAATACACGGAATACATCGATACCGGATTCTGCAGCTTCTTTTACGAAGGCGCGTACCACATTATCTGGATAGTTTTTGTATCCGACAGTGTTATTTCCTCGTAGAAGCATTTGGAATAAGATATTTGGAATTCTCTTTCGAAGCTCGATGAGTCTTTCCCATGGATCTTCTTTTAAGAAGCGATAAGCAACATCGAATGTTGCACCGCCCCACATTTCTAGAGAGAATAGTTTATTCATATTTTGACTGATAGCAGGTGCGATCTTAATCATGTCGGATGTTCTCATTCGAGTTGCCATTAAGGACTGATGAGCATCACGCATGGTTGTATCTGTTAGCAGCAGTTGTTTTTGTTCGTGAATCCAGTCCGTCAAACCTTCTGGTCCTCTTGTATCGAGGATTTGCTTTGTTCCTGCATGTTTTACATTCGATTGAATGTCTGGAACGGTAGGAGGATTAAAGTTTTTAGCAATTCTTGTTTTATCGTTTACAACGATATTTCCGATATAGTTAAGAACTTTAAGTTCACGGTCGTTACGTGGTTTGATTTGGAATAGAGAAGGATTATTCGCAATAAATCCTGTATCGCATTGTCCCTTTCTAAACTCTTCTGTATTTAATACATTTAACAAGAAGCCGATATTCGTTTTAACACCGCTGATTTTCGATTCTCTTAATGAACGGGCAGCTTTGTTGATTGTGTCCTCGAAGGTACGAGAGAATGCTATGATTTTTACCAGCAAACTATCGTAATATGGTGTAATAACAGAACCTACATAGCCGTTTCCTCCGTCAAGACGGATACCGAATCCTGATCCGGAACGATATATATCGATTCGTCCATTATCTGGGGCGAAGTCGTTTGCAGGATCTTCTGTTGTAACACGGCATTGGATAGCGAATCCTCGCGGCTGGATATCGTCCTGGCTGTGAATGCCCAGCTCATCGCTTGCAAGAGGAAGGCCATCTGCTACTAAGATTTGTGATTGGACAAGGTCGATACCTGTTACCATCTCTGTAATTGTATGCTCTACTTGGATACGAGGGTTTACTTCGATGAAGTAGTGATTATCCTCTGCATCGACTAAGAATTCTACTGTTCCTGCGCAGGAGTAATTCACTTTTTTTGCGATTTTAATCGCATCGTTGCAGATTCTTTCGCGAAGTTCTTCGCTAATATAGAAAGCTGGAGTATACTCGATTACTTTTTGATGACGTCTTTGAATCGAACAGTCTCTTTCATGAAGATGAACGACATTTCCATAAGTATCTCCTAGGATCTGAACTTCGATATGTTTTGGATGCTTTAAGTACTTTTCGATAAACATAGAGTCGTTGCCGAAGGCTTTGCGAGCTTCTGATTGAGCATTGACAAATTCTCCCAGAAGATCTTCTTCTTTGTGGACAATTCTCATACCTCGTCCGCCGCCGCCGGCAGCTGCCTTGATCATTACAGGATAGCCGCATTCTCTGGCAAAAGCATAAGCTTCTTTTTCTGTTTTGATCGGTTTTTCGATTCCTGGGATTGTTGGTACATCGGCGCTTTTCGCTACGATTTTAGATTTTATCTTGTCTCCCAAGCTGTCCATAACTTCTGGGTCCGGTCCGATAAAGATAATGCCGTTCTTTTTACAAAGGCGTGCAAATTCCGAATTCTCAGAAAGGAAACCATAACCAGGATGGATAGCATCTACATTTTTGTTTTTCGCTAATTGGATGATTTCTTCCATATTTAGATATGCTGCTAGTGGAGATAATCCTTTTCCAATTTGATAAGATTCATCGGCTTTTGTTCTAAAAAGCGCTGTCTTATCCTCTTCAGAATAGATTGCGACACATTGGATCCCCAGCTCATGACAAGCTCGGAAAATTCGAATGGCAATCTCACCTCGATTGGCTACGAGGATTTTTTTGATTTTATTCATAAAAAAACACCTTTCTATTTATTAAAATTTATAAGATTTCATAGTAATACACCTTAGTATATCATAATTTCCGCCGCTTTGCATAGGAAAACGTTGATATATTGAACTTTTCCAGTCAAAAGATGGAGCGAATAGTATTCGCCCCATGCATAAATGGATAAAAGAATTTTAATAGCGGATCGTTTCGTTTAGATAGCTTAAAGAACGGATTCCTTCTACTGGGGATGCCACCGGATAAACGAGATCATCAGGGTCTGCATCGACTTCGATAAGTGTGAACTTGCCGTTATTTAAGGCTCTGTCTAATACAGAGTCGATCTGGCTGTTGTTGTGGATTCTGTAGGTTTCAGTATCTTCATAAGCCTCTACGATTTTGCAGAAATCAGGATTTTTTGTAAAATCAATACCGGAATATCTTTTTTCTGTAGAGAAGTATTGCAATTGTCTTACAAGATTTAGAGAACTATTGTTGAACAATAAGAGTTTGATGGGAAGATCATGTTCTACTGCAGTGGCGATTTCTGCGAAGTTCATTTGCAAAGAACCGTCGCCGCAAACATTGATTACCGTATGATCTCTATTCTCTATTGCGATTCCTATCGCTGCAGGAAGCCCATAGCCCATAGTTCCTAGTCCTCCAGAGGTGACAAAGGTACCGGCTTTTTTAAAGCGGAAGTACTGGGCTGCAAACATTTGATGTTGTCCTACTTCTGTTGTTACATAGGTATTCGGACCTGTTTTCTCTGCAAGTTTTTCCAATACTTGTTTTGGACTTACTGTAGCGCTTCCTTTGTTCAGTGTTGGATATTTATCCACCATCGTTCGAACCTCTGCCATCCAGTTGCTCCAGTCCTCAGGGGCAAGCTTTGGTATTAACTCTTCTAAGAAGACATTGATATCTGCCACGATCGGAATTCTCGTATCGATATTTTTTCCGATTTCTGCAGGATCGATATCTACATGAGCGATGACTGCATCGGTTGCAAAGGTATCGGATACAATCGTTGTACGATCATCAAATCTTGCTCCTAAATTTAATAAGAAGTCGCAGTTGCTAGTAGCATAATTAGCTGCTACCGATCCATGAAGTCCGATCATACCGCAGTAATAAGGACACTCTCTACTGATGCCGCTAATCCCCATTAGAGTGGTGATCACAGGAATTTTTAAGGTTTCGGCCATTTTTGCAACTTGTTCATAGGCTCTCGCGTGGTTCACCCCTCCGCCTAAAAGAATCATCGGTTTTTTTGCTTCTTTTAATTTTCCAAGTACACGTGTAATTTGTTTTTTATTCGGTTTGTAATTCGGACGATAGCCCGGTAATTTTGTCGGTTTCGGTTCCTTGTATTCGAAGGTCTGCATTTGGATATCTTTCGGAATATCGATAAGCACCGGACCTTTTCTTCCTGTATTTGCTATATGGAAGGCATCTTTTATAATCTGGGGGATGTCTTCGACATTTTTTACAAGATAACTGTGTTTTACAATGGGAAGAGTAATCCCTGTAATATCTACTTCTTGGAAAGCATCCGTTCCTACCATAGAAGAAGCGACCTGTCCTGTAATGGCAATCATTGGAACGGAATCCATAAAGGCCGTTGCGATACCTGTTACAAGATTTGTGGCTCCGGGACCAGAGGTTGAAAGGCAGACTCCCACCTTGTCTGTGCTTCTAGAAACTCCGCTGGCTGCATGGGCACAGGATTGTTCATCTCTCATAAGTATATGTTCGATATCCGTTTTTAGAAGTTCATCGTATAAAGGAAGAACGGCCCCGCCGGGATATCCAAAAATTCTTTCTACTCCCTCATCTTGGAGGATTTTCATTACTGCTTGAGCACCGTTTACGATCATAGTAGATAACCTCCTTTACCGCGTCCAAGGGCAATACGGCCTGTCCTTACGATTTCTGTAATACGATAAGGAACGAGGGCTTGTTCCAAAGCTTTGATTTTACTGCTGGAACCTGTAGATTCTATAATAAAACTGTCAGGAGCCATGTCAACAATTCGAGCTCTGAATATATTAGCAATTTGAATAATTTCCGTGCGAGTAGTTTTATCGACACGGACCTTAATCAAAATAAGTTCTCTCTCTACATATTCTTCTTCTGTTAAGTCGAGAACTTTAATGACGTCGATTAATTTATATAATTGTTTGCTTACTTGTTCGATGACTCTTTCGTCACCATTTACTACAAGTGTAATACGAGAAATTCCCGGCAAATCGGTTTCTCCTACAGCCAGTGATTCGATATTATAACCACGGCGGGAGAATAAACCGGAAACTCTAGTTAAAACACCGGCACGGTCTGTTACGATAACAGATATTGTATGCTGCATGATAATCTCCTTCTAAATTCTTTGCTTCGCTATAGTAAAAAAGCGTGTGACTTCTTAAAATAGTATAATAATATGTTCTATCTGTCAATAAAAGGCAGTATTTAATTCATTTCAAGAGGTATTTCGATGTATTCGATACCGTTTCTGCTTAATAATTCAATAGCGTATTCGTCAATGCGATAGGCTGTTGCATAATAGATTCGGGAGATGCCTGCTTGAATTAAGGCTTTCGTACAATTTAAGCAGGGAAAGTGTGTTACATAGCAATGGCAGTCTTTTACAGAAATTCCTTCTTTTGCACAGTAGAGAAGGGCGTTCATTTCTGCATGAATTGTGGCGATACAATGACCGTCTCTCATATGATGTCCTACATCATCACAATGAGGATTGCCTGCTACAGAACCGTTATAACCGGTAGATACGATTCGATTGTCTTTGTTGACAATCACACAGCCCACATAAGCCCTATCGCAGGTTCCTCTTGTAGCTACTGTTTTTGCCAACTTTATAAAATATTGATCCCAAGATTTTCTCATAAGACCTCCTTAGATAGTTTATTCTGCTATTTTTAATTATATCGAATGCGAGGAAGAAAAGGAAAGGAATTTTATATAAATAAATGTAAAAGATTTGTATAGCTATAAATTATTTCATAATATTTACATATTTAACATTTATACTAAAGATGTAGAAAAAACAATCTATAAATTTTTTTATCAGTTTCTCCTACCAAGTTTGTTTAGAATAATATTTTTTTCATTTACTTATAAGAAGAGAAAAATTTGTCTTTTTTCTTAGGTTGTTTTTTTG
>RRZU012019345.1_pt1 | contig 14966 bp, 14 predicted proteins | sample 2165561 | NCBI WGS metagenome assembly RRZU01 (sample SAMN10456909, study PRJNA506462) | wastewater metagenome | isolation source: wastewater sludge | place: USA: Moscow, Idaho
CCGACACCGCCAAGGCGGCACCCCCCTCCGCTCGACCGCCCATCGAGTTGGTCAGTCGCGCCATGGCCACAACTGACACCTCAACCCGCGCTCGACCGCCCATCGAGTTGGTCGGCCGCTCTAATCCGTCCCCGGTAACGCCTCCCCTCCGCCCCGCCACGCCGCCGGCGACGAACGTCGCCGGGGTTGCGGCCCGGAATCCGACGACGACGCCGAAAGCGCCTACTGGTCCCGCCGACCCGATCACCGCTTTGCAGAAGGACGCCGGAAAAGCCGCGCACGACATCCGGCGCGAAGCGGAAAACATCGGCAACTGGATGGGCCGCACCAGCGCTTCGGTCGGAACGGAAATCCGGCGCGGTCTCGACAGCGCCAACCGGGCGGTCGGTAGCTGGACCGGGAGTTGCGCTGGAACGAACGGCTGCCCCCAAGCTCGCCAAGTCGAACGGCGCGACCGCTGGACTCGCTCTAGCCAAGGTACGGTTTCCCGGTCGCAGCCGCCCGTGCCGGGCGAGCGGGATGGGCCGGGCAATTCCCCGCCGCGGCGAGTGCAGGAGTATCGCTGACCCTACTGGACAGGCCAGGGAGGAGCTAGCGCTCGGGGAAGAAACCTGGCTTCCGGTTCACCAGCTCCGCGATGGCCTCGGCGGCCTGCCGGCTGGCATCGCGGCGCAACTCCGCATGAAGCGCGTCGAACGCCGCCACCAATCGCGCGCGCGCCGACGCCTCATCCAACCAGCGCAGCACCGCCGGCCCCAGATTGGCCACCGTTGCCGCCTCCTGAAAAAACTCCGGGACCAATTCCCGCCCGGCCAGCAGATTGGGCAGGGCGAAATGGGAAACCGTCACCAAGCGGCGGGCGATCCAGGCGGTCACCGGCGCCACGCGATAGGCCACCACCATCGGCCGCTTGAGCAGCATCGCCTCCAGGGTCGCCGTCCCCGACGCCAGCAGCACCACGTCGGCGGCGGCCATCGCTTCGCGGGACTGTCCCTGGATCAGCGTCAGCGGCAACGCGGGGGCGCGGGTGGATCGCAGCGCCGCCAACGCCTCGTGCAACCGGGGCGTCGCCGCCGGAATCAAGAACCGCAGATCGGGGCGGCGGGCGTACAGCCAGTTGGCGGTTTCCAGAAACAGCGCCCCCATCCGGCCGACTTCGCCCGTCCGGCTGCCGGGCAGCAAGGCGACGAGGGGCGCATCGGCCGGCCACTCCAGACCCAAGGATTTTCGAGCCGTCATGGCATCGCTGCGCAAGGGAATCATGTCGGCCAGCGGATGGCCGACATGACGGACCGCCACGCCGTGATTCCGATAGAACGCCGCCTCGAACGGCAACAGCGTCAGCATCAGGTCCACGGCCCGGACGATTTTGCGGACCCGCCACGGTCGCCACGCCCACACCGACGGGCTGACGTAGTGCGCGGTCGGAATCCCGCGGTCGCGCAACCGCCGCTCCAGCCCGAGATTGAAATCGGGCGCGTCGATGCCGACGAACGCTTGGGGCGGATCGGCCAGCAGGTGCCGGTAAAGCTGGCGCCGGATGCGGAACAGTTCGGGAAGATGGCGCAGGACTTCGACCAGGCCCATAACGGCCAGCCGTTCCATCGGCACCAGGGACCGCAAGCCCTGGGCGACCATGCCGGGACCGCCGATGCCGCTGAACCGGGCTTGGGGATAACGCGCCTTCAAGGCCGCGATCAGACCGCTCCCCAACAGATCGCCCGACAGCTCGCCGGCGACGAGGGCGATATGCATGGCCGGAACCGACCTAGCGAACGATGCCGTTGCGGGACGGCGCCGCCAAAAAATCCGCCAGAATTTGCAAGCGCGGCCATTCCCGCGTCATTTCCCGGACCTTTTCCACCGCTTCCTCCAGGCGTAAATTGGCGCGGTAAATCGCCTTGTACGCGCGGCGGATGGCCTGAATTTCCTCGTCGGAAAAGTCGCGGCGGCGCAAACCCTCGGAATTGATGCCGTAGGGCTCGGCCCGGTAGCCCGCCACGGTCACGTAGGGCGGCACGTCCCGATGCACCCCGCAGGCGAACCCGCAGAAGCTGTGCACGCCCAGGCGGGTGAACTGGTACACCAGGGCGAATCCCCCCAGCACCACGTCGTCCTCGACATGGACGTGTCCGGCCAGCGACGCCCCGTTGGCGAAAATCGTCCGGTCGCCGACCACGCAGTCGTGGGCGATGTGGACGTAAGCCATGATCCAGTTGTCGTCGCCCAGCCGGGTCAGCCCGGCGTCTTGAACCGTGCCGCGATTGATGGTGACAAATTCGCGAAGGGTATTGCGGTCGCCGATTTCCAGCCGGGTCGGCTCGCCGTTATACTTTTTGTCCTGCGGCATCTCGCCCAGCGAGGCGAACTGAAAAATCCGGTTGTCGCGACCGATCCGGGTCGGTCCCCGGATCACCACATGGGGACCGATCCAGGTTCCGGCGGCGATTTCCACCTCGGGGCCGATCACCGAGAACGGACCCACCGTCACATCCGGCGCCAGTCGGGCGGACGGGTCCACCACGGCGCGCGGATCGATCACGGCTCGATGTCCCGCTTGGCGCACATCAGCTCGGCGGAGGCCACCAACTGGCCCTCCACCTTGGCTTCGCAGGCGAACTTGCCGATCCCGCGCTTGATGCGATCCAGCCGGACTTCCAGGATCAACCGATCGCCCGGCTCGACCGGCCGCTTGAAGCGGGCGTTATCGACGCCCACCAGGTAATACATGGAACGGTGGTCGGGCCGCTCGCCCTCGCTCTTGAACGCGAGAATCCCGGTCGCCTGGGCGAGCGCCTCCAAAATCAGCACGCCGGGCATGATCGGCCGCTGCGGAAAATGTCCCAGAAAAAAGGGTTCGTTGAAACTGACGTTCTTGAGGCCGGTCAGCGATTGTCCCGGCTCGACCGCCAGCACGCGGTCGATCAGCAGAAAAGGATAACGGTGGGGCAGGTATTCCAGTATTTCCTTGATGTCCATCGCTTCCAAGGCTTAACCCTCTCAAGTGGAGCCGTCTCGGTTGATTGTTTTTTCCAGGGCCGCCAAGCGGCGAAACAGCTCGTCCAGCCGGCGCAGGCGGGCGCTGATCTTGTTCCAGGTCCGGTTCGGTTCCACCGCCAGCCCCGAGGAATAGGCGCCGGGTTCGGTGATGGATTGGGTCACCAGCGACATGCCGGTAATCTGCACGCGATCCGCGATTTCCAGATGGCCGGCCACGCCGACCCCGCCGCCCAGCATGCAATGGCGGCCGACGCGGGCGCTGCCGGCGATCCCGACGCAGCCCGCCAGAGCGCTATGGGCGCCGATGCGCACGTTGTGGGCGACTTGAATTTGATTGTCCAGCTTGACCCCGTCCTCGATCACGGTATCTTCCAGGGCGCCGCGATCGATGGTTGTGTTGGCGCCGATTTCGACATCGTCGCCGACCAGCACGCGGCCCAGTTGGGGAATCTTGAGCCAGCGCCCGCCGCGATCGAGGGCCAGCCCGAAGCCGTCGCCACCGATCACCGCGCCCGGATGCACCAGCACCCGGCGCCCCAGCCGCACCCGATGGCAGACCGTCACCTGCGCCACCAATCGGGTCTGCTCGCCGAGGGCCGCCTCCTCGCCGACGACGCAATTGGGTCCCACGAAGACGCCGGATTCGATCACCGCGCCCGCCTCGATCGTGCTGTGCGGACCGATCCAGGCATCCGGGGCAATTCGGGCGGTGGGGCTCACCCAAGCGGTGGGATGAATACCCGACCGGGCCTCGGCGACCGGTTCGAACAAGGTGGCGGCTCGCGCGTAGGCGACCTGGGGGTTATCGGCCACCAGCGCCGGCGCGGGGCAATCGACGGCATCCTCGGTGGAGAGAATGACGGCGGCCGCCCGGGTCTGCGCCAAGAACGGGCGATAGCGCGCGTGGGTCAGAAAGCTGAGCTGTCCGGGCTCGGCCCGGCTCAGCGGCGCCACCCCGGTGACGACCGTCGCGGCATCGCAGCCTTGCAGGCGCGCGCTCGATACCGCCGCGATCTCCCCCAGCGTGGTCATGGCGACCGCTACTTGGACGTCAATCGCTTGAGCACTTTTTCGGTCACGTCCACCTGGGGGCTGGCATACAGAGCCGCGCTGTCGTTGACCACCAGATCGAAACCGTCTTCCTTGGCGACGCTGTTGATCACTTCCAGCACCTGCTTCTGGAATTTGCCCAGCTCCTCGTTGCGGCGCAGGTTGAAATCCTCTCGAAACTCGTCGCTGGTCCGCTTCAGTTCACGGGCCTGGTTGCGGATATCGCCCTCCAGGCTCCGCCGCTGGCTATCGCCCATGGCCGCCCCGTCCTTGGACAATTTTTCTTCCTGTTTGCGCAGCGACTTCTGCGCTTCGACCAGGGCCTTTTGCCGCGGCGCGAACTCCTTTTCCAGCCGCTTGCTGGCGGCTTCGGCCTGGGGTGCGCTTTGCAGGATTTTGGCGATGCTGACAAAACCGATCTTGACATCGGCCGCCTGCGCCAAGGAAAGCGGCAACGCCAAGGCCGCTGCGATCAACAGTGTTTTCACGAGCTTCAATTTGAATACCTCCATCGACTTAAAGAGTGCAAACCAACACCAGTTCAAACCCCACCTCCCCGCCTCGGCTTCAATTTAACGGCACGCCGAAGGAGAACTGGAAGTTTTCCGTCTCGTCGCCGTCCTTCTCGTTGAGAGGCGCAGCAACGCTCAACACGATGGGGCCAAACGGCGAAATCCAAGTCCCGGCAAGGCCGACCGAATAGCGCAAATCGCCGACGTCAAACTCGTCCACGGTCGCATACACGTTGCCGATATCGAAGAACGCGGCCACTCGCACGCTTTCGGATTTTTCGATGAACGGCACCGGAAAAATCAACTGGGTGCTGGCCACCGTTTTGAACGCCCCGCCGCTCGGTTCGTCGTTGCTGTAGCGAGGGCCCAGGGTGTTCGATTTGTAGCCCCGCACCGTCCGCAAACCGCCGGCGTAAAAGTTCTCGAAAAACGGCAGCTCGCCGGTGTCGCCGTAACCGTCCCCATAGCCGACCTCGCCGCTCAGCGACCAGGTGAGCCACCGGGTGAACGGAAAATAGAAGACGCTTCGCAAGTTCAATTTGTAAAACTCGGCGGTGCTGCCCGGCAGGGCGATTTCCGCCGCGATCTGGTTCAGGCTGCCGCTGGTCGGAAAAAAGGCCCGGTCGCGGGTGTCGCGCGCCCACCCGGCATCCAGCTTGATCAGGTCGTAGGAATCGCCGTTCTCGCGCAGGTAATCGGTGATCTCGATCGGCGTCGTCGCGGTGGTATCGAACCAGACGTGCTCGTAGCCGGGACTCAGGCGCAGCGTGTCGGTCTCGTTGAGGGGGAAGCCGAAATTCACTTGGCCGCCGAAAACGTTCTGGATATAGTCGGCCGTATTGAGCTCGGCGCTGTCGATATCCCGATAATACAGCCTGAACCCCAGACTGACACCGTCCAAGGTGTAATAGGGGTTGTTGAAAGAGATGCTGTAGTTCTGGCCGACATCGCTGTTGTTGAAAATCAGGCCGAAATGGTTGCCCGTGCCCAGGAAATTGTTCTGGGTCAAACTGACGTTCAGCAGCAAGCCGGACTCCTGCCCGTAGCCGACGCCGAACATCAGGCTTCCCGACGAGCGCTCGACGACCGTGTAGTTGACGTCCACCTGATCGTTGGTGCCCGGCACGCCGGGCGTTTCGACGTTGACGCTCTCCAGATAATCCAGGCGCTGCAACCGGGTTTTGGAGCGGTCGAGATCCTTGGTCGAAATCCACCCGCCCTCGGTTTGCCGCAGCTCGCGGCGCAACACCTCGTCCTGGGTTTTGGTGTTGCCCTGGAAATTGATGCGGCGCACGTAAACGCGCCGGCCCGCGTCCACCACGAAGCCGAGCGCGACCTTTCGGTTCGCGTCGTCCAGCCGGGGCACGGTGTTGATGTTGGCGAACGCGTAGCCCTCCTCGCCCAGGCGCTCGCTCATTTTCTTGGCGTTCTCGGCCATCTTGGCGCGGGAAAAGGTGTCGCCTTGCTTGAGGGTGATCAGCTTCCGCAAATCCTCTTCCGGGACGACGCCGAACTCTCCCGATAGCTGCACGTCCTCGATGGTGTAAAGCTCGCCCTCGCTCACGTTGATGGTGATGTAAACGGCCTCTTTGTTCGGGGTGATCGAAACCTGGGTCGATTCGACGTTGAACTTGAGGTAGCCCCGGTCCAGATAGAAGGAGCGGAGGGTTTCCAGGTCGGCGGCCAGCTTCTGTTTGGAATACTGGTCGTCCTTGGTGAAAAACGAGAACCAGCCGGGCGTGGACAACTGCAACTGCTTCAGCAGCTCGTTGTCGTCGAACGCCTTGTTGCCGACAAAATTGATCCGGCTGATGCTGGCCACGGCGCCTTCCGCGATGTCGATGGCGATCGCGACCCGGTTGCGCTCCAGCGGTTGCACCTGGCTCTTGATCTGCACTCCATACCGACCCCGGCTGTAATACTGCTGCAGCAGCTCCTGCTCCACCTTGTCGAGCAAGGAGCGGTCGAAGACCCGGCCCTCCGCCAGCCCGACCCCGGTCAAGGCCTTCTTGAGATCCTCGGTGCTGATGTCCTTGTTGCCGGTGATCCGAACCTCGGAAATCGCCGGCCGCTCGGTCACGGTCACCACCAGCACGTCGCCCTTGCGCTCCAGGTTGACGTCGGCGAAGAAGCCCGTCTTGAACAGAGCGCGGATGATCTCCGGGTAATCCTTCTCCGCGACGGCGGAGCCGACCTGGATCGGCAGGTAGTTGAACACCGTGCCGGCGGAAATGCGCTGCAGGCCCTCGACCTGGATGTCCCGGACGATGAATTCGGCGGCTCGCGCCCCGGACGCGGCGGCCAACAGGCAAACGGATAACAGCAAACAGCGATGCAATTTCATGAGCGTGCGGTTTCCCCACGGACCAAATCGGCGGCCCCTATCCCAAAAGACGGCTGAAATCGTTGAACAGGGCCAGCCCCATCAGCAGCAGCAGCACGGCGATCCCGACTTGCTGTCCCAGGTTTTGCACCGTCTCCGACAGCGGGCTGCCCTTGACCAGCTCGATCAGGTAATACAGCAGGTGACCGCCGTCCAGCACCGGCACCGGCAGCAGGTTCAACACGCCCAGGCTGAGACTGACCAAGGCCAGCATCGACAGAAACGCCATGACGCCGGCGTTGGCGGCCTGTCCGGCGAACTGGGCGATGGTCAACGGCCCGCTGATATTGTCCAGGGACGCCTTGCCGACCAGCATGCGGCCCAACATGCGCAGCGTCAGCAGCGACATGTCCCAGGTTTTCCCCACCGCCGCGCCGACCGCCTCCAGCGGGCCATAACGTACCACGACCCGCAAGCCTTGGGCGAGATCCTCGGGCACCTCGGCGACGGCGCCGATGAAGCCGACCCGTTTGCCTCGGTCGTTTTCCTTGGCATCGGGCGTGACCTCCAGCGCTTGCTCGGTCCCTTGGCGCTCGATGCCAACCCGGAACGGCCGGTCCGGGTGGCGCTCGATCACGCCGCGCCACTGCTGCCAGTCGGCGACCGGCTCGCCGTCGGCCAGCAGGATGCGATCACCCGCTTGCAAGCCGGCCCGTTCGGCCGCGCCGCCGGGGGTCACCTGACCGATCACCGCCGGCAACGCCAGCCGCCACGGCACCAGGCCCACGCTATCGAAAACCTGCGCCGCGCCGGCCAACTCCGGCGCGGCTCGGATATCCAGGGTGCGGGTCCTGACGCGGGCCCGGCTCCCGCCCGGCTCCTCGATCTTGCACCCGCCGCCGTCGCATTCCGGCACGACCTCGACCCGAATGACCCCTTCCGCCAGGGCGCGATCGACCAGGGCCAGCATCGCCGCGCTCAAGGTCGGCGCGGGCTTGCCGTCGATGGCGACCACCAGATCGCCTTTCTGAAATCCGCCCGCCGCCGCCAGCGAACCGGGCTTCGGCTCGTCCAGAACCGGCTTGATGCCCGGCACGCCGATCACGAACATCAGGGTGTAGGCGAGAATCGCGAACAGAAAGTTGCACAGGGGTCCGGCCATGACGATGGCGATGCGCGAACCGATCGGCTTGCGGTTGAACGCCAAGGGCAGGTCGGCGGGCTGCACCTCGCCTTCGCGCTCGTCCAGCATCTTGACGTAACCGCCCAAAGGCAGGAGCGCGAGCACGTACTCGACGCCATCCCGGCCGCGCCGTTGCCACAGCGGCCGCCCGAACCCGATGGAAAAGCGCAGAACCTTGACGCCCAGCCGGCGCGCCACCCAGAAGTGACCGAATTCGTGGACGGTGATCAACACGCCCAAGGTCACGATAAAGGCCAACAGCGAAATCAGCGAGTCCATCATCTCACACCTCCAAGGCTCTCGCGGCCACCCATTCGCCGGCCGCACTTCGGGCCAGCGCGTCGGCCTCAAGAATCGGGGCCAGCGCGTCGGCGGCGCGCGGGGCGACCCGCTCCAGCGCACGCTCCACCACGACCGCGATCTCGGTGAAGCGGATGCGCCGCTCCAGGAAAGCGCGCACCGCCACTTCGTTGGCCGCGTTCAGGATCGCGGGGGCGGTGCCGCCCGCCTCCAGCGCGGCAAACGCCAGCCGCAAGCAGGGGAACCGCGCGAAATCCGGCGCCTGAAATTCGAGCTGCAACCGGGAGAAATCCAGAAACGCCGCACCGGACGCCATCCGGCGCGGCCAAGCCAAGGCGTGAGCGATCGGCGTGCGCATGTCGGGATGGCCCAGTTGCGCCAGCACCGAGCCGTCCCGGTATTCCACCATCGAGTGCACCACGCTCTGTGGGTGCACCACCACTTCGATCCGCGCCGGGGCCGCGCCGAACAGCCAATGCGCCTCGATGACCTCCAGGCCCTTGTTCATCATGGTGGCGGAATCCACCGAGATCTTGCGGCCCATGCTCCAGTTCGGGTGAGCGCACGCCTGCTCCGGCGTCGCGTCCGGCAAGCGATCCAACGGCGTGACGCGGAACGGCCCCCCGGAGCCGGTCAACAAAATCCGGCGCACCCCCGCCGCGTCCAGGCCCTCGGCGGCGAATCCCGGCGGCAGGCATTGAAAAATCGCGTTGTGCTCGCTGTCGATCGGCAACAGTTCCGCGCCCCCTTGGCGCACCGCCGCCACGAACAGCGGTCCGGCCATCACCAGCGCTTCCTTGTTGGCCAGCAGCACCCGCTTGCCGGCCCGCGCCGCCGCCAGGGTCGGCAACAAGCCTGCGGCGCCGACGATGGCGGCCATGACGCAGTCGGCCTCGGGCAAGGCCGCGACCCGCTCCAAGCCGGCCACCCCCGCCAGAACCTCCACCGGGCGGCCGGCCGACCGGAGCCGGTCGGACAAGCGCTCGGCCGCCTCGGGATCGGCCATCACCGCAAAATCGGGTTCGTGGGTCACGCACTGCTGGAACAAACCCTCGACGTTTTGGTTGGCGGTGAGCGCCACGACCCGGAATCGGTCGGCATGGCGTTGCACCACGTCGAGGGTATTGGTTCCAATCGAACCCGTTGAGCCCAGAATCGTGACGCCGGCTCGCCCGCTCATCCCGACATCCCGTAAAGGCCCAGCAGAAAGACCGGCGCGGCTGCGGTCAAGCTGTCCACCCGGTCCAGCACGCCGCCGTGGCCGGGCAACAGCGAGCCGCTGTCCTTCAGCCCGCGTTGCCGCTTCATCATGCTCTCGAACAGATCGCCCACGATGGAGAAACCCATCGTGACCAGACAAACCACCGAGAACCAAAGCCAACGGTCGCCCACGCCCAAAATCGCCGCACCGGCGAGCGCGAGAGCGAGAGTGGCGATCCCGCCGCCGAGCGCTCCCTCCCAGGTCTTGCCGGGGCTGATGGCGGGCGCCAGTTTGCGCCGCCCCCAGCGCCGGCCGGCGAAATAGGCGCCGATGTCGGCCGCCCAAACCAGCAGCAGCAGAAACAGCACATACCTCGCACCGTATTCATCGCGCAGCGCCACCAGCGCCACCCAGGGCGCCACCAGCACGATCAAGCCCGCCGCCGCCACCGTCAGGGGGCGGTCGCGGCGGTCCGGGTGGCCGGCGTAGCGCCACATCCAGACCAGCGCCCAGCACCAGCCCGCGACGACGGCGACCAGCAGGCCGACGACGAACCCGCTATTTTCGGCCAGCGGCCAGAGCGCCGCGATCGAGGCCAACACCGCGCCGCCGTACAGCAGCCGGTCGCGGGTTTCGCCCAACCCCGCCAGCCGCGCCCACTCCCAAGCGGCGGGCAGAATCACCGCCAGCAGAGCGAGGGCAAAACCGGCGACCGGCAGCTTCAACACCAGCCAGACCACCAGTATCGCCAAGACGGAGGCGGTGAGGACGCGCTGCTTAAGCATGGCCGCCCGCCGCGACTTGTTCGCCGGTCAACCCGAAGCGGCGCTCCCGGCCGGCGAACGCGGCGCAAGCCGCGTCCAGATCCTCGGTGCCGAAATCCGGCCACAGCCGGTCGGTGAAATACAGCTCGGTATACGCCAGCTGCCAGAGCAAAAAATTGCTGATGCGCTGCTCGCCCGCCGTGCGGATGAACAGGTCCGGCTCGGGCAAATCGGACAGGCAGGTATAGCCGTGCAAAACGGCGGGCGTGATGTCCTCGGACCGCAAACGGCCCGCCACGATTTCCTCCGACGCCCGACGCGCGGCCCGGGCGATATCCCAGCGTCCGCCGTAGTTGGCGGCGATCACCAGCGTCAGCCCCGTGTTGCCCGCGGTCCGCCGCTGGGCCTTGGCGATGTAATCTTGCAGCGTCGGGGAGAACGGGGCGGGCTCGCCGATAAACCGCAATTGGACGTTGGCGTTGTCCAGGCGCCGAATCTCGCCGCGCAGGGTGGTCAGAAACAGGTTCATCAGAACTTCGACTTCCGGCCGCGGCCGGTGCCAGTTCTCGCTGCTGAAGGCGAACAGGGTCAACACCGCGATGCCGCGCTCGCTGCACGCTTGCACGATCCGGCGCACCGTCTTGGCGCCCTCCCGATGGCCCGCCGTGCGGGGCAAGGACCGCTGTTGCGCCCAACGGCCGTTGCCGTCCATGACGATGGCCACATGGCGCGGCAACCGATCATGGGGTGTCGGCGCAGCCGGCGTATCAGCCGACATCCGGGAAAATCCTCGTTCGAGCCTTGATCGCGCCCACCCGCCCCGACCGCCACATCAGATTTCCATCAGCTCGGCTTCCTTGGTCGCCAGCAGCTTGTCCACCTCCTGAACGTGGCGGTCGGTGAGCTTCTGGATCTCGTCCTGAGCCTGCCGTTCGGCGTCCTCGGTGATCTTTTTGTCCTTGAGCAGCGTCTTGAGCTGGCTGTTGGCATCACGACGGATGTTGCGGATCGCCACCTTGGCGCCCTCGCCCTCCTGACGGACGATCTTGACCATATCGCGGCGGCGCTCCTCGGTCAGCGGCGGCAGCGGCACCCGGATAGCGGTGCCGGCGGAGGCCGGATTCAGCCCCAGATCGGACTTCAAAATCGCTTTTTCGACCGGCCCGACCATGTTCTTTTCCCAGGGCGTCACCAGCAGGGTGCGGGCGTCGGCCACGCCGACCGAGGCCACCTGATTGAGCGGCACGTCGGAGCCGTAATAGCTGACCGTGAGATGATCCAGCAGGCTGGCGTGCGCCCGACCGGTGCGCAGCTTGGTCAATTCCTGCTTGAGGGTGTCAACGCTCTTGGCCATCCGGGCCGTCGCTTCTTTTTTGAGGTCGTCGATCATGGTCGTTATTCCCGTACCACGGAGGTACCCAGGTCCCCGCCGCACACGACCCGCACCAGATCGCCGTGGCGGTTGACGTTGAAGACTTTCAGCGGCAGGTCGTGCTCGCGGCACATGACGATGGCCGTGGCGTCCATCACCTGAAGCTTGCGGGCCAAAGCCTCGTCGTAAGTGAGCCGCTCGTATCGCTCCGCCGTCGGATCCTTGAACGGATCGGCGGAATAAATGCCGTCCACCTTGGTGGCCTTGAGCATCACCTCGGCGTTGATCTCGATGGCGCGCAGGCTGGCGGCGGAGTCGGTGGTGAAAAAGGGGTTGCCGGTGCCGGCGGCGAAAATCACCACCCGGCCTTTTTCCAGATGGCGAATGGCGCGGCGACGGATGTAATCCTCGCAGACCTGGTTGACGCGGACCGCCGACATGACCCGGGTGAACACGCCCAGCCGCTCCAGAGTGTCCTGCATCGCCAGCGAATTCATCACGGTGGCCAGCATGCCCATGTGATCGGCGGTGACCCGATCCATGCCGGCCTTGGCCAGACCTTCGCCGCGAAACAGGTTGCCGCCCCCGATCACCATGCCCACTTCCACCCCGAGCCGGCACAGCTCCCGCACCTCGCCGGCGATGCGGGCCAGCACCTCGGTGTCGATCCCGAAACCGCCCTCGCCCATCAGGGCCTCGCCGCTGAGCTTGAGGAGAATCCGCTTGAATACCGGTCTGGAATCCTGCATGGACATCGGCGCAACCTGTATGGTCGAAAACGGGCGGATTGTACTGTATTGGCGCCAGGGGCGGCAGAGGTCGGCGCCGGACGGCAGCCGGCGGGTCAGCCTAATCTCCCCGGACCTGCGCCATCACCTCGGCGGCAAAATTGTCGGCTCTCTTTTCGATGCCCTCGCCGAGCTCGAAGCGCTCGAAGCGGACGACCTTGGCCTCGCGCGCAGCGAGCAGTTCCCCCACGGTCCGGTCGGGGTCCTTGACGAAGGCCTGGCCCAGCAGGGTCACCGACTCCAGATACTTGCGCAGCTTGCCCTCCACGATTTTGCCGATGATTTTTTCGACGACGTGGGCCGGCTTACCCTTGGCCTCGTCCTCGGCTTGCGCGGCGTAAATCTCCTTTTCCTTGGCGATCAGATCGGCCGGCACCTGATCCTCGCCGATGCACAGCGGGCGGCTGGCGGCCACATGCATGGCGATGTCCTTGGCCAAGTCGGCGTCGCCGCCTTCCAGCTCCACCAGCACGCCGATGCGGGTGCCGTGCAGGTAGCAGCCCAGCACGCCCTCGGCGCTGGCCAGTCGGGCGAAGCGGCGCACGTTGATGTTTTCGCCGATCTTGGCGATGCAGTCGCGCCGGCCCTGCTCGACGCTTTGGCCGTTGGCCATGGGCGACGCCAGGAAGGCAGCGAAATCGCTCGATTCGCCGGTCAGGGCCGCATCGGCGACGGCATCGACGAACGCCCGAAAATCGTCGTTCTTGGTGACGAAATCGGTCTCGCAGTTGATTTCCACCATGGCGGCCGCGCCGGCCGCCTGCCTGATCGCGATCAAACCCTCGGCGGCGACGCGACTGGCTTTCTTGTCGGCCTTGGCTTGACCGGCCTTGCGCATCAGCTCGACCGCCCCCTCGATATTCCCGCCGGTTTCTTGCAGGGCCCTCTTGCATTCCATCATCCCCGAGCCCGTGCGCTCGCGCAGTTCCTTGACCAGCGCCGCCGTAATTTCCGCCATGCTTGCGTACCTCTACCAAAACCGAATCAGAATAAAACGCGATTGATGAAACCGGGCTGAACGCCGAAATTCGCCAAAAAGGCCCGCGCGTCCGAGCGCGCGAGCCTTCGCGTTGGCGAATCCGGCCAGGCGACGCTTCAGGCGCCGCCTTCCGCCGCCGGCGACTCCTCGGGGATTTCGACGAACTCTTCTTGAGCGCTGCGGCCCGACGCCAGCAGGGCGCGGCCCTCCAGGGCGGCCTCGGCGACGCCGCCGACGGATAGCTGGATGGCGCGGATGGCATCGTCGTTGCCGGGAATGACGTAGTTCACCCCGTCGGGCGAGTTGTTGGTGTCCACCACGCCGAGCACGGGAATCCCCAGCTTGTTGGCTTCCTGCACGGCGATCCGCTCGTGGCCGACATCGATCACGAACAGCGCGTCGGGCAAGCTGGCCATGTCCTTGATGCCCCCGAGACTGCGCTCCAGCTTGTCCATTTCCCGCCGCAGGCCGATGACCTCCTTCTTGGCCAGCCGGTCGAAGGTGCCGTCCTGGGCCATCAGCTCCAGCTCCTTGAGCCGCTTGATCGATTGCCGGACCGTTTTGAAGTTGGTCAGCATGCCGCCCAGCCAGCGGTGGTTGACGAAGGGCATACCGGCGCGAAGGGCGGCTTCGGCGGTGGCTTCGCGGGCGGAACGCTTGGTCCCCACGAACAGCACCTTGCCGCCCTTGGACGCCATTTTGCCGACATAATTCAGCGCGTCGAGGTAGAGCGGCAGGGTCTTTTCGAGGTTGATGATGTGAATTTTGCTGCGCGCCCCGAAGATATACGGGGCCATTTTGGGGTTCCAGTAACGAGTCTGGTGGCCGAAATGCACGCCGGCCTCCAGCATCTGGCGCATGGAAATCGTCGCCATTGCCGAATATTCTCCAACAGGATTGGGGTTAAGCCTCCATCCGCCCCGGGCGGCGACCCCTCGCGGGGCACCCGGCCACCCGTGCCGGCAGATGTGCGAAGTAAAAAAACCTGGGAAGGTTTGCCATTAAGGCGCGCGCTTTATAACATGGATCGTTCGGGAAAACCAATTGAACCGCCTCCCGGCGGGCACTGTCCCAACCTCCGACGCACCGACCGAACAACGCTCCCTCATTGGCCGGCCCCGCCGCCGCGAACCGAGATTCATGTTTCAGAAAAATCCGAAAAAGCCCGCGAACATAACGCTCAAGACCCCGCAGGAAATCGAAAAAATGCGGGTGGCCGGCCGGTTGGCCGCCGAGGTGCTCGACATGATCGGCCCCCATGTGCGGGAAGGCGTCGCCACCGAAGAGCTGGATTTGATCTGCCACGACTTCATGGTCAAGGTCCAGGGCGTCATTCCCGCTCCGCTCAATTACCGCGGTTTCCCCAAATCGATCTGCACCTCGGTCAACCATGTGGTCTGCCACGGCATCCCGGGACCGAAAAAGCTCAAAAAGGGCGACGTGCTCAACATCGACATCACGGTCATCAAGGACGGCTACCACGGCGACACCAGC
>RRZU010894850.1_pt1 | contig 14965 bp, 4 predicted proteins | sample 2165561 | NCBI WGS metagenome assembly RRZU01 (sample SAMN10456909, study PRJNA506462) | wastewater metagenome | isolation source: wastewater sludge | place: USA: Moscow, Idaho
AAGCTGCTCTCCCTCGGTTCAGCCGCATAAATGGAGGCGACCTGGAACGGGGCGCTGTTCAGTGCGGCAACGATCCGATTACCGGTGTCGACCCTGAGCAGCCTCAGCCGGCGCGAACCCGAAGGGCTGCTGGGCAGCGATAGCTGTCGTTTGCCGAAGCTTATTGAACGACTGCTAAGCAGCGCACAGCAGGCGTCCAACGTACCTTGAAGCGCAAAGCTATTCGAAGATCTTGTCGGCGGCATCCTCCTGCGGGCTCAAGTTCGACCGCCATCAGCTTGCCCGACGGACTTGTGCTTAAGGCACCTAGCTGATGAAAAGCGAACGAGAACCCGAAGAACCTACCGTTGCACAACCAGATTATTGCGTTGCAACGACCCGAAGTCGGCGCGGGACTTCTACAACTGGGGTATCGAGCGACGACGCCGCCTTTGCGCACCTTTTTGGCGCTCAGCACGCCCGCTGTTGATCGCACCTCGCACATTCAGGCGTCGTCGACACCCACATAGATCCGAACTTCTTTTTAACGGGTTCGTAAATTCGTCATGTTTGCCGTCCACGAAGCTGCACATGACCAAGCGGTTTTCGTTCTTCAGCAATTGGTGAAACACGATCAGAGGCCTCTCAACCTGAGCACTAGTTGCGTTTTTACGCCAAATTCCCAGCCTCTAGTCCTATCTCGGCGGTGGTGATTCCGTGATTGATGTTAAATTCCACTAACATTGCAGACGATCGATCACACTCAACAATCTTCTGTAGTGCGAAAGCGTTACAGGCGCGCTAGGACTTTACGAGACATGCTTCATCCCGCTTCCAAGTTGGCCGCGATGCTTCGTCCGCGTTCACATCGTTTCGCACTCGAAAGCCGCCAACTTTTCGACGGCGCCGCGCTCGTGGAAGCGGCCCATGCGACCGACGCGCCAGACGCCGCGCACGCCGCACCGGCCCATGCGGAAGCGCCGCATCCTGCGGCGGCCGAGACCCATCCCGCCGCCAAGGCCGTGGCGGATGCGCCAGCCGCAGCGGCGGCCAGCGAGGCGCCGGCAGCCGCCGCCACGCCGCACGCGGTGTACGTGATGGACCAGAGCGTGGTCGACTGGCAGCAGGTGGTGCAGGCGTTGCCGACGGGCAGCGAGGTGATCCTGATCGACAACCGCTCGGACGGCGTTGCACAACTGGCCGCTGCGCTGCACGGCCGCACCGACATCAGCGCCTTGCAGATCGTCAGCCACGGCGCGTCCGGGCAGATCACGCTCGGCGACAGCGTCATCACGGCGGACAACATTGCCGAACATGCCGCGCAATGGGCGGCCATCGGCGCGAGCCTCACCGCAGACGGCGACATCCTGTTGTACGGCTGCGATGTCGCGGGACAGAGCGATGCGTTGCTGGTCCGGATGTCCGCCCTGACGGGCGCCGATGTGGCCGCCTCTGCCGATGCAACGGGCGCCGCAGTGAAGGGCGGCAACTGGACGCTGGAACGCTCGGTCGGCCAGGTCGAAGCGCAAGTGCTGAACGATGTCGATTACCAGGGCTTGCTCGCGGCGCCGACGGTCACTTCCGCGGCCACCAAGCTGTCGGTGTCCGAGAACAGCACGCTGAACGCACCCGGCGCCGACCAGGCGACGTTGAGCGGATGGAACATCACGAACGGCGGCGTGGGCAACGTCACCGTCGTGGTGCAGGTTGATGGCGATGCCAATGGCGCACCGGACCTGGTTGTCGGCGGGCTGACGGTCGGCAACGCTGGAGCGCCCGCCGGCACGCTCAGCTTCACTGGCACCGCAGCCCAGGCGACCGCCTGGGTGAACAGCCTGGTCTTCAAGGCCACCGATGTCGAACTCGGCAACACCGCGGCCCGGGCGGTCATCCAGGTCAGGGTGACCGATGCCGCCACATCGCTCGTGGCCACCCGGACGCTGGCGGTGACCGTCACGCCATCGAACGACCCGGTGACGTTGAGCTCGACGCCTCAGGCGGTGGGCGAGGGTGCGGACACGCCGCTCACCGTGGCGACGCTGAGAGCGCTCGACCCCGAAGTCGACGTCGCACTCACGCAGCAACCGTCACAGATTGTCTACGGCGTCACCGCAAATCCTCAATACGGCTACCTCACGCTGAACGGCGTTCGCCTGGGCATCGGCTCGGTATTCACGCAGCAGGACGTGATCGATGGCGACGTTCATTACGTCCATACCGCCACCGGTGCCACGCAGAACCAGCCGGACAGCTTCGGCGTGCGCGCCAACGACGGCGCGACGCCGGTCGCAGCGTCCGCCGCCGCAACCATCGCCCTGACCATCGCGCCGGTCAATCAGGCTCCGACGGTCAGCGGATTGGGCGTCGTTCTCGAAGGCCAGCCAGGCAATGCCGTGGACGGCACTGGCGCGCCGCTGTCGCAGGTCGGCAACTTCATCGTGGCCGATGGCGGCGGCGACGACGCTTCCAGCGCGCTCACCGTGCGCATCACCGGGCTGCCGACCGACGGCACGCTGTACTTCACCGGGACCGCGCTGGTCAATGGCACGAGCGTGAACTACACGGTGCCGCACGCGATCACGGCGGCAGAGCTTGCCACCGGCAGCGGGTTCGTCATCGCCTACGACGCGCGGGCCGGCCTCACCTATGGAAACAACGGAACCCGCGACAACACTGGCGCGGGCACCTATCCCTTCGTCGACGGCTTCAAGGTCATCGTGTCGGACGCCGGCGGCGGCACCGGCACACCCGGCTCGACGGTCGAAACCAACATCGCGATCACGGTGCGCCCTGTCAACGACGATCCGACGTACACCGGGGCGCTGGCCCCCGAAGCGACGGTGACGGCGACCGGCAATTCGACCGGCAGTTACACAGGGCCGTATGCCGTCACGCTGACCCCCGCGATGCTGAACGCGACCGACGTCGACTCGGTCGACGGTCGGCTCACGTTCGCGGTGACATCCCAGAGCGGCCTCAACCAGGGCACCTTGCTGCTCAATGGCAAGCTGCTTCCGGTCGGCGGCGTTTTCACGGTCGACGACGTGATCAACGGGCGAGTCCAGTATGTCCAGACCCAGGGCGCCGCTGCAGGCGACACCGACACCTTCCAGTTCCAAGTGATCGACAACACGATCGGCGTTCGCTGGAATGCCGATGGCACCAGCATCACACGCGTGGGCGGCGTCTACGACAACCTGGGCGATCCAAACCGCGTCAGCGACGACCGGCTTCACACTTTCGATTTCACGGTCCGGCTGGCACCCACCGCGGCCGGCAACGCGACGGGCTTTCTCCCGAACGTCAACACGGCCGTCGAGTCGAGCTCGACGCATGCCGGCACCGACACCGCCGGCAGCACGCGCGGCGTACTGGACGAAGACGGCAGCGTCGTCATTGCTGGCGCACCGTCGGGCACCGACCCATACCTCAGCTACGTGGTCGACGGCGTGCCGCCGAGCCAGGTGGTCTACACCATCCTCGGCCTGACCGACGGCGGCGCCGACTGGAACGGCGCGATCCAGCGCCAGGTCTCGGGCGGGTGGGTCGACCTGAACGTGTACGACACCTTCACCCAGGCGGACCTGAACGCCGGCAACATTCGCTACAAGCACGACGGCACCAGCGAAGACTTCCAGTCGACCGTCCGGCTGTCGGCGTCGGCGGGCGTCCTTGTCGACAGCAACGGCACGCTGATGCCCGACAACTGGGACACCACGTTCACCTTCTATGTGACGCCGACGAACGATGCGCCCGCCGTGGTCGGTTCGTCGAATGCCGTGGTGGCCGAGAACGGCACGATCGGCATCACCAGCGGCATGCTGCAGATCAGCGACCCGGACGACGCCACCAGCGAGACGCGTCTCGAAGGGACCGCGCAGAACGGTACCGGCAGCCCCGCGCTGCCCAATGGCGGCGGCGACAACTTCGCCTACAACAACGACGCGACGGGTGCGAACGCACTGCGCTTCAGGGTCACCTCCCTGCCGCCCGGTGGCACGCTGGAGTATTTGAGCGGCGGCACCTGGGTGACCCTGACCGCCGGCACGCTCATCGACGCGTCGCTGCTCACCAACTCGGCGGGCAGCACCGGCCTGCGCTTCGTGAGCGACGGCTCCGAGGTGCGAAGCACCAGTTTCAACGTGGAAGCGGTCGACCGCTGGAACCAGTCGTCGAACACCGCCACGGTCCGCATCCAGATCACCAACGTGAACGATGCGCCGCAAATCGCGGCCACGCCGAACCTGCCCGATCCCGCGGGCTCGGTCAACAACCCGCTCACCGGCGTGACAGAAGGCAGTGCGGCGCAGATCACGCCGGGGATGCTGTCGGCCTTCGATCCCGACAGCTCGAAGTCGCAGGTGCAATACACCGTCACCCGCGCGCCGGCCCATGGCAGCGTCGCGCTGTCGACCGACGGCGGCACCACCTTCAAGCTGCTGGGCGTTGGTTCATCCTTCACGCAGGCTGACGTCGAGGCGGGGCTTGTCTACTACGTCAACAACGGCGACGAAGGCGACGGCAAGACGCCGGGCAGCGATCCGCCGAGCGACAGCTTCGGCTTCAGCCTGGGCGACGGCGACAAGGAACAGCCGGGCAATCAGTTCTGGATCGACACGGTGCCGGCCAACGACGTCGCGACCGTCACCGCGCCCGCGTCGGCCGATGTGTTGGGCAGCGGCACCACGCCGGTGCCGATCACCGGCATCGTAGTCGCTGACACGGACATCGACGTCCTCGTCCAGGGGGAAGAAGACTTCCTGCGGGTCGAGGTGTCGGTGGTCGACCCGTCGAATAACGTGGTGGGCGACGCGCGGATCAACTTCACCGCGGCTGCACCGACGAGCGCGCGAAGCCTGGTGAGCGGCGCCGGCAGCAATACCCTCGTGCTCCAGGGCACGCGCGCCGAAGTGAACGCCGCGCTGGCCAGCCTGACGCTCGCCTTCAACGCCGACAAGGACAGCACCGATCTGCGTTTGCGCACCACCGTGGACGACCGCCTCTATACCGCGGGCGGCGTGCTGGCAACCGGCGCCAACGGCGGCGCGTCGGCCACGACCAACGACGACGGCACCCTGATTAACGCGACCAACAACCGCGCCAGCGCCTTCACCGCGCTCACCGTGTCCAACGTCAACGACGTGCCGACGCTCGGCGGCGCCACCGTGATCACCGTCACCGAAGACACGCCGCTGGCGCTGTCGAACCTCGGTTTCGTGATTGCCGACGCCGACAGCTTCGGCCGCGATGTCACGGTCACCGTGCAGCTGTACAGCGACTCGAATCGCACCGCGCTGGCCAACAGCGCGACGGAAGGCGCTTTCCTGCTCGGGACCACCGCCGGACTGACCTCGGCCACGGGCAACAACAGCAACACCATCACGCTGACCGGCTCGATCGCGGAAGTGCAGGCCGCGCTCGATGCGATCCGCATCGCAAGCGCGACCGATTTCAACAACGGCCCGCTCTACATGCGCACCACCGTTTCCGACTTCGCGCACGCCGACGGCGGCAAGCAGGCCGTGACCGACACGACGGTGAACCTGCTGGCCGTCAACGACGCGCCGACCTTGACCGTGCCGACCGACAAGGTTCTGGCCGCCGGTACCTCGATCGCACTGCCGGGCTTCGTCATCGGCGACGCGCGCGATTTGTCGCAAGGCGCGGTTGACTATGTCGAAGTGACCGTCGGTGCCACGTTGCCCGGCGGCGGCCCGGCCGGCACGCTGACGGTGGTGGACAGTGGACTTGCCACGACCGACAACAACGGCAGTGCGACCATCGTGGTCAAGGGCACCTTCGCCGACGTGCAGGCCACGCTGAATTCGATGGTGTTCGCACCCACCGCCGGCAATGCCGATGCGCGCGTGCAGATCAGCACGCTGGTGGACGACAAGAGCAATGGTGCCGAGACCAACCCCAACGGCACCGGCAACAACACGACCGCCGGCACGTTCTTCGTCAACGTTTCGAACACCAACGACGGACCGGTGCTCACTGCGCCGACCGCGGTCACGGTCAACGAGGACTCCGCCAACAATCTGGTGCCGGGCCTGTCGCTTGCCGACCCCGACGATTTCGGTGCTGTCGAGCGCGTCACGCTGGACCTCGGTCCCGGCGCCAAGGGCACGCTGACGCTCGGCACGATCACGGGGCTCGTCTTCAGCACCGGCGACGGCACGGCGGACGGCACGATGGTGTTCCAGGGCACCAAGGCTGCCATCAATGCCGCGCTCGCGACGCTGAGTTTCACACCGACGTTGAACACGAACACCGTGTCGACGACCCAGTCGCTGACCATCACCGTGGACGATCTCGGCAATACCGGTGCAGGTGGGCCGCTGACCGACACGAAAACTGTCGCCATCACCATCACGCCGGTCAACGACGCGCCGGTGCGCAACGGCGCGGGCACTGCAGTCCTTCCGGCCGCGACTGAGGACGTGACGGGCAATCCGAGCGCCACCGTGGCCAGTCTTTTCACGGGGGCGTTCAACGATCTGCTGGATACGGTCTCCGGCGGAACGACGGCCAACGCCTTCGCCGGCATCGCGATCACCGCGAACGCATCAATCCCGACACAGGGTGTCTGGCAGTACTCGACCGACGGCACGAACTGGACCGACTTGCCGATCGTCTCGACGACATCCGCCTTCCTGCTGAACCCGAACGATTCGCTGCGCTTCGTGCCGGCGGCCAACTATTTCGGAACGCCGGGCCAACTGACCGCACGCCTGATCGACGGTTCCGGAGCTGCTTTCACGACCGGCACACGCGACAACGTGTCCAACGACACGACCCTCTCGGGCGGCATCACGCGCTACAGCAACAGCGCGAACGCGGTGACGCTGGCGACGACGGTCGCCAACGTCAACGACCGGCCGACGCTGAGTGCCACGACCCTCCTGACGATCACGGAAGACACGCCCAACGCGACCACGATCGGCCAGATCGCACAGCCGTCGTACGGCGATGCGCTCGACAACCAGTCGAGCATCGCCGGCGGCGGCAATGCCACGGGCACGCTCGGATGGGTGGCGATCACCGGCAACACTACAGACGCCAGCAAGGGCCAGTGGCAGTACTTCGAGGCGGGCGCGTGGCAGACCGTGCCCGCCGCCGGCCTCGGCGATGCCAACGCGATCGTGCTGGCGAGCAACACGCCGTTGCGCTTCGTGGCGACCGCCGACTACAACGGCCCGGTGCCGGGCGGCCTGACCATCCGAGTGGCCGATGCTTCCAACGCCACCGACACCGGCGTCAACCTGGGCACGGGCCAGAACCTGACTGCCAGCCTCAACGACGGTGCGAACTCGACCAGCCACTGGTCGATGGCAGGCGCGCTCAACGTGCTGGTCACGGCGGTGTCCGATGCCGCCAACGACACTGCCACCACGCACGCCGGTGTTCCTGTCACCACGGCGGTGCTGACCAACGACAGCTTCGAGAATCCGGGGGCTGCTGTGACCGCTGTCACCAACGGCGCGCATGGCAGCGTAGTGATCAACGGCAATGGCACGGTCACGTACACGCCGGTGGCCGGCTACGTCGGCACCGACAGCTACACCTACACCGTCACCAGCGGCGGCGTGACCGAGACGGCGACGGTCAACGTGACCATCACCAACGCCGCGCCGGTGCCGCAGCCCGACACGAATTCAGTGCCGGAGGACACGCCCGCCACCGGCAATGTGCTGGGCAACGAAACCGATGCCGAAACCGACCCCCTTCAGGTCACGCAGTTCGTGGTGAACGGGCAGACGGCGGCAGCGGGCGGCAGCGTCACCATCGCCGGCGTGGGCACGCTTACCATCGCGGCGAACGGCGCCTACGTCTTCACGCCGGTGGCCGACTGGCACGGCACCGTGCCGCAGGTCACCTACACCGCGACCGACGGCAACAGCAACGGCACCGTGACATCGACGCTTGACATCGTGGTGACGCCAGTGGTCGACATTGCCAACGACACCATCGCCACGCACGCCGGTACGCCGGTCGTCGTGCCGGTGTTGGGCAATGACGGTTTCGAGAACCCGGGCGCGGCGGTGACGGTCGTCACTGCCGGCGCGCACGGCACCGTCGTGATCAACGCCAACGGCACGGTCACGTACACGCCGGTGGCCGGCTACGTCGGCCCCGACAGCTTCACCTACACAGTGACCAGCGGCGGCGTCACCGAAACCGCAACGGTCATCGTGGACGTCACCAACGTGCCGCCCGTTGCGCGGCCCGACACCGGCAGCGTCGACGAAGACGGTCCACCGCTCGTGCGCAATGCCGCGACCGGCGTGCTGGCCAGCGCCGGCGTGCCCGGCAGCGTCGACAGCGATCCCGACGGCGACCCGATCGCGGTGATCGGTGTGTCGGCCGGCACGGCCACATCCGTCGGCGGCATCCCGACCACGACGGTCGGGCAGTCCGTCACCGGCGTCTACGGCACCCTGGTGCTTCAGGCCGATGGCAGCTACCAGTACGACGTGCAGAACGCCAACCCGACCGTCAACGCCCTCAAGACCGGCCAGCAACTGCAGGACGTTTTCAGCTACGCCATCTCAGACGGTCTCGGCGGCACCGCCTTCACCACGCTGACGATCACCATCAACGGCAATACCGACGTGGCCAGCGGGCCGTCGATCGTCGCGGTGGACGGCAACGGCGCTGCCGTCGGCGAGGTCGAAGTGCACGAAGCCGGGCTCACCGACGGACCGGCCGGCCCGGACGGTCGCGAAACCGCGACCGGCACGATCGTCATCGACACCGCCGACGGCCTGTCGACGGTGACGATCGGGGGCACCCCGCTCACGGTCGCGCAGCTGCTGGCCATCACGCCGGCCACGCCGGTGGTGATCGACACGCCCCAAGGCACGTTGACGCTCACCGGCTACGTCGTGACCACCGCGCAAGGCGTGCCGACCCTGTCCACCCTGAGCTACAGCTACACGCTCGACGGGCAGGTGAGCCAGCCCGGTGCCATCGACAGCACCGAAGCGATCGCGCTGCAGGTGACCGACGCCGGAGGCGGCATCAGCGCCGGCGTTCTCACCGTCCGCATCGTCGACGACGTACCCGTCGCGACCATCGACACCGCCGTCATCGGTGAAGACGACGGCGTCGGCACCGTCAGCAGCAACCTCAAGACCAACGACCTGAACGGCGCCGACAACGCCAACGGCGTACCGGTGACCGGCGTGGCGTCGGGCGGCAACGTGGGCGCGGTCGGGAGTCCGCTCGCCACCGCGTACGGCAGCATCGTGGTGAACGCCGATGGCAGCTATACCTACACGCTGGACAACGCGAACCCGGCCGTGCAGCACCTGATCGCCGGCGAGACGCTGACGGACACGGTGACCTACACGATCACCGATGCCGATGGCGACACGTCAGTCGCGACGCTCACCGTCACGGTTCAGGGCCGCAACGATGTGGCGACGCTGCAGATCGTCGACGGCAACGGCGGCGACATCGGCCAGGCGACTGTGAGCGAGCGCGGTCTGGGCAACAGCGGCGACGCGAGCGAGACCACGACCGGGCGCTTCGTCATCGGCACGCCCGACGGGCTGGGCAGCGTGCAAGTGGGCGGCGTGTCCGTCACGCCGGCGCAGCTGGCCGCACTCGGCGGCACGCCCGTCGTCATCGCCACGGCCAGGGGCACGATCACGCTGACCGGTTTCGACGCCGCGACCGGCACGCTGACCTACAGCTACACGCTGGGCGGCAATGCAGCGCATGGCGGCGGCGAGATCACCGACGACATCGCCGTCACCGTGACCGATCGCGATGGCGACAGCACCAGCGCGACGCTGCGCGTGCGCGTCGTCGACGACGTGCCGACGGCGCGCAACGACGCGGCAGGCCTGGGCATCGCGCTGCCGAACGCGACCGTTGGCGGCAACGTGTTCGGCACCGGCGGGCGCGGGCCAGGCGACGTGGCCGACCGCCTCGGCGCCGACGTCACGCCGACGCCGGTGAGCGGCTTCTCGTTCAACGGCGTGAGCGGCGTGATCGGCGGTGCGCCGCTGGCCGGTGCCTACGGCACCCTGCAACTGCGCGCCGACGGCAGCTACGTCTACGCGGTGAACGACCGTCAACAAGCGGTGGCGGCACTCGGCGACGGCAAGACGCTGACCGAGGTGTTCAGCTACACCATCACCGATGCCGACGGCAGCACGAGCACGGCGCAGCTGGTCATCACGATCCGCGGCGCGTCGCCGGCGCGGCCGCTCACGGGCGACCAGATCTTTCCGGTCGACTACCCGAACGAGAACCGCCGCATCACGCAAGGCATGCAGCCGGCGCTCTTCGTGCAGCTCGCGGTGCGCTGGTCGGAACGCCTCAGCGAGGCGGCTTCGGCCGCCATCGCCACCCGCGTGGCCGGCGGCGATGCGACGTACGGCGCCGACGACATCCAGAGCGAGACGTTGCGCATTCCGCAGGACATGGGCAACGTCCAGCACGTCAGCCGCGACGGCGTCGCGTTCTCGCTGCGGATGCTGGCCGACCTGCGGCAATCGCTGGCCATGCGCGGTCTGGGCGCCGGTTTGCCCGACGGCGCCAATGCGCTGTTCGGCGACTTCCCGGGCTTCACCGTGCCGGCTGCGGAGGGCGACGGCAGCGCGCCTTCGGCCGCAGCAGCGCCGGGCGCCGAGCGCATCGTGGTGCCCGCCGCCCGGCCGCACGCCGACGCGCGCGACGCGGCGGATGCGGTCGATGCGGCGGCCCTTGGCGCGCTCGCCGTGCCGGGTGCGCAGGCGTCGGTCGACGGTGCGCGTTCCTTCTCCCAACGGCTCGCCCTCGCGGCGGGCGAGCGCGGCAGCGTGCGTGACCTGGTGCGCATGCAGCAGCAGCGCGAAGCGGTCCGCGTGAAGGTCAAGCAGGTGACCCTGTGACGACCGCCGACGTGACCGCTGCCGGCCTCGCGGCTTGCCTGATTTCAACCTCTTCACATCGCAGAAAAATGAGTTTCCCAATCACCGTGACGACCGCCCGTTTCCCCTCCGTGCCCACCTGGGCTGCCGCTGCCGCCGCCTTGCTGCTGGCCGGCTGCAGCATGAACCCGGTCAAGGTGACTCCGGACGAAATTGCGGAGCGCGTGCGCAACGACCAGGCGCAGATGTACAAGGACCAGGTGCCGGTGAGCGGGCGCATCAGCTACTCGGATGCGCTGGCGCGCGCCCTGAAATACAACCTCGACTACCGCCTGAAGCTGATGGAAAGCACGCTGGCGCGCGGTCTCCTGGACGTGTCGGCGGCCGACCTGTTGCCCAAGCTGACGACCGATGCGGGCTACAACAACCGCAGCAACGATTCGGGCGGCACCAGCGTCGGCATCGAGGACCGGGTCATCAGCCTGCGCCCCTCGACGTCGGAAGAGCGCTCGCACTATTACGGCCGTGCCACGCTGTCGTGGAACGCGCTCGATTTCGGCTTGAGCTACTACCGCGCGAAGCAGGCCGGCGACGAGGTCAACATCGCCGATGAGCGCCGCCGCAAGATCCTGCAGAACATCGTGCAGGACGTGCGCAACGCCTACTGGCGTGCGCTCGGCGCGCAGCGGCTGCTGGCCGATGCCGACCAGCTCGCGGTGCGCATCGACGACGCATTGACCAAGTCGCGCGAAGCCGAGCGCGCCGGCGTGCTGCCTCCCACGCAGGGCCTGGCCTACCAGCGCGCGTTGCTCGACGCCATGTCGCTCGTGAACGCCAAGCGCCAGGAAATGCAGTTCGCCAAGCGCGAGCTGGCGGCGCTCATGAGCCTGCCGCCCGGCACCGAGTTCTCGCTGGTCGAAAGCGCCGAAGACAAGCTCGCGCCGGCGGCGGTCGACATCGACAAGCTGGAGGTCGCGGCCCTGGCCAACCGGCCAGAGCTGCGCGAGGAGGACTACAAGTCGCGCATCGGCGCAGTCGAGGCCAAAAAGCAGATCGCAGCGCTGTTCCCCAGCCTCAACATCTACGCCGGCGGCCGCTACGACTCGAACGGCTACCTCTACAACAACAACTGGTCGGACGCCGGCCTGAGCCTGTCGATGGACCTGTTCCGCCTGGCATCGATCCCGGCGATCAACCGCACCAACGAAGCGCGCCAGAAGACCGACGAGGCGCGTCGCATGGCGCTGGCCATGGCGGTGCTGACGCAGGTGCGCGTGTCGGTCGAGCGCTACAAGCTGGCCGTGGTGGACCAGGAGCTCGCGGCCGAATCGAGCCGCGTCGACCAGCGTCTCGCGAGCGTTTCGCGGGCCGGCAGCAACAACCGCCTGGAGAGCGAACTCGAGTCGCTGCGCACCGATTCGCGTGCGCTGGTGTCGCGCTTCCAGCTCGCCACCGCGTATGCCGCAACGCAGGCCTCCTATGGCCGCGTGCTGAACTCGGTGGGCATCGACCTGCTGCCCGACAGCGTGACCGACACCGACATTCCCACGCTCGCCAAGGCGATCGACGCGAGCCTGCTCGAAGGCGAGAAGGGTGTGTTCCTGATGCCCGCCGCGATGCAGACCGCGAGCCGTGCGATCACCGTGCGGGTGCTCGACCTTCCCGCGGGCATGAGCGAGGCGGCCGTGCGCGCGCAGGTCGAGCGCATCGTGGTGCGCAACGAGCTCGCGACCGTGCAGAGCGGCGACGCGCTGGTGCTCGCGCTGGCCTTCGAACGCATGGCATCGGGTGGCACGGCGCGCGCGCAATGGCGTGTGACGCTGAGCGAGCCGGGCGGCCGTCAACTGCTGCAACAGAACTACGCGAGCTTCCTGCCCGCCGTGACGACGGAGCGCGGCCTGGGCGCGTTCGCCGAGGCGGCCACGCTGTCGGTGATCGGCGACGTGCGCCGCGCGGCACGCACCGGCGCGGCCGTGGCGAAGCAGCCGTGAGCCGGCTGCTCGCACGCCGCGTCGTGCGGTGTCTCGGCACGGGCCTCGTTGCGATGAGCCTGGGCGCGCTGGCGCTGGCGCAGTCCGCGCCGTCGTCCGCCGCCACCTCGGCGCCGGTCCGCTTTCTGGTGATCGCCTCACAGGAAAGCATCCTGTCCGCGTCGACGGCCGGTCGCGTGTCGCGCGTGCCGGTCGGGCTGGGCGACAACGTGCGCGCGGGCCAGGTGGTCGCGTCGTTCGACTGCGCCGAAATGCAGGCGCGCCGCGATGCGGCCCGCGCCGAGCATGAGGCGGCGCGTGTGCAGTACGAGGCCAAGCTCAAGCTGCAGGGCTTGCAGTCCGCGGCGGAGGTGGAGGTCGAGCTGGCCGCCGCCAACGTCAACAAGGCGCAGAGCCAGATCCGGATCTTCGATGCGCAGGTGGCGCAGTGCGCCTTCGTCGCGCCGTTCACGGGCAAGGTCGCGCGCGTGCATGTGAAGGTGGGGCAGGGCGTGAACCCGGGTGCGCCCGTCATCGAGCTGGTGGGCAACGGCGCGCCGCGCGCACGCATGAACGTGCCGTCGCAGTGGCTGGCGTGGCTCAAGACCGGGGAGACGCTGCAGGGCAAGGTCGACGAGACCGGCGCCGAGGTGGCGCTCAAGGTCATCCGTATCTCGGGGCGGGTCGATGCGGTGAGCCAGTCGGTCGAGATCGAGACCGAGCTCGTCAGCGCCCGCGGCCAGGTGCTGCCCGGCATGAGCGGCCAGGTGCGCGCGCCCGCCGGTCGATGACCGATCTGGCCTTTCACGCGCTGGCCGCCAAGGTGCATGCGGCGGCCACCGCGGCCGACCTGTCGTTCATCTTCTGCAACGAAACCCATGCGCTGGCGCCGTACCGGCAGGCCGCGCTGGTCGGTTTTTTCGGCGCCCGCCGCACACGGCTGGCCGGGCATTCGGGCCTGGCCGATGTCGACGCGAATTCGCCGTACGCGCTGTGGCTGGCCGACGTGGCCAATCACCTTCGCCCGCAACTCGATGCGCTGCCGGCTGCGGCCCGCGTGATGGCGGTGGGCCCGGCCCTGCTGCCGCCGGCGCTGGCGGCGGCGTGGGCCGACTGGTTGCCCGACCACGTCTGGGTGCTCTCGCTCGCCGGGCCGGACGGCCGTTCCCGCGCTGCGCTCTTCCTGGGCCGCGACACGCCCTGGCCGGCCGATTTCGATGCGGGCGCGCCCGAATACCTGCTGCTCCAGGCGGCTCTGCTGTACGGCCACGCCTGGTGGGCGATGACGCAGCGCCGGCGCTCCATCGGCACCCTCGCATCGTCCCTGTGGGCGCGCAAGAGCGTGCGCTGGGCGCTGGCCGCGGTGCCGTTGTTGCTGCTGGTGCCGGTGCGCGAGTACGCGCTGATTCCGGCCGAGGTGGTGTCCAACCGCAGCCAGGTGATCTCGTCGCTGCGAGAAGGGGTCGTCAAGCGCATGGTGGTCAAGCCGAACACGCCGGTGAAAGCCGGCGAGACGCTGGCCGAGCTCGACGACAGCACGCTCTACAACCGCCTGGCCGTGGCGCAAGCCTCGCTGGCGTCGGCGCGCATGGACCTGCTGCAGGCGTCGCAGCGCGCCATCGAAACCCAGACCGCGAAGGCCGAGCTCAGCCTGGCCGACGGCAAGCTGCGGGAACGCCAGGTCGATGTCGAGGCGCTGCAGCGCGAAATCGGGCAGCTGGCGATCAAGGCGCCGAGCGACGGCGTGTTCGTCTACACGGATCCCAACGACTGGGCCGGCCGGCCGGTTCAAACCGGCGAGCGCGTCGGACTGCTGGCCGACCCCGCGGTGCTCGGCCTGCAGGCCTGGGCGCCGGTCAACGAAGCGGTGAACCTGAAGCCTGGCGCGCCCATGACCTTCTTCATGCGCGTGGCGCCGCTCGCGCCGGTCGATGCGCGGCTCGACTACGCGGGTTACCAGGTCATCGAAGCGCCCAACGGCATCGCCAGTTACCTGCTGCGCGGCACGCTGGTCGGCGACGCCGGCGAGGCCCGCATCGGCCTGCGCGGCACGGCACGCGTGTCGGGCGACTGGACGCTGCTCGGCTACCTGATGTTCCGCCGTCCACTGGCCGCTGCGCGCGAGTGGTGCGGATGCTGACGGGCGCGGCG
>RRZU012684689.1_pt1 | contig 14965 bp, 15 predicted proteins | sample 2165561 | NCBI WGS metagenome assembly RRZU01 (sample SAMN10456909, study PRJNA506462) | wastewater metagenome | isolation source: wastewater sludge | place: USA: Moscow, Idaho
GATCTTCTGGCGCAACGTGCGCACGTCCCAACGCTCGATGCGGCACATCTCGGCGTAGAAGTCGCGGGCCAGCGGGTCCTTGAGCGGCAGCAGCTCGATGAAGTGGCTCCAGCTCAATTGTGTCGACAGCGTCGACACAATCTCCTGGTTCGTGAAACTCTGACAGAACTGAATGGCGCGATAGAGCGAGCGGAGGGTAAAGGCCTGCCCGAATTCGACGGTCAATTCGCGTGACACGGTCGCGAGAATGCGTTTTCCGTACGGCGCCCGCTCATCCTGAAGACTCTCGGCGAGGAGTCGACGCCCGAGATGCCAGTACAGCAGCGTCGTGGTCGAATTCGCAACTGTGGCAATCCGCTGGCGGGCGGACTGGATCAGTTCTCTCAAGTCAGTGAGGAGCGCCGCCTCATCCACGACGACAGGCACCTGTGCCCTGGCGGTATGCCCGGCGTGCTCTTGCCTCCCGGTCTGTAGCGCAGAGGGCTTGAGTTCCTGGGGCAAAGTAGTGGACTTCTTCTTCATCGCTGACCGACCCTGAGCAGACCATCCAGCAAGCCCTCGGCCTCCTTCTCGATGGCCAGGATGTCGGCGCTGATCTCTTCGAGCGTGCGCAGCGGCGGCGGCTTGTAGAAGTGGCGCGTGAAGCTGATCTCGTAGCCGATCTTGGTGGCGTCCTCCCTGATCCACGCGTCGGGCGTGTACGGCAGCACCTCGCGGCGGATGAAGGCTTCGATGCCGCCGTCTTCGAGCAGCGGCACCTGCTCGGTATCGCGCAGGTCGGCATCGGGCTCGTACTCGACGATGGCGGGCCTGCCATCCACGCTCACCGCGTAGAGGCCGCGCAGCGGCTCGGCCCTGACCTTGCCGGGCTTGTGCACCCTGGAGATGACCGGCGGTGCGCTCTCGACGCGCCAGCTCACGGCTTTGAGGATCTGCTTGAGGTCGGCGGCGGCGAGTTTGATCCCGGCCGTCTTCAGCGCGGCGTCCACGCGGTCGCGGAAGACGTTGTGATCGTCGAAGAGCGCCTCGCCCAGCAGCACGCGCAGCCGGGTAGCCACGTCGACCAGGCGGCCGTCGCGTTCCCAGGTCCTGGCGTCGAGCAGCTTCTTCTTCTGTCGCTCGGGCAGGCCCCTCTTCGTGCCGCCTTCGTCGTCTTCGCCTTCGGGGTCGTCGCTGCTGCCCCAGTCGGCGAGGCGCTTCTCGAGCGCGACGGAAACCGCCGAGAAACGGCTGAACAGGTCGTCGCCGAACTCTTCGTAGAGCGCGGCGCGCAGGTCCTCGTCGCCGGAGTTGAAGCGCAGCGTTTCGATGGCCTTGAGCGAAAGCTGGCTGTGCAGGCGCAGCGGGCGCTCGACGGTGACCTTCCAGTAGCCGAAAGCGGCATTCGGGAAGATCTTCGACTCGGGCGTCTCCGCGAAGTCGAGGAAGCAGCGGCTGATGCGCTCGATGTCCTCAAGCGAGAGTTCGCAGTTCTTCTTGCCGAGGTTTTTGCGCAGCGGCTTGAACCACTGGCTGGCGTCAATGAGCTGCACCCGGCCCTGGCGGTGCGCAGGCTTGCGGTTGGACAGCACCCAGATGTAGGTGGCGATGCCGGTGTTGTAGAAGAGGTTGAGCGGCAGCGCGACGATGGCTTCGAGCCAGTCGTTCTCGATCAGCCAGCGGCGGATGTTGCTCTCGCCCTGGCCGGCGTCGCCGGTGAACAGCGAACTGCCGTTGTGCACCTCGGCGATGCGGCTGCCGAGGGCCGACTGGCCGTTCATCTTCGACGCCATGTTGGCGAGGAAGAGCATTTGCCCGTCGCTCGAACGCGTGACGAGCGACAGCTCCTCGCCCTGGTGCATGACCTTGAAGCGCGGGTCGCGCATGCCGTCCTTGCCGCCCATGGCTTCCAGGTCCTTCTTCCAGCTCTTGCCGTAGGGCGGGTTGGCGAGCATGAAATCGAACTCGCGGGCGGGGAAGGCGTCGTGCGCCAGCGTGGACCACTCGGCGCCGCCGACGATGTGCTCGGCGCTCTCGCCTTCGCCCTTCAGCAGCATGTCGGCCTTGCAGACGGCGTAGGTCTCGGGGTTGATCTCCTGGCCGTAGAGCAGGCACCTGACCTGCTGGCTGCGCGCGGCGGCGATCGCCGTCAGCGTCTCCTCGGCGACGGTGAGCATGCCGCCGGTGCCGCAGGCGCAGTCGTAGAGCAGGTAGGTGCCGGACCGGATCGCGGACTCGATCGGCCGGAACACCAGATTCGCCATCAGGCGAACCGCGTCGCGCGGCGTCCAGTGCTCGCCCGCTTCTTCGTTGTTCTCCTCATTGAACTTGCGCACCAGTTCCTCGAAGACCGTTCCCATCGAGTGGTTGTCGATGCCGGCCGGCGAGAGGTCGATGTCGGGGTCGAGGAACTTGTTGATCAGCGTGCCGATGGCGTCAGCCCTCGACAGCGTCTGCAACTGGTTGCGGAATTTGAAGTTTTCGAGGATGTCCTGGACGTTGGGCGAGAAGCCGTTGAGGTAGTCCTCAAAGTCCGCCAGAAGCTGTTGCTGGCTTCCTCTGGACTTGAGATCACGCAGGGTGAACTTCGATGTGTTGTAGAACGCTTGACCCGCAGCATCACACTGCGCGGCGCGTTGCTCGGTGATATGCGCCTCGTCGAGCATTCTCTTGGTGGCGAGCACCTGCTCCTTGGCCGGCTCAAGCACCGCGTCCATGCGCCGGATGACGCACATCGGCAGGATCACGTCCGGGTACTTGCCGCGCTTGAAAAGATCGCGCAGGACGTCGTCAGCGATGCCCCAGATGAAGGAGACGATTTTGTTGTGCGTTGCCTGAGCCACTTTTGGGGCGCTCCTTGCATGTAACTGCGCAGCATATCATGGGCGACACGGTTGATCCCCTCGCCCCGTCCCAATCGCGGGAGCGGAATGGCCGCTCAAGTTTGCACACCGGCCATGCAGCATCGAAAGTCCGCCTCGTATCATGGGTCGGCTTCTGGCCGATTGTACTCATAGAGTATCGTTGCCGATAGCGGCCGCACACCGAAATCTCGTTGTCGCACAAGACCTTCAAGGCAGCAGCGCCAGCGCCAGATGGTCTTCGGCGGCATGGGCGATCACCGTCGCGGGCAGCAGGTTCATGATGCTCACGTCGTCGTGACGGCTGCACGCGATGTGCTCGCCGATGGCTTCGAAGGCCAACTTACTGGCCGGCACTGCAAGTCGACAGACAGAAGTGCATCGGCGCTTGCCCGTAAGCAAAACTACCGCACAGCCGACACGCTATTTCAATCGAACAACTCGGCGTGCGTGCCCGCACGCACAAAAACGACCAGACCGGTCTTGCCGCTGTCGTCGAGCTTGTAGGTGAGCAGGAAATCGCCACCAATATGGCATTCCCTGTGGCCTTCCCAATGACCGAGCAAGGGATGATCCTGCCATTCCGGTCCCAGGGGTGCCGTATTGGCAATCAAGAGAAGCATGGCCTCCTTGAGCCGATTCATGTCGTAACGGCCAGCCCTGGACAAGCGTTCCCAGTCTTTCAGAAAGGTCTTCGCATAGTCTGCCGCACGCGGCAACAGCGCGCGTTTACTCGCGGCTGTTCTTTTCGAGGTCATCAAACTGTTCGGTGGCCGTAGCAAAGCGTGCGCGGTGCGTGTGGGCAATTTCGTCGGCTTCGGCCATCGCACTGCACGTTTCGGCATTCGGTAGCTTGAGCGCGAACGGAAGTTGTTTCTCGGCCGCCACGCGGGTCAGAAACACGCGCACCGCGTCGGAAAGCGACAGTCCCATCGCGGCCAGCGTTTCCGTAGCCTGCGCCTTGATTTCTTCGCTCACGCGAACATGCACCATTGTCGTAGCAGCCATCATCGCCTCCGTCAATCAGTGAGATAGTGTCTGAACGAAAAGTCTAAAAACGCCTTTACTACAAATGCTTAGGAACGTTCAAAAAACAACCTGCGGAAATTCATTGCTGGACTGGGAAAACGGTGGGATTCCATTGATCAGCTTTCGCAAATTGTTATTGAAACGTTCCTTAGGTGCTACTTTACAAAACGAAGATTTTGGCATTTGAAGTTCATATGCATAAATATGACGAAGTTTGAGCCGTTTAACCCCAAATATCTCTAGTGCATAAAATATTCGTTTCTGAAAAACCCACTCAAAGCCTTGCGCGGCAAGGCTCTTGGAATTTCCGTTCAGACACGAGATACATTGTATTGCAATTGACCGCCCAGCGTAGCACGAAGCTGCCGCGGCTCGCGTTGGATCGCTGGATCGACCGAGCGACAGGGTGTTCGCCGAATGCAAAAGCCGCTCGGACGGCTCAGGCTGCTCATCCCGAAGCAATGCAGGTCGCCTCGCCACTGAACCGGGCATGACGCGTGCTGAACGCCTGCTACCCGACGGTAGCAAGAAAATAACCAGCATCATGGCGAGCCATCCTCGGGCCCGAAACACAGCGCACGATCGCAGCACTCGGCGCAATGCGGTGCCTTGCAGATCGGTACCCCGGCGCGCTCGCAGAGTTGCCGGTAGAAGAACTTCTTCCATTTCATGTCGCCGCTGTTCTTCGCCGCCAGGCCGGGGAAGTTCTCGCGCAGCAAATCCGACAAGGCCTGGCGGTTGGGCAGACCCATGTCCTGCCAGAGATGCTTCTCTCCCATCGCCGCCGTGGCGATCGCATGACACAGCCAGGCACCCGCCTCGTCGGGTCGTGCACGGGATTCCAGGAGGAGTTCGAGGAGGTCGTGAAACTCGTCGTCGCCAGTTTCCGGGGCCGGAACACCGGCAGCGGGTTCCCACACCGTGCCAGGGAAATATGTCGCCAGCAAAGCCTGCAGGCGATCTTCCGACAAGCCGCGCAGCAGCGGCTGGCGGCATGCTGCCAGAGACTGGCCAATGACGCCGACGAACGCGAGTGTGCACAGGTCTTGCTTGTGCGGCGTAGGCGGCCACGGATTCTTGGTCGGATCGAGCATATGCGATTTCCCGGCAGCAGATACACCACACCCTACGCAAGAGCCGTGCCCATGCGCTGGTGGTGGCGCGTGCATCCCTGGAAAAGCGCTACCCATGCGGCTCTGCGGCCAGTCGTGGAGCGGCCGCGTAGCGGCAACTCTCCTGCCTCCTGCCTCCTGAGCATGTCGCAATGTCGCAATGTCGCAAACCCGACAATCGCACCCTCGCTGCAGTCATGCAGAATCAATCACTTGGCGCTGGCACGCGGATTGCACTAGCACAGTCAACCAAGGACCGATGCCATGAAGACTGCCGAAATCGCCGAGTTGCTGAACGAGCCCGCCTGCGCGCACAACCAGAACGAGAAATCCGGTTGTGCCCGGACCAAGCCGGGCGCGACGGCCGGCGGCTGTTCGTTTGACGGCGCACAGATCGCTCTGCTGCCGATTGCCGATGTCGCGCACATCGTGCACGGGCCGATCGCCTGTGCCGGCGCTTCCTGGGACAACCGCGGCGCGCGCTCTTCAGGCCCGACACTCTATCGAACAGGCATGACCACCGACCTCACCGAGCAGGACGTGATCATGGGTCGCGGCGAAAAACGCCTGTTTCATGCCATCAAGCAGGCCATCGACGACTACTCGCCGAAAGCGGTATTCCTCTACTCGACCTGCGTGCCGGCCTTGATCGGCGACGATCTCGAAGCCGTCGCCAGGGCAGCCAGCGAGCGCTGGGGGGTGCCGGTGGTGCCGGTCGATTGCGCCGGCTTCTACGGCACCAAGAATCTGGGCAACCGCATTGCCGGCGAGGCCATGTTCAAGTACGTGATCGGCACCCGCGAGCCCGAGCCGGTACCCGCTGCGGCGCAGCGGCCGGGAATCCGCGTGCATGACGTGAACCTGATCGGCGAATACAACATCGCCGGCGAATTCTGGTATCTCGCGCCACTGTTCGACGAACTCGGCCTGCGCATTCTCTGCACGCTCTCGGGCGACGCACGCTTCCACGAGGTGCAGACCATGCACCGGGCGGAAGCGTCGATGGTGGTCTGCGCCAAGGCGCTGCTCAATGTGGCGCGCAAACTCGAAGGCGAATTCGGCATACCCTTCTTCGAAGGCAGTTTCTACGGGATCACCGACACCTCGCAGGCCTTCCGCGACTTCGCGAGGCTGTTGGACGACCCCGCTCTGAGCGCGCGCACCGAAGCCATGATCGCTCGCGAGGAAGCCAGGATTCGCGCCGCGCTCGAGCCCTGGCGGGCGCGCCTGGCGGGCAGGCGCGTGCTGCTGTACACCGGCGGCGTCAAGAGCTGGTCGGTGGTCTCGGCACTGCAGGATCTGGGCATGACGGTCGTCGCCACCGGCACCAACAAGTCGACCGAGGAAGACAAAGCGCGCATCCGCGAGATCATGGGCAACGAAACGCGGATGATCACCGACGGCAGCCCGAAAGCACTGCTGCAGGCCTACCGGGACTACCAGGCCGACATCCTGATCGCCGGCGGGCGCAACCTGTATACCGCCCTGAAAGCGCGCATTCCCTTTCTCGACATCAATCAGGAACGCGAATTCGGCTATGCCGGTTACGACGGCATGCTCGAACTGGTGCGGCAGCTCGCCCTGACGCTGGAATCGCCGGTGTGGCGGAAGGTATGCACGCCGGCACCCTGGGCGCAAGTTCCGGGCGAAATGCTGCTCGCGGTCGGAGAAGAGCATGGCTGAGATCATCAAACGTACCAAGGCGCTGGCGGTGAATCCCCTCAAGGCCAGCCAGCCGCTGGGGGCCGCACTTGCCTTTCTCGGTCTGCGCCGGGCGATTCCGATGCTGCATGGATCGCAGGGCTGTACCGCTTTCGGCAAGGTGTTCTTCGTGCGCCACTTCCGCGAACCGATCGCGCTGCAGACGACGGCGATGGATCAGGTGTCCTGCATCATGAGCGCCGACGAGAACGTCATCGAGGGCTTGCGCGTACTCTGCGAAAGGAATTCCCCGGAGGTCATCGGCTTGCCCACCACCGGGCTTTCCGAGACGCAGGGCTGCGACATCGAGCGCCTGGTACGCGAGTTTCGCGCCCGCCATCCGGAATTTGCAGGCGTCGCCGTGGTACCGGTGAACTCTCCCGATTACTCCGGCTGCCTCGAATCCGGTTTTGCCCTGGCGGTGGAAGCGATCATCGACACGCTGGTTCCGGACCGCTCGAAGTCGTCGCTGGCCGGGCGGCGGCGCAAGCAGGTCAACGTGCTCGCGGCGTCGATGCTGACCCCCGGCGACATCGAGGCGATCAAGCAATGGATCGAGGCATTCGGCCTGCGGCCAGTGCTTGTGCCCGACATCGCTGATTCGCTCGATGGTCATCTGGTCGATCAGGAAACGACGCCGCTGACTCTCGGCGGCACGCCGAAGGCCGAACTGGCGACGCTCGGGGAAGCGCACGCCACACTGGTCATCGGTCGTTCGCTGCACAAGGCGGCCGACCTTCTGAAAGCGCGCACCGGCGTGGCGGATTTTCGCTTCGACCATCTGCTGGGTCTGGATGCCTGCGACGCCTTCACGCTCACGCTGGCGGCCCTCTCCGGCCAGCCGGTACCGGCGAGTATCGACCGCCGGCGTGCGCAGTTGCAGGACGCGATGGTCGATACCCATTTCATGACCGGCTTCCTGCGCGTCGGCATTGCCGCCGATCCCGATCTACTGGTGGCGATCGGCCAGTTCCTCAGCAGCGCCGGCGCCGAAGTGGTCGCCGCGGTGGCGTCGGCACGTGCCGAGGTACTCGCCGACATGCCGGCAGCATGCGTGCGGATCGGCGACCTCGAAGTCCTCGAACGCGCGGCGCTGGCCCAGCGGGCTCAGCTCATCGTCGCCAATTCGCATGCCGCGCAGAGCGCCGAACGCCTGCACCTGCCGCTGCTGCGCGCCGGCTTCCCGCCATACGACTGGGTGGGCGGCTATGCGCGCACCTGGGTCGGCTATCAGGGCGCGCGGCAGGCCCTGTTCGACGTCGCCAATCTCTTTCTGGGGAACCCTCATGACACCCCTGTCCATCGATCCATCTACCGAACCGGCAGCGCCGGCGACGCGCAGGACCGGCCGCCACCTGGCCTTGGCCTGGTCCGCCACTAGCGAGGTGCCGAGCATGTTCCGGGTGGCCTTCGCCAGCAACGACCGCAAGACGGTCAATCAGCATTTCGGTGCGGCCGCAGGTTTCGCCATTTATGCGCTGGATGGCGAACGCGCGCAACTGGTCGAAGTCGTCGAATTTCTGCCGGAAAGCATGCATGGCAACGAAAACAAGCTGCCGGCGAGGATCGCGATGCTGGCCGGCTGTGCCGCCGTCTATTGCCTCGCGGCGGGTGCATCGGCGGTGAAACAGTTGCTGGCCGCCGGCGTGCAGCCGATCCGGCTCGACGACGAAACCGAGATCGCTGGCCTGTTGCAGCAAATCAGCCTGGCGGTTCGCAATGGTGGCATCCCCTGGGTCGACAAGGCGATACGACAGACTCACGGCGATCGCGACCGCTTCGATCGCATGGCCGAAGAGGGTTGGGACGGATGATGGCCGACCCGTTCGCAACCCGCGCTCGCGTGCTTCGCAGCTACTGCCCAGGCCGTCGCCAGCACCCGCCACCGATCCCCTGCCCCAAACCCGTTCCCGGAGAAACCCAATGAGCGTCACCCTTGCCTCTGCATCCACCATCGAACCCGCAGACGACCCGATCTACCTCACCGACTTCGTCAGGGAAATGCTGCGCCAGACCCGCGCGCTCGACAGCTACGGCCAGTGGGACGGCAAGACGGTCGCGGCAATCCTCGCCGGCTACGTGCTGAGCAAGGAACAGAAGCGCGCGATTCCGACCATCGGCGACCCCGACGAGGTGACGCTGGCGCGCGCCAAGGCCTTCCATAACGCCATCGCCGTGCTGATCGAGAAGGAATGCGGACAGATGGCGGTGCCCTTTGTGCAGATCACCCACGAAGGCTTCGGTCGCGCACTGATCACCGTCGGCAAGCTGGTGGTCATGGATCGTACGCTGCGCGACGTGCATCGCTTCGGCTTCGACAGCCTGTCGAAGATGAAGACCGAAGCCGACAAGCATCTCGCCGTGGCACTGGAGATCATCGGCAAATATCCTGATGTGGCCGGAATGTAAGGAGGCAACATGAGCACGATTACCGGACGTACACGCGGGGGCGACGAGTGGATCCCGCAATTCGTCAGCTTTCTCGATCCACAGAAATGCATCGGCTGCGGTCGCTGCTACAAGGTCTGTCCGCGCAATGTTCTCGATCTGGTCGAGCGCAGCGAGGAGCTGCTGGCCGACAGCGATGAGGATGCCGACGACGACGAAATGATGGTGATGACCATCGCCAACGCCTCCGACTGCATCGGCTGCGGCTCCTGTGGCCGCGTCTGCCCGAAGAACTGCTACACCTACAGCGCGGCCGAAACGTGAACCGAAGGTTTACCCCCAACCCATTCCAGGAGAGCACGCCATGATCCACCTCACCCCCGCCGCAACCAAGGCAATCAACCGTTTCATCAAGGCTGCCGAGAATCCGGTCGCCGGTCTGCGCATTTTCGTTTCCGGCGGCGGCTGTGCCGGTCTGCAGTATGGGCTGCGCCTCGAACAGGACAGGAGCGAGGATGATCTCGAATTCGACATCGGTACTGGCGCCAAACTGCTGGTCGATCCCTTGAGCAGCTCGATGCTCGAAGGCCTGAGCGTCGATTTCGTCGACAGCCTGACGCAGACCGGCTTCAAGTTCAACAACCCGAACGTTTCCGGCGCCTGCGCCTGCGGTCAGTCGTTCAAGGCTTGAGGAGATCAGCATGTGGGATTATTCCGAAAAGGTTCGCGAACACTTTTTCAACCCGAGGAATTCGGGCCCGCTGGAAAACGCCAACGCCATCGGCGATTTCGGTTCGATCAAGTGCGGTGACGCGCTGCGCCTGATGCTGAAGATCAACCCGCAAAGCGAGGTCATCGAAGACGCGCATTTTCAGACCTTCGGTTGCGGTTCGGCGATCGCTTCGTCGTCGGCGCTGACCGAGATCATCAAGGGAAAGACACTCGACGAAGCCCTGACGGTCAGCAACCAGGACATCGCCGACTATCTCGACGGACTGCCGCCGGAGAAGATGCACTGTTCGGTGATGGGACGCGAGGCGCTGCAGGCGGCCGTTGCCAACTATCGCGGCGAAGCCTGGAAGGACGATCACGAGGAAGGCGATCTGGTCTGCAAGTGCTTCGCCATCGACGCCGTGATGATCGAGGACACCGTCCGCGCCAACCGTCTCAGGACACTCGAAGATGTAGCCAACTACACCAAGGCCGGCGGCGGCTGTTCGGCGTGTCACGAGAAAATCGAGGACATCCTGATCGCCGTCAACGGTCGCCTGTACGCCAATGAAGCGAAGCCCCGAAAGGCTGCCGCCACGGCGGCCGAAGCGGCGACCAGGCCCAGGCTGACCAACTACCAGCGCATCCGCAAGATCGAAGAGACGCTCGAAGCGATTCGCCCGATGCTGCAGCGCGACCATGGTGACGTGACCCTGATCGAGGTCGATGGCAAGAAAATCTACGTCGAACTCTCGGGCGCCTGCCAGGGCTGCTCGATGGAAGCCGCAACACTCGGTGGCGTTCAGCAGAAGCTCATCGAAACCCTCGGCGAACTGGTGCAGGTGCTGCCTGTCACCGCGCTGGCCCGTGCCTGACCGTTTCCCTCTCCCCCTACCCCTCCCCCACGAGGGGGGAGGGGAGATTCGTGAGTCGCTGACGCGACTTTCACATTAACCAAATGGAGACATCATGAAGCCGATCTACCTGGACAACAACGCTACCACGGCCTGCGATCCCGCCGTCGTGCAAGCCATGCTGCCATTCTTCACCGAGCAGTTTGGCAATGCCTCGTCGATCCACAGTTTCGGCTCACAGGTCGGCAAGGCGCTGAAGGAGGCCCGCGTCCAGGTGCAGTCGCTGCTCGGCGCCGCGCACGACTCCGAAATCGTGTTCACCTCCTGCGGCACCGAGTCCGACTCGACGGCCATTCTCTCGGCGCTCAGGGCCAATCCCGAGCGGCGCACGGTGATCACCACGGTGGTCGAGCACCCGGCGATTCTGACGCTGTGTACCTATCTCGAAAAAGAGAACTACGTCGTGCATCGCTTGCGCGTCGACCGCAAGGGACGCATCGATCTCGACGAATACAAGTCATTGCTCAACGAGCGCGTGGCGATCGTTTCGGCGATGTGGGCCAACAACGAAACGGGGACCTGTTTTCCCGTCGAGGAAATGGCCGAAATGGCGCACGAGAAAGGCATCCTCTTCCATACCGACGCAGTCCAGGCGGTCGGCAAGGTGGCCATCGACCTCAAGACCACCAGGATCGACATGCTTTCGCTATCCGGCCACAAACTGCACGCGCCGAAAGGCATCGGGGTGCTCTATGTACGCCGTAATACCCGCTTTCGTCCGCTGCTGCGAGGAGGTCATCAGGAGCGCGGTCGCCGCGCCGGCACCGAGAACTCGGCTTCGATTGTTGGCCTCGGCGTCGCCTGCGAGCTGGCGCAGCAGTACATGAACGAAGAGAACACGCGCGTCAAGCGGCTGCGTGACCGCCTCGAACGGGGCATCCTTTGCCGGGTCGGCAATGCCTTTGTCAATGGCGATACGCTCTACCGGCTGCCGAATACGGCGAGCATCGCTTTCGAGTACGTCGAGGGCGAAGGTATCCTGCTGCTCCTGAACCAACAGGGCATTGCCGCCTCGTCCGGTTCGGCCTGCACCTCGGGTTCGCTCGAACCCTCGCACGTGATGCGGGCGATGGGCATCCCCTACACCGCTGCGCACGGTACGATCCGCTTCTCGCTCTCCCGCTACAACACGGAAGAGGAAGTCGAACGTGTCATCGACACCGTACCGCCGATCATTGCGCAGTTGCGGAAACTCTCCCCGTATTGGAGCGGTGATGCTCCCCTGGCGAATCCGGAGCAGGCGTTTCAGCCGGAATACGCCTGACGCTCTTGCGCAGCGCACCGGAAGAGTGCTCCAGCAAGCGGTCCTTTGCACCGTGCTGGAGCACACGCATCGCCAGGCCGAACGTCGGCACGATCCGGGCCGATTGAAATCAGAGGCTTGCAGAAGCGATCGTAATGGGCACGATTATTGCTCGTGCTAAGCGGTTTTTCAGCACAGATGATAGCGATGAGCAATGTCCACCGACTCGAACTAGCCTCCGATGACGAATCCTCCCCTCCCGAGGGAACGCGCAGAATCATCAACGATGTGGAGCGAGTGCTCTACGACGGCTACTGGATCAAGACCTATCCGGTTCCGGCCGATTCCTTGCAGGCCAAGAAGCAACTGATCGAAGCGCTGACCCGACGCCTGTTCAACCACACCGAGCACGGACTCAATATTCCGGGGTGCCGGCTTGGCGAAGCCCGGCGGAGTTATCAGACGGAGGCCGACCCCGGCCGGCATCGGGTCAAGGCCGCGATGCTCGCCGGCGCCCTGTTCAACCGCGCCACCGACATTTTCCGGAAGCTGGTCGAGTTGCAGGCCGACGGCATCGAGATCCACAGCGACGACGCGCTGATGCGCGAATGCGGCCAATGTCTGCTCGACGCGATGGACCTCGGGCATGTCGTCCTCCACCGCAGCGGCGAGGAAGGCATCGACGAACTCTGGGGCGAGCCCTTCCGCGCCTTCTCGGTGCCGATCGAGGAATTCTACGAAAACCGCTACATCAAGATTGGCCAGAGCATGCGCGACATCGACCGGATCGCCGAAGCCATGGTCGCCACCTTCAGTCGCATTCCCGCTTTTACGGCCATCGAAGCACCGGTGCGGGATTTTGCCCACGCGGCCAGAATCAAGACGGAGACCTTGCGCACCGACCGCGACATTTTCGATGTCTGGTCGCAACTGGTCACCGCTGGCGAGCGGCTGGCCAACTTCACGCCGAGACATGCCCCCAAACCGCTCGGAGAGCGAACCGGCAGGATGCTGTACCGGGTTTCCGATGGTCTCCAGTTGCTCCGCAACGGCCGCGACCTGGTGTTCTACATCGCCCGTGCCCGTACGCCAATGCCCAGGAGCACCAGCGAATACATCGAACGCTGTGAAGCCTACCTCGCCACCGGCCGGGTCCCCTTCATGCCGGCGCCATTACCGGCCTGAAAAACCGTCGCCCAGCCCCTCAGTCACCCCGCACCCTGGCAAAGAAGGTACTGGTCTCGAAGATCGCGGGGGCAAAGCCCTGCCCCCGCGAAGTCAGATGCCGCTTGAGGACGAAATCGAAGAGCAAGGGATTGTGGTGCCGGATCACTTCCAGCTCCGCGACCGCCGAATGCGGCAGCATGCCACGCGCGGCGAACTCCGCAGGCAGGATCAGCGGCACGATGCCCGGCAAGGGATAGTCGGAACCATTCAGCAAACGCGCATGCCATTCGCTGCGCTCGAGCAGCATGCGCAGAACTTCCTCGCTGCGGTTCCTCAGCGTCAGCGCCGAAATATCGGCAAACAGCAACTTTTCATAACGCGCTTCGCCCATCAGGCGAGCGAACAGTGCAAAACAGGGAAGCGGCGCGGCGTTCGCACCCCGGTCTACATCGAGGGCGCTGCCGAGCGATGCGCAATGCGCCACCACCACCCGCACGCCATGGTCCATCGCCCGCCGCAGCAGGAGCGGGTTGCCAAAGTCGGGTTGATCACCACCGGGAGCGGCTTTTTCCTCGCCCGCATGGCTGATCAACGGCAGGCCGTGTTTCGCCAGTGCGGCATAGAAGCGATCGCAACGCTTCGAGGACGGATCGATGCCCATTGCCGGCGGCAACCATTTCACCGCCCGCGCCCCTCCTTCGACGGCGCTGGCCAGCGCCTCGACGCAGTCGCCGCGATATGGATGAATCGACGCCGCCCACTGAAAATGCTCTGGATGGCGCGCGGCCACGGCCTGCGCGTAGGCGTTCGGAGTGTAGAAGGAACTGCGCTGCGGGTCGGCTCGACCATCGAGGTCGTGGAAGCGGTCGAAAGCAAAGAGCAGCAGCTTCGCCCCCGGCCGCAATCCTTCGACGAGATTCTGCAGGCGGTCGACATAGCTCTCGTCCACTCGCCCCGGTGCATCATGGACGCAGCCGGCGTTCAGGTAGAACAGGCGCTGCGCATACTGCAGCGGGTGCAGCAGGCTGTCCATCTGCGGATTCACCTCGCTGCCGCTGCCCGAATCGCCGATACCGACCAGGTGCACATGGGCATCCAGAAACTGCGCCGGATCGACTCCGTCCCACGCCCTCTGCACCCACTCGCCGGTCGCAACGGCTGCTGGCAGCCGCGCCTGGCAGCGATTGAACCAGGCTCGCCAGGGCTGCGCAACGACGCCCGACAAGGCAAGCACGCCGCCGCCGGCGAGTGCGGCGACCAGGGCACGGCGACGCGGCGGGTTCATCGCTGCAGCCGACGGCCAGGCGCCGCGCCATCGGATCGAAGCGTCGGGAGCACGCAGGACACTGCGCGGGGATTCTGCGAGAAAACGCTTGTTGCCCCAGAGTCAAACCACATGCTCCCCCCTCACTGACGACAAGCCAAAATATATCGGCGAGTGTAGTGGCATCGACACCAAGGTCAAGTGGGGCGCGAATGAAAGTATTGGGCTTCATCACTTGGCGCCGGACTCGCAGTACAATCCTGACCATCTCTACGAAGGCATTAGCCATGGGAAATCAACTCGAATTGCTCGAAGCTGAGGCACTGAAGCTAACGGCCGGCGAGCGCGCTGCTTTCGCACAGATCTTGCTCGCAAGTCTCGACGAGGATGCCGACGTTGAGGAAGCTTGGGCCGTTGAAACAGAGCGCCGGATTGCTGACATCGAGAGTGGGGCAGCACAGGGCATACCCATTGCCGACGCACTTGCTCAGGTCCGTGCAGCCTTGAAATGAAGGACGCTGCGCCGGCAAGCCGCTGCGCGCCCCTGAGCTTTCACGTTAGTGGGTACCGATATGCCCCTCTTCTGCGAGTGGAGA
>RRZU012313201.1_pt1 | contig 14964 bp, 15 predicted proteins | sample 2165561 | NCBI WGS metagenome assembly RRZU01 (sample SAMN10456909, study PRJNA506462) | wastewater metagenome | isolation source: wastewater sludge | place: USA: Moscow, Idaho
CGATCATGGCGGTCACCTCGGGGGAGCAGTCCCGGTCCACGCTCATGACGGTGCAGGTGATGCACACATCATTGCGGAAGTCATAGGGGAAGAGGGGGCGCATGGGCCGGTCGATGAGGCGGGCGGCCAGCACGGCGGGCAGGCTGGGGCGGCCCTCACGGCGCATGAAAGAGCCGGGGATGCGGCCCACGGCGTACAGCTTCTCCTCAAACTCCACGGAGAGAGGGAAGAAGTCGATGCCGTCCCGGGGACGGGCGCTGGCGACCACGGCCACATGGACGGTGGTGTCGCCGTACTTGACCATGGCGGCGGCGTTGGCCAGCTCGGCGGTCTTGCCCACCTCGATGGAGAAGGGACGGCCCGCGATCTCGGTCTTGAAAATCTTGTGGTTAGGGAACTGCTTCTGTTGAATGATGGTTGACATATGCGTCCTCCTTTTTGTGGGCGCAGGTCGGACCGAGAAGCTTTTTAGCATTTGAAGACGGCTCTAAAACAGTCAGCCTTGTCACGGCTCGCACGCCTCGCGGGCGGCTCACCACTTCGGGGCCATCTTCAACTGCTAAAAAAGCGTTCTGCCGACCGGCGCAATGGTTGTGAAAATGGTAGATAGGGGTGGCGCGGAAAACCAGACCACCCCTATTGTATTTGTCTCACTTACGAATGCCCAGCTTGGCAATAATAGCGCGATAGCGCTCGATGTCCTTGGCCATCAGATAGTCCAGCATCTTGCGGCGCTTACCGACCATCTTGAGCAGGCCACGGCGGCTGTGGTTGTCGTGGATATGGACTTTCAGATGCTCGGTCAGCTCGGTGATGCGGGCGGTGAGAATGGCAATCTGCACCTCGGGGGAGCCGGTGTCGGTCTCGTGGGTGCGGTTGGATTCGATGACTGTGGTCTTTTCGTCCTTACGGATCATGGGAATTCCACCTTTCAAATGAGTCTGCCTTCCGGGCTGAGTACCGGGCGGGTGGGAGCCGTGTGAAACGGCCAATACCCCCGGAACTAAGCGAAGAGGCGGCTTTGCGCGCATTGCTCATGCGCCCCGATAGTCTATCACAGTTCACGCACGCTGTAAAGAAAAATTTAGCTTACGCCAGGTCATCGGGCAGAAAGGCCTGGTAGGGCAGCAGGTCGGACAGCTCTACCAGCGTGGGGGGAAAACCGCCGATTAAGTCCCATTTTGGGGGCGGTGTGAGGATATTGCCCGGTGTGGGGGGCAGAATGGGGAGGGAGACCACGGCCCGCAGCCCCCGTTGGGGCCCACTCTCCAGCATGACGGTCCCGCCGTGGAGCTCGGCCAGACTCCGCAGCGTCCGCAGATCAGGCCCCCTGCCATCCTCAGGGGAGAGTAACTCCTCCGCCGGGGAGGGGATGCCGGAGCGGCTGTCCCACACGGTAAGGATGGCGCTGTTTCTTCGTTTGGTCAGGTGGAGCCCGGCCTCACCCCCGGGGCCGGCCGCGCGCAGTGCGCCGGAAAAAAGACACAGGATGAGCCGCCGCAGAAGGGCCTCGTCCCCCGTGGTGAGGAGGCTGCCTACCTGGGACTCGTAGCGAAAGCGAAGCCCCGCCAGGGCGGCCAGGTCCCCGGTTTCCCGGGCCAGCGCGTGGCAGAGCCCGGCCAGGTCCAACGGGGCCGGATGGAAGGGGTAGGCCCCGCCGTCCATGTCCCGGGAGAATTCAAGGTGGTCCACCAGCCGGAGCAGCCGGTAAAGACTCTGGTTCATCATGGCCAGATAGCCATCGTTTTTATCGCTCCCCAGCTCCCGGACCGCAGGAGTGAGGAGATGGGTAGCCGCCATAAGGTTACCCAGCTGCTGACGTAGCTGCGCCGGCAGCGCGGCGTCTTGCCGGCAATTTTCGCCGGGGGGGACCATAGCTTCAAGCATGGGGAAGCTTCACCTCCAACCCAAAAAATCTATCGCAATTAGACTGTGCAGATTGGGAACCGATTTGCACCATTCAGGGTGTGCCAAAAATTGGACGGAGAGACAGAGTGCAGTTTGCCCTATGAGATCCATCGTAAAGAGGGGATGGGGGCAGGAATTTGAAAAACTTTATCCCAAGGAGGGTGATTTTTTCGTGCCGATATGGGGAATATGATGAAAATTTCACAGACTACCAAAAAGGGCTTTCCAATTATCCCGTGCTGCGGTATAATAAGCCAAACCCAGTACAGTTGTGACAAATAAGACGGATTTGGAAAAGGAGAAATACAGCATGAGCATTAAAATTGGCATCAATGGCTTTGGCCGCATCGGCCGTCTCGTCTTCCGCGCGGGTTTGAAGAACCCCAACCTGGAGTTTGTTGCCATCAACGACCCCTTCATGTCCCCCGACTATATGGCCTATATGCTGAAGTACGACACCATCCATGGCCGGTATCAGGGTGAGATTTCCTTTGATGAGAATTCCATCACCGTGGACGGCAAGAAGATTCTCTTCTATGCCGAGAAGGACCCCGCCAACATCCCCTGGGGCACTGTGGGCGCCGAGTACGTCGTGGACGCCACCGGCATCTTCCACTCCAAGGACAAGTCCCAGGCTCATATCGACGCCGGCGCCAAGAAGGTCATCTTCTCCGGCCCCTCCAAGGATGACACGCCCATGTTCGTCATGGGCGTCAACCAGGACACCTACACCAAGGACATGACCTTTGTCTCCAACGCCTCCTGCACCACCAACTGCCTGGCCCCCATCGCCAAGGTCCTCAACGACAAGTTTGGCATTAAGGACGGCCTGATGACCACCATTCACTCGGCCACCAACACCCAGATGGTGGTTGACGCCCCCTCCAAGAAGGATTGGCGCGGCGGCCGCGCTGCCTCCGGCAACATCATCCCCTCCTCCACCGGTGCTGCCAAGGCCGTGGGCGTTGTGCTCCCCGAGCTCAAGGGCAAGCTGACCGGCATGAGCATGCGCGTGCCCACCCTGGACGTATCCGTGGTGGACCTGACGGTCAACCTGGAGAAGCCCACCAAGTACGAGGATATCTGCGCCGCCATGAAGGCCGCCAGCGAGGGCGAGCTCAAGGGCATCCTGGGCTACACCGAGGACGCTGTGGTCTCCTCCGACTTCATCGGCGATCCCCGCACCTCCATCTTTGACGCCAAGGCCGGCATCGCCCTCACCGATACCTTCGTGAAGGTGGTCTCTTGGTACGACAACGAGTGGGGCTACAGCAACAAGGTCCTGGAGCTCATTCAGCACATGTACAGCGTCGACCACAAGTAAGATTTAAAAAGGTCCGGCTCATTTTTGAGCCGGGCTTTTTTTTAGTCCTGTCTAGGGGGGACTTGGGGCATACTTTATCGGTCCAGCTTTTTCAGCGGCGGCACCTGGATGACATCTAGGCCGCGGCGGCGGAAAAGGTCCACGTAGTAGCGCTTGGTCTCGGTGTCGGTGATGAGGCCGGTGAACTGTCTGATTTCGCCGGTGAGGAAGCTCTGCTCCCGGCCCACCTTGGTGTGGTCGGCCACCACATACTTGGCCCCCGACGTACGCTGGAGCATGGCGGTGTTGATGGCCGCCTCTTGGAGGACTGCGGTCATGATGTTCTCCTCCGTAAGACCTGCGCAGCCGATGAAGCACTTGGAGGCCGTCACCTTGGACAGATTGCTCAAGGCAAACTCCCCCACCATCGCCTCCTTGGGGGTGCGCAGCTCTCCCCCGGTGAGCACCACTGTCACATTGCTGCCGTACGGGCAAAAAACCGCCTTGGCGTTGTTGGTGATGACGGTGACCTGCCGGGCCGAAATGTACTGGAGGATATGGAGGGCGGTGGAGGAGATGTTGAGAAAAACGGTGTCCCCGTCCTCAATCAGGGCGGCGGCGGCCTGGGCAATGGCGTGCTTGTGGAGGATGAGGGTGGAGCTGAAGACATTTTCGGCGTACTCGGTGCGCAGACTGGCACCGCCGTAAAAGCGGTCGATGAGGCCCTGCTCATCCAAAAGCTCCAGGTCGCGCCGGATGGTGAGGGGGGATGCACTCAGCTCCTTGGCCAGGAAGTCCACCTTTAGGGTGCCATAGAGCTCCAGCAGCTGGAGGAGCTTCTCCCTCCGACCGTCTACAATTTTGCGGCTCTGTTTCACCGGGTGGACCCTCCCTCCGGGGAAATGCGGTATTCGGCCACGCAGGGGTAGTCCGGGGCGATGGCCCTGGCCTGCTCGAGCCAGGTGCGCTCGGCCGCGGCGTCTTTGGCGTGGTGGCAGAGCTTGGCCCGCGACACAAAGTACCAGACCCTGTCCCGGTTGGAGAGCTGGTCCTGGGGCACCGCGGAGAGCTGCCGCTCGGCCTCGGTATACTGGCGACCGGTGAGGTGGAACAGGCCGGAGACCACCTTGCGGCTGGTGGGGACCACACTCTGTGGCCGCGCCAGGGGGCCGCGGCCCGATGCCTCGTAGAACTGGAGCAGGGTCTGGTAGGTCTCCTTCATGCGGCCCATATTTCGGTCCAGCATGTCGCACCAGAACATGAGATAGCACAGGGCAAAGCGGCTGTCCGCCTGACGGGACAGGGACTTCCCGTGCTTCAGGAGGAGCTGCCGCCCCTCCTCCTGCCGCCCCAGGTCCACCAGGGCCAGGGCCCGCAGAAGGACGCTCCGGGTCCGATAGCCCCTGAGTAGGTCCCACCGGTCCAGTCCGTCCAGTGCCACCAGGGCGGCGGAGGGCTCGCAGCCGTTCATCAGGAGTGTATAGGCCGTCCGGTAGTGCCGCCGCAAAATCTCGTCCAGGACACCGAAGCACCAGAAGAGAAGGAGCAGGGCATAGGTGGGGAGGGCAGCCGGGCTGAAGGAACGAATCATGGCATAAATTACCGCGCCCAGAAAGATGAGGTAAACCGCGGCCACCGCGGCGTCCCGGGTACGTTCGCCTAACATGAGCTTACGAAACATTTGAAAGCCCCCCTTATCACACCTATTATACTGGGCGAATACCGCTGTGGCAAGTGGAATTGTTGATTTTATGATTATTTTGAATCAGCATTAAGAGGATTTGTAAGTATTTACAAAGAGAGCTAGGATAATTTGCGTCAAAACGTCAATTGCATTTCTAAATCATCTGGTATAGTATAGTTAAAAAGACAAGAGGGATGATTGTCCTCAACTCTTTTATGAACGATTTGAACTTTTTAAGGAGGCGTATTTATGAGCAAGATCGACGACATCACCCGTGAGTCCTGGATTCTGGGCAGCTACCCCGAGTGGGGCACTTGGCTGAACGAGGAGATTGACGAGGAGGAGGTGAAGCCGGGTACCTTTGCTATGTGGTGGCTGGGCTGTGTGGGCCTATGGGTCAAGACCGCCGAAAGCACCAATATCTGTATTGACCTCTGGTGCGGCAATGGCAAGCGCACCAAAAAGGTCAAGGACATGGTGGCCGGGCACCAGATGGCCAATATGTGCGGCGGGCGCAAGCTCCAGCCCAACCTGCGTGCGGCCCCCATGGTCCTGGACCCCTTTGCCGTCACCAAGCTGGATGCTGTTCTGGCCACCCATTACCATGCCGACCATATGGACCCCAATTTCGCCGCCGCCGTGCTGCGCAATGTGGAGAAGCCCATTCCCTTCATCGGGCCATTGGAGTCGGTAAAGCTGTGGCAGAGCTGGGGGGTCCCCGCAGAGCGCTGCATGGTGGTGAAGCCGGGCGACGTAGTCAAGGTGGGCGAGGCCGAGATCGTGGTGCTCGACTCCTTTGACCGGACCTGTCTCGTCACCACGCCCGGCTATGTGGACATCCGCAACACCTGCCCCAACGACATGGACGACAAGGCCGTGAACTATCTCATCAAGACCTCGGGCGGCAATGTCTACCACTCGGGCGATTCCCATTTCTCCATTGGCTACGCCAAGCACGGCAAGGAGCATCAGATTGACGTGGCGCTGGGCTCTTACGGTGAGAACCCCGTGGGCGTGCAGGACAAAATGACCAGCATCGACCTGCTCCGTATGGCCGAGTCTCTGCGGTGCAAGGTGGTTATCCCCGTCCACTATGACGTGTGGACCAATTTCATGGCTGACCCCCACGAGATTTCTGCGCTGTACGAGATGCGGAAATACCGCCTCCAGTATAAGTTCGAGCCCTTCCTCTGGGAAGTGGGTGGCAAGTACGTCTATCCCACCGACCTGGGCAGACGGGAGTACCACCACCCCCGCGGCTTTGACGACTGCTTCACCCACGAGCCCAACGTTCCGTTTACCTCCATCCTATAAGATAGAAAGGGGAACAAGTTATGATCCTGCGCGAGCTGGTAGAAGCAAATCACGTGCTCTTCCTGGACGAGGTGGAGAGCTGGGAGGACTCCATCCGGGCCTCCTGCCGCACCCTAGTGGCCGACGGAACCGTCACCGAGGGCTATGCGGAAGAGATCATCCGGAGTGTGAATACCCACGGGCCCTATATCGTGCTCATCCCAGGCATTGCCATGCCTCACGCTATGCGAAATTCCCCCGATGCAACCCGGACGGGGCTGGCCTTTATGAAGCTGGCCAAGCCCGTCAGCTTTGACCCCGAGGACCCGGAAAAGGACGCCAGCGTCTTCTTCACCCTGGCGGCGGTGGACGAGGCAGCCCATCTGGAGAATATGCAAAAGCTCTTTCAAACCCTCTCCGATGAGGAACTCTGCGCCGAGCTGCTCAACGTGAGCTCGCCGGCCGAGCTGCTGCGGCTGGATGAAAAATATTCCTGATCCCGGCGACGAAACTGTGTGTGACCAAAACCCGAAACGGGGACGGCGGGGAGGGAGGCGGTTCCTTCCTGCCGTGCCAAATAAGTGAGGAGGACTTTTAATGGGCGCTTTCCTGGACATTCTCAACAAGATTTGGACCTACTTTGCGGCGAATATCCTGACCCAGCCTGCCTACTTTATCGGCTTCATGGTGCTCTTTGGCTATATCCTGCTGCGCAGGCCCTGGTATGACGCCTTTGCCGGCTTCGTCAAGGCCACCGTCGGTTACATGATCCTGAGCGTCGGCTCGGGTGGACTGGTTAATAACTTCCGCCCCATCCTGGTGGGACTGAAGGAGCGCTTTAACCTGGACGCCATGGTCATCGACCCCTATTTTGGACAGAACGCCGTCACCGCAGGTCTGGAGCCCGTCTTCGGGCGGACCTTCTCCCAGGTCATGCTTTTGCTGCTCATCGCCTTTGTGTTCAACATCCTGCTGGTGCGCTTTAAGAAGTACACCAAAATGCGCGCCCTCTTTACCACCGGCCATGTCCAGATGCAGCAGGCCTCCACCGCGTTCTGGATTATGCTCTTCTGCTTCCCGTTCCTGGGCGACAGCGCCATCCTGCTCATCATGGGCCTGGTGCTGGGGCTCTACTGGGCCGTGGGCACCAACCTGCTGGTGGGATACACCCAGGACCTGAGCGACGGTGCGGGCTTCTCCGTGGCCCATCAGCAGATGTTCGGCATTGCCTTGTTTACAAGCCTGGCCGAGAAGATGGGAAAGAGCAAGAAGGCCTCCAAGAAGCTGGAGGACATTAAGCTACCCGGCTTCCTCTCCATCTTCAACGAGAACATGGTCTCCACTGCCGTTTTGATGACTTTGTTTTTTGGCACCATCCTCTCCGTCCTGGGCAAGGACTATCTGGTCACAGCCGGCTTCCTCGCAGAGGGGAAGAGCTTCCTCTTCTATATCATCACCTCCTGCTTGAACTTCGCTGTGTACCTGGCCATTTTGCAGCTGGGCGTGCGTACCTTTGTCACTGAGCTGACCCAGTCCTTCCAGGGTATCTCCACCAAGCTGCTGCCCGGCGCCGTGCCCGGTGTGGACTGCGCCGTCACCTACGGCTTCGGCTCCCCCAACGCTGTGACCATCGGCTTCCTCTTTGGCGCTCTGGGCCAGTTCCTTGCCATTGGCGCCCTCATTCTGCTCAAGAGCCCCGTACTGGTCATCGCCGGGTTTGTGCCCGTCTTCTTCGACAATGCCACCATCGGCGTGTACGCCAACAACAAGGGCGGCGTCAAGGCGGCCATGCTCTTCCCCTTCATCTCCGGGCTCTGCCAGGTCTTCGGCTCGGCCTTTATTGCCAGCTTCATCGGCATGGCCAGCTACGGCGGTTACTTAGGCATGTGGGACTGGGCCGTGGTGTGGCCCATCTTCACCCTGCTGATGAAGTACCTCTCCTTTGCGGGCGTTGCCATCATCGTGGTGCTGCTGGTGGCCATTCCCCAGCTCCAGTACCGCAGGGACAAGAAGAACTACTTCCTCCAGACCGAGGACTACGAGGCCTACAAGGCTGCCAAGGCAGCCGAGGCCAAGGGCCGCTAACATTCAATGATTCGCTCAATGCGCGCCCAACCGTTGGGCGCGCATTGAGGCCATATATTTGAAAGGACGTGGGTACCATGTTAAAGATTCTTGTGAGTTGCGCCAATGGCGCGGGGACCAGCCTAATGATGAAAATGTCCGTGGAGAAGGCCACGAAGGCCCTTAATTTGGCGGTGTCCGATATCCACCACTGCGCCCTGTCCGAGGGTGTCAGCTCGGCCATGCAGTACGATGTTGTGTTCTGCCCCCTGAACTTTGTGGACATGTATAAGAACGCCGCTGCCCGCGGTGTGACCGTGCTGGGGCTGCGCAATGTGCTCAGCCAGGCTGAGGTGGAGGAGAAGCTGAAGGCCTCCGGTCTGGTGGATCAGCACCAGAAGAAATGAGCCGGCCCATTCGCCTAATCGTCACCGACATGGACGGAACCCTCCTGGACCCGGATAAGCAGATTACGGCGCGCACTGTGGAAGCGGTGCGCGCCGCTCGAAAACAGGGGGTAGCCGTCACAATTTGCTCGGGACGCATCCACACCATGATGGAGAACTATCTCCCCGCCCTCCCGGTGGAGGGACTCTATCTCGCGGCCAACGGCGCCGTCATAGCCGACGCGGGGACTGGGGCCATCGTCTGGGGCGCACCCATCCAGGAGAACGAGGTGGCGGCGCTGCTGGACTGGGCTGCAGCCAGAAATTATGACGTGGGGGTCATGGCCGCAGGCGCCTGCTATTTTCTGCGGGACGCCGTTTGTATGGGGCGCTTTGAAGCGTATAATCAAATGATAAAGCCCCAGGGCTTCTCCGGCGTGCGCTGCCGCATCCTGTCCCCCGGAGAGGTCCCCGGGGAACCGGTGTACAAGATTCTGGCCTGTGAAGAGGATGAATCCCGCCACCGGGCCATGGCAGACTATATTGCCACCAGGCCCAGCCTAAGCGATACCGTCTCAGAGCCCGGACTGCTGGACATTTCGGCGGCCGGGGTGGACAAGGGGTCGGGACTTCGGCGGCTTATGGAGCTGATGGGAGTGGAGCGGGAGGAGGTCTGTACCTTCGGAGACTACTTCAACGACCTGCCCATGCTGCGGGAAGCGGGGCTGGCCGTCGCCATGGGTAACGCCTGCGACGCGGTCAAGGCCTGCGCCCATCTGGTGGCCCCTGCCAACGATGAGGATGGCGTAGCTCAGGTCATTGAAAGCCATATCCTCATTTGAGGAGAAAGGAGAACGAGATGAAGATTACAAAAAAAGTACTGGATGAGATGGAGCGCTGCTACTGCGCCAGCTCTTTGAAGCTGGGGGGCGAGACCTATGCGATTCTGGCGGGAGAGGCCATTGGGGCCCCCTGTTACGCCTACGGCGGGGAGAATTTTGACAAGAAGGAGGTTCTCTGGTCCTCTGCGGGGGGCACCATGTCCCTCATCCAGGTCCCCGGCAAGGAGGGGGAGTTCCTGGCGGTACAGAACTTCTTCCCGGGCTTCCAGTCGGAGAAGGCTAAAATTGTCTGGGGGAAGAAGGAGGGGGACGAGTGGGTGATTCGGGACGTACTGAACCTGCCCTTCGTCCACCGGTTTGACATCCTCCAGGGGGAGGACGGTACCTGGTATTTCTTTGCGGCCGCTCTGTGCGGCTCCAAGAAGGACAGAGAGGACTGGTCCGACCCCGGCAAGGTCTATGCCTGTGAGCTGCCGGACGACCTGACGGCCGGCCTGCCCATCACCCCCATCCTGGAGAACCTTACCAAGAACCACGGCTATTGCCAGGGCAAATGGAAGGGCAAGACCGCCGCCTTCACCACCAGCGAGGCGGGCATCCATGTCTCCACTCCCCCCGCCCAAAAGGGCGGTGCGTGGACTGTGGAGCAGATTATGACCGGTGCCATCGGCGAGGTGGCCTTTGCCGACCTGGACGGAGACGGCGAGGACGAGCTTGCCACGATTGAGCCCTTCCACGGCGATGCCTTCCACATCTACAAGCGGAGGGGCGAGGGCTGGGAGCGGGTATACACCTATGCCGAGCCCATTGAGTTCGCCCACGCGGTCTGGGGCGGCAAGGTTCTGGGCAAGGGGACCTTCGTCGTGGGCGTCCGCCGGAAAAACTGTGAGATTTTCATGGTCCAGTACGATCAGGAGAAGGCCCGGTTCGACACCACCCTCATCGAGGCGGGGGTGGGCACCAGCAATGTGGTGGTCTTCCCCAGAGGGAACGAGGAAGTGGTGGTGGCCGCAAACCACACCAAGAACGAGGCCGCCGTCTATCTCATTACGGAATAAGGGGGGAACACTATGCTGGAAGCACTGAAAGAAGAAGTCCTGCGGGCCAATCTTCTGCTGCCCAAGCACGGCCTGGTCACCTTCACCTGGGGCAATGTCTCCGGGGTGGACCGGGAGAAGGGCCTCATGGTCATCAAGCCCTCAGGGGTCGAATATGACGAGATGAAGGCAAGCGATATGGTGGTGGTGAGCCTGGAGGACGGCCACACCGTGGAGGGGGAGCTCAACCCCTCCTCCGACACACCCACCCACTTAGAGCTCTACCGGGCTTGGCCCGCCCTGGGCGGTTTGGTCCACACCCACAGCCGCTGGGCCACTCTCTTCGCCCAAATGGGCCGGGGGGTTCCCGCCCTGGGCACCACCCATGCCGACTATTTTTACGGCGAAATCCCCTGTACCCGTAAGATGACCCCTGCCGAGATCGCGGAAGGCTATGAGAAGGAGACCGGCTCTGTCATCCTGGAGCGCTTCGCAGGGCTCAACCCCATGGATATCCCCGCTGTACTGGTCTACAGCCACGGACCCTTCTCCTGGGGAAAGAACCCCGGGGAAGCCGTCCATAATGCGGTGGTGCTGGAGGAAGTGGCCATGATGGCCTGGCACGGCCTGTCCCTCACGGGGAATGCCCTCCCCCCCATGCAGCAGGAGCTACTGGATAAGCACTATCTCCGCAAGCATGGGGCCGGGGCGTACTATGGGCAGGGGAAAGGGCACTGAGATGAAAGAATATCTCCTGGGCCTCTATGAGAAGGCCATGCCCCACACACTCACCATCGCCGAGAAGCTGCGCTGTGCCAAGGCCCATGGCTACGACTTCATGGAGCTGAGCATCGACGAGACCGACGAGAAGCTTGCCCGCCTAGAGATGGGCGGAGCGGAGCGGAAGGCCATTGTGGACGCCATGTGGAGCGAGGGCTTGCCCATCGGCAGCATCTGCCTCAGCGGCCACCGGAAGTATCCCCTGGGGAGCACGGACCCTGCCGTCCGCGCCAGAAGTCTTGAGATGATGGAGAAGGCGGTGGCTCTGGCCGCCGACCTGGGGATACGCACCATCCAGATTGCCGGGTATGACGTGTATTACGACCCCTCCACCGAGGAGACCAGGGCCTATTTCCTGGAGGGGCTGCTTCAGAGCACCGAGATGGCTGCGCGGGCCGGGGTGGTTCTGGCCTTTGAGACCATGGAGACCCCCTTCATGGACACCGTGACCAAGGCCATGGCCTATGTGGAGGAGGTGAACTCCCCCTATCTCCAGGTATATCCCGATGTGGGCAACTGCACCAACGCCGCCAAGAGCTACGGCACTGACATGCTGGAGGACCTGCGGCGGGGAAGGGGGCATTTGGCTGCCGTCCACCTGAAGGAGACGGTGCCCGGCAAATACCGGGAGATCGAGTATGGCACCGGCCATGTGGATTTTTCGGCGGTTGTGGCCGCCTCCCTGGATATGGGGGTTCGCCGCTTCGTCACAGAGATGTGGGACGTACCGGAGATTCCCTATGAGGAGCATATCCGGTACTCCAAAGCCTTCATCGACGGCATTTTTGCCGCACTGTGAAGGGAATAGAACAGGGCGCGTTGCAATAGGTGTCAATGGAACGGTAGAGACCAGGCTTCCCGAAAGGGTTGCCTGGTCTCTACGTTTTGGAAGCTGATAAAAATCCTCCCCGCAAAATGAGAGGGGGGATTCCACCCCTAAAAGATGCTCCCCATGGCGGTGATGCCCTCCGCCAAGTCCGCCCGGTAACGGGGAGAGGAGGGGTCCAGGCTGTTGACGACCACCCTGCCACCCCCCGCCCGGGCGGTGGCGTGGACATAGTCTCCATCCCCCAGGTACATCGCGGTATGGCCGGGAAAATAGAGCAGGTCACCCGGCCCCAGGTGCTCACGGTCGATGGGGTGGACGGGGTACCCCTCACGGATGGTACTGTCCCGCCAGATGGAGATGCCGTTGAGCAGATAGGCCATGGAGGTGAGGCCCGAGCAGTCGATACCCAGGGGGCTTTTCCCCCCCCAGCGGTAGGGGGTGCCCAGATAGGACAGGGCCGCCCCGGTCAGGGAGGTGCGAAGGTCCGCCTCGCTCTCCGGGGCGGGGGGATATTGGGCCAGGGCGTCCTGCCGGACATATCCGGTCTGCCCGTCGGGCAGGCAGACCCGCGGCCAATCCTCGTGTACCTCCTCGGCCGGGGCAAGCAGGCAGCCTCGGGGCAGGGAGAAGAGAACGGGGGAGCGCAGGTCGGGCCGCTCCAGCAGGTCGCAGAAGGGGGGGACCACCACGGCCTTGGGCAGGTCCATCCACAGCCCCACACCGGCCCTGTCCCAGAGCAGGGCGTCGCCGCAGACATAGCCCTCATAGCCATAGGAGGTGCGGGCTCTGTACCAGTCACCCCCCGCCTCCTCCAGGAGATCCAGTGCCATGCCAAGAAAAACCTCGTCGGTTCGCTCGCTCCCCTCGCAGGGGCGGAGGTGGAGGGGGCAGAGCGGAACATTGACCACCGCGTACATAAAAAACCTCCCTTTCCCCGATGTGGGGAGAACCTTGACATGGGAGTCTATGCGCAAACACACTTCGGTATGTTTCGGGGCGGGGAGGAGCCCCCTACGCCCAGGCCTTCCACACCTCGGGCTGGTAGCCCACTGTGGCCTGCCGCCCGTTGCGTACGAGGGGGGTCTTTAAAAGACGGGGATCGTCCAGCAGCTTTTGGAGCTTGTCCTCGTCGTAGGCCAGGTATTTGAGCAGGGCCGCGTCGGGGTGATCCCAGTCGATGAGTGCGTCCAGGCCTACGGCGTTCTTCACGCTCTGGAGCTCCCCCTTGCTGATGCCGTACCTCACCAGGTCTATGGCCTGGAACTTGACCCGGCGCTCCTTGAAATAGCGCTCGGCTTTCTTTGTGTCAAAGACTTTTGATTTTCCAAAAATTTGAATGTTCATAGGGACGCTCCTCACCGGGCAGAATGATGGGCTGACCTATATGCCCCCCGGGATCAACAATGGACAGGCGGTATGTTCCGGGCTTCCACGCCTCCAGGGGGAGGCCTCCGTTTCAAATGGTGCCTTTATTATAGCATAGCCGTGTTAAAAATAAAATCAGAAGGCAATACTAGGGCAATGCTGATAAAAATACCGTTTCAAAGGAGGATGTTTCCTTGAAGGCAGTCATCATGGCGGGGGGAGAGGGTACCCGACTGCGGCCACTCTCCCTGGGCAGCCCAAAGCCCATGACCCCCCTCTTCGATAAACCAGTGATGGAGCACATCATTGCCCTGCTCAAGGTCCACGGCATCACCGATCTCTGTGTTACCCTGCAGTATATGCCCCAGAGCGTGATCGACTACTTTGGCGACGGGGCGGAGCTGGGGGTAAAGCTCACTTATTTTGTGGAGGAGACGCCACTGGGCACCGCGGGCAGCGTGAAAAACTGCATGAGCTACCTGGGGGAGGAGGATTTCCTGGTCATCAGTGGGGATGCGGTGTGCGACCTGGACCTCTCTGCCGCCATCGGCTTCCACCGCACCCGGCGCTCGGCGGTCACGCTGGTGCTCTGCCACCACTCGGCCCCCCTGGAGTACGGGCTGGTCCTCACCGACGAGGAGGGGCGCATTCAGCGCTTCATCGAGAAGCCGGGCTGGGGGCAGGTGCTCACCAATATGGTGAACACTGGCATTTATCTCCTCACCACTGGGGCTATGGCCCTGGTGCCGGAGGGGAAGTCCTATGATTTTGGGAAGGACCTCTTTCCCCTCCTCCTGGAGCGGGGGGAGGCCATGTACGGCACTACGGTCGAGGGCTACTGGTGCGACATGGGGGACACGGTGGCCTACCGCCAGTGTGTGGCCGACGCCCTGGCAGGCAAGGTGAATCTGGACCTGGGTGCGCCCAGGCGGGCGCCCGGCATCTGGTCGGCGGAGCCCATCCCCGCCGGGGTGGAGCTGGTGCCGCCCTGCTACCTGGGGCCCCGTGTGGCCGTGGGTGAGGGAAGTCTTGTCGGTCCCCACACCGCATTGGGGGCGGGGAGTACCCTGGGGCGGGGCACCCTGGTGCAGCAGTCGGTCCTCCATGGGGCCGCCGTGGGGGACAGGGCCACCCTCTACGGCACCATCCTCTGCCGGGGGGCCTGCGCAGGGCCGGGGGCAGTCCTGAACGAGGGGAGCGTCCTGGGGGAGGAGGCCCTGGCCGGAAAGGACGCCATTTTGATGGAGGGCGTCAAGGTTTGGCCGGGGCGGGAGGCCCCCGCCGGGGGACGACTCACCGCCAGCATTACCACCGGTGGCCTGCGCGGTCCCCTGAAATTTGGGGACGGCGGCGTGATCCGGGGTATGGTGGGGGAGGAGCTGACCCCTGAGCTTCTGCTCCTTCTGGGCAATGCCCTGGGAGAGGGGGGCCAAGCCGGACTGGGGTATGGCGGCGGGCCGGGGGCCGAAATGC
>RRZU010867461.1_pt1 | contig 14962 bp, 11 predicted proteins | sample 2165561 | NCBI WGS metagenome assembly RRZU01 (sample SAMN10456909, study PRJNA506462) | wastewater metagenome | isolation source: wastewater sludge | place: USA: Moscow, Idaho
AAATGCGGAAATAAATGCATAAATTGAAACCATAACTAAGAACGATGATGTAATTGGGACATCCGTTAATACTGCAACTGCAACCGCACTAACTATATTTGAGATAGGTGCCCCATTAGTATTAAGTGCGTTTCCTAAAGGAAGTACAAAGTTTGATACTTTTTCGTTAACACCCACATATTTCGGAACTTCTTCCATAGAAACAGGAAGAGTAACCGCTGAGGATCCTGTAGTAAATGCTATTACCATTATATTTTTTGTGTTTGATATTAATTGTTTTAAATTTAAACGGAATCTTATACACATATAGAGTGTATATCCAGCAAAGAAAATGATATCTAGTACAGTAACCATCAATAAGGCTTGTCCTAAACTACCAAGGATTTCAGCTCCTTGAACTCCGATAGTCGCTGCAAGAGATGCAGCAATACCAATCGGTGCAAATCCCATAACCATTCCAACTAAACGCATGATAATTCTTCTTAAACCAACAATCATTTGATAAACGGTTTCAACTGCTGGTACATCATGACGTAGCAAATTGGTAGAAATTCCGAAGAATGTAGCAAAGACGATTATCTGTGTAATATTTGCCTTACCGATTGCTAAAAGAGCATTATCTGGGAAAAACGAAACAATAATTTCTGTAATACTCGAGTTTCCGATTGTTCCTGTGTACTCTGGTAGTTCTGCCAGATTACCGATCGTTGCTGTAATTGGAATAAACTTTACTGCAACAAACGTTAATAATGATGCTGCTGCTGTTGTAATAGCAAACCAGAAGATAGTCTTACCACCAATAGATTTTAAATCTTCCATTGATAACGAAGCAATTGCCTCAACAATTGCTGTGAAGATGACAAGTGGTACCGTCATTTTCACTAAGTTTACGAAGATATCTCCTAAAAATTTTATGTTTTTAGCGTTTTCCTGTAATACAAACCCTAATATAATCCCGATTATCGAACCTACGATAATTCGTTTTGATAAACTAATTTCATTATACTTTTTAAATATAGCTCTCATAAATTTCTATTTCCCCCTAATATTTTTGATGGCTCTGTTATACGGTTCATTGACAACCAATTTTTCATATGGCATCAATTCATCAATTACGTCGCCATCAACTAAGAATGATTGCCATCGTGTTAATTCATCCTGAGTTATTTCAATAGATGGAGTCCACATTCCTTCTCTAATGAACATATCAATTGTAGAAACACCATCATCAACATTCATATTTGGCCATTTATCAGCAATGATATCCTTACATGCTTCTCCACCATTCTCAAGTAACCAAGTAGTTCCCATCTGTAAAGCTTGAGTAAATTTAGTATACAAATCAAGATCTTCTAATAATAAATCAGTAGTGTAATACACACTCCATGGAATTACACCACCATTAGTTGTTAAATCACAGAATAAATGGCCATGACCAGCTTCGATTAATTGAGCGGCCATATCAGGTTGGACTACAATATAGTCTCCAAAGCCACCGATAAATAACTCAACGAGCATTGCCATGTTAAAGTCATGAACAAATCTTACTGAGTCTATGTTCGCTCCACCTTCTTTAGCAACTCCTCTTACACTTAGATAATGACTCGCTCCATCTCCTCCAGAGACAAGAACACGTTTATTTTCTAAATCTTTCCAATTAACTGTTCCGTCTGTAGCAGTTCTTGAAACAATAAAAAGAGGGCATCTTGATGCGATTTTCGCATATGATCGATAATCTTTAATACGGTCCATATACATCATTGGAACCCAAATCCCTCCGACAACTGCATGTGCTTTCTCTGCATTCACATCCGTTAAACACTGAGTCCAAGGACTTGGTGCATATGATGAGTAATTTATCCCGACTTCCTTAAAGAAGCCTAATTTATCAGCCACATATTCAGGCATATAATTAATCGATACACCAGTTGCAGCAACTCTGAAATCTTTCATTAATAACATTCTCCCTTCAAATAAATATACTTAATGTAACCAAATTATAACAATGTAATCGCTTAATTACATTGTGTAATTCGACAAAGAAAAGCGAACGTATGTTCACTCTGAACAAGTTTTTGAAATGGTTTAGCGAGAATAACAATATATTCATTCTATAGGTGTTCAGGATTTAAAATTTAATCAAATTATCAAGTAATATATTTGATTAAATTTATTACTTCTTTAGATAATTTTGACCAAACACAATACTCTCTAATAATTATTAATTAATTAGTTTGTGTTTTAAATAATAAAACGTATTAATAGTCCTAATTTAAAATCCCTCCTTATATTAGAAGTGTATATCAACTATCTAGTATAAGGAGGGAGTCTTTGTAAAAAAACTCAGTGATTTTTTAAAAGTTCTAAAGCTATTCTTAAGTTCAATGTGACTTGCGGATCACGTAACTCGCTATTGAGTAGTTCCTCACACTTTTTAATACGGTAAGTAATTGTATTACGATGTAAGAACAACGCATCCGCTGTTGATGTTATTTCTCCATGATGGTCCAGATATGTTTTAAGTGTTGTTAAGAGTTCAATGTGAAATGAATCAGTAGAGAATGACAATTCTTTTAATTGTTCCCGGATAAAATAGTTAATCGCTTCTTCATTACCTTGACTAAAGAGTGTCATGATTCCGGTAGGATTATAATGTTTAATGTATTCATCAGAATCTTTTTCCAAAGCCTTAACAGCTTCGAAGTAAGAGTTGTTGATTTCATAAGGATGATCTACCGGATTTCCGACACCAAAATGAATTTTTATATCGAGCAAGGCTTCAAGCTCTTTAGCGCTTTGAATAAGCTTCTCTTCCAAATTCTCAACGTGATGTTGCAAAAGTATACTCGTTACCTGAGTCTTATCTCTATAGAACACCAAACCATATTTTAATCCAGTGATGGTCTTCTCAATTAACCACTGATAAATAACCATCCCGATATCACTGTTATTTTCATTATTTTCTTGTACTTCACAAAGAATAACTTGGTAATAATTAGTGCTAATTAAACCATAATTAAGTCCTTGTTCAAAGAATTCAGCATCTTTTCGATCCTCTGGATGATTTCCGAATAATAACTTTGTAAAGAATGAATTTTGCAGCCGAATCATCGAATTCTCAACTTGTATATTTTTATAAATAATAAAAGATAGAACCATAATAGATTGATCAATTGCAAAATTAGCGATCGGATATGTTAGTGTATTAGGATTAAAAACAATTAAATAGTATGGAAACATAGCATTTACGTCGATTGGATAAACAATGACATTAGTAGATTGTTCCTTAGGATCTAACAACGTGAATGATTTTACTTTGTTGTTATGATTAACAATCTTCGTTTTAAGTTGATTAATATAAACACTGACTGGATTTAAAGTTTGGTTGAAATCTCGGGTATATCCGATGACTCTAATAAACGGATTAGCGAGAATAAGTGGTGTTTTTAATGTACTGTTTAACTCATCAAGTATTTGTTGTGTGTTAGCTCCGTCAATCACAAGATTCGAGTAGTGTTTTTGTATGTCTAAAGCATAGGTCATATTTTGTGTTTGTTTCCCTAAAATATAATCCAGCATATTATGTGATAAGACACCTAATGTCTTATCTGCTGGAATCTCTACAATTGGAAACTTGTGTTCATTAGCGAATTCAATAACTTCGAGATCAATTTTGTGTAGAAAACGAGATGTTTTAATACATAATCCTGCACCATCAACGTTCATTAGAGATTTTATAAACGGTATGAGTTCTTTTTGATTATGTTTAAAACTCATGGCCGTCGTGAGCATGAGCGAGTGATGTGATGTAAAACTCGCTACATCTGGCGTTTCAGTAATATCAATCGTCTTTATTTCTCGCTCTAAGGTATCTTTATTTGTTAATAGGATAAGATCGCTAAAAATTGGTTGATTAAGTAGTTCATTTAATGTTATCACAGGGTATCCACTCCTTGTGCTTAAAGACTAACACATCTAAAATGATTGTGCAAGAACTACATTGAAGCGTTTACTTATTTATGGTGTAATATAAGCGGGGATACGTATTATAAAAGAAACTGGAAAAATTATACAGTCAGGATATCAATTATATCTTTATTCCCTATAAAAACTAACAGAAAAAGGTTTTCTGCTTCCTAGCTTGATAAGTTCGTTAGGGAATCGGTATATTACCTTTTGAGTAGAAAAGGAATGTAAAAATATGTATGATTTAATAATTAAAAATGGATTAGTAATATTAGAATCTGGAGAAGTTAAGACAGATGTCGCAATTAAAGATGAGAAGATTGTCGCTATCGGAAATGATTTAGGCGATGCTAAAGAGACTATTGACGCAAGTGGTCTTATTGTAAGTCCGGGAATGGTTGACGCTCATGTACACATTACAGATCCAGGTGGTGGATATCGTGATGGATGGGAAGGTTATGAGACTGGGACCGCAGCATCGTCAAAAGGTGGCGTTACAACGTTTATAGAAATGCCATTGAATCAAGTTCCCGCAACTGTAGATAAAGAAACCTTAGATGTTAAATATGAGGCGGGACAAGGTACCTTAGGTGTTGACGTTGCTTCATTTGGTGGCTTAGTACCATTTAACTTAAAAGGTGGAATCCAAGAATTGGATGATGGTGGTGTAGCGGCATTCAAGTGCTTTATGTCAACATGTGGAGATCGTACGATTGAAGGAGACTTCATGAACGCTGATGACTATACTTTATATGAAGGAATGAGACAAATCGCTAAGACTGGAAAAGTACTTGCGATCCATGCGGAAAACGCACAAATTACAGACACTTTAGGAGACATTGCTTATGCTAATGGAGAAACAACATTAAAAGCATATGTTGAAAGTCGTCCAGTATTTACAGAAGTAGAACCGATTCGTAGAGCAATTTTATTTGCGAAAGAAACAGGCTGTCGTAATCATATTTGTCACGTAGCGTGTAAAGAAGGTGTTGAAGAGATTTATAAAGCACGACATGAAGGCGTTGATGTAACGTGTGAGACGTGTACTCATTACTTATACTTTGATACATCAGAACTTGATGCAATCGGTCCAGTAGTAAAATGTTCTCCACCAATTCGTAATAAACAAAATCAAGATGCAATGTGGAAACAAGTCGCTGAAGGAAAGATTGATTTTGTAACATCGGATCACTCACCATGTACTCCAGATTTAAAAGATAAAGGAAACGCTTTTGAAGCATGGGGTGGAATCTCAGGACTTCAAAATAACGTGGACGTTCTTTTCGATGAAGGGGTTCAAAAACGAGACTTACCATTAAGAGTGTTCGCGGATATTATTGCAAAAAATCCGGCAGATCGATTTGGACTTAATAATAAGGGGCGAATCTCAATAGGAAAAGACGCTGACTTTGTGTTAATTAAACCAAACAGTGACTATGTCCTGAAGGCTGAAGACTTAGAATACCGAAACCAAATTAGTCCATATATTGGAAATACAATTGGAGCACAAGTTGCACGTACTATTTTAAGAGGTAAAACTATTTACTCACTTGAAGATGGTGTGCTTAACCAAGGGCTTGGACAATTTATAAAACTATAATCCGCAGAGAACCTTTATACTAATATTGAGGTTCTTTTTAGCATACAGATATTCTGCTGTGAATAAATAGAATGGAGAAAATACTAACTATTCGATCTTTACTTTCTCATAGATCATCAATAATAGAGTATTGTGATACAACTTGGGGGACTAGTTTACGTGGTTACTAAAACTACTTCTAACGTTTTAAATGATTGTTATTGTAGTTTAAGCATACGTTTGATAAAGATGTTTATAATGATAAAAAGTCATTGAATACAATTAAAAAAAGATAACTAAGAAAAGTTATCTAAATATGTAATTAAAGAGTGAAACAGTTCATCTTGTTCTAGAGGATCATGATCGAAAGCGTGTTGCTTACTCGTACTAGTATAAGAAGTAGTACGTTTGAAATGATTCTTTAACACAAATGAACAACGATATGGAACGTCAGGGTCATAAATACTATGTGCTATAAATAGTGGTATATTATTTGGCCATAGTATTTCTTTGTTTATAAATCCGACTGTGGATACCCATTGTTTGGTTTTACGAAGGTTTGCATAGTATAAGTACGTTGTTTGAATATCACGTTGATAGACAAGTGTATGATCGTCCTTCATCGTATTAACTAACTTAGTGTTTAAGTGAACATCAAGATTTAAGATTTCATCATTCATCCAATCCGTCTCTAAAGAAGCGTAGCCATAAAAAGAGATGAGCGATTGAACATGAGTTTTAAGCTTTTGAGGATCTAAAGAAAGCATAATGTTACTTCCAGCGGATCTTCCCATAAGAATAAGATTTGAAATCTTGTACTTAATGATTAAGTCATTAAGTAACTGCGTGACTGTAAGAACGATTTCCTCGTACTTCACCTGCGGTGCTAAGGGATAGTCTATCGTTATGAGTGCTCTATTATTCTTAGTAAGAAGTTCGGAGAGTTTTTTAGGCAAATCAAAACGATTGCCCATCACATAAGCGCCTCCGTGAATATAAATAATTGTGGTACTTGGACTCTGTGATCCATAATATGTATAATTTTCCATAGTTTCAGTATAAAGGAATATAAAAATAAATCAAATGTGCATAAAGCACAATATAGTCAATATTTTAGTCTAAATGGCTAATGACAAATAACATACAAATAATATAATAAAGTAGAGGTAAGACAAATGAAGAAAATATTTAAAGATGAACACATTGAAAAAGAAGTTGAATGGATGTCAGGTATTTCAGTGACACATAGTGATGAAGGAGTCACGCGTTTACTTTATAGTGAACCGTGGATTCAAGCACAAAGAGAATTACGAGAAAAACTAGAGTCACTCGACATGGAAGTCTACCATGATGAAATAGGAAACATGTATGGACGGTTATTAGGAAGTGAGTCTCCAGAAGAAGTTGTTGCGACAGGATCTCATATTGATACAGTAGTAAATGCGGGTCGTTTAGATGGACAACTTGGTATTATTGCGGGATATCTCGCTATTGATTACTTACATAAGACTTATGGAAAACCGAAGAAAACATTAGAGGTCTTTGCGATGGCAGAGGAAGAAGGAAGTCGTTTCCCATATGCATTCTGGGGAAGTAAAAATATCTTTGGTCTTGCGAAACGAGAAGAAGTAGAAGATACAAAGGATGCTAATGGTGCCATCTTCCAAGATGCAATGCGACATGCAGGATATGATTTTAAAGAAGATTGCTCAACAATGCGTGAGGATCTTGTAGCTTTTGTAGAAGTTCATATTGAACAAGGAATTACCTTAGAAAAGCAAAAAAGAGATGTTGGTATTGTTAATAGTATTGTGGGACAAAAACGATTCACTGTCGTTCTTGAAGGGGAAGCAAATCATGCGGGAACAACAAAGATGTCATATCGTAAAGATACAGTTCATTGCTTTGCAAAGTTTGCAAGTAAGGCATTTAAAGAAGCGGAACGTATTGGAGATCCACTCGTTCTCACATTTGGTCATGTTACACCTGAACCAAATACTGTAAATGTTGTTCCAGGTAAAACGACGTTTATGATTGACACACGACATACTGATCAAGATGCACTGGACAACTTTGAAAAATTCTTAGTGGATACCTTAAATGACACTTGTGAAGAATTTGGAATTACAGCTGATATTGATATGTGGATGGACGCAGCACCAGTTGCAATGAGTCAAGATATTATTAACATCATTGAAGAAGAAGCGGATGCAATGGATTTAGATTATCTCGTTATGCATTCAGGAGCAGGTCATGATTCACAAATCATCGCACCTTTTGTTCCAACAGCAATGATCTTTACACCGAGTATTAAAGGAATTAGTCACAATCCGTTAGAAGCAACGGACGTAAAATATTTGAATATTGCTGTAACACTCTTAGCAAAGAGTTTATATAAATTAGCTTATTAAGAAAGTAGAGGAGTAGATATTTATGGGTTATTTAAACAATCAAATGGGTTATCGTGATGAAATTATGGAAATTAGATCGTTTCTTAAGCCAGGTAACTGTGCATTATTAACAGAGGATGGTTTAGTGAAGAATGTAATTCCAGGTTTTGAAAATGTTGACGTTACAATTTTAGGGTCACCAAGAATGGGAGCTCGTTTCGTTGATTACAGATTAAACGTTCTTCCAGGCGGAGGACACTTTGAAGGCTTTGGAGAAGAAGGTGTTCAAACATTTATTTATGTTATTGAAGGTGAACTTGAAGTGACAATCGATAACAATACATCAAAACTAACATCGAAGGGGTATGCATATGCTCCATCGGGAATGAAATTATTTTTTAGAAACACTTCAGGTAAGGAAACAAAAGCATTCCTATATAAAAAGAAATATGACAGTGTCAATGGAAAATACAGCACATACCCAGTGGTTGGAAACGTAAATGACCTTGAATGGATTAAATATGAAGGTATGGAAGATGTTCTTATTTGTAACTTCTTGCCGACAGATATTGAATTTGATATGAATTTCCATATCCTTGATTTTGCTCCAGGAGCAAGTCATGGATACATTGAAACACATGTTCAAGAACATGGTGCCTTACTTTTATCAGGTCAAGGAATGTACAACTTGGATAATGAATGGATGCCAGTTGAAAAAGGTGACTATATCTTTATGGGAGCATATTCATTACAAGGTGCATATGCAGTTGGAAGAGATGAGCATTTAACATATGTTTACTCAAAAGACTGTAATCGAGACATAGAATTGTAGGTGTAATACATGCGTCTAACAAAAGAGGACTTATATAAAGTTATCAAAAATAAATTTTTAAAAGCAGGCTTAAATGATACGGATGCTCATAATGTTACTGAAATGCTCGTATGGGCTGATGCCCGTGGGATTCATTCCCACGGCGCAGTCCGTGTTGAGTATTACGTCGAACGTATCGTAAAAGGTGGGATTAATGCCAAAGCAGATATGATCTTTGAAAAGACTGGTAATGCAACAGGCATTTACCACGGCGATAATGGCCTTGGATTTACCGCAGCATTGAATGCCATGGATGAAGCAATAGACATTGCGAAAACAGAAGGAATCGCAGCTGTCGGAGTGAGTCGGATGTCACATTCTGGAGCACTAGGCTACTTTACTGAGTATGCGGCTTCAAAAGATATGATTGCACTGTCGGTGTGTCAAAGTGATCCTATGGCAGTTCCATTTGGAGGAAGTGAACCATTCTTTGGAACAAACCCAATCGCATTTGCTGCACCAGCATTAGATGGAAAGATGTTCTCGTTGGACATGGCGACGACAGTCCAAGCGTGGGGGAAAGTACTTGTTGCACGTTCGAAACATGAGAAAATCCCACTAGGATGGGCTGTAGATAAAGATGGGAATGATACTGATGAAGCAAAAGATGTTCATGCTTTACTTCCGATATCAGGACCAAAAGGATATGGCTTGATGATGATGGTTGATGTTCTTTCAGGAACACTTCTCGGTGTTCCATCAGGAAAACATGTGTCATCAATGTACCATGACCTAACAGAAGGACGGAATTTAGGACAGTTTCATCTGGTTATTAATCCAGAAATGTTTATTGGTTTGGATGACTTTAAGAAAAACTTGTCTGAAGTTATTGAAGAGCTTCACGATGTTAAACCTGCACCAGGATTCTCTCAAGTGTACGTACCAGGAGAGTTATCCTTAATTAAAGCAGAGGAATACAAGCGTGATGGTATTGAAATCGTGGATGAGATTTATGAGTATTTAATCAGTGATGATTTACACTTTGATCGCTATCACGGTAAGAATAGATTTTCAGAGTAGGAGGATTTTATGTATAAAACAATTATTAAACCAAATAGTTATAAAGACTCGATTGTATTGATGTTACTTACAGGAGAGATCTCGGAATTAGAAGGTGTTAATAAAGTATCGATAATGATGGCTACAGAAGCTAACAAAAGTATCTTCGATGGAAGTGGCATGTTAACTGAAGAGGTTAAAGCTGCCTCACCAAATGATATCGCAATTGTTATTGATGTCGATAATGATGATATTTTAGAAGATGCACTTGTGAAGATTGATGAATTTTTAAACCAATCATCATCAGGCTCAAGCAGTGATGAACAAAATGCGATTACATGGAACCAAGCTGTAGAGTATCAACCTGAAGCGAATTTAGCGGTTATTTCTACGCCTGGGATTTATGCAGCACACGAAGCGAATGTCGCTTTAGATAAAGGACTGAACGTATTTATGTTCTCGGATAATGTTACATTGAAAGATGAGAAAAAACTAAAAGGCAAAGCATTAGAGAAAAACTTGCTCGTAATGGGTCCGGATTGCGGTACTGGAATTATTAGCGGTATTCCAATAGCATTTACAAACCAGGTTGCTCAAGGAAGTATTGGAGTCGTAGGAGCTTCTGGAACAGGAATTCAAGAAATTACGAGTCTTGTTCACCAAGCAGGATCAGGAATTAGTAGTGCTCTAGGAACAGGAGGCCGTGATCTTCATGAAAAGATTGGCGGTATCACGATGCTTCAGTCAATTAAAGCACTCAAAGAAGACCCACAAACTAAAGTTATTGTAGTTCTTTCAAAACCAAGTGCGCCTGCAGTTCAAAATAAAATTAATGATTATTTAAAAACATTAAATAAACCAGTTGTGACGTTATTCTTAGGTGAAAAACCCTTGACACATTCTAACAATATTTATCGTGCCTATACATTAGCAGAGGCTGCACGTGCCGCAGTGATGTTTGATCAAGGGAACAATCCAATTGAAGTTCTTGAACGGGTGAATGTCAATGAACTTGAAGCTGTTAATAAAGATAAGGTTATCAAGGCATATTATTCAGGAGGAACATTAGCATCAGAAGCTTCTATGTTAATTTCTGAAGCTTTAGAGTTGAAAGAGAAATCTTCGAGTAATCTCTTTACAGACGACGGATTTGTCGTTGTAGATCTTGGGGATGATGAGTACACACAAGGAAAGCCTCACCCAATGATTGATCCAGAGGTTCGTGTTGCGCATATGCTAGAAGCAGCAGATGATCAGCGTACAGGAGTTGTACTCTTTGATGTTGTTCTCGGATATGGATCACATGATGATATGGCTTCAGCGCTAGCACCATCTCTTGTAGCAATCAAAGAAAGTAATCCAGAAATTACAATGATTGCGACGGTTTGTGGTACAAACTTAGATCCACAAGGATACGATACTCAAGTAAGAATTCTTAAAGATTTAGGAGTTCATGTATGTAAGAGTAATGAAGAAGCGGTCTTAACAGCTTTATCGTTAATCGGAAAACCATTAACACTTAATAAATTAGATCAAACAAAAGAAACAGTAAATAACTTTGATGATGAGCAATATGCTTCAGAACTTTTAAATGAATCATTGAAAATCATCAATGTTGGATTAGAAAGTTTTTCAGAGAATATTAGAAAAGCGAATGGCGATGCCATTCAGTATGATTGGAAACCAGTTGCTGGTGGAAACTTAACACTTATGAATGCACTATCGTTCTTAGATAATGCGACTTCAATTAAGGAGGAACAATAATGATTTATACAAACATAGATGAAGCGAACAAAGCAGTTGTTGAAAAAATTAAAACTTCATCACCAGTTCTTACGGATGTTCAGTATGCGAAAGATGTGATCCCTGAAATGAAGGAACATGTCTTACTTCATGCGGGACCACCAATGAAATATGAAAATATGAGTTCACCAATGCAAGGATCTTGTGTCGGTGCGATGCTCTTTGAAGGATGGGTAGAGACAGAAGAAGATGCTCGAAAAATGTTAGAGAATGGTGAAATAACATTCATTCCATGTCACCATGTAAATGCGGTTGGGCCAATGGGTGGCATTACATCCATGAACATGCCAGTCCTTTGTGTCACGGATACAGCGACTGATAAGACTGCTTATTGCCAAATGAATGAAGGGATTGGAGCTGTATTGAGATTTGGAGCTTACTCACAAGATGTCGTGGATCGTTTAACATGGATGTCTGAAGTATTAGGCCCAGTATTGTCAAAAGCATTACAAACTTTAGATGATGGATTATCTGTAAATCCGTTAGTTGCAAAAGCAATTGCAATGGGTGATGAATTTCACCAAAGAAACATTGCTGCATCCTTAGCATTTTTAAAAGAGATGGCGCCAATTATTACAGGATTAGATATTGATGAAAAAGATAAAGTAGATGTTATTACATTTTTAGCAGACACGGATCAATTTTTCTTAAATATTATGATGGCAACATCAAAAGCAGTGATGGATTCTGCTGCAACGATTAAAGCTGGTACAATTGTTACCGCTATGTCACGTAATGGTGAAAACTTTGGAATTCGAATTGCGGGTATGGGTGATGAATGGTTTACAGCTCCTGTAAATACACCTCAAGGATTGTACTTTACTGGATTTAGTGGAGAAGATGCGAATCCAGATATGGGTGATAGTGCGATTACGGAAACCTTCGGAGTAGGTGGAATGGCAATGATTGCCGCTCCTGCGGTAACTCGATTTGTGGGGACGGGGGGCTTTGAAGACGCACTTAGAATTTCAAATGAGATGCAAGAAATCGTCATCGACAATAATCCAAACTTTATTATTCCGACATGGAATTTTAAAGGAGCACATTTAGGGATTGATGCACGTAAGGTTGTAGAAACAGGAATTGTTCCGATTATTAATACAGGTATCGCAAATAAAGTTGCGGGTGCAGGTCAAATTGGTGCTGGAACAGTAGATGCGCCACTCGCGTGCTTCGAAAAAGCAATACTAGCTTATGCTAAAAAATTAGGCTTTGAAGAAGATGAACGTTAACAATCCATTTGTATCAGAGAATATACTCGATTCTTTGAAATCAAGTACAGACATCTTTGTACACAGTGTATTCTCGAATGGAATTAACATACAAGCAGGTGACCGTCCGATATTTATAGGTATTCAGGACGGTCCTTCTGCTTTACAGATTGATGCACTTTACGTACCTGTGATAACAAAAGCAAAAGTAAATTCAAAAGTTAAATATCAAGAAAAACAGTTGATATTTAAAGATTTAGGACTTGTTTTAGATTTGAGATATTCAAAAATTAAACGTTATGAGTTTTGTGACAAGATCATTCCAAGTCATATGACGGATAAACTCGTAAGAATGATTATTGATTATGACTTTAAGACAGGATTGGATATGAATACAGAAACATTGATTCAGTTTTTGATTAGTGAGTTTGGCTATAAGCAGGAATCTTATGTGAACTACTTATTTGGCAGAGGTAAAGGCTTAACACCAAGTGGAGATGATTTTCTTTTAGGTATGATTGCATATCATCATGTTAAACCTTATTTAGAACCGACATTTTTCAAAACAATTGAAAAAAAGATGAGTCAAAATCTAACAACTGATGTCAGTGTCAATTATCTAAGAGATGCTCTTGAAGGATATTTTGTTAGAGATCTTATAAATTTATTTAATGCGCTTCAAGATGGTGGAAATCTTGTTGCACGTGTATATACCATTACAAATTTTGGTCATAGTTCAGGAAAAGATACCTTAAGTGGGATTGTGATGGGAATTTTGATGGAAGAGGAGTTGAGGAGGAAGAAATGAATAAAAAAATAGTAATTGCTCTTGGGGGAAATGCGCTAGGAGATACGAATATAGAACAAATAGAAGCAGTAAAGCAGGCGACTCGTCATATTACTGATTTAATTAAAGCAGGTAATGATGTCGTGGTGGTCCATGGAAATGGTCCTCAAGTTGGAAAGATTCAACTTGCATTTTCAACATCAGCTCAAAGTGATCCTAAACTCGAATCAATGCCACTTACTGAAAGTATTGCAATGTCACAAGGATATATCGGATATCATTTACAAAATGCCTTATTAAACAACATAAGAAAAGAAAAGCTCAATAAGACAGTAGCTACGATATTGACTCAAGCTTTAGTTGATCTAAAAGATCCAAGCTTTGAAAAACCAAGTAAACCAATAGGTCCTTTCTATAGTTTAGAAAATATTAAAGCGAAGGCTTACGATCACTATGTTGAAGATTCAGGACGCGGTTATCGTCAAGTTGTGGCTTCACCATTACCTCTAGAATTAATTGAAGCAGATATGATTAAACAATCAATAGAATCTGGAAATGTTGTCATTTGTGGTGGCGGTGGTGGAATCCCTGTTGTCCTTGAAGATGAGGAGTATAAAGCAGTAGATGCGGTCATTGATAAAGATGCTGCAGCATCACTGTTAGCACAACAAATTGATGCGGATTTGTTAATTATCTTAACGGCAGTAAATAAAGTAGCGTTAAATTACGGAAAAGAAAACGAACAATGGTTAAGTGAATTAAATTTAGATACAGTTGATCAATATATTGAAGAAGGGCATTTTGCACCAGGATCAATGTTGCCAAAGGTGGAAGCTGCAAAACGATTTGTAGTTTCAAATCCTAAGGGAAAGGCAATTATTACATCCTTAGAATGTGCTAAAGAAGCCATTGCAGGTCATGAAGGAACGGTCATTGTCAATGAATAAGAAATTGACCAAATCAATAGATTGGAAAGTCATTGTTGCTCTGCTTACCTTTGGCTGGATTACGATATGGGTTTATAGAACATCGTTAACGCCAATTTATCCACAAATTAGTGAATTCTTTGGGGGGATTTCGGATTTAAAACTTGGGAATATTTCAAGCTTCTATTTCTTAGGATATGTCATCATGCAAATTCCGGCGGGAATCCTAATAGATCGTTTTGGCCAGCGTAAAGTTTTATTTCCTGGCTTCTTCTTGTTCGCGCTTGGAGTTGCACTTGTTGGACTCTCAAAAACGATATCACTAGTATACATAGGAAGTGTTTTTGCTGGAGTAGGCTGTGGTTGTTACTACGGTGTGGCTTATTCATTAACGTCAGTATGTATTCCTGAAGAAAAAAGAAGTGTTGCT
>RRZU011892669.1_pt1 | contig 14960 bp, 12 predicted proteins | sample 2165561 | NCBI WGS metagenome assembly RRZU01 (sample SAMN10456909, study PRJNA506462) | wastewater metagenome | isolation source: wastewater sludge | place: USA: Moscow, Idaho
AGAAGAAACCTGTCCTGCTAATTGCTCTAAAGCACCTTTTTCAAGTGCTTCTGAAAAAGGTTTCATTTTAGGTTTTAAATCAGTATATTCTTTTAAGATAAGAAAAAGAATTTCTGTACTTTCAAAAGTAGATAATGCTACTAAATGGGGAAAAGAACATACATCATAATCATATTTATCTGAAAGAATTTTCAAATACCACATGAGCATACTTGTAAAAACGTTTGCTGAATCAGTAAAAAAGTCCCCTTCTTTATCTAACCAAGTCTTATTAATATTAAGCATTAACACTTTAGTATTCTCATCAGCATCAGCTATTGTTTCTAAAGTGTCTATATTAATCGGGTTGCATCTGTGAGAATATTCAGGATCATCAAAATTTATAACATAAAATTTTGGAGGAATTTTAAAATTTTTCTGATACCAAGTTAAATAATTGTATTGCTTAACTGTTAATGTAGGAAATTTAAAATCATAAACTACGCCAGTAAACGATTTTTTTGTAAATTGTCTCATTATTTCTTCTATGGTGGCAAATGATTTACCAGAACCTGGTGTACCACCAACTAAAATAGTCCTAAAAGGATTTATTATATTAATCCAAGAACTTCTTACTTGTCCTAAATAAGAATATATATAAGGAATATTAACCGAGTATTTATTTTCAACTTTTTTTCTAAATTGGTCAAATTGAGATTCAATAACATTTCTCCTATCTTTTTTTAAATCCTCTTCAACTTGTCTTTTATATAATAGTAATGTAAAAAAGAAAATAAAGAAAAACAAAATGTTTAAAATAAATCCTAAAAATCCAAGATTATAATAAAATTGGAATACATACAATCCTATAAAAAGTATAAGCCCTGAAAATCCAATTTGTCCGGAAAGTTTTTTATTTTCAGGACTGATTGTTTTTGTTGGAGAAAAAGTCATCCATGCACTTGAATACATTAGAATGTTTACTGCACAATTAATAATTGAATTAGGTTTAGCAGTATGAATTTTGATTATTAAATAGTCTAAATAATAGTTTTGAAATATTTTTGAAGTAAAAGAATAAAAAGTTATATAAGTTAAATAAACCCATACAAATAATGTAAATAAGATTAATATTAAACTTATTTTTTTGTATGTTTCTTTATCATAATTGTTTTCAATCATTTTTAATCATTATATTTATTATACAAAAATAAAAAATTTTTTTTAGTTTTGTAACAAATGTATAAATAAATTTTATTTTTGTAACATATCTTTAAAACATTGATTATTAAAAATAACTAAAAAATGAATTATAAAACGATAAAACTTTCAATTTTTTTACTTTTCATGATAAAAACACACATAAACGGTCAAAATTTAAAAATGATTGTTTCAAAAAAAGATTCTTTATCATTTATTGATTATGAAAGTGATAAAAAATGGATTAAAAAGATTGAAAGTTATTCATTAAGCAATTCTGAAATTATAAAAGCCAGAGTTGATGTAAAATTTAATTTTGAATATGCTAATGAAAATTCAAATGTGATTATTGAATATAATTCTGTGATAGAAGATTATATAAATAAATATACTTCTTATCGTTGGTTACCAAAAACATATGGATTACTTAATTTTTATGAACCTCTTTTTGAAGCAAAATTAGTTGAGTATGGTTTACCTACTGATTTAAAGTACTTACCTATTGTTGAAAGTAATATGAACCCAGTTGCTGGGAGTTGGGCAGGGGCATCTGGATTATGGCAATTTATGCCTGGAACTGGAGGTCAATATGGATTAGGAAAAACAAATAATATTAATTTGTTTTATGATCCTTACATATCAACAGATGCTGCTTGTCGATATCTTAAAAGATTATATCAAATGTTTGGAGATTGGAATCTTGTTTTATCTGCATATAATAGTGGTGAGGGAAGAGTTCAAAAGGCAATTAATGCAGCAGGAACAAAAAATTATTGGAAAGTTAGAAATTATTTACCTGCAGAAACAAGAGCTTACGCACCATCATTTCATGCGGTTAGATTTATTGGAAAAATGTACCCTCTTTATTACTCGTTTTTACCAAAATTAAAATATGATTATACTCAAGTAAAACAAGTAATTATAAAAAACAATACTACATTTAAAAATTTTGCTTTAAAAAATAAATTAAACTTACAGGTTTTATATTTTTTAAATCCTCATATTGTTACTGAATATATTCCTAAAAATGTGTTTTTATATTATATAAATTAATGATAGAATTTTTGCATTGTTTTATAAGTGGAATTTAAAACAAATAGTTCTTCTTCAGTATAATCGTCTTCTATATTTCTAATAGGAACTGTTTGTTCTTCTTTTTTACTTTCTATTTCTTTTTCTTTAACTAATTCCTCTTCTTGAATTATATCTTCTTTTTTATTTTTAATGAAGGCTGCTTCATTTCTTAACTCGTTTATTATATCTTGATCAAAATCTGGTATTATTTCTTCTTCAGGAGCTATAATCTCTTTATCAACAATTGAAGTAATAGGATTAGAGTTATATATATCATTTTTTTCTGTTACAATTGTACGTGCAGCACCAATAAGATTTTCATTATATTCTTCTATTGAATTATCTTCTACTACTACAGAACTATTGTTTTCCGAATCAATTTCTTTTCCATATCTATTTTTAAATGCTCTTGCAAAAAGTTCATTTTTAGCTGTAATCGTTTGTAATTCTTTTGTTTCTTTAATTATTTGAATTTCTTTCATTTTGTTAATAACATCCAAATCTTTTTCGATTTCACTATCATTGCCTATTTTAGGTTTGCTAGTTGAAACTAAAAAAATTACATAACCAAAAAACGTTAAGCTACCTATTAATACTAAAATTAAAGTCAAACTCATCTCTTTATATTTAATTCTTTATTATTATCTAAATCTATTTTTAAAACAGTTTCAGAAATTTTATTAATTGTATTTATAATATTACTTACCGAAATATTTTCTAGCTGCTTTTCTGAAGATACAAATCTATTGAGTGATCTATCATAATCTTCATCTGTTTCGCCAACAAGAGATTTTGAAATAAAATTGTTAGCCAAAATAAATTCCAAAATATCATCTTCATTTTTCGGATTAAGGTTTAGATCTTCAACAAAAAAATTGAGAAATTTATTAGAATGAATTTCTTTAATTTTATTAATATTGTTGTCTTTATCTTTTTCTAATTCTTCTTTTAAGTCTGGAATTTCATTTGAAATTGTCTGAAGAATTTCGTTAACTTTTTCTTTAGTTTTTTTAATATTTTCTTGAAATTCTTTTGAATCAGAAATTTTTTGACATGTATCTATAAATACATCATCTCCAAGAGCTTTAGCTGTAATTTTTTCAAGGTCACTGAATTTATTTTTGAAATTAGCCCAATCTTTATCAATTCTTACATCTACTCCAAATTCAAAATACTTATCAATAATTTTTTTTACTTCAGGTACTTTTCTTAAAGTATCATAATCCTTTGATAATGAAATGGCATTTTTCCTATTCAATTTTATTAATACATCCTGGATAATTTTATTTTTAGAATTTCTTACCGAATTAGCCTTTAAAAAATTAAGCATTAAAGCTACCACATCAATTAAAGCTATTACCATTTTATTAACATCTTCTAACTCTTTAGCAGGAAGTTTATTTTCTTTGATTTTGTTAAGACTTTTTTCTAGATCTGGATCTACTTTAAAAGGTATTTTTAAAATTCCTTTATTAACTTCTTCTTTAATATAATCTTCTCTTTCAACTAAATTATAATCTTTCAAAAAAAGTAATTCTTCACTTTTAGAAATAGTATCTGTTATGGCTAATCCATAATCAGTATTTGTTGCATCTTTAAAATTGATGTCATTTCTCATTGAAACAAAATCTGGATAATGAAAAAGCTTGTTGTTTTCAAATTTGAAAAAATCATTTCCAAATTCAAATAAAATTTTATTTTCTTTTTTTTCTAAAACATTTATAGATGTTTCTTTTAGGACATCATTAACATTTAATATGTCATATTGATTGTCAGAGTATGAATTTCTCATAATTAATCTTAATCTTCTTTAATTTTACATGTAATATGTAGAACATCACTAAATACTATTTTTTTACTTACCTCCATTAAAAATGGTTTTCCTTTCATTAATTCTGATTTAATAATTTCTTTGAATTTACTAAAATCATCATAAAATTTTTTGTAAGTCTTATCTTTTTCGTTAATCAAATCATAATCAACATAACATAAATTATCAATTTCATCAATTTCGTTGATACAAATAATATCATTATTATTTAGGAAAAAAGTTGCAGATTTTATTCCAGGAAGGATTAATGTTGAATTTTCCCCAATTTCTGCACTAATAAAAATTCTCTTATAAGGAGTAGAAATATTGATTAATTTTCTACCTAATAGTTCTAATATCATATTTTTGGATTTAAATTTTATTCATTCCTTTAAGCAAAAAATAGTCAGCAATTATATTTATAGGAATTTTAATTCCTTTTGACAAAAGAATGTCATACATTTCAGTAAGAGCTTCAGCGCTTTTTTCTTTCAATCTAATAACTTTTTGCCCTTCGGAGGTCTTATTGCTTATATTATAGCTTTTTTTGTCTTTAAAATCGTTATTTCTTTCCACAAGATTTTCAAAATCTTCTTTTGATATAAATTCTGCTAGTTCAGGAAAAAGATTATAATTATAAGTGTCTTCACTTATATTAAAAACTCTTTTTAGTTCATCTTCAAATTTGTCGTTAGCCATAATTATATATTTATCAATTTATAAATTTCTTCATTAATCATTTCCATTTCAATTGATTTATCAATTAATCCAGAAATTGTTGAATAATCTGTGAAAGTAGATCTTTCATAAACAATATTTTTAAGAAGATTAAGTTCTTCATTTTTTTTTAGATCTACTATTCTGTTTTCATAATCTCTCTTCTTTTGAACCTTATTCAAAATAAGATAAACATCATCCAGATTATAAAGCACTTTGGTTTTTTTTATTTTAAGCCTTTCAAACGCTGTGAAAGTTTTTTTGTCTTTTTCAATTTCATTCAAAGTTGATAGTAAAAAAATAAAGTGACTTTTCATTAAAAATTTATAATTCGGTAAAGAAACACCTGATATATCTAATAAAATATAGTCAAATTCCTTTTTATTTTCTTTTAAAAAATCAAGAAAATTATTAAAATCTTCAATTTTAAAAATTTTCAATCTACTACCAAGCAATGGTGTTTTTTTTAAGTTTTCAAATTCTTCATTTGTTATACTCAAATCTTTTTCTTGTATTTTTTTATCAATAATATTATTAACTTCATCAATTCTCTCATCACATAAGCTTCGAAATCCTCCTGTAACTGTATCTACAACACAGACTCTTTTGTTTTTTTTATAAGTCAAATGCGCACCTAAAACCGCATTTAACATGGTTGCTCCTGCCCCACCCTTGTCTGAATAAAAACTTATAATTTTCATTTTAAAAATATTTGTTACAAAGGTAGTAACTTATTTTAATAATTTTAATTTTGTGAAAACTTTAAAGAAATTCAGAAGGAAATAATTTCCTTCTGAATTTTAAAAATTAAATTTTCCTCGATTGTGAATGGCTTTGTTCTTGTCCTTCTTTTGCGGAATGAAATTTTTCTTTAAAAATATCAACCTTTTCAGCAGAAGAATTAATCACATTAAGAATAGCACTTTTAATACTATCTAAAGTATCTTCCTTTTTAACTGGATCTGGGTTCTGTATAATGGCATCAATTTGCTTTTCTTCTATTTCTAAATCTGTTAAGAACTCATTGAGTTCTGATTGATCCAAAATTATAATCATGGCATCTAATTGAAGTGGATTAATTTTCCTGGCGTTTTCAAATACGTTTACTTCTGTTGTTAAGAATTTTTCGTATTCAAATTGGTCTGCAAATACTAATTTTTTGCTAGTTGATTCTTTTTGGACTGGTTCTTTAGTTTTATCAATAAATTTATCTAAAATGATTTGATTAAGATCCTTATCCAAATAAACTTGTGCAGTAAATTCCTTCCCATTTTTGGAACTTCTATCTATTGCAACTTTTTCTCCAGCTTCTAACTTTTTAATTTGCTCCTCTGAAGCTTTCTCACCGAAAATATTAAAATTCAATTCATTTGGATTTTTATAAATAGCTTTAACCTCCATTTGCTTTTGTTCTGAATTGTAATACGGTTGCAATTTAAATTCGGCAGACATAGTTTTGTCTTTCTTTTCAACTTGCAATAGTCCTTCTGAAATGTTTCCTTTTAAAAGGTTATGAAGATCCTTTCCTTTAATATCTTTGATTGAAAGTCCTTCTGGTAGTTCTTTTGAATTTTCTATCATTTTTGACAATTCTGAATAGTCAAATTTTTGCCCATGAAAAAATTGATATACATCATTTTTTTTAGTGGTAATCGTTTCGTTTTTTAGATTTTTTAAAGTCACATCATCTCCATTAATAGATTCTATTGCACCTTTAAATAGTCCATTTTCTGTGTTTACACTTGCAATTCTTCCAACTTCTAATTTTTGTTGTTCTTGTTGCTTTTGTTCTTGATTTTCTGTTGAATTTTCCATAATTTTTGGATTTTGATTGTTAATATTATTAATTTTTTCTAGTAGTTGATATTGTTTTATTTCGTCTGTAGGTCTTAAAGAATATGGTTCGGCATCAAGTGAATAATCAAAAGTAAATCCTATATTTTCACATTCTTTCTTAAAATTTTCCAAATCTATATAGTCTAAAGATTGTTCTTCATCTTTTTCACCATATCTATAAATAATAGAATTTAACTCATCACTTCTATATGATGGATCTATTTCAAAAAGATCTATTTTCTGATATAATAATTCATCAGTATTATGATTGAAGTGTTGGTCTAAATCATTTATAGCAGATTTGTATGCTGATGGACTTTCACTCAAGTTATCCATATCTAGCAATTTGATTTTCATTTTTAAAATCAAGTCTGTTTTTTGATCTTCTGTTAAAGAATTAAATAATTTTTTAGCAGTTTCCAATTTAATAGTATCATCATTTGATGGGTTAATAGGAAAAATAGCTTCAAAATATTTCTGCTCAATAAAAGATAATTTTTTTTCTGATTCAACATTGTTGAATAAATTTAAAACGTTAGCAATATTGCTATCAATATTATTAATTAAAGAAGGATCATCTTTAATTTTTTCAGCCAGATCTTTAATTTTACCACCTTCTAAATTTTGTTGTTTAGAAATATCAATTTCTTTCAAAACGATTTCTTCTATATATTTTTTGAAATCTTTTAAAGTGATTGGATAACCGTCTTTTGAAGGAGGCATTGAATGCCATATTTTATCTTCTGAAGATTGGTATTCTTGTGTCATAAAATCATAAGAAAATTTTTGATTACCGTTTGGATTAAGAATACTTCCACTTCCATCATCATAATCTCTCCAAGTCCAACCTTCTGGAAGATTTAATGCCTGTGCTAATTTTACATCCTCTTTATTCTTCTAAAGAACTTCTGGATTTATAGAATCAATTTCTTCTTTTTTTTCCCATAAGCTCCCATTTTTATTTTCTATATCATCTATTAAAGTGTCTGTAAAAGCATTTTCAATTTCTAAATCATTCAATGAAAAACCTTCCGATGTAGCTTCATATTCCTCATTAATTTTTTTAGAAAAAGATTTGTTTAAATCACTTGTTTCAGTTGTGGCAACCTTATAGCCGGCATTTACAATTTGTTTGAGATATTGATCCATTAAAACAGAATCAAGACTTAATACAAAGTTATCATTTCCAATACTAAAAGTTCTCGCTTTTAAAACATCTGCTACCTTTAAAGCATCATCATTAAAAGTTTTATAAAAATTATCATTGTCTTTTATAAAAAAGATTACTTCTGAATATTTTTCCTTTAAAAGATTAAATTCTTCAAATAAATTCTTATAAGAATCAGCGTAAAATTTGTTGTTGTTTTCTTCTATCAATGGGTTTAAAGGCAAACCAAATTTTTTTGATAAAATTTCATATTGACGATAATGTTCAGCTTGTTTTTCATCTATTTGTGTAGATGTCATCATAAATGAAAGATCAGTTGTTTTTGATAATTCAGCAGCCCAAATGTCAGAAAGTAATTTTTGCAGTTCTAATTCACTAGAAAAAGAAATTTTTGTGTTATTGAGTTTATCAATAAATACATATTTATTGTCACCATTTAAATTTAATTCATCCAGATTATTAATTTTGGTTATAATTTCTTTTAATTTATCTGAAGAAAAATTAGTTTGAATATCTTTTTTAACATTAATTTTTGATAATGTATATCGTGCATTTTCTTCATTTTTTAATTCAATCTCAATTTTTTGAAAATCTTCCTTTGATAAAAATATTTCATCAGAATTATTGATTTGAATTGCTAATTTTCGATTCGATTCATCTTCTCTTATATATTCTTTGATAAAATCTAAAACATCATTTTTGTTAATATCTTCGCCAATAATTCTATTTGGTTCAAACTCCATTGTTTTTTTATTGTAAAATCTTAAAATGATATCGTTGTTGTGTTCTGTTAATATAGAATCATCTAAACCGCTTTTAGATGAATATCCAGTTAAGTCATTTGAAATTTTTTCAATTGCATCTTTAACTTCTATTTCAGACATATCATTTTCTTGTGCCTTATTACGGACAATTTCTCCAAGTTCTTCTATGAATAATTTTTTTTCTGATGGATTAAATTCAGAAAACAATTCTTGAGCTTCTTTAAGATTATTTCCAACTGGATAAAATTGATTAAAGAATATTTCTTTAATTTTTTCAGAATTGTTCTCAAATAATTTAGGATTTTTGAATTCATTAAATACAAAATCATGGGAGTCTAAAATTATTTTAGATTCGTTATAATTTTCAATAACCATTTCTTTTGCTTGTTCAAAAGATTCTGCTTTTATAGAGACTATTTTTGATAAATTCTCTATTATTTCAACTTCATAAGTATCTAACGAATTATAATGATTTAAAGAATTAATTATAAGTTCTAATTCTTCTTTAGTATATTTTTTTTTATCAATAAAAAAATCAATATCATCTTCCAAAAAATTAAATTCTTCAAAAAAATTATCAAATGATATTTCTTTTAGATCATCATTATTTTTGTAGTAAATTTTATTAATAATATTTTTATTAAAAAGCCAATTTGTTTGATCACTTGTTAAAACAATTTCATCGTCAATATTTTTCATAGGAATATTTTTTAAATTTTGTAATATAATTTCTTCAAAAAATTCTTTTTTAGCAACTGGAGTTTTGTAATCTAATAAATGAACATTAGAATTCTCATTAGTTCTGACTGCAAGTATTGGATCTATATCAAATTCAGCACTTTTTATATCAATATACGCTAATAACTCTTCTACATTATCAAACTCATAGTCTTGAAAATTAATTTCTTCGTTACTATTAGAATTATAAATACCAGCTTGGATTTTTATTTTGTTTTTTATTTCAGTATCATTAATAAATCTCTGTATAAATTTTTTTGCAGTAATTTCATTAGATTCAGAAAAATCAATTTTTGTTTTAACGAAATCAATAAATTCTATTTTAATATTTTCTGGTAAAAAATTATATTTTACAATAGATGAAGAGATTGTATTTTTACCATTTAAAAGAACATCTTTGTTATATTCTACAAATATTTCTAAAAACAATTTTTCTTTAGATGTAAGCTCATAAAGAGAATTAAATAAATTAAGATCTTCAATTATTTCAAGAATTTTGTCTTCAGACATATTGAGAGTATCTATTTCAAGTGTAGTATAATCATCATCAAGTTTTCCATTATCATCTAGATCTTCTTTTGTAACTCCAATCCAGTCATCATCTTCTCCATATTCTTTACACATAATATCCGTAAGAACATTATTGATAAGAAGATATTCAGCTTCACTTTTCGTTACTTTTATATCAAAATTTTCTCCTTTTCTTTTTTCTGGAATTACTATTTTTTCCATTATAATAAATTTCTAACACAAAGAAAATAAGAATTATAATGTACTTTTAAAATTGTGAAAACTTTTAAGGTTTTTGTCGCAAAAAGTTCCCGGTTCTTGGCATGATGCAATGCTTTCGGAACATAATTCGTTCGCACATCTATTTTACTGGAGAACCATTTAGTAAAAAAAATGCGAAAAAAAAATGAGTAATTAATTACTCATTTTTTTTTAAATTCTATAACCTTTTTTGGTTACATCTTTTACTTGTTCTAAAACAAGTTTATCATTTAAATCAATGCTTTCCGTGAGATTATATTCATCTCGTAAATCATTTATATTTTTATTTTTAAATTTTTCATAAATAGTATCAACTACTTTTTGTCCAGCTTTATCATTATTAACAAGAATATCAATTTTTTCAACACCATTTTTTTCAATAAAATCTATTGTACTAGCCATATTAGATGTGCTATTTAAAATTATAACATCTTGCTCGGGTTTTTTTAAATTATTTAATTCTAAATAACTTAAATAGTCCATAAGTCCTTCAACAATTAAAAGATTGTCTTTATTATTTGTTCCTTTAATAATTGATATATCGTTATTTTCACCAATTACAGATTTAAAATCTTTTCCTCTAACATTAAATGAACCCTTGATATTTTCAATTCCTCCTGTAGTATAAGTTTTTTCATTTCTCTTATAAGTAATTTGAACTACATTTTCCATAATCACTTCATTAGAAATTCCTCTACTATTATAATAGTCAAAAATATATTTACTAGAAGGTTTTTCTTTCTTAATAATTTCTACCTCACTTTTAGCAATTTTTTCTGCATTGTGAATTTTTTCAGCAATTATATCGTTCTTAAATACATAATTATTGAATCCATTATTTTCTTGTAAAAATCCAATAGAATCTTTCCAAGATAAATTTTCAAATTTCATAATAGCTTTAATAATTTGTCCTCCCTCACCTGAAGAAAAATCTCTCCATCCTTTTTGTTCATTAACATGTATAGAACCACTTTGTTGATTTGGTTTTGCATAAACAAAATCATCACTTCTATTCTTCTCAAAATTTAACAATCCTCTATCTGCTAAATGATTGAAATAATTTATAATACTAGAATTATCAACTATAGTATTAATTTCATCTTGAGTGTAAAAATTTTTTCCCATTTCTTTATTTTTTTTAGATTTTTTAAATTCATTATTATATTCAAATGTTTGTGAATAATTTCTATCATATTTAGTTAATTTATCAAATGTTTTTTCTAAATTAATTACAAATTCAGTTCTATTAAATCCTCCCCTACTGTTATTGTTGAAATTATCAGAATTTCTCTCTTTATATTTAGTCATAGGAGAAATTTTACTTTGCTTTTCATTATTGGCTTTTCTTGATTGTATAATATGTATATGAGTATTAAATCCAAATTTTTCATTATTAACTTTTAAATCAATTTCTTTATTTCTTAATAATTTATCATCTCCTTTTATTACTCTCTTATTTTCAATAACACCAACATATATTAAATCATCACCATTATTAATTCCAAGATCTTGTTTGTTAAAATTTTTAGCCATTTCATCTTGAAAAGCTCTAGCTATTTGGATAAAAAATTCGTTGTAAATTTTTTTTTGATTTTGTGTTAAATCATCATAATTATTAATTATTTCACCAAATAAGATTTTCACAACATGCTGACATTCTTCATGACTGAAAGAATACATAGGTGAATACCATTTAGATTCGTCTTTTCCAAGTCTCCCTTTACTATGATTGTCAATTATTTTTACCGCATCTTCAGCCGAAATTTCAGTACTATTCTGATTAAAAAAAAATTCATTATCTTTAGAAAAATATTCCACTAATTTTCCACAAGAACCTTTATTAGAATCTTCTTTTTTTTTAGGAATCATGTGAGGAGTTATATACATTATTCTCTAATTATTGATAGTTTTCTTTTTCTAGTTCTTTCTCTTGCAAGTAAATAGTCTTTCATCTGATTTTCAGTTAAGCTATTTTTTAATTCATTAAGAATTTCATCCTCATTTTTTATATTATATTTAGTTTTTAAATATATTTTGAATGTGTTTAATTGTAACTCATATTCACTCCAAAAAGGATGGATTTTTTCAGCTTCTTTTTCATCTGCTTTTAATAAATACATCAAATCAGAATGAAGTTCTTTAATTCTTTTATCTGTGGTCAAATAAAATCCCAAAATTCTATTATTTTCTTTAACGAAACTCTTTCTTATTTCATCAATAAATTTAGTTGAATCAAATATATTAATGTACTCTTCATTTTTAATCAAATGCTCATTAACTTTCAATAATTTAACAATACGTTCAATAACTGTTTTAATAGGGATTTTTAAATCAGAAGCAATTTTCTTTATGTATAAAGCATCATCTTCTGAAGCATTAATTTTAACAAATTTTATTTTCATTTTTCTAAAATGTGCATTATTATCTTATTCATTTACAGCAACTAAATTACTAATTTTTTTATAAATGTACACTTATTTTATTTTTTTATTTTTTAAAAATTTATAATATGATGATTTTCAATATTTTAGCCTCGCAGAGCAAGACAGTATCGGACATAAGTCCGATACCGTCTTGCCTATCCTTTTGATAGCAAAATAAAAGGGTAAAAAAAGATCTTCTTGTTATAGACTATCCTTTTAATAACAAAATAAACAAATAAAAAGAAATTCATCCAGTACATAACTTCTTGAATAAAAATCGGAAATGCTAAAAAAGAAAAAATCTCTTACCAAAAAAAATCTAAAATACCAAAAATAAGCTCTTCTAATCTTAAATTAAATAAATAAAAAAAACACCGAGAAATGCAACATATAATTTAATAAAAAAGCTCTTCTGTGTATTATTATATAAAGAGAATTGTAGTAAGTTAAATAAGAAATAAATAGTATTCTTCTTAATTAAAAAATATTATTTTAGATAATATATTATAAATGTATTTGCACAATATAAATTACTTATCTTGAATAATATATAAATATTATTTTAGATAATATTTAATGAATAATTTTAGATAATATAAATTACTTATCTTGAATAATATATAAATATTATTTTAGATAATATTTAATGAATAATTTTGGATAATATAAATTACTTATCTTGAATAATATATAAATATTATTTTAGATAATGTTTAATGAATAATTTTAGATAATATAAATTACTTATCTTGAATAATATATAAATATTATTTTAGATAATATTTAATGAAAGATTTTACAATATTAATTTTCTAAATTTTCTTTTACTTATTTTTTTTTATCTTTACAAAAAAATTTTATTATGATTTTAAATGATTTTTTTTTGACAGAACTATGTAATAATATTCTAAATCAACTATTTTCTTATTATTCTATCCAGTTAAATAAGGTAAGGGAAGAACTTTTACCACAAGAAAAATTAGCAGAATTTAAGAAGGAGCAGTTAAATATAAAAACATTAATTGATGATACTTCTTTATTTTCTGACAATGAAAAGTTAGAATCTACAATTCGTAAGTATAGTCCAATTTTAAGCGGTATATATGAATCTTGTTGATGATTTATTAGAAAAGTATTCTTTAGATTTTTCTGAATTTAATAGAATTCAATTAGATATAATTGAACTATATACGAATTCTTTTAAGTCTGAAAAAAATCCAACTTGTATAATTTTGGGTGGGCAGCCTGGTTCTGGTAAAACAGAATTAGAGAAACTTGCATTTCAAAATTTAAATTGTAATGCAGTTGTTTGTAATGTAGATAATTTAAAAGAATTTCATCCAAAATCATTTGAAATAAAAAAACATTATCCAAATCATTTTTCTGATTTAACTTTAAAATATGCACATGAATGGAATTTGGCTTTAAGAAACTATTGTATTCAAAATAATTTAAATTTTATTCTTGAAACAACTCTAAATTCTGGTGAAAATATAAATAAGATTATAAATAATTTAAAAAGGAATAGATATGATGTTGACATCTATTTAATGTCTGTTCCATTGGAAGTTAGCAAAATAAGCTGTTATTTACGATATGAAGAAAGTTTAAATCTTAATATACCATCAAGAAAAGTTAGTGCAGTTTCTCACGATGAACGTTTCAATTCTATTCCGAATGCAATTAAGGAAATAGAAAAAGAAAAATTTTACGATTATATATATTTATATGGGCGAACAATAATGGATCTTAATTATCAAAATGATCATTTAAATAAAATTTCATTAATTGGAAAAACTCGCAATTATATATATGAAGATTTCATGATGGAAAGAGAACAGCCTTTGTTGAAAAAAACAAGACATTACATTGAACAATGTGTATCAAGAGTTTTTGAATTGATGAATAATAGAGCTGAAAGTAAAGAAGAAATAGAACTTTTTATTAACGAATTTGAAGATTTCCTTCCAGATAAAAATATAATTAATTCTCTTAAAAAATAATGTATCGTACGATACATTATTTTTTTTCTAAATTTATATGTAACAAAGTTTTTTTATTTTGTGTGTTATGTTACAAATATTATTATATTTGTATCAGTTATAACAATGAAAAATATACATTATGAAAAAACTCTTTCTTATCCTTAATTTTATTATCAGTAGTACACTATTATTTTCACAAGTAGGAGTAAATACAGATAATCCAAAAGCTACAATGCAAATTGTAGGTTTTCCACAAGATGCAACTAAAATCGATGGCTTTCTCCCCCCAACCATAAAGGGAGATGAACTCGCCGCAAAAAATTACACAGTAGATCAGACTGGAACTATAATCTTTGTTACAAACCCCGCAACATCTCCTAGCGGGCAAGTGATCAATGTAACTTCTACAGATTATTATTATTTTGATGGGCTTGTATGGCAAACTTTTAAACCAGCTTTATATGATGTTGTGATGCGAGGAAATTATAGTCCTAA
>RRZU013280340.1_pt1 | contig 14959 bp, 4 predicted proteins | sample 2165561 | NCBI WGS metagenome assembly RRZU01 (sample SAMN10456909, study PRJNA506462) | wastewater metagenome | isolation source: wastewater sludge | place: USA: Moscow, Idaho
ATTACAGCTCACATACTTTTTTTTGACACACGTTTGCTGAGTTGTAGCCTCGCTGGCGAGGTCAGCTGAACCGTGGTAAAACTGAAATAATGAAGAAACTTTCTTTTGAGTAATATTGGTATCAGACCTGAGCTAGCAGTGCCGTATTTGTCAACCGATGCCGGAACATACACCGGATATTGGAAGCTGAAAGAATACCTTGACGTGTTGCATACACTGAATGGGACGAACTACTTCTATTTTACCTCCAATAAGAGCAACGTCGTAGAGCTATGCGATTGGATGGAGAGGAACGGCGCAACGTCTAATCCGTTCCATGGAGCCGTTAAAAAGGAATTGACCACGCACATGAATTACAATTCGGCGTATGTGGACATGATGCTTTACAAAAGGAGGATCCATGAATAAATATTATGGCATGCTTGATAAGGTTCTTGTTACGGGCAAAAATCAAACCAACAAGAAAGGAAACATCCGGTATTTATTGGATGAGCGTTTATCGCTAACTCCTGCTGATTTGCTGGATATATTTGAGGGACATCCGATTGCGCGAAAGAAGTTGAAGAACGAACTATCGCTATTTATGCAGGGTGAGCGTTGTGTGGAACGTTACCGAGAAGTTGGAATAAATTGGTGGGACTATTGTGGTCCTATCCTTGTAAACAGTTATCCGACCTACTTGGAAAAATTACCACCGTTGATAGCAAAAATCAACAGAGAGAAGCGCAATAGCAAGAACTATGTGCTTTTTCTTGGCGAAACCAATGCAGAGAGCAACCAAGCACCTTGTCTGTCGCTTGTTCAATTCCAAATCGACGATGGCGAATTGGTTGTGTCGGCTTACCAGCGAAGCAGCGATGTCAACCTTGGATTGCCGGCGGATATTTATCATTTGTATTTAATGGCTCGACAAATAGAACTTCCGTTGAAGTCTATCACGCTCAACATCGGCAACGTTCATATATACGAGAGCAATATCGAGCGGACGAAACAACTGCTATCTGGAAAGGACGATGTGAAGTTTGATTTAAACGTCAATTAAACGCCAATAAAATGGCATTAAAAGAAAAAGCGGCAACCCGAAAGGATTGTCGCTTGCTTTTTAGAAAAACGCCCGAAAAATGTACTTTTCTTTTTAGAATTGTGTACTTTTCTTTTTGGCGATTATACAACAAATATGCTGTTAAACACAATATTTTTTCCAGTGAAACGTTTTTTAACTAACTTTGCGCATTCGTTTTTTAATGTGCAAGTCATATAAATTTGAATTATGTATATTATAATAGAATAGAAATTACTAAAAACTAAATAATGAGAAAAACTAAATTTTCTGCTGCTTCGGCACTTTTATTATTATTATTTTTGGGATTGGCAGGTGTTACATCTGCTCAGCAATTACCTAATAGTAACTTTGAAGCTTGGGGGAATTCTTTCGACGGTAATCCTCAACCATCAAATTGGACAGGTTCTAATGTTACGCAGGTTGGTATGAAATTTACTTTAGTATACCAATCAACAGATGCTCATACAGGATCATATAGTGTTAAAATGGCTGACAAAGAAGTCGGTGCTATGGGAATTACCGAAATTTCACCTTCATGGTTGACTTTAGGAACTCCTTGGAGCTATTTGGAAGGCTTGAGTACAAGTTCTGCAACCGCAGGTACCGATGGTGGTATAAGTTTTGCATATCGTCCTGATACAATGGCTGTCTGGATTAAACGCCAGTCCAATGGTTTAGAAGACATGAATCTTGTTTATTATTCATGGAGAGGCCAATCAAAAGGAGATAAATATTTGAATAAAGGAAATGGTTGTACATCAACTACTCACTACGATGAAGAATCTGATATAAGACAATCTACCGATAAAAATAGTTGTGGAACAAGTGTTCAGGCAACCCAAGTAGCAGAAGGTTTGTTACGTACAAAAACTGTATATAATAATTGGACATTAGTTAAGGTACCTATTACATATTATAATGATCAGATACCTGAAAAGATGAACATAATCTTGTCTGCAAGTAATTATCCTAATTTTAGAGCAAACAGTGGTTTGTATGATGGTAATTCATTGTTGGTAGATGACATTAGTCTTATTTATAGTTCTAAAATTCACGAAATTCGTTTAAACGGTATTGCGTTGCCGGGATTTAAAACTAATACTACCGAATATACATACGAAATTCCAAAAGGGTCTTCGATACCTACAATAACATGTTATCGTAGTGGTCGTTTGTTGAGTGGAAGTGAAATATCCGTTAATTACGCTGCAGCTGGAACTCCAACTCAAATCACAGTAAATGCCGGAGACGGAAGTTCTACAACAACATATAAAGTAACATTTGTATATACGCGTTCGCAAAACTGCAAATTAAACGGAATATCGGTTAATGGTACTCCTATATCAGGATTCAATAGTTCTGTAACAAATTACACAGTAACACTACCATTCGGAACTACAGAATTTCCGACTATTACTTATACAAAAGCAGATGATGCTCAAACAGTTACAATTGAGCCTTGTGCAATCCCCGGTACGGCAAGAGTTGTTGTAACCGCTGAAAATCCTGATTATAGCAGCACATACTTAATTAACTTTACTGTAGGTGAACTAAGTGATACTACTTTGGAAGATATATTGGTAAATGGAGTTTCAATAACAGGTTATGCTCCTACAAAGACTATATATAGTGTAAATGTGCCGGTTGGAACAACAGAAGCTCCTGTTTTGTCTTACAAGTCTGCTTATGCTGATGGCTTACAAACAATTGTAGTTAGTCAAAAAGGATTAAGCGAAACTTCAACTATTACGGTATCTGCTCCCGGAGCTTCAACATCACGTATTTATAAGATTAGTTATAATATTACAGAGTCATCTTATTCATACTTACAAGATATTAAATTAGATGGAGTTATTCTAACAGATTTCAATCCATCAACACTTACATATACTTACAATTTACCTCAAGGTACTATAACTCAACCGGTTGTTACATGGACACAAGGTGATGCTTATCAAACAGTAACCAAAGAAGATGGTGGTATTGACGGCATTACCAAAATTACGGTTAAAGCACAAAATGGAGTTAATACTTCTATATATAGAATATCATTTACTTCAGTAAAATCATCAAATTCAAAATTAACTGATTTAAAAGTAGATGGTATTACACTTGCCGATTTCTCTTCAGAGACAACATCTTACACTTATAATCTTCCAATTGGTACAACAACTTTGCCTGCTATTACTTGGACAAAAGGTGATGATTTTCAAAATGTTGTTCCAACATATGGTGGGGTTAACGGTCTAACTAAAATAACAGTATATGCTCAAGATAATACTGTTACAGTTTATTCAATAGCATTTTCGGTATCTCAAGCAAATGTATCAACATTGAATAATATCTTATTAGATGGTGTGTCTTTAGTTGGCTTCAATCCAAATACTACATCATACAATGTAGAGCTAACAAGAGGTACAACTACATTACCTACCATTACTTGGACGGCTTATGATGAATACCAAAAGATTACTAAAGTAGAAGGTGGTGTAAACGGAGATACGCGTATTACGGTAAAAGCTCAATCAGGAGCGATGACTGTATATGTATTATCATTCTCAGTAGCTAAATCATCAAACTCATTACTTAGTGATATCAAAGTAGGTGGAGTATCATTAGCAGATTTTGCTTCTGAAACTTTTGAATATGGATACGTATTAGCAAGTGGAACAACTATTCTTCCTGAGATCAGCTATACTAAAGCTGATTCATACCAAAAGGTATCAGTATTGAAGAATGGTGTTAATGGTATCACTAATATTAATGTGACTGCAGAAGATGGAACCGAATCGATTTACAAAATATCTTTCTCTGTTGAAAAATCAGAGAATGCAGGTTTAAAAGATATTAAAGTAGGCGGTGTTTCGCTAGCTGATTTCGACCCTAATACATTAAACTATACTTATGTATTAGCTGCAGGCGTAACACAATGTCCTGATGTTACTGTTGAAAAGAACGAAGGACAATCAGTTACTATAGTAGTTCCAAAATTAATAGGTATAGCTCGTATCGAGGTTGTGCCTGAGGTTGGATCTAAAAATGTGTATACTATAAACTTTACATATCAGCAATCAGATAATTCTAAACTTGCCGATTTGTTGGTAGATGGAGTTTCAATTAGCGGTTTCTCGCCTGAAACTACTCAGTATAATTATGTATTACCTCAAGGTACTACAGAATTACCTGTTATCACATATCTTAAAGCTGAAGATTCTCAAATAGTTGAATTAAACGAGAATGGTGTAAACGGCACGAGTACAATATCTGTAAAAGCAGAAAATGCTTCAGTAACAACATATCAGATTACATTCTCTGTTGTTAAATCTTCAAATGCATATTTATCAGATATCCAAATTGCAGGTGCTTCATTAATAGGATTCGACGAAACAACCTATAACTATAATTATGTATTACCTGAAGGTACTACAAGTTTGCCGTTGTTCAAAGCAATAAAGGCTGATCAGGGTCAGGTAATTTCAGTATCATTACCTTCATTACAAGGAACTGCATCTGTTGTTGTAACATCAGAAGATGCATCTGCAACCAATAATTATTTTGTAAATTTTGCATTCGAAAGTAAGTCAGATGCTGCTCTTCAAAATATTTCAATAGATGGTATTGCATTGACAGACTTTTCTCCAAGTGTGTATTCGTATAACATTACATTGCCTGTAGGCAGCGGAAAACCTGTTTTATCATACGAAAAAGCCGATGGCTCACAAGTAGTCGTATTATCAACTGATATTAATAAGACAGTATTAGCTGTATACGCAGAAGATGGAAGCTATAATGAATATGTAATTAATTACTCATATAGCGCAAATACAAGTGCATTATTAGCAGACTTACAAGTTTACGATAATGCTTCTCAAACATTTGTATCATTAGCCGACTTCTCTTCTGATAAGTTCGATTATTCAAAAATTTTATCTTTAGGAAGTACAGACCTACCAACTGTTAATCCGATACCTGCAACTGCCGGTCAGATTATTACAATTACTTATGGAAAAGTTAATGAAATTACAAATATTCATGTAGTTGCAGAAGACGGAGTAACAACTGCAGATTATACAATTGAGTTTTCTGTTGAAAAATCTACTGAAAATTCTTTGATAAATATTTCAGTTGGAGGTAATGATGTTCCGGGTTTTGATCCCGGCATATTAGATTATGTTGTGACTTTGCCTTATGGTACGACAACTGTTCCTGCAATTACTTATGATAAAAATTACTTTGGCGAAATGGTGCAATTAACCGCATCAGATATTAATTCGACATCATATCTAAAGGTATATGCTGAAGATGGTTCTTCTCGCACATATTCTTTGCAGTTCAATGTTTCGGAATCAGGTCTAGACAACGTATTGTATACAATAATGCTTGATGATGAAGCAATAAGCGGTTTTTCAGAAAATCAATATACTTACGATGTAGTATTACCGTTTGGAACGACTCAAATGCCTGATATCTCTTATGTTAAGAGATATGCAGAACAAACAGTTGTTACAACTATTTCCGGGATGTCAAAAATAGAATTAAGAGTTAAATCTAATCAAGATGGTATTGCGGATGCTATTTATTCAATTAATTTCACTGTGGCTCAATATCAGAGCACTGTTTTATCTGATATTAAATTAGATGATGTGTCATTGGCTGGTTTTGATTCTCACAAAACAAAATATGTTGTGTCTATCACTAACAAACCATCGTCAATTGATGCTGTTAGTCCTGCAAGTAACATAATTGCAGAAAAAGTTATAGACACAAGTAATCATGTAAGATTTACGGTATCTAATACTTTTAACTCAGAAACTGTTACTTATGATTTGTATTTCCATTATACAAATGATGTTATACCTAATGGTGAATTTACACAATGGACAACAGCTAAATACAATAGTGGACCTAAGCCTGTAGGCTGGAAAGTGCCTGCAGATGCTGTAGAAAAGAGTAACACAGGTTGGGAATGGATGTGGGGAACAGCGAAAACCGGTTCAGAAGTTGCAAATAGTAGTAATCAAGCTGCCCGTCTTAAAACAACTTATTGGGCTGTATTGGCAGGCACAATACCATCTGTTATGACAATAGGCGACATCAGTTGCGAATTGAAAGTAGCGATAGGTTCTACTACTAATTTTAGCGGTGGTATAACTTTTAGAAATACTCCCGATTTTGCGGCAATTCGCTATAATTTTGTTAAAAAAGTAGGAGATGGAGCCTTATTTGCTTTCCGTTTCGATAGTGATGCACGTGATTATGTTAAAACAGAAGCAACCTCAGGCTATACGGAATATGTACATCCTTTAACTTTAGATGGTAAATCACCGGCCAAAATGAATATAGCCGTAAATCCATCAAATAGTAATAAGAGTAAAGATGGTACAAATGTTGGTGATGATTTGTATGTTGATTACATTAGATTCCAATATTCGTCTAAAATCACATTGATCTCTGTTAATGGCGTTGAAGCAGGATTATCAGGAACAACAGCCAATGCAACTATCGAGACAGAATATTGTGGCTTACCAAAGATTGATATAGTAGGTGAGGTATCAGACCAAGCATACGGCATTGTTTTTGGAGATGAAAATAATGGACAGCGTGTAGTTAACATACGTTCTTATGCAGAAGATATGACCTATACGGATTATACTTTAAACATTACGCGTCCGGTATCTTCAAATACTAATTTATCAAATATTACCGTAAACGGAGTATCTATTTCTGATTTTTCGGCTAGTAAATATGAATATACACAGAATGTATCTAAAGGCACTAAATTAGTTCCTGATGTGGTTGCATTTGGAGCATCTTCATATCAAACCATTGCATCACAAATTAATAGTAACGCTTGCATAATAAATGTAACTGCTGAAAATGGTGCTACTGCAACATATACAATTAATTTTGCTGAAACTTATTTGAATGATGCAACTTTGGCAGATCTATCAGTAAGTGGTTATGATATATCATATCAAGTTGATAAAAATGACTATGCTGTAGTATTACCTGCTTCTACGAATAACTTACCAAGTATTAATTTCCAAAAACGTACGGATGGACAAACTGTAGTTCTTACTGAAGGGAATGTAAATGGGGTGTCTACAGTAAATGTAGTTGCTGAAGATGGTGTTACATCAAATACATATTCAATTAACTTTAGTGTGGCTCCTCTTGATAATACGACTTCGAAATTATCAGAAATGTCAATAGTTGAAGCAATGAACCCACTAGTATTTAATTCTGATGTTTATGAATATGTATATCCACGTGCTTTAAATGAGACATGGTATGTAGCATATACTCGTGCTTACGCAGAAGATAATATGACTTGTGTGTTAACTGATGATTCTTTAGTATGGAATTTAAGTAATGTTGTTTCTTCAACAGAACAATCATACAAACTTAATTTCGAAAATGTGCTTTCAAATAATGCTCAGTTAGCTGATATTAAATTGAATGGAGTATCACTTGAAGGCTTTAATCCATATATTTCAGATTATACAGTTGACGTACAACGTACAGAAACAATAGATGCTGAAGCTGTTTTAGCTGAGGAAGGTCAGACATTGACATCAGAGTATGATCAATCAGCTAAAAAGTATACATTTACTGTTACTGCACCGGATAATATAGCAACCCAAGTTTATACATTAGATTTGAATGTGCTTAAATCAACAAATTCAAGTTTGGCTAATATCTTGATTAACGACGAATCAATAGAAGGCTTTACTTCAAGTAAGCTTGATTATGTAGTAGAGTTAGCTCAAGGAACGGAATCATTACCTTCTATTACTTATGTATCAGGTGATTATGGTCAAGTAGTTGATATTCAAACAAATGGTGTTGATGGAGTAACATATATTACTGTAGTTGCTGAAGATGGTATAAGCGAAACGACCTATTCGATTGACTTTAATGTTATTAAATCAAGCAATGCTTTGCTTAACCGCATTTCGGCAGATTATGTACAATTAGAAGGTTTTGCTTCTAACGTATTTGAATATACAATTAAAGTAGGTTTTGGTAAAAACATACCTCTTATTACATATCAAAAAGCAGAAGAATCTCAAACCGTGACAGAGTTGACTGATGTCAATAAGTTAACTTTAAATGTTACAGCTGAAGATGGAACTACTAATGATTACATTATCAATTTCGAAACTCAATATACCTCAATATCTACATTATCAGATATTAAGTTAAACAATGTTTCTCTACCTGGATTCGCATCAGATTTATTTGATTACGATTATGTATTACCGGTTGGTACAAAAGTATTACCTGAAATAGCAGTTGTTATCGGAGCTGATGCTCAGACTGTAGATTTACAAACTAACGGAGTTTCAGGAGATGCTGTTATTACAGTTACTGCTGATGATAATGTTACTAAATCGATTTATACTATTCATTTCTCTGTAGAGCAATCATCTGTTGCAACTCTTAATCAAATCATGTTAGACGGAGTTCAATTAGATAATTTCGAATCAGGTATTTTCGAGTATAATATTGAATTGCCTATTGGTACAAAAACATTGCCTATTGTTACTACCGAAAATGGTGACGAATATCAAACCGTTACACAGACTACAGAGGGTACAGATATAACAATTCATGTAGTCGCAGAAAATGGAAACGGAAACGATTATGTTTTGCACTTCAATATATTAAAATCAATCAACGATGCTTTGAATATGATTTATGTGGGAGGTGAGGCATTAAGCGTTGAAGCTGAAGGTTTTGTAACTGATAATTCATTTAGCTCTGATTTGTTAGAATATAATATCACATTACCTGTTGGTAGTTCTTTTGCATCCTTGAAATTCGATTATCAAGCCGGTGATGAATATCAAACAGTAGATACTCTAAGAAGCGAAAGTTCAATGAATCTTAAAGTAACAGCTGAAGATGTAGCATATACCAGAACATATATAGTGAATGTTACTGTTGAAAAATCTGATAATGCTGAATTGCTAGATTTAATGCTTGACGGAATTACAATATCAGGCTTTAGTTTCGACAAAACAGAGTACAATGTTGATTTAGCAATAGGAACAACTGTTATACCTACAGTTACATGGACAGCCGGTGATGAATATCAAATAATTAGCTTGTTGATGTCTGAAGATCAAAAGACACAAGTTGTTAAGGTTGTTGCAGAGTCCGGACGTACAGTTGAGTACACAATTAACTTTACAATACTAAAATCCTCAAATACAACTTTAAAAGCAATAACAATTGGTGATGATCGTCAGTTAATTCCTAGCTTTGATGGTGAGGTATTAGTATATCAAGTTCTTATACCATATAATAATCAAGTGGTTCCTTCCATAGATTATGAAAAAATGGAAGAAGCACAAACTGTAGAATTTACAGGTACAACAGATGTACACGGTACAGCATACATTAAAGTAACTGCTGAGAATGGTGTAGATAACCAAATATATTCTATTACATTTGATGTAGAGCCATCAGAAAACACTAATTTGTTAATGATTTATTACAACGGATTAGAAGTAGAAAGGTTCGCAACAAATGATAATGACTATAATGTAGTGTTACCATTCGGAACAATTAATGAACCTGTTATTACATACGATTTGGCTGAACCTGAAACTCAAGTTGCGATCTCAAATACTATTATAATACCACAAGGCTGGCAAAGTATTATTACGGTAACAGCAGCAAACGGTGATGCTAATGAATATGTAGTAAACTTCAGTATTGCAAAATCTTCAGAGAATCGTATTAAGATTTTAAACGCATTTAATAAATTGGTTGAAGGTTTTGATTCTGATATTGAAGAATATGAAATAGTTTATCCGGCATATACAGATTCTTCTGTAGTACCAACGATTTCAGATATAACATACGAATTGTTTGATGCAGAAAATTCTTCTGCTGTAGTATTAGAAACATCACCCGGTACAATTGTAATAGCAGTTACTGCTCATAATGGTGAAGTTCGTAACTATGTATTGAGAACGGTTATTGAAATTTCTGACAATACAAATTTATTATCAATATCTATCGAAGGAGAATTGATTGAAAACTTTGATCCATTAGTTCACGATTATTATTATACATTACCTTTCGGAGCATCATTTGTGGATGTTGAAATGCTAGGATATGAAAAAACAGAACAAGGACAAGAAGTTACCTTTGTTAAGGATGGTATGGATGTTCAATTGCAAGTACTTGCACAAGACGGAACTTCAATAGGTATTTATACAATTCACTTTGTGCCTGATGATTTCGATCCATCTGTAACTCCAACAGGCGATGAAGTATGTATCAAAAGCACTGATGATGGAGGATGGAGGTTTACTACAAAATGTAGTAATGTTGATATCTATCTATCAGATATGTCAGGTAGAATGATAGCTAATTACACTTTACCACTGGTTGATCCTAATATTGAAGATATATGCAGTCCTGAAGCAGAAGGATATGTTTATCAAGGACCTAGCGGACAAATAGTATTATATTACTTTGTATATGCAAAAAAGAAAGTGATATATAGCGGTAAATTTAGAACATCAAATTGATGAAATAATAACACTGAGAGTGTGGCAAGAGTTATGCTTTTGTCACACTTTTTGTTTGTATTGGTATCAAAAATTATATGTAAGGGGTGTATTTGTGAATGGAGGTATAGACTATTTTCTACTTATGGATAAAAGTAATACTTTTGCGGCGTTGAATTAAATTTTTAAAATATGAAAGCTTATGTTTTTCCCGGACAGGGTGCCCACGCTGGCGCGGATTTGTAATCCGTGCCGATACAGTTTTGTATGGTTCATCGTTAATTTCACTGCAACTGCAAAAATACAGATTTAAACTTATTCCTTTGTTTTTACAGAAAAGATTCTGTATAGTTACCGCAAGATTTTACCCTATGGTTCTTTTGTAAAGATAAACATTTTTGTAGTATCGTCTTTGTACAATGAATTCTATTTGTCATAAACATGCCAAGTTCAGTCTTAAAAAAACGATACGATAAACGAGAGACGTTTCTCGTTAAAACCCCTAGAAGCAAAAAAATAGAGAGCCTGCCACATTAGCAAGCTCTCTACCTTATTTATTCCATTGTTTCAATGTCTTCTGTCAGTCAGCGAATAGCCGCTTGAGCAGCAGCCAAACGTGCGATTGGCACACGGAATGGAGAACAACTTACGTAGTTCAAACCAGTTCTGTGGCAGAATTCCACTGAAGATGGCTCACCACCATGCTCACCACAAATACCTACTTTAAGGTTTGGACGAACAGCTCTACCGTTTACAGTAGCCATAGTTACTAATTGTCCTACACCTTTTTGGTCAAGCACTTGGAATGGGTCGTTTTTCAAAATTCCTTTTTCCAAATAAATTGGTAAGAATTTAGCAACGTCATCACGGCTATAGCCAAATGTCATTTGTGTTAAGTCGTTAGTACCAAATGAGAAGAATTCTGCTTGTTCAGCAATACGTTGAGCTGTTAACGCTGCACGTGGAATTTCAATCATTGTACCTACTTTATATTCAATAGAATCGCCTCTTTCTTCAAATACTTGTTTAGCAGTTTGGTCGATAATAGTTTTTTGAGCAGTAAACTCGTGTAAGATACCTGTAAGAGGTACCATGATTTCTGGAATAGCTACAATGCCTTTCTTTTTCAAGTTAAGAGCAGCCTCGATGATAGCACGAGTTTGTGTTTCAGTAATTTCTGGGTATGTGTTACCTAAACGACAACCACGGTGTCCTAACATTGGGTTTGACTCAGAAAGAGCGTGTACACGAGCAGCAATTTCGTCAACATTTAAGCCCATTTCGTGAGCCATTTCCAATTGACCTTTTGGATCGTGAGGAACAAACTCATGCAAAGGTGGGTCAAGTAAACGAACCGTTACTGGAAGTCCATTCATTGCTTCGAAGATACCTTCAAAGTCTTCTCTTTGTAATGGTAATAATTTTACTAAAGCTTTACGACGACCAGCTTCATCTTCAGAAAGAATCATTTCGCGCATGGCTTTAATTTTATCACCTTCGAAGAACATGTGTTCAGTACGAGTAAGACCAATACCTTGAGCACCGAAGTTACGAGCTACTTGAGCATCGTGAGGCGTATCAGCATTCGTACGTACTTGTAAACGTGCATATTTGTCAGCTATTTTCATTAATTCAGCAAAGTCACCACTTAATTCAGCCGCTTTGGTTTCCACTTTACCAGCATAAAGAATACCAGTAGTACCATTTAATGATACCCACTCACCTTCTTTAATGGTAGCTCCACCTACTGTCATTGTACGAGTTTTGTAATCAATAACCAAACCATTAGCAGCAGAGATACAGCATTTACCCATACCACGAGCTACTACAGCAGCGTGCGATGTCATACCACCACGAGCAGTAAGAATACCTTCAGCAGCATACATACCTTTAAGGTCTTCTGGAGATGTTTCTACACGGCAAAGGATAGTTTTTTTACCTTCAGCAGCCCATGCTTCTGCATCTTCTGCAAAGAATACTACTTGACCAGTAGCAGCACCTGGAGAAGCAGGTAAACCTTGAGATAAGGCTTTTGCTTGTGCTAATGCTTTTGTATCAAATACTGGATGTAAAAGTTCGTCTAATTTTTCTGGTTCGCAACGCAATAATGCAGTTTTTTCGTCGATAATGCCTTGTTTAAGCATTTCCATAGCTACTCTTACCATGGCAGCACCAGTACGTTTAGCGTTACGTGTTTGAAGCATCCACAATTTACCATCTTGGATAGTAAATTCGATATCTTGCATATCTGTATAGTGGTCTTCTAATTTTTGTTGAATAGCGTTTAAGTCAGCATAAGCTGAAGGCATTGTTTCTTCTAATGAAGGGTATTTAGCTAGACGATCAGCTTCACTGATGCCTTGCATTTTAGCCCAACGACGAGAACCTTCGATGGTAATTTCTTGTGGTGTACGAATACCCGCTACCACGTCTTCACCTTGAGCATTAATTAAATATTCGCCATTGAAAATATCTTCACCTGTACTAGCATCACGAGTAAATGCCACACCTGTAGCAGAATTGTTACCCATGTTACCAAATACCATTGCTTGTACGTTAACAGCTGTTCCCCATTCAGCAGGAATTTTATTCATTTTGCGATACAGAATAGCTCTTTCGTTCATCCAGCTATTGAATACTGCCATAACAGCACCCCAAAGTTGTTCCCATGGAGAAACTGGAAAATCTTTACCTGTAACGTCTTTTACAGCTTTTTTGAATTTAGCAACCAATTCTTTTAAATCTTCGGTTGTTAATTGAGTATCTAATTCTACCTTTTTTTCATGTTTCATCTTTTCGATGATTACTTCAAATGGGTCTTCATCTTGTTTTGATTCTGGTTTCATGCCTAGTACCACGTCGCCATACATTTGTACAAAACGACGGTAAGAATCCCATGCGAAACGTGGATTACCACTTTTTTGAGCGATAGTTTCAACAGCTTCGTCATTTAACCCTAAGTTCAAAATAGTATCCATCATACCTGGCATAGAAGCTCTAGCTCCAGAACGTACAGATACCAATAAAGGATTTTTGTTATCGCCAAATTTTGGACCAGCAACAGCATCTTCAATTTGTTTCATTGCTTTTTCAACTTCTGGCTTAATGGTTTTAATAACCTCTTCTTGACCGATTAAAAAATACTCATTACACACCTCTGTTGTAATTGTCATTCCCGGAGGAACAGGCACACCAATCAGGTTCATATCTGCCAAGTTAGCCCCTTTTCCACCAAGTAACTCTTTCATAGAGCCGTTACCTTCAGCGGTTTTGTTTCCAAAAAAATAAACTCTTTTCTTGTCCATAAAATTAATAAATTAAAAAATTATTTTGAATAAACACGTATATTTTATCAAATAGAGTGCAAAGATAAAATTTTTCTGATTATAATAAAAATTTTAGCGTTTTGTTTAGCAATTATTTAGCTAAAAAGAAGAAATAAAATAAGCAAATTAGTAGACTCTTTCTCCAAAAATACCACTACCAACACGTATCAAGGTAGAGCCTTGTTCAATCGCAAGAGGATAATCATGTGTCATACCCATGGATATTTCAGAAAAGTACAAACTTGTTTGAAAAAAAGTATTTTTAAGTGTATGAAAACAGTATGTGAGGTATTGAAATTCTTTTGTTACTTGATTCTGATCTTCTGTATCAGTGGCTAATCCCATCACGCCACAAATACGAATAGCAGTAAAATTGTTTACTGAAATATAGTGCAACATACTAACAGACTCTTCCAATGTCATTCCATATTTCGTTTCTTCTTGAGCAATCCGAATTTGCACTAAACAATCCATTATGCGATGTTGCTGTAAAGCTTGTTTATTAATTTCTTGCACTAATTTTAACGAATCTACAGCATGAATAAGACTTACATAAGGGATAATGTACTTAACTTTATTCGTTTGTAAATGTCCAATAAAATGCCACTCAATATCTTTGGGTAATAATTGAGCTTTGGGAACCAATTCTTGTGCTTGACTTTCGCCAAAAACACGTTGTCCTACCCGATATGCTTCCATCACACTTTCGGCAGGATTAAACTTAGAAACAGCCACCAAACGCACATGATTTGGCAGCTGTTTTCTAAGAAATTCAATATTTTGTGCTATAGTAGACACAAGTATTCGTGTTATTAAAAACGACTTTCAATTACTTTCCAATCAATTACATCCCAAAGAGCCGCTACGTGGTCGGGGCGTCTGTTTTGGAAATCAATGTAATAAGCATGCTCCCACACATCAAAAGTAAGTAATGGTTTTTGATTTTTGGTTAATGGTGTACCAGCATTGCTTTCTTTGGTAATTTCTAATGTACCAGCAGCGTTTACCACTAGCCATGCCCAACCCGAACCAAATACACTAAC
>RRZU012626774.1_pt1 | contig 14957 bp, 12 predicted proteins | sample 2165561 | NCBI WGS metagenome assembly RRZU01 (sample SAMN10456909, study PRJNA506462) | wastewater metagenome | isolation source: wastewater sludge | place: USA: Moscow, Idaho
ATGGCGCCACCTTCGATGCGCAGGACGTGATCTTTTCGCTGGACCGTGCCCGCGCCCCCGACAGCACCAACGCCCAGAAAGGTCTTTTCGAAGGCATCGAAACCGTCACGGCGATCGACCCGCAAACCGTGCAGGTCACGCTGAAATCCCCGGACGGCGCCTTTCCGTTCAAGATGGCCTGGGGCGATGCGGTGATGGTGGACGAGGCCAGCGTCAAGAACATCGCCACCCATCCCATCGGCACCGGACCGTTCAAATTCGGCGAATGGAAACAGGGCGACCATATCACGCTGACCGCCTGGGACGGCTATTGGGGCGAAAAGCCCGCGCTGAAATCCGCGACCTTCCGCTTTATCGGCGATCCGACGGCGGCCTTTGCCGCGATCATGGCCGGTGATATCGACGCCTTCCCGATCTATCCCGCGCCCGAAACCCTGGCCCAGATTCAGGCCGATCCACGCTTCAAGGTGCTTGTCGGCACGACCGAGGGCGAAACGATCCTTGCGATGAACAATGCCCGCCCGCCGCTCGATAACGTCAAGGTCCGCGAGGCCATCGCCCATGCCATCAACCGCCAGGACATCATCGACGGCGCGATGTTCGGCTATGGCACGCCCATCGGCACGCATTTCGCCCCGCATCACCCCGACTATGTCGATCTGACCGCGCAATCCGCCCATGACCCGGAGCTGTCGAAAAAGCTTCTGGCCGAGGCGGGGGCCGAAAACCTGACCCTGCGGCTTGCCCTGCCCCCCACCCCCTATGCACGGCGCGGCGGCGAAATCGTCGCGGCCGAATTGCGCGCCGTGGGCATCCAGACCCAGATCACCAATATGGAATGGGCGCAGTGGCTGGAACAGGTCTACAAGAATGCCGATTACGACCTGACCATCATCAGCCATGTGGAACCGATGGATATCGGCATCTATGGGCGCGACACATATTACTTCAACTACAAGAACCCCGCCTTCCGCGAGACCATGTCGCAACTCGACGCCACTACCGACCCGGCCGCGCGCTCGGCGCTGTTGAAACAGGCGCAACAGATCATCGCCGACGATTACGTCAACGCCTATCTGTTCCAGCTGGCCAAGACCGGCGTCGCGAAAGCCGAAATCGAAGGGCTTTGGGAAAACGCCCCGATGCCCGCCAACGACCTCACGGCGGTGCATTGGCGGGAATGAGCCCGCCCTTTCTTCTTCATTCAAATATCCATACGGAACGCCGCCACCCGCGCGGCGTTCAGTTTTTCAGCACCAGACAGCGGCCGCCGACACTGCGCAGCCGGGTACAGAACGCAAAGGCCTCGGATTTCGAGGAATAGCCGATCTGCGCCGTATAAAGCTTTTTCGGCCCGCCCGAGACCTTGCGCCGCACATAGCTGACGCGCTTGCCGCCAAGGATCGGCCGCAATTGCCGGTTCAGCCGCGACACCTGACCGGTCACGCCCGAGCGGCTGGGATGGGTGGCCACGATCACGCCCCAGGGCCAGGGATGGTCCAGCGTCTGGAATTCGCGCAGCTTGCGGGTTCCGGCAAGATCGATGCAGGCGGCGCGAAACGGCCGCTCCTTATCCAGCCGGATATCCAGCGTCTTGGGCGGGTTCTCGCGCCAGTCGCGCGCCGTCAGCCCGGTGATGGCCTGAACGTAATCCTGCGTTTCCCAAGGCAGGTTGCCGCCCTCTGCGACATAGCGCGCGGCGCGGTTCTCGCCGCCATTATAGGCCACCGCCGCCATCCCGACATTGCCGAAATCATCCGTCAGCTTGCGCAGATACCGGGCAGAAACCTCGATCGCCTTGGCCGGGTTGAACGGATCGTCCAGGCCGACGATCTCGGCGGTGCCGGGCATGAACTGCGCGATCCCCATGGCGCCGACCGGGCTGATGGCATTGGCCTCGAACAGGCTTTCCTTCCACAACAGGCGGGCCAGGAAATGCGGATCCAGATCGTTGCGCCCGGCCTCGCGTTCGATGGCCTGACAGACATCGGGAACATAGGTGGCGATGGCGATGCAATGCAGCCCGTCCGCCGTACAGCGCGACTTGTCCGAGGCCTTGGGCGCGGGCGCGCCATGCGTCGCATCCACCGCCTCATAGGCAGAGGCCGAAAAGGCGGCGAAAGCCGCAGCAAGCACAAGCGCCAGACGAAACATCGCACACCAATCCCAGAATCGGCTTTCAGATAACAGCCCGCCCCCGGCTTGAAAACCGTTTAGACACCCGGTGCGGCAGGACGCCGCCCGACGCGAAACGCCCCGGCCTTGCAGCCGGGGCGTCGCATCGGATCGGGGCGGGATGTGCGCGGGCGCTTATTGCGCGGGCGCGGCCGCCGTCTGAACGCTGCTGGCGCGGGCCAGATAGCCGTTGGGCTGTTCGATCATCTGCCCTTCCAGCGCCAGGCTTTCCGCGCGCGAGCGGACCTTGACCCGGGTGCCGTTCGGGATCTCGTCAAACAGATCCATGATGTCTTGGTTGAACAGGCGGATACAGCCGGCCGAGGTGGCCTTGCCGACCGAAGACGGGTCCATGGTGCCGTGGATGCGGTACATGGTGTCACGCCCGCCCTTGTAAAGATAGAGCGCCCGCGACCCCAGCGGGTTGTCGACGCCGCCCTTGAGACCGCCCTTCAGCGGGCCGTAAAGCTCGGGCTGGGTGCGCACCATATTCGCGGTCGGGGTCCAGCTGGGCCAGGCCTGCTTGCGGTTGATGGTGGCCGTGCCCTGGAAATTCTTGCCGGCCTGACCGACGGCGATGCCGAAACGCATGGCCTCGCCACCTTCCAGCACATGGTAAAGAAAGCGCGCATAGGGATCGACGACGATGGTGCCGGGCGCATCAGAGCCGTTGTAGGCCACGCGCTGGCGGGTGTTTTCCTCGGTCAGATAGGCCGGGCGCACGGCGTTGATTTCGATCGGCTCGCCATTGGGCCCGGAATCGGTCCGCGCGCCATAGACGCCGGTCGCGGCGTTGGGCGAGGTGGGGGCCTGAGGCGTGGGGGCGCAGGCCGCAAGGCCAAGGCCCAGTGCCAGCATAAGCGGTGCAAGACGCATCGTGTTTCCCTTCGTAACGCACCACGCCATCCATGGGCGCGGCGCTGGCAGCTTTGTCCTGATCCATGCCCGGCCCGAGCAGCGGGCAGGCATGATTCGCATGATTATATCAGCCGTCCGCCCCCTTGCGGCGTCAAGGGCCGGCCCGGCGCGCTTTACGAATTGTTGCCAGACTGTTGCCAATCGGCTTTCGCGCGGTTCGGGACCGCCACCGACATCGGGGCGCCAATATACGCGGCCAAACGGTCCGGCCGCCGGAATCGTTCCCTTGCCCGTGACAAAGGCGTCGCAACCTGTGTCCTGCGGGCCACAAATGGCGCGACCCGGCACGAAAAAGGGGCCGGCGTCACCGCTGGCCCCCGATCAGCGATCCCCGACCCGCTCAGGCGCCGGCGGGCTGCAACAGGCCCGCGGCCGGGCGCTTGGTCCCGTGCAGATAGCGCGCATAGCCCAGATCCTCGGCCGCGATATCGGGCGTGCGCCCCGAAATCAGATCCGCGACCAGCCGCCCCGAGCCCGCCGACATGGTCCAGCCCAGCGTGCCGTGCCCGGTGTTCAAAAACAGGTTCGGGACCGGCGTCGCGCCGACAATCGGGGTGCCGTCCGGCGTCATCGGCCGCAGCCCGGTCCAGAACAGCGCCTTGTCCGGGTCGCCCGAACCGCCGAACAGCTCGCCGACCGATTTCGCCAGCGTGGCGCGGCGGCGCGGGTTCAGGGTCAGGTCATAGCCCGCGATCTCGGCCAGACCGCCGACGCGGATGCGGTCGCCCAGACGGGTGATCGCGACCTTGTAGGTTTCGTCCATCACGGTCGAAACCGGGGCGCGGGATTCGTCCTCGATATCGATGGTCAGCGAGTAACCTTTCAGCGGATAGATCGGCAGCTTGATCCCCAGATGGCGGACCAACTGCGGCGAATGCGGACCCAGCGCCAGCACATAGCGGTCGGCGGTGAACAGCCCCTGATCGGTGTCGACCGCAGTGATGCGACCACCCTCGGCGCGCAGATGCCGGATCGAGACACCCCAGCGGAAGGTGACGCCGGCAGCCTCGGCCATCTCGGCCAGACGGTTGGTGAACTTGAAGCAATCGCCGGTCTCATCGCCCGGCAGGCGCAGACCGCCGGCGATACGCTCGGCGGCACCCGCCAGCCCCGGTTCGGCGGCGATGCAGCCGGCGCGGTCCAGCACCTCGAAGGGGACGCCATCGGCGCGCAGGACCTCGATATCCTTGCCAGCCGCGTCCATCTGTTCCGCCTTGCGGAACAGTTGCAGCGTGCCCTGCATGCGCTGGTCATATTCGATGCCGGTCTCGGCGCGCAGCTCGCCCAGACAGTCGCGGCTGTATTCGGCCAGACGCACCATGCGGCTTTTGTTGATCGCATAGGCCGCGCTGGTGCAATTGGCCAGCATCCGCGCCATCCAGGACAGCCGCTGCCAGTCAAGGCGCGGTTGCAGGACCAGCGGGGCATGACGCTGGAACATCCATTTCAGTGCCTTCACCGGAATGCCGGGCGCCGCCCAGGGTGAGGAATAGCCGGGCGAGATTTCGCCGGCATTGGCAAAGCTGGTTTCCAGCGCCGGGCCTTCCTGCCGGTCGATGACCGTCACCTCATGGCCGGCCTTCGCCAGATACCAGGCCGAGGTGACGCCCAAAACGCCAGCACCCAAAACGATGACTTTCATGTTCGCGCACCCTTTGAACCGAGTTGCCGGCAAAGATAGCAAAGCCGCGAAAAATGAACTCCCGATTTTGCCCCGTCCCGGGCATTTCATCGCACAATTCTTTCGCATATCAGCCGTTAATCGGGACAATTTGTCGCAACATGCGGAAATTCCGGGACAGATCCCGCCATAACCAGAATCGGCCGCGAAGCGATTGCAGCGCCCGAAACCTGTGCTTAGGCTGGTCGCATCAGCCCAGGTTCCCCCGCGCCATGCCCAGCCCTGCCCGCAAAAGCCCCTTTGCCCCCTTTCGCTACAGCGATTTCCGTCTGCTCTGGTCGGCCACGCTGATATCGAATTTCGGGTCGCTGGTGCAGGCGGTGGGCGCGGCATGGATGATGACGCAGCTGACCGATTCCGCCACGCTGATCGCGCTGGTACAGGCGTCGAACACGCTGCCCATCATGTTGTTTGCGCTGCTTTCGGGGGCGCTGGCGGATATTTTCGACCGCCGCACGCTGCTTTTGGGGGCACAGCTTTTCATGGCGGCGGTGTCGGTCCTGCTGGCGGTGCTGACATGGCAGGGATGGATGACGCCCCTGCTTTTGCTGTCGCTGACATTTCTGATCGGGGTCGGACAGGCAATCTATAACCCGCCTTGGCAGGCCAGCATGCAGGACCTCGTCCCGCGCGAGGATCTGGCGGCGGCGGTGACGCTGAATTCGGTCGGCTTCAACCTGATGCGCAGCGTCGGCCCGGCGGCGGGCGGCATCATCACCGCGATCTTTGGCGCGGCGACCGCCTTTGCGGTGAACGCGATCAGCTATATCCCGCTTTTGGGGGCGCTGGCGCGCTGGCATCCGGTGACGCCGCCGCGCACCACCTCGCCCGAGCCCTTTGTCGCGGCGGTGGGGGCGGGGCTGCGCTATGTCGCGCTTTCGCCGAACCTGCTGCGGGTGCTGCTGCGCGGGGCGATGTTCGGCTTTTCGGCCATCGTGATCATGGCGCTTTTGCCGCTTGTCGCCAAGGCCCAGCCCCAGGGGGGATCCTTGCTGTTCGGCCTGTTGCTGGGCTGTTTCGGGCTGGGCGCCATCGGGGGCGCGCTGCTCAATCCGCTGATCCGCGAGCGGCTGGACAATGAAAATATCGTGCGGCTGGCCTTTGCGGCATTCGCGGGCGCGGCGCTGGCGCTGGCTTGGACCGAAAGCATCTGGGCGCATGCGCTGGCGATGCTGCCCGCGGGCGCGGCATGGGTGCTGGCGCTGTCGCTGTTCAATGTCACGGTGCAGCTGTCGACGCCGCGCTGGGTGGTGGCGCGGGCGCTCGCGCTTTATCAGACCGCGGTTTTTGGCGGCATGGCGCTTGGCAGCTGGGTCTGGGGGGCGGTCGCCTCGAGCCAGGGGGTCGAGACGGCGATGGTCGCGGCGGCGGTGCCGCTGATCCTGGGCGCGGTGCTGGGGCATTGGCTGCGCATCCCGGAATTCGGCACGCTGGATCTGGACCCGGTGAACCGCTTTCGCGAACCGGCGCTGCGGCTGGATCTGCGCGGCCGTTCGGGGCCGATCATGGTGACCGTCGACTATATCATCGACCAAAAGGACGTGCCCGAATTCCTGCGGCTGATGGCGCTTCGGCGCAATGTCCGCCGCCGCGACGGTGCCCGCAACTGGGCCCTGCTGCGCGATCTGGAAAACCCCGAACGCTGGAGCGAAAGCTATCACATCGCCACCTGGGACGAATATGTGCGCCACAACCTGCGCCGGACCAAGGCCGATTTCGAAACCTATCAGGGCTTGCAGGCGCTGCATCGCGGCGAACACCCGCCCGCCGTCCACCGCATGATCGAACGCCATACCGTGCCCGAAACCGATGACATGCCGCTGATTGGCAAGCTGGAACTGCCCTAGGATCGGGCATGGCCCCCGCATCCGGGACCAAAACCATATCCGAAAGTTGGCTTTACCGGAATCGGGCGGCGGATTAGCCTTTGATCATGCGCCGTTATGTGATCCGACGACTGCTCTCGCTTGGCCTGAGCCTGCTCGTGGCCTCGGCGTTGATTTTTTCGGTGGTCGAGCTGGTGCCGGGCGATCCCGCAAGCTTCATGCTGGGCACCGGTGCCCAGCCGGACACGGTCGCCGCGCTGCGCCACGAGCTGGGTCTGGATCACCCGCTGCCGCTGCGCTACGCGCATTGGCTGGGGGGCGTGCTGACCGGCGATCTGGGCCAGAGCTTTACCTATAAGACCCCGGTCGCGGGCATGATCCTTGACCGGATTCAGGTCTCGCTGCCGCTGGCGCTGATGGCGCTGATGCTGGCGATGGCGATTGCCTTTCCCATCGGCATGTTCGCCGCCGCGCGCCGGGGCCGGGCCGGCGACACGCTGGTGATGGGGGCGACGCAGATCGGGATCTCGCTGCCGAATTTCTGGTTCGCGATGCTTCTGGTGCTGATCTTTGCCGTCAGGCTGCGGCTTTTGCCGGCGGGCGGCTTGCCCGGCTGGAACCATCCCGGGGCGGCGTTCAGGGCGCTGATCCTGCCCGCCATCGCGCTGGCCCTGCCGCAGGCGGCGATCCTTGCGCGGGTTCTGCGTTCCGCCCTGATCGAGACCCTGGGCCAGGACTATATCCGCACCGCCCGCGCCAAGGGGCTGAGCGCGGCGCAGGCGCTGTCGCGCCACGCGCTGCGCAATGCGCTGATCCCGGTGCTGACCGTTCTGGGCATGCAGTTTTCATTCCTGCTGGCCGGGGCGATCATCATCGAGAACGTCTTTTACCTGCCCGGACTGGGGCGGCTGATCTTTCAGGCCATCACCCAGCGCGATCTGATCGTGGTGCAGGGCGCGGTTCTGGTGCTGGTCGCGGCGGTGATCCTTGTGACGTTTCTGGTCGATCTGGGCTATGCGCTGATCGATCCGAGGCTGCGCACATGAGGTGGTCGCTGATCCTTGGGGGCGCGCTGGCGGGGCTGGCGCTGGTGGCGGCGGCGCTGTCTTATGTCTGGACGCCGGGCGACGTGCTGCAACTGTCGGTGGCCGAAAAGCTGCAACCGCCCTCGGCGGCGCATTGGCTGGGCACCGATCAGCTGGGCCGGGACATGCTGTCGATGATCATGGTCGGCGCGCGCACCTCGATCGCGGTGGCGCTGGTGGCGGTGGGCATCGGCATCGGCCTTGGGGTGCCGCTGGGGCTTTGGGCGGCGGCGCGGCGCGACAGCTGGATCGACGACGTCATCATGCGCGGCAACGACCTGATCTTTGCCTTTCCCAGCCTTGTCATCGCCATTCTGATCACGGCGGTGCTGGGGCCGTCGGCGGTCAATGCCATCATCGCCATCGGCATTTTCAACATCCCCGTTTTCGCCCGCGTCACGCGCGGCGCGGCGCTGCCGATCTGGACGCTGGACTATATCCGCGCGGCACAGGTCGCGGGCAAGGGGCCGGCAAGGATCAGTCTTCAGCACATCCTGCCCAATATCGCCAACCTGCTGATCGTTCAGGGCACCATTCAATTCAGCCTCGGCATCCTGGCCGAGGCGGGCCTTAGCTATGTCGGGCTTGGCGCGCAGCCGCCGACGCCAAGCTGGGGCCGCATGCTGGCCGAGGCCCAGACCATGTTCGCCATCGCACCGCATGTCGCCATCGTGCCCGGCCTGGCCATCGTCATCACCGTGCTGGGGCTGAACCTTCTGGGCGACGGGCTGCGCGACGCGCTGGACCCAAGACTGCGCAGGACGCGATCATGATCGAAACCCGCGACCTCGCCGTCGCCGCCGGCAACCACCAGATCCTGCATGATGTCGACCTGCGGCTGATGCCGGGCCAGATCACCGGGCTGGTGGGCGAATCCGGTTCGGGCAAGTCGATGGCGGCGCTGGCGATCATCGGGCTTTTGCCCGCGGGCATGCGGGCCGAGGGACAGGTCGATCTGGACGGCCGCAACCTTCTGGACCTGCCCGAGGCCGATCTGTGCCGCATCCGGGGCAAGCGGATCGGCATGATCTTTCAGGAACCGATGACGGCGCTGAACCCGCTGATGACGATCGGCGATCAGGTGGCCGAGGTGCTGCGCATCCATCAGGGGCTGGACCGCAAGGCGGCCCTGGCGCGCGCCCGCGACCGGCTGGACCGGGTCGGGCTGGCCGCGCCGCGCTTTCCGCTGAGCCTGTATCCGCACCAGCTGTCGGGCGGTCAGCGCCAGCGCGTCGCCATCGCGCTGGCCATCGCCGAACGTCCCGACCTGTTGATCGCGGACGAACCCACGACCGCGCTGGACGTGACCACGCAGGCCCAGATTCTGGACCTGCTGCGCGGGCTGGTGCGCGACGAGAACATGGCGCTTTTGCTGATCACCCATGATCTGGCGGTGGTCGCGGGCATCGCCGACCGCGTGGCGGTGATGCAGAAAGGCGTCATCGTCGAAGAGGGCCCGACCGAAGAGCTGTTCCGCCGTCAGGCCCATCCCTATACGCGCCAGCTGTTTCAGGCCTCGAACCATCAGCCGCGACTGGTCCTGCACAAGGGCCGGTCGACGCCGCTGTTGCGGGTCGAGGGCGCGGTGCGCGAATACCCCCTGCCCCGCGCATCGGCGCAGGCGCCGGGGGATGTGCTGCGCGCGGTCGACGGGGTCAGCCTGGATATCGGTCGCGGCGAATCCGTCGGGCTGATCGGCGAATCCGGCTGTGGGAAGTCGACGCTGACCCGTGCCATTCTTGGCCTTGATCCGCTGCAAGGCGGCCGCATCCTTCTGGACGGGCGCGAAATCCATGCCGGCCGCGCCATGCCCCCCGAATTGCGCGCCCGGATGCAGGTCGTCTTTCAGGACCCCTTTGGCAGTTTCGATCCGCGCTGGCGGGTCGAACAGCTGGTGGCCGAACCCTTTCACCTGACCGGACGGCCCCGCGACTGGCGCGAACAGGTGGCCGAAGCGCTCTATGAGGTCGGCATCACCGGCGATGCGATGCGCCGCTATATCCACGAATTCAGCGGCGGCCAGCGCCAGCGCATCGCCATCGCCCGCGCGCTGATCATCAAGCCCAGCCTGATCGTCCTCGACGAAGCCGTCAGCGCCCTTGATGTCAGGGTCCGCGCACAGGTTCTGGACCTTCTGGCCGGGCTGCGGACCAGCCACGGCCTGGCCTATCTGTTCATCAGCCACGATCTGTCCGTGGTGCGCCGGATCACCGATCGCGTGCTCATCATGGAAAAGGGCCGCATCGTCGAGGCCGGCCCCACCGATGAGGTGATGGATAACCCCCAGACCCCCTATACCCGGCGTCTTGTCGCCGCGTCACCGCAGATTCCGGCGGAATGGTCGCCTCACGAATAGGTCAGCGGCCTTGCGCGACCCGGCCCGGACCTCTATTTGCCTGCCGACGTTTTTTTCATGAGCCGCAAGATGACCCGCAAAATCGACAGCAACACGCCCCGCAAGGAGACGACTCTGCGGCCGAATCAATCCGTTGCCGCCGCGATGCCGGCCATGCCCGAATCACCGATTCCCGATTGGGGACAAGGCAACCGGACCCCGGACCCGCTGGCCCGTCCCCTGCGCAGACAGCCGCGCCAGGGTTGAGCACGGGCGCGTGCCCATGATGACGGCATCATAGGCAAAACTGCCTAAATCACGGGATTTTCACCATTCCGTCACACGAATTTCGTAATACCCGGTTCAGAAAAACAACAGGCCTTACGACATGCGCAAGGCCTGTTGCTCCTCCCCTGATTGGCGGCCAGCCTCCCCGCATAGCCGCCCAGGTATCTCTGTCTGCGTGCCTGCGCTCACGCCTGCACGACATTGCATCACTTTTGCCTGACCCGTGGTCGCGCTGTCAACAGCCGCAAAATGCGCCGTTGCGGTGCGGGACCCGACGGAACGCGCGCGGGGCGATCTTGACGGGCGGACGCTTCTGACGCAGGACCAAGCGGACCGGCCGCCCAGCGATGTCCCGCATCGCGGCGCCCCATCGGTTTTCGCGATAGGAGAGAAATCAGATGACCCGCACCGTCTACCTCAATGGCGACTACCTGCCGGAAACCGAGGCCCGCGTCTCGATCTTTGACCGCGGTTTCGTGATGGGCGACGGCGTCTATGAGGTCACAAGCGTTCTCGACGGCAAGATCCTTGAATTCGAGGGGCATCTGGCCCGGCTGACCCGCTCGCTGAACGAGCTGGGGATGGAAAACCCGCTCAGCCGGCAGGAATGGCTCGACATCCACCACAAGCTGGTGGCGCTGAACGACATCCGCGAAGGGCTGATCTATCTGCAAGTCACGCGCGGCAATCCGGGCGATCGCGACTTTGCCTATCCGCCCAAGGACACGCCGCAAACGGTGGTGCTATTCACCCAGAACAAGCCCGGCCTTGCCGACAACCGGCAGGCAAAGACCGGCCTGCGCGTGGTCTCGGTCCCCGATCTGCGCTGGGGCCGGCGCGACATCAAGACCGTGCAGCTGCTCTATCCCTCGATGGCCAAGATGGAGGCCAAGGCGCGCGGCGTCGATGACGCCTGGCTGACCGAGGACGGTTTCGTGACCGAAGGCACCTCGAACAACACCTATATCGTCAAGGACGGCAAGATCATCACCCGCCAGCTGTCGACCGACATCCTGCACGGCATCACCCGCGCCTCGCTGCTGCGCTATGCCGCCGAGGCACAGATGCAGATCGAGGAACGCCCCTTCACCATCGCCGAGGCACAGGAGGCGGACGAGGCATTCCTGACCTCGGCCTCGGCCTTCGTGCTGCCGGTGGTGGAAATCGACGGCGCCCGGCTGGGCAAGGGCACGCCCGGCCCCGTCGCGGCCCGCCTGCGCGAAATCTATCTCGAGGAATCGCGCAAGCGCGCCCTCTGATCCCGCTGCCAGACAGGAAAAAGGCGCGCCAGACAAGCGGCGCGCCTTTCTCATGACATGACCGGACCGATCAGCCCGCGACGCTTTCCCGGATCACCGACACCGAAGTGACATCGGCCACCAGCGTGTCGCGCAGAATGGCGATATCCTCGCCGTTCAGCACAAGACGCACATCCTCGCCGTCCTGAACCAGCTCATAATCCTCATCGCCGTCATAATCCTCGGCCAGGGTGATGGTGATGCTGTCGGCTCCACCAAGGGTGATATCGGCGGCACCGCCGGAATCGCTGCGCAGCACGATCGAATCCGCGCCCGACCCCGCATCGACGACATCGCCCGCGCCGGCATGAATGGTGTCGCGGCCTTCGCCACCCAGAAGCGTATCGGCCGCGTCGGGGTCCGAGGCATCGGGCGACAGGATCAGGTCATCGCCCTCTTCGCCCTCGACATAGACCGATCCGCCATAATCCTCGATCCGGTCGTCGCCATCGCCGCCCATGATCGAATGTTCGCCAAGGTTGGTGATGATCGTATCCTCACCAAAACCGCCATAGATGCTGTCATTGCCCTGATTGGTGCCCTCTTCATGGACACCATAAAGATCGTCGCCACCGCCCAGATAGATCTCGTCATTGCCGGGATCGGCAATCACGGTATCCTCGCCAAAGCCACCGGCAACCACGTCATCGCCCGCAAGCCCGTTCAGAGTCTCGTCATCGTCATCGCCGACAATGCCGTCATCGCCGGTGGTTCCGGTCAGGACATGATCGTCATCGTCATCCCTGATCACGGTTTCCGGGTCCAGGCGCGGATCTTCTTCTTCGCGCTCGGGCGGATGATCGTCATCATTGCTCGAAACGGCGGCGCCGATCCCGACAAGGCCGAGCACCCCCAACAGCAAAAAGATGGTTTGGTTCATAGTAAATTCTCCGCAGCGGTTGGCGGCACGATAGCCCGTCTGCCCCCCGCCCGGCAACCGCTCCGACGGGCTCATTCTCTTCCATGCGCAAATATCCCGCAGGGGGAGTCCTTTGCAGGGCAAAGGACGGGGGACGCGAAGTCCCCCGCGACCGCCCGACCGGGCGCGTCAATGCCCCAGGATCTGGGACAGGAACAGCTTGGTGCGTTCGGATTGGGGGTTGTTGAAGAACTCTTTCGGGGTGTTCTGCTCGACGATCTGCCCCTGATCCATAAAGATGACGCGATGCGCCACCGCCTGCGCGAAGCCCATTTCATGGGTCACGCAAAGCATGGTCATCCCCTCTTCGGCCAGCTCGATCATGGTGTCGAGAACCTCCTTGATCATCTCGGGGTCCAGCGCGCTGGTCGGCTCGTCGAACAGCATGATGCGCGGACGCATGCAGAGCGAGCGCGCGATCGCCACGCGCTGCTGCTGGCCACCGGACAGCTGGCCGGGATATTTATGCGCCTGATCGGGGATCTTGACCTTTTCCAGGAAATGCATGGCCGTTTCCTCGGCCTCGCGCTTGGGGATCTTGCGCACCCAGATCGGCGCCAGGGTGCAGTTCTCCAGAATCGTCAGATGCGGAAACAGGTTGAAATGCTGGAACACCATCCCGACCTCGGACCGGATCTTGTCGATATTCTTGAGGTCGTTGGTCAGCTCGGTCCCGTCGACGATGATCTTGCCCGACTGATGTTCCTCAAGCCGGTTGATACAGCGGATCAGCGTCGACTTGCCCGACCCCGAAGGCCCGGCGATGACGATCCGCTCGCCCCGGCTCACATTCAGATCGATATCGCGCAGCACATGAAATGTGCCGTACCACTTGTTCAGCTTGACGATATCGATCGCGGTTTCGCCCAGCTCGGGCTTGGTGATGGCGTTTGCGGTCATGATATGCCCCTCAGCGATGGTCGCGCTTCAGCCGGCGTTCCAGATACATGGAATAACGCGACATGCCGAAGCAGAGGATGAAGAAGATGGCGCCGACAAAGATATAGGGCTCCCAATAGGCGCCCTTCCATTCAAAGCTGGCGCGGATGGTGTCGGACATCGCCTTGAGCGGATCGAACAGCCCCACGAACACCACCAGCGTGGTATCCTTGAACATGCCGATAAAGGTCGAGACGATCCCGGGGATGGAAATCTTCAACGCCTGCGGCAGGATGATCAGCCGCTGCGCCTTCCAGTAATCCAGCCCCAGCGCATCGGCGGCCTCGTACTGGCCATTGGGCAGCGCGGCCAGACCGCCACGGATCACCTCGGCCATATAGGCCGATGCGAACAGCGTCACCATGATGATGACCCGCAGGATGATGTCGAAATTCGTCCCCAGCGGCAGGAAATAGTTCAGCAAAAGCGAGGCCACGAACAACAGCGTGATCAGCGGCACACCGCGGATGAATTCGATGAACATCACCGCCATCATCTTGATCACCGGCAGATCCGAGCGCCGCGCCAGCGCCAGAATGATCCCCAGCGGCAGGGAAAGCGCGATGCCCGCGACCCCGATGGTGATCGACAGCACAAAGCCCCCGAACTGATCCGAAGGCACCGGCCGCAGCCGCAGGGGCAGCCCCCCGGCCAGAAGATCGGCCACCGCCCCGGCGGCAAAAAGCCACCACAGCACCGCAGCCAGCGCCCCGGCAGCGACCGCGAACATGCCAAAGCGCGCACAGAGCCGCCAGACCGCGATGCCAATGCCAAAGCCCGCCAGCACCATCCCGGGTCCCCAAAGCGACCCGCCCCAAAGCAGCCAGACCCCGACAAAGGGATAAAGCAGGCTCATGAGCAGCGCGTCGCCCGGCCGCGTCTCGATCAACAGCGCCCATGCCAGCAAGGCCACGGCCATAGCCGCAAGGATCGCGGACCCCGCCCCCAGAAGCGCGGCACAGATCAGCGTCAGCGCGACAGCCAGCCCCAGCACGATCCGGCGCGCCCTGGGACTGTCCCCGAACAGCACCGGCGCCAGCGCCAGAAACAGCATGCCAAAGGCCAGAACCGGCCGCCAATACAGTTCCGGCGGATAGAACCCAAAGACGAACTGGTTCCAGCGATGCTTGATGATCGCGAAACAGCCGCCATGCGCATCCGGGCCATAGGCATCGGCGATGATCTTGCGGCATTCGGCCATGCTGCCCGCGTTCCAGACCGAATGCGAAAGCCAGGGCCAGAAGGTGCTGACCAGAAGCCACAGGATGCCCAGCCCCAAAAGCGTAAGGGCGATGTTCAGCGGTCCCGAAAACAGGTTCTCGCGCAGCCACAGCACCGCGCCCGAGGCGCGCGCCGGCGGCGGTTGCGCCGGCAGCATGGTGTCGCGCACATAGGCGGTGGGTCGGGAATGGGTCTCGCTCATCTCACCGCTCCTTCAGTTTGACGCGGCTGTTGAAGACGTTCATCCCGCCCGAAATCAGCAGGCTGAGCAA
>RRZU013422981.1_pt1 | contig 14956 bp, 14 predicted proteins | sample 2165561 | NCBI WGS metagenome assembly RRZU01 (sample SAMN10456909, study PRJNA506462) | wastewater metagenome | isolation source: wastewater sludge | place: USA: Moscow, Idaho
AGAATTTTTTGGGCTGATCAGGCCATGCTCGGCAAAGGAAAAAGAGCCTTCTGCTGAAATAATGCAGTGGTCAATGAGGCGAATTTCCAGCAGGCTGCAGGCGTGCTGAATTTGCTGCGTCAGCTGAATATCAGCAGGTGAGGGCTGCGGTTTTCCGAAAGGATGATTATGCGCAATCACAACCGCGCTGGCATGCTGCTGTATGGCGTAGCGCAGCAGCTGATTGATGGAAATTTCACAGCTGTTGATGGATCCAAAGAACAGTTTTTTAAAGTTGATCTTTCTTAAATGCGCATCGAGGCACAGTACAGCAAAGACTTCTTGGGTTTCAGCTAAAAATTCAAAACGCAGAAAACTCAGCAGCTGGGCAGAGCAATCCATCTGCAGCGGGCTTTGGCTGAATTGCTGGTCAATGTAGCGTTTTCCGAGTTCTTTCACGGCCATGAGCTGTGCATATTTGGTTGGGCCCATGCCGTGAAACTGGCTGATCTCTTCCAGTTTGGCATCAAGAATCGGGCTGAGGCTGCCAAAATGCTGAATCAGCAATCGGGCTAATTCAACCGCTGAGTGCTGCTGCGAACCGGATCTTAAAAATATCGCCAGCAGTTCGGCATCGGATAAGCTTTGCGGGCCTTGGCGCAGCAGGCGTTCACGCGGGCGCTCCTGTTCAGGCCAGTTTTTAATTGAGAAATTCATTATTTTTAGACTTTTTTTATTATCAGTATGTTGGGTTTTTCCAAGTTGAATCTTGGGTCAGGCCATATTTAATGCTATTGTGAGCGCCACTGCAACAGATAGGTAGCCTGTTCGTGAGTTTTGATTTAAGTGTGATTCCAAACAAAAAAATTATTGTGGCTGTTTCAGGCGGCATCGCTGCCTATAAAAGCGCGATTTTAGTCCGCCGTTTAAAAGACGCCGGCTTTGATGTGCGCGTGGTGATGACGGAAGGCGCGCAAGCCTTTATTACGCCGCTGACTTTTCAGGCGCTGTCGGGCAATCCTGTACATACCGCATTATTAGATCCAGAAGCCGAAGCCGGCATGGGGCATATTGAGCTGGCGCGCTGGGCAGACCTTGTGCTGGTTGCGCCAGCCACTTGCGATACGCTGGCCAAATTTGCCGCTGGCTTGGCGGATGATTTGCTGTCGACCTTATATTTGGCGACCAAAGCGCCGGTATGGGTTGCGCCAGCCATGAATCAGCAGATGTGGGCAGCCAAAGCCACGCAGCGCAATTTGAATACTTTGATTGAAGATGGCGTGCATGTGATTATGCCGGATGCGGGTGCGCAAGCCTGCGGCGATGTCGGTTTAGGCCGCATGCCGGAACCGGAAGATTTAGCGCGTCAAGTCACTGAATATTTCCACCGCGCGCAGCGCGCCATTGCCGAAAAATTTGGCTTGCTGGCAGGCAAGCATGTGGTGATTACCGCAGGGCCGACGCGTGAGTCAATTGATCCTGTACGCTATATCTCAAATCACAGCACCGGAAAAATGGGCTTTGCCTTGGCAGCAGCCTGCTATGCTGCCGGCGCAAAAGTGAGCCTGATTGCAGGGCCCGTCAGTTTGGATACGCCAAACGGCGTGCGCCGTATTAATGTGCAGTCTGCCATGCAGATGCTGGAACAGAGCATGGATCAGCTGGAAAAAGGCTGCGACATCTTTATTGCGACAGCCGCGGTTGCGGATTACCGTGTGGCGCATGTGGCTGAACATAAAATTAAAAAAGCCGGCGATGAGCTGAATGTCGCGCTGGTGAAGAATCCGGATATTGTGGCGACCATTGCGCAGCAGGAAAAGCGGCCATTTATGGTGGGCTTTGCGGCGGAAACCCGCAATGTTGAAGAGTATGCGGCGGGGAAATTAGTCGCGAAAAAGCTGGATATGATTGCCTGCAATGACGTTTCACGTCCAGATATCGGTTTTGCTTCCGATGAAAATGCGATGATTGTATTCTTTGCCGAGCAGTACCGCTTGCCGCAGCGCGATTTAGAAAAAGCATCTAAGCAGGAAATTGCGCAGCAGCTGGTTGAAGCGATTCATGATGCACTGCACCATGAGCCGGATGAAACTGATCCTGATGAATTAAAATGATCAAAGCGGTTCAATATTCATAAAAATGCAGCGATTTCGCTGCATTTTTATGCTATGAACAATAGGCTGGCTGCTTAAAATTAAAATCTATCGAATAATTTAATTGCGGAACAGATTCGCAGCAAGCGGCAGTTTAACCATAGCCATAGTTTTGACACGATCTTTATAAGGATACCGGGATGATCAAAAAAACTTTAGCCACAGTCATGTTGTGCACAGCTTTATCTTTCAGCAGCTTCAGCTTTGCCGCCACGCTTCAGCAGAATATGAAGACTCTGGGCAAAAACTTTAAAGCCTTTAATAAGGCTGACAATCAGCAGGATGCACTGCAGGCGCTGGATCAGATGAAAGCCGCGGCTTTAGATGCAAAGAAAGTGAAATTAAAAACCAAAGATGCTAAAGCGCCAAGTTCGGATGTTTTATTTGATCAATTGGCGGCAGAAATTGATAAAACGCGCGCCTTGGTGAAAGCAGGGCAGTTAGATAAAGCCAAAGCGGAAGGCAAAAATATAGCCGCTATTAAAGATCAGGGCCATTCTATCTACAATAAGCAGTAAGTGGCCTTTGGGCTAAAACGTTAAAACTGGGCAGTGCAGCGCCAGAAATAAAAAAGCCAGCGGACTAAAGCTGGCTTTTTTATTTCTGCTTAAGGAATTATAGAGCAGCTTGATACTCTTTGGCTTCATCTTCTGCGCGGCGCATATTTTCCTTGATATTGCGGATGGCATTTTCCACATCTGCAAACGTTTTAGCATTGCCGCCGCTCAGGGCCTGACGCCATTTACGCGCGCCGGGCAGATTTTGGAATAAGCCTAAAATGTGGCGGGTAATAATGGACAGCGGTGCGCCTTCCGCCATGCGCTGCGCAATATATGGCAGCATTTGATTGATAATGTCAAAGCGGTCAGGCAGCTCTAAATTCCATAATTGCCCTAATTCTGCCAAAAGGTAAGGGTTATGGTAGGCTTCACGGCCAATCATCACGCCATCCACATGTTCCAAATGTGCTTGCGTTTCAGCGAAGGTTTTGACACCGCCATTAATTTCGATCAGCAGGTTAGGGCGCTCTTGCTTGAGGCGGTACACATCTTCATAGCGTAAAGGGGGCACATCACGGTTTTCTTTCGGTGATAAACCTTGCAGCAGGGCAATACGGGCGTGGACAATAAAGTTGTCACAGCCTGTTTTGGCTACCGTATCGACAAAATGCAGCATTTCTTCATAAGACTGCATGTCATCAATGCCAATGCGGTGCTTTACCGTCACAGGAATATCGACTGCATTGCGCATTTCAGCAATACATTCAGCGACGAGGTCAGGTTCGGCCATGAGGCATGCGCCAATTTTATTGTTTTGTACACGGTCACTTGGACAGCCGACATTTAAATTGACTTCGTCATAGCCCCAGTCCTGGGCCATTTTTGTACACAGCGCTAGATCTTGAGGATTAGAGCCGCCCAGCTGCAAAACAATCGGGTGTTCTTCTGTGTTGAAGTCTAAATGGCGTTTGGCATCACCATGAATAATTGCGCCAGTAGTCACCATTTCTGTGTATAGAATGACATTGGGGTTAAACAGGCGCGCGAAGAATCGGTAATCTTTGGTGGTCCAATCCATCATCGGGGCAACAGAAATGCGGGGATGAAGTTTATTTTCAATGGTATGAAGATTCGTCATTAAAAATGATGCCTCGAAAACAATGCAATGGACAAAGGGGATCAAACTGAACTTGGGAGCATATTGAAATGGCTGGAGAAGCCCTTTCAAAATAGGCCGTCATACTATCATAAAATAGGCGGATTTCGCGAAGCATTGTTCGCAGCCAGAGGGTAAAGCTACGCTATTTTAAATAGCAGAGGATGCTTTCACCGAATTGAAAAAAAGTCATATAATCAATGAAAAATAATGAAATTTTCATTTTGAAGTAAATGCATAATTTGAGATTTACGGGTATGCTTTCTAAGCTGAAAATAAAAAATATATTGAATAATTTAGTTAAGAATAAAGGAACTGTATGTACAAAATTATTGGGGCCATTGGATTGGTATTGAGTTTAAGTTTCACATCAGGCTGTGCTGTGGTAATGGCAAGCAAGCAGCCGACAAAGAAAAATACGGCAATGATTCAGCAGGGCGTATCCAGAAGCCTTGTCATTGCAGAGTTTGGCGCACCTGTAACTTCTGAATTTAAAAATGGCAAGCGCTATGAAATATATACCTTTATGCAAGGCTATTCGACCGCCAGTAAAATCGGCCGCGCATTTTGGCATGGGGCTGCAGATGTGGCTACAGCGGGCTTGTGGGAGCTGATTGGCACCCCTGCAGAAACTGTATTTAATGGACAAAAGATGTCCTATGAATTTATCTTTGATGAGAATGATTTACTCGAAAGCCATAAGCTATTAACTTTAAAAACTGATAAGAAACCGGCAGTAACAGAGTAAAGGAGGATGCGTTGTTCTTGGTTTTAAAGGTGAGCATCATCAGCATCGAGATTGCTGTTTAACAGAGAAATCGCTGTGCTGTTTATACCTTGCCAATAATGCAGTCAGAAAAGCTTACAATTAAGGGCAATTGTGCAGTATCTTATTTGAGCAGTGAATACTGCGCATAGTAAGCGTTAGGCTTGGCCCAAAAAAATCCAGAAAAAGAAAAAATAGGATGAATAAATATGTTGATGCTTGAAGAAATCTTTAAGATAAAAAAGGCTGAAAATTCAGAAGTATTTAATTTACGTATTTTGCGCGGGCTCAGCTGGCTCAAGAAAGCGTATGATTTGAATGAAGAGCCTGACTTGCAGTACATGAGTTTATGGATCTCATTCAATGCAGTATATGCGCAGGGTACAGAGCCGAATGAAAAATGCCTGCTGCAGTTTTTACAGATGCTGTGCCAAAAAGATGCAGAAGGAAAGCTGGGCCAGATGTTATGGGAAAAACTCAGCCAGCCTGTACAGGCGCTGCTTCACCAGCATACGCTTTATCAAGGATTTTGGGATTATCAGAATGCCAAAATTTCTATGGAACAGTTTAAAGAGGGGCTGGCTCAAGATATGGGACAGCAGCGTTTGGCCATGCAGCAGCAGGATACGTCCGCCATATTAATACTGCTGTTTAAGCGTTTGAATACCCTGCATATTCAGCTGATGCAAGGCGGAATGAATTGCGGCAGCGCCGTGAACCGTAAATATATGCAGGACTGCTGCCATGTTTTGGGCGCTTTAATGCCAGTCATGATTTTACTGCTGCTGGAAAATGCGCAGGCGATGGATTTAGGCAAGCCTTATTATCCTGCTGCGCATGTGTGTTAGCGGCAGAGTTTAGCTTTGCTTTTGCTGGATATGCTGCAGATTATAGCGCTGATCCAGCAGAGCAAAAAACGCTGCGGCCGCAGCCAGGGCTAATCCTGTGAGGCAAACCATCGTCCAGCCGCCATGATGCCATGCATAGACCCCCAACGCGGAACCGCAGGCGCCGCCAATAAAATAGGCGGTCATATAAATAGAATTAATGCGCGAACGCGCAGCGGGATTAAGCTGAAAAATAATATTCTGGTTGCAGCTGTGCACTATAGCCAAGCCCAAGCTGATGATGCCATAGCCAAAGGCATAACTGAGCAGGGAATGCCCGCCGATATACAGCAGCAGCCAGCTGAAGGCCATAACGCTGCAGCCGGCCCAAGTCAGTTTTGCATTATAGCCGCGGTCAGCCCATTTGCCGACCCATTGTGTGGACAAGGCGCCAAAGACGCCAACTAAAGTCAGGACACCGACCCAAACATCCGCCAATGAGAAAGGCGGCGCCGTCAGCAGCATGGCAATTGTTGAAAACAGCATGCTCATGGCTGCAAATACGCAGCCGCCAATCATTGAGCGGTAAACCAAACGGCGTTCCTGCTTCAGCAGCTGGCCCATTGATTTAAAGATGCTGCTGTAGCTCATCTGCATGGTGCTGACATTCGGCAGCTGGCGCATCAAAATGGCCGCAATCACCAGCATGAGGATGGCGCTGAGGATATAAATCATTTTCCAATGGATTAAATTGGACAATAAGCCTGACAGGCTGGTAGACAGCAGAATGCCAACCAGCAGGCCACTCATGAGAAAGCCGACCGTCTCGCCAATTTTTTCTGGGCGCACCGCAAGGGTGACCAGCGGAATCAGTACCTGCGCTGCTACAGAAAACAGGCCAGCCGTAATGGTGCCAATCCAAAGCATCGGCAAATTCACAGCAAGCGCGCAAATGCCAAGGCCAATCGCAGCGCCAAGCATGAGGATCGGAATAAATTTAGTTTTATTGACAATATCGCCCAGCGGCACAATGAACAGCAGTCCTAAGGCATAAGAGATTTGCGCAAAAGTGACGGTTAAGGCGACTTGAGATTGAGGCACATTAAAACTGTGCTGAATTGAACTGATCAGCGGCTGGCAATAATAGTTGGCGCCTGCACAGAGGCCGCAGGCAACCGCCATGAGCATAAGTAAAGGTTTATTCTGGCTGATGTCAGCAGAGGTATGCATATTAATCCTAAAGAACATGTCACTTAGCCGCAAGATGGCGGCTAAAGAGGTGCTGAATCATCTGCGATTCAACCGCTGTTACTATAAGCAAAATCAAGGCCTGCATATAGTCTCAGACTGTAAAATGCGGTGATGAGTGTCTATAGGATATTGTTTGACGGCGGCTTAATGAGTGCTCAGTTTTTTCTTAGACAATGTGATCATCAACACGCCTAAAATATTTAAAATGCAGCCCATCCACTGAATCATGTTCAAATGTTCATCTAAAAATGCCACAGCCAGTAAAATGGTCAAAATAGGGCCGATTGAGGCAATCATGGCCGATTGTGCAGCGCCAAGCCGAACAATGCTTTGCATCATGAGGATGGTGGGCAGCACGGTGACAAAGAAGCCCAGCGCTGCGCCATAGCCCCAGACACTCAGCGGCAGTTGCCGCAAAAGCTGCAGCGGCTCTGGAACGGCCAATGCAAAATGCACCAATGTTCCGATGCAGGCAATGCTGAGCGCTAAGCCGTTATAATGCCAAGAACCGAATTTCACAATGAGTTTAGGTGTCATCAATAAATAAGACGCAAAGGCTACGGCACTGGCAAAAACCAAGCTGGCGCCCAGCCAAAAACTGCTTTCATGCGGCGCATTGCTTTGTTCCTGCAGCATGACAATGACCGTGCCGCCGTAACTGAGCGCAATAGCACATAGGCTTTGCAGCGTGAGCCGCTGCCGGTAGATAAAGCTGGTAGCAATAACAGTCAGCGTGGGATAGAGAAATAAAATGATCCGTTCCAGCGATGCACTGATATACATCAGGCCCTTAAAATCCAGCCAGCTGGCAAAATAATAGCCCAGCAACCCAGCTAAAATCAGCAGGGCCCAGTCTTTTAAATGGAGGCCTGTATAGCTTTTACGGCTGAACCAAGCGATCAGCAGGAAAAACGGCAGTGCGCAGCTCATGCGAAGCGCCATCAGAACAGTGGCATCCACCTGAGGCGACAGCGCATAGGCCTGTTTAATAAAAATGGCTTTGGTGCTGAACAAAAAGGCTGCGCAAATCGCACAAAGTGAGCCGATTTGAGTCCGCGTCAAAAATAGCTGCATGGACTGATCATTCTGGCAGAGGCTTTAATGCTGAATAGTATAAATGGCGCAGTTTAAAAGTTGAAATGTAAAATAATCATAAAGGCTATTCCAAAAAGGCATAGAAAATTGGCGTCATAACAGCATTTAAAAGAATGATCCTTGAAATCAAAGCAGTTATTGGCTTAAAAAGCCGACTTTTAAATTTTTATCCATTGCTGAAAGAGAAGATTCTTAGAGGGAAAAAGCATTTTCGCACCAACATGGGGCGAAATTACCATAAATAGCCCAAACTGATTTGTGGTCATCATGGTGCAAAATATTCAAAAAATTATTTTTTTATTAATTTTTTATCTAATTAGACTTAAGGTGTATAAGGAAAATGAATATAAAACATCCCAAATGCAGAATTTTTGAAAAATCTGCGCTGCTGAATGCCGCGGGCCACATTGACAGAACATTCCAAAATTTCAGTCATGCCGTGTTTGCAGAAAAGGCCTGCTTATTGTCACTTAAGCCAATACCGCAACTGGGGGCATTTGAATAGGCTGAATGGGGCAGGCATTCCATGCATTTCTGCTGATAGGGCTAGCGTGTTTCACCCATGGAAAATTTGTCAGAATCATCAATCAGGCAGACAGCAGCAAACAAACCGTTCCAAAATTGGTAAAAAAATACCCAATACAGCGTCCAAAACTTCAAAAATGGTATAAAAAAGATTCATACCATTAAAAATAAAAATGAATAAGTGTTATATCGCATCATAATTTTTATGAATCATCAGTTCAAAATATGGGTATTTATTAAATAAATATTGGGTGGTAATTTAAAAAAGTTCAATTAGAATCCAAAAATTCAACAAGAACACACCTGAGGGGAGGCGCCGGTTTTTTCGGTGCTTGCTTAAGAAAAATTAGCTTGAGGAACGCTCATGCAGATCGGAATTCCAGCCGAAACTGTTGTCGGTGAAAATCGCGTCGCTGCGACGCCAGAGACAGTAAAGAAGTTGATCAGCGCTGGTCATAATGTGGTTATTGAACGTGGCGCCGGTGTAAAAGCGGCCTACATCGATAGCGCTTATGAACAGGTTGGCGCCAAAATTACAGATGACGCTTATGCTGGCAGTCAAATTATTTTGAAAGTCCGTGCACCGCAAGGTGAGGAAATTCAGAAGCTTGCGCCAAGCAGTTCAGTCATCGCAATGTTTGACCCATACCGCAATCCCGAGTTGGACAAATTTGCTGCTCAGCAAGTGTCTGCATTTGCGTTGGAGCTTTTGCCGAGGACGCTATCCCGCGCGCAAAATATGGACGTACTGTCGTCTCAGGCTAACTTGTCTGGCTATAAGTCTGTGCTTTTGGCAGGGGCTGAGTATCAGCGCATGTTCCCAATGCTGATGACCGCAGCCGGTACCGTGAAGCCTGCGCGCGTGGTGATTATGGGCGTCGGTGTTGCTGGCCTGCAAGCGATTGCAACGGCTAAGCGTTTAGGTGCAGTCGTCGAAGCAACCGATTTGCGTCCTACAGCGCGTGATCAGGTTGAGTCTTTGGGCGGCAAATGGCTGGATGTGCCAATGTCGGCGGAAGAACAGCAAAAAGCTGCCGATGCCGCTAAAAATGGCTATGGCTGGATGCCGGGTGAAGACTATATCCGTGATCAAGCCATCATAGTGGATAAAGCGGTATCCAATGCCGATATCGTGATTACCACTGCATTGCTGCCGGGCCGCGATGCGCCGCGTCTGATTAAAGCGGAAACCGTTGCCAAAATGAAACCGGGCTCAGTCATTTTAGATATGGCGGTCGAAACCGGCGGCAACGTTGAAGGCTCAAAATGCGGCGAGACCGTATTTACTGAAAATGGCGTGAAAATTTTGGGCATTCCGAATTTGCCGTCTACCGTGGCGACAGAAGCGTCAGCACTGTATGCGCGCAACGTTTTTAATTTCTTAGACACGCTGTTTGATGCGGATAAAAACTTCGCGATTAATCCGGAAGAAGAAATTCAAAAAGCCCTTCTAGTAACTCATAGCGGCCAAGTTCTGCTGAAGCGCGGTTAAGGAGAGTCATCATGGTTGAAACTATTACTATTTTCGTCTTAGCCATCTTCGTTGGTTACTACGTTGTTTGGGGCGTTACGCCTGCATTGCATACACCGCTTATGGCAGTAACCAATGCGCTGTCTTCGATCATTGTGGTTGGTGCAATGCTGCAGACTGTGGGCATTCCAGGCTTGGTTGAAGCGAACGTACAATTTCAAAGCATTAATGTTGTTAGCGTATTGGGTGCAGTCGCTGTATTTTTGGCAAGCATCAATATTTTCGGCGGTTTCGCAGTTACAGCGCGCATGCTTGAAATGTTCAAGCCGAAGCAAAAGAAAAAAGAGGGCTAAGACATGGAATTTATTCGAGACTATGCGGATTGGTTCTACCTGATTGGCGCCGTACTTTTCATTCTGACTTTACGCGGTTTATCTGGCCCTAAAACCGCCATTCAAGGGAACCGCTACGGCATGATCGCTATGGCGATTGCTGTGATCACGACATTCTTTGTGGCGGATCATCCTGTTGTTTGGATGATTGGCGGCGCGATGGTCTTGGGTGCTGTGGTGGGCATTGCCCGCGCGCGGACTGTGCCAATGACGCAAATGCCGGAAACTGTAGCGCTTATGCACTCTTTAGTGGGTCTGGCGGCAGTTCTGATTGCCATTGCTGCGATTCTGCACAACAACCAATTGACTGCTTTATTTGCTCAAAATGAAGCTGCGTTAACAGCTGCAGGCGTTGAGCATGCACACATGAGCAAAGTTCATTTATTTGAATTGTTTGTGGGCTGTTTCGTTGGTGCAATTACCTTCACTGCTTCTGTATTTGCTTACGGCAAACTGGCTGCCAAAAATTGGGCAAAAACGATTTCTGGCGGCTGGGTAAAACCTGTTCAAGCTTTGATTTTCCTTGCAATGCTGGTGTGCGGTGTTTACTTCTTCACGACAGGCAATATGAATGCATTCTGGGCTATGACTGTGCTTGCACTGGCATTTGGCTGGGTATGGATTGCGCCAGTTGGCGGCGGCGATATGCCAGTTGTGGTATCGCTCTTGAACTCGTTCTCAGGCTGGGCAGCAGCAGGGATCGGTTTCACGCTTGAAAATAATATGCTGATTGTTGCGGGTTCACTGGTGGGTTCTTCAGGCGCGATTCTGTCTTACATCATGTGTAAGGCCATGAACCGTTCCATCATCAATGTGCTGTTTGGTGGCGCCATGGGCGGTACAGCGGTTGCTTCTGCGGACAAAGGCGAACAAGCGCAGCGCAACCACCGTTCAGGTTCTGCAGATGACGCAGGCTTCCTGATGTCAAATGCGGACAGCGTTGTGATTGTGCCGGGGTACGGCATGGCGCAAGGCCGTGCGCAAAATGCGGTAAAAGAGCTGTGTGAAATTCTGAAAGAACAAGGCGTAAAAGTGCGCTTTGCGATTCACCCAGTTGCTGGCCGTATGCCGGGCCATATGAACGTACTTTTGGCTGAAGCAGACGTTGCCTATGAAGACATTTTAGAGATGGATGAGATCAACTCAGACTTCCCTGCAACAGATGTGGTGCTTGTGATTGGCGCGAATGACGTGGTAAACCCTGCAGCCAAAGATGATCCGACATCGCCAATTTACGGCATGCCGATCTTGGAAGCGCACAAAGCGCGGACCATTATGGTGATCAAGCGCTCTATGGCGACAGGTTATGCGGGCCTTGATAATGACTTGTTCTATAACGAAAAAACCATGATGATTTTCGGTGATGCGAAAAAAGTTGTGGAAGACATGACCAAAGCCATTAATGGCGGCGGGCACTGATGCAGTGCCTTCAAATCCCGCTTTTATCAAGCGGGATTTAGGGAGAGTTAAACCGCCTTCGGGCGGTTTTTTATTTCGGGTGTCTTTACTTTGTTTTCAAGACGCTGTGTTATGCACTTTCAGAGGCCGTATTTGGTGCACTGCATACCGGCTGAGCAAGAGTTCATCCTGAAAAAATGAAAGAATAGAGGGAAAATAAAATTTATAAATTTGGATACGGCATTTATTTATAGCTGAAACATCATGAACGGCAAGGCCTTGCATCGGCTTTGCAGGGGCATGCAACTGTTTCAATGATTATATGGCATTGTTTTTGCTAAAAATGAATTATTCCGAGGGGATCATTTATGAAAGTAAAAGCAATTTTAATGGGTCTATGCATCATATTTACAGCGCCAGCGATGGCTGCAGAGAATACAGCTGCAAATATTCAGGAAATCCGCATTTCGCTGGATAGTGTCTGGGTCATTTTAGGCGGTATTTTAGTATTTTTCATGCAGGCTGGATTTGCCTTAATTGAAAGCGGTTCCGTCCGCAGTAAAAATACCGTCAATGTTCTGATGAAAAACTATATGGATACGTGTCTAGGCGGATTGGTGTTTTGGCTGGTCGGCTTTGGCATTATGTTCGGTATCAATCACAGCGGTTTTTTGGGGCAAAGTCATTTTGCGCCGAATAATTTAGATGATTGGAATTGGAATTTGCTGTTTTTCCAAATGATGTTTGCGGCTACCGCGACCACGATTGCCAGCGGCGCAATGGCAGAGCGCATTCACTTTGTGGCTTATGTGGTGAGCGCGACGATTGTGAGCGGCTTAATTTATCCAGTCTTCGGCAGCTGGGCGTGGGGCAGTTTATTTGGCGGAGAGGGGTGGCTGAAAGCGCTGGGCTTTATCGATTTTGCCGGTTCGACGGTGGTTCATTCGATTGGCGGCTGGGTGGCGCTGGCCGGCCTGATTGTTCTGGGCCCCCGTTTAGGCCGTTTTGGCCGAGATGGAAAAAGCCACTATTTGCCAGGGCATAATTTGACATTAGTTGCTTTGGGCGGTTTTGTCTTGTGGCTGGCTTGGTTCGGCTTTAACGCAGGCTCAACCATTCAAGCCAATGTCAGCATTGGGCGCATTGCGCTGAATACCCATCTGGCGGCCTGCGCGGGGGCTGCAGCCTATATGGCGATTTGCCTGATCCGCAAAAAAGCGGTTTTAATCCGCAGCACCATTAATGCCTCTTTAGGCGGCCTTGTGGCAATTACTGCTGGCTGCGCCAGCATGACGCCTGTTTTCGCCATTTGCACAGGCTTAATTGCCGGATTGCTGGTGACTGTTGTACCAGTACTGATGGAAAAATTTAAAATTGATGATGTGGTGGATGCAGTTGCTGTGCATGGTTTTTGCGGTGCTTGGGGCACTATTGCAGCCGGTATTTTTCTTGAAAACAAGATGTTTAATAGTGCCGTGATTTCAATTCAATGCTTGGGTGTCATGGCAGCTTTCCTTTGGGGCTTTGGTGTTGCCTTTATTGTTTTTAAAGTGCTGGACAAAGTGCTGGGCGGGCTGCGGGTCAGCAAACAGTATGAACAGCGCGGGCTGGATTACACCGAACATGCAGAGCTGTCTTATCCTGAATTTCAGAAAGATGTCACTTTTGAAACTGATGGCATGACCCAGCGTCATTAAACCAAGCGCTATTTTGAAGGGGGAACAGTATGAGCAGTGAAATTTTAAATCTGATGCAGCGCCGCCAAGCCATTGAGCGCGGTTTGCAGCAATATTTCAATGGCACAATGCTGGATCGGGCTTTAGCGCATTGGGAGCAGCAATACAGCGCAAAGCCGGCATTTGTTTTAAACCGTTTTCTCAGTGAAATTTGTACGACTGAAGAGTTGCGCCATTCCCGCAAGGACATGCTGCGCCAGGTGCTTCAAGCGTTATCTGAAATGGAAAAACAAGAACTGCTGCAGGGCGTGCAGCAAGCCAAGCCTGCTGTTGAAGATGAATTGATTTCTGTTGAACTTATTGATGCTTTCAGCCAGTTTATTGCTTTTGTGCTGGATGCTGTTGCCGTGAAAGATTTGACCGATTTTGAGCAGGAAATTCAGCAGCAGCTGAGGCAGAAAGGATTTGCACAGCATTCCAATGAGGCGCTTGGCAGTCCAGAATTTGCAGCTTCACTGCCGATATCCAGCTATGCCTTTATTATTACTGCAGTTTATGAAATTTTTTGTGAATTCTATGGGCCCATGCGCGCAGACCAGGTCTATGCGCAAAGCAAGCTGAAAATTAAGTCCCTTTATCCTGATGTGGATTTGCATCAGCTGCTGTAAATAGCCGGCAATAAAAAAAGCGGTCATGATTGACCGCTTTTTTTAGATTCGCTGCTTAAGCGACAGACTCAGGAGCTGTGCGCCAAAGGCTTTCCAAATCATAGAATTTTCGCGCTGCCGGCAGCATCACGTGCACAACAACAAAACCGAGGTCAATCAGAATCCACTCAGCATCACGTTCGCCTTCAACACCAATAGGACGGAAGCCAGCTTTACGGGCTTCTTCAGCAACATTGTCTGCAAGAGATTTGATATGGCGGGTAGATGTACCGCTGGCAATCACGATTGCGTCTGATACATTACTGATTGAGCTGACATCAAGCTCAACAATTTCTTTTGCTTTTACATCTTCAAGTGCAGCATGTACGACTTTTAAGCAGTCCTGTACAGCTTGAGAATTTGAATTCATAGTAAGATCGTGAGAATTAGAAGCGCTGGGCGATGGTTCTAAATTCATGGGGAGTGTAATTTCCTAACAATTATGCATGGTCTAATATAGCGGTTTTAGTCCTGAATTTCAAATGAAGCCGCAGTCCACTCAGTCATGCTCCGGAAAGAACTCAGCTTTCCAGTCAAAGGAATCGTTGGAATGTCCGCTAGGTTTATACTCGGCAGCGACATAACCTTGATATTGACTATGTTTTAACCACTGAAATATATCATGATATTGAATTGAACCCGTATTGGGTTGATGCCGTCCCGGACAATCCGCAAATTGGATATGACCAATCGAGGCAATATTTTCTTGCAAAGTTTCCAGTACATCTTCGCCCATCATTGCCATGTGGTAACAGTCGTACTGCATTTTTAAGGCCGGATGATGTACCGCTTCCAGCATTTCCTGTGCTTGAGCAACATTTTGAATCAAAAAACGTGGCATATCGGTGCCATTGATCATTTCGAAGACCGGTTCAATTTGATGCTCAAGCAGCATTGAACAGGCCATTTTCAGGTTACTCGCCAGCGTATTCAGGCAGGGTAAAAGATCACAATCCCTAGGCTGTTTTCCTGCCAGAATGTTCACCCGGGGTACATTCAACGCCGTGGCATACTGGATGGCCTGCTCAACAGCATGACGAAACTCAATTTCCTGTCCTGG
>RRZU011723649.1_pt1 | contig 14955 bp, 12 predicted proteins | sample 2165561 | NCBI WGS metagenome assembly RRZU01 (sample SAMN10456909, study PRJNA506462) | wastewater metagenome | isolation source: wastewater sludge | place: USA: Moscow, Idaho
CGCCACATCGCTCGTCTGACCGAAGAAGAAGCTGGCGTCCGCGTTGCCGCCCTGCAGCGAGTTCTTCAGGTGGAAGGTGGTGCCGCGGCGTACTCCCACGGTGTCCGTTCCGTCGCCGTCCCAGTCGCCCACCAGCGCCACGTCGTCCGCTCGTCCGAAGGTGAAGGAAGCCGCATCGGAGAGATCAGCCGCGTTGGCGTAGGTGAACACGTTGCCGGAACGGAATCCGAGGGTGTCCGTTCCGTCGCCGTCCCAGTCGCCCACAAGGACGGTGCCTTCGAGTAGCGGCTGAATGGTGGCGGCAACGGTGCTCGTCCAATCGTTGTGCAGGTCCGCGGCGGGACCCTCCGGTTCGGGATCGACGGGGATCTCGCGCACGATGAACGGCTGGGTCACCCACGTATCGGTGTTCTCGCCGTTGGCAGCAGCCCCCACCCCGCGAGTTCCGGAAGCCTCGAGCATGTAGCGCCCATTGGGCGCCTCACGGATGTCCGCAGGATCCGCTGAAGCCTGATAGGTGCCGTCCCACAGCGCGATGATCGTGTAGGCGCTGGTGGCGGGCCTACCATCGGAGTGGTAGAGCGGTGCGAACTCGCTGAGGAGTTCACCCTTCGTGCCGTCTTCGTTGGCGTGGAAGATGTTGACGGTCAGGTTCTGCATCGGGTTCTCGGTGGCAACCCCGATGCCGGGCAGATCGCCTCCATCCATGGTGAAGGTCCGATTGGCCTGCGCCCTGCTGTAGCTGCCGGCCGAGGTCAGGTAGAAGATGGCCGGGGGCATGGCGGGGGCGTAGGGATCGTAGCCGATCGCCACGAGTTGCTCGGCCGTGTAGCCGCTGATGTCCATCCAGTTGGCGAGCAGGAAGTTGCGGTCGCGCTCGTAGTCTCCGGTCATGCCGAAGAACGGCACCCTCTGGACCGTGTTGTCGCTGCCCTGGAACACGATGTATCCGCCGTACATCGTTCCGCCCGGCACGGAATCTCCCGACCAGTATTCGGCCGGATCGTCGATGCGGATCTGGATCGTGCGGGAGGACTTGGCGGGCACGGAGACGTGATCGAGGGACATCTGAGTGACGTCGCTGACGTTGATGGGAATCTGTGTCTTCTGGTTGGCCTCGACGTTGCGTCCGTAGACGGTGAGCGGAGAGTCGTCAACGCTCAGCTCGTAGCTGACCTCGTAGGGAGCATTGTTCGTGATGGTCAGGTTCGTGGTTTCGATGGCGTCGGCGTCGCGCAGGTCGATCTTCGAGGGGGAGACCGTTGACGGTGCGGCGACAGTACCCAATGGTGCACCGGAGGTGGCCTTGGCCAGGGAGTTGGGAATGTTGATGAGGCCCGCACCCTGGAGGAAGACCGCCTCGGGGAAGATCTGGCCACCCAGCGGGGTCTTGTGGTTGCCCACGGGCTCGGCGTTGTTCTGCAGCAGCACCCGCACATCCTGGGGGTTGAGCCCCGGATTGGCGCCCAACAGCAACGCGGCGCTCCCGGCCACGTGCGGGGACGCCATCGAGGTCCCACTGTTCGCGGCGAAGCCGGAGCCATTGCCGTCCACCGCATCCAGGGGATAGGACGAGAAGATGTTGCCGCCTGGAGCCAGAACATCGGGTTTGAGGCTCAGATCGGCGGCCACTCCCCACGAGGAGAAGGTGGAGATTTCACCGCCCACGGGATCCTCGGACACCGCGGTCTGCGAAGTCCAGACCAGTGTGGCGGGTGATTCCTCCGAAGCCCCGGTGATGGCCGCCTGCACGGCGAGTCCGTCCTCCTGGGTGATGGTCACAACGGGAATCGTGATGGGATCGGCGCCCTGGACCGAGGCGCTGATCGTGCCCGTGGCGTTGTTGGCGATGACGACGGCGGCGGCGCCGTCACGCTGGGCGGCGATGGCCTTGTCGTGGAAGGAGGAGTCTCCGCGGAATACGAGGACCGCTTTGCCGGTGAACGGTTCACCGGGCAGATCCACCGCGCCGGTCTCCTGACCCGCGGGATAGGTGGCGAGTTCGAGCTCGCCCTCCTGTGCGGCTGTGGCAGCGGCCGCCGCCTGGATGTACCCGTGGAGTTGGCCGTTGACAGAGAATGCGAACTGCTGGATGTGAGTGTTGTCCACCGATCCAACGGTGATGACGCCGGGAGCAACACCGGGTGCGCCGCCGTAGAAGACACCGCGCTCTCCGGAGTTGCCCTGTGAAACAACGACGACGACCCCGGAGGCCGCCAGATTGTCCGCCGCAACTGCGGTGGGGTAGTTGGGCCACGTCATCCCCGCAGCGCCGATGGACATGTTGACCACGTCCATGCCGTCAGCCGCGGCACGTTCCATGGCTTGGAGCATGACGTCCGAATCGGTCGATCCCTCGCATCCGAACACCCGGTAGGCGCCCAGAAGGGCATCGGGTGCCACACCCTTGAATTCCGATTCGGTGTCGTTTCCGGCGGCGATGCCAGCCACGTGGGTGCCGTGCCCGCCGCAGTCATCCGGGTTCGCATCCGGTGTGGGAACCGGATTGTAACTGGGCATGGTCGAATCGGCATTGAAGGCGTCACCCACGAAGTCGTATCCGGCAACGACCTTGGCGTTGGGGAAGGAGGTGGTGTCCGAGACACCGGAACCACCGAACACCGTGTTGTCGATGTCGATGCCGGAGTCGATGATGCCGATCTTGATGCCCGCGCCGGTGGCCCCGTCATCGTGTGCCGTGGTGGCTCCGGTCATGTCATTGGCATGGATCTGATCGGGAGAGCTCATGTCGCCGGGCGTGGTCACGGGGCGCTCGACCTCCACAACGGGGAACAGGGCGACGACGTCGTCCATCTCCGCGATCGTGCGCAGCTCCTCGCCCTGAGCGGTGACGGTCACGCCGTTCCACAGCTCGACGAAGTTCTCCTGAACCTCGACATCCGTGGCGGCGACCTCGTTCTCGAAGGACTCCTGCTGCGCGGAGATCGTCGAGGCGTTGCCTCCCTCGATGGTGGGTTTTGCACTGAGCTCGACGAACCATTTTCCCGTGTGGCCCGGAGTTTCCAGAGCTTTGTCGATGACCTCGTCAACGTCGATGGATTCGGGGGCTGTTGCGCCGTCGGACTGGAGAGAGCGCTCGGAGGGGCCGGGTGGGTCTTCCGTTGCGTCGGCTGCCGCAGGAAGTGCGGCGGCAACCACCAGGGCACTCACCGCGGTGAGAGTACTGATGCTCCGAACGAATGACAAGCGGTTGTGCCTCATTCTTCCATCCCTTCACTGTTCATGGCCACACGAGGGCAAGGATCCCCGCATACATGATCTCCACTGAAGCGACCTTACCCGTGTTGCGTGTCACATCGTGGACGAAATCCCAGATCAATGGGTGTTCGAACCGCCCGCGTCAGTGGAACAACAGGGTCTGAGCAGGCTAATCTTGTGCCATGGCTATTGACTCGCGTGCAGCTCTTGACGGGCTCATCGGTGCTCTTGAAGCATTCCATCTTGCCGCAACGAGCGCGCAGGATCCCGATGCGGAGAGCGTGCTCGAGGCGAGCGATGCCCTCGCGGAGGCTTACACGCTCTACGACGACGTCATGTTCACCCAGTACGAAATCGAGGCGCCGTTGGACGTCTATCCTCTCGAAGAAGAGGACGAGGATGATCTGGACGATCTCGATGACGATGATCTGGACGATTTCGAGGACGACGATTTCGAGGACGACTCCCTCGAGGAGGATGACGTTCTTGAGGACGAGGAGGTTGACGACGACGATGAATTCGCCGACGTCGACGCCCGCGACGAACCGGATCTCGACACCCCGGAGTACGACTGAGGCGCGAGGGCGGCGCCGGAAACTACGCCGTGACCTCGTTCAACACGTTCTCGATGGGCGTGGGCAACTCGACGAGGGAGTCGAGAATGTGGCGCAGTTGGTTCGAGGTGCGGGCGCCAGTGAGCGCCACGCTGATTCCGGGCTGGGCCAGTACCCAGGACAGCGCAACCCCTGAGGGAGAGGTTCCGAGCCCTTCGGCTGCTGTGGCCACCGCCTCCACCAGCCGGCGGGGCCGCGACTGAAGATAGGGATCAACGAAGGCCGCCAGATGGTCCGACGCCGCGCGCGACGTCGGAGGGATGGAACGGCGATACTTCCCGGTGAGCACGCCTCGTCCCAGCGGCGAGGCCGCCATGATCCCCATGCCCATGTGGTCGGCCATCGGGACGAGTTCCTCCTCGCAGTCCCGGGCCAAGAGCGAGTATTCTGCCTCGATCGCGCTGAGTAGCGGCACATGGCGCTCCATGAGCAGCTGCTGCAGCGCGGCCGCACGCCACGCCGGGTAGCCCATGATGCCGATGTAGCGAACGGTCCCCTTCTCCACCAATGCCGCCAGCGTGGTGGCGGTTTCCTCATCCGGTGCGAGGGGATCGGGAGCGGCCACCATGAGCAGGTCGAGGTAGTCGGTGTTCATGCGCTCGAGCGAATCGGTCACCGAATCGAGGATCGCGCCTCGCCCGGCGCCGAACCGGGAACGCAGCCCCATCGAGGTGAAGCCCGCCTTGGTGCACAAGATGATGTCCTTGCGCGAGACCTGCCCATCCAGAATGGTGCCGATGAGGGACTCGGCCGCCCCGGCGCCGAAGGCGGGTGAGGTGTCCAGCACATTGCCTCCCGCATCCAGAAGCGTGTGCAGCTGGCCGAGGGCCTGGGCCTCATCCGTGTCTCGTCCCCACGTCAATGTTCCCAAGCCGATTTCACCGACAACCAGGCCGCTGCGGCCCACTGTGCGTTCCCTCATAATGAGAAGCCTAATGCACCGTATCGAGCGTGTGCCTCCCGCGTCCGGTTAAGCTGGCCGCCGTGGGTATTTTTGAAGCAATTGTTCTTGGAATCCTCCAGGGAGTGACGGAGTTCCTCCCGATTTCCTCCTCGGCGCACATCCGAATCTTCGGAGATCTGTTCGGCTGGGGCGACCCGGGTGCCGCGTTCACGGCGATCATCCAGATCGGCACGGAAGCCGCTGTCATCTGCTACTTCTGGCGTGACATCGTACGCATCATCTCGAAGTGGTTCCGCGCCCTGACCTTTCTGAAGTGGAAGAATCCGGTGCCTCAGAACGACGCCGACGTGCGGATGGGGTGGATCGTCATCATCGGAACGCTTCCGATCGGCATCCTCGGGCTTCTCTTCCAGGACACCATCGAAACGAATCTGCGCAACTTGTACGTGGTTGCCTTCGTGTTGGCCTTCTTTGCGATCATCCTCGGTGTGGCCGATCACTACTCGCGCCGCACCAAGACTCTCGCACAGATCACCCTTCCGGATGGTCTCCTTCTGGGACTCGGGCAGGCCATGGCTCTCATTCCCGGCGTCTCGCGCTCGGGTGGCACCATCACCGTGGGCCTGCTGCTGGGTTACACCCGCGAGGCCGCGGCGCGCGTCTCGTTCCTGCTGGCGATCCCAGCGGTGCTCTTGTCCGGCGTTTTCCAGTTGTTCAAGTCGTCAGATGCCGGGACTCTTGCCTTTGTGCCCACGGCCGTTGCCACGGTCGTGGCGTTCGTGGTGGGCTATGCCGTCATCGTCTGGTTCCTCAAGCTGGTCTCCACCAAGTCCTATCTTCCGTTCGTCATCTACCGATTGCTGCTCGCGGCCGCCGTGGTTGCGCTACTGGGGGCGGGCGTGCTCTCCGTGTTCTGACGTGATGTGGAACCTCCAGGTGTGGAGGCAAAGAAGTGCTCCCCGGAACTCCTTCGGGGAGCACTTCTTTCAGGTGGGCGAAGGGATCAGCGGGACCGGCCGTCGTCGTTCAAACCACGCAGGAATTCCTCGATCTCCTGAACCACCTGCTGCCCGGTGTTCTCCTCCTCGAGCTCTTCGTCGTAGTTGGACTCCAGCTCCGAGACGTAGGTGCTGATGTCCATGGTCTGGGAGGTCAGCCGTGAGATCTGCTCCTCCCACTGCGCCGTCTGGGCCGGCAGATCCGACGTGTCGAGCTGGAGATCGAATTCTTCCCCGATCCTCTCCATCAGGGCCAGTTGCGCCTTGGGATTGGGTGAGTCGACGACGTAGTGGGGAACGGACACCCAGACCTGGGCCGTTGGTACACCGGCCTCGTCAAGTCGCTGTGACAGCACGCCCAGAGCGCTCGTCGGGCCCGAGTACTCGGTGAAGTCGATGCCGCCGTGGCGCACCAGCATGTCGTGATTGGTGCTGTGGACCTCGCACGGGAAGTCCCGCGTGTGGGGCGTGTCCACAAGTTGGGCGCCCAGAATCAGCGCCATGGAGACCCGGCATTCCTGCAGGATCGCCAGCATCTGGGAGGAGAACGTGCGCCACATCAGATTCGGCTCGACGCCATGAGAAACGATGAGGTCCCGATCGGCAAGATGCAGAACGTGCACACTGACATGGGGCCATTCGATGGAGGTTCCTTCGGCTCTCATGCGCTGAACGGGCCGATTCTCCTGAAAGTCGAAGTAGCGCTCGTCCTCGAGGCGAGCGATCTCCTCACTTGGATAACGATCGATGAGGTGTTCGACGAGGTCACTTCCCGCATTGCCGGCGTCGGCCCACCCGCTGAGGGCCAAAATGGCGATGGGATCGCGAAGCGAAAGGTTGTCCAATGGCATCTGGCCATCCTAACCCGAGTCCTGCGGCCGGTGGATCATCGGGTCAACGGCGGAAGTCCTCGCCGTCCCATGGGCGAGCGTTGCGTTGGGCCAGTTCACGGCAGTTGTCGTGGGAGAGGGCATGAGGTCTGAGCGATGCCAGCCGAATGCGCAATCCTGCGGAATTCTCGATCTCGATGCAGCGTTCGATCGCCTCGGAAACCGATCCGGCGGCGACTGACCCGTGGTTTGCCAAGAGAGCACAGTCAAACGAGTGAGGGTTCCTGCGGAGAAGTTCTCCCAGTTTGGGACTGCCCGGATGGCGGTAGGGGATGAGCGGAAGATTGCCGACTTTCATGACCAAGTAGGGTGAGAACGGTGGGAGGGCGCAGTACTCGGTCCACGGTTCCAAGCAGGCGGCCGCCGAAGCGAGAGGGGAATGCAGGTGGATGACGCATGTTGCCTCCGGATTGCGTTCGTAAAGCGCCATGTGGACAGGGTATTCCTTGGTCGGTTTCGGCCCACGCCATTGCCCCCGTTCGAACGTTGCCAGCTGGGAGCGCTGGAGGTCCGCCATCCGTGATCCGGAAGCGGACATGAGAAAGGTGTCCCCGATGCGGCACGAAATGTTCCCGGTGGAACCCGGCGAGAGGCCCAGCGTGGCGAGATGATGCGCCGCCGCGAGAGTCTCCTCCACGATGTCAGTCATTGAGTTCCTTCCAGGCCGATGTGAACAGGTCTTCTGCGCCGAAGTTTCCGGACTTGAGAACCAGGTTGTATGACGTGGCGCCTGCGGTGCCAAGCAGCCAGGAGACTCCGGGGGAGAGCACGTCGCCCATGTCCAGGATGGTGACCCCGAGTTGCTCGACGACCGCCCCCGAGGTCTCGCCGCCGGCCACGATGAACTGGCGCGCACCTTGCCGGGAGAGCCGCAGCGCAATCGTTGCGAAGAACTCCTCCACCAGCTCGGAGGCGCGGATCGATGCCTGCTTCGCTCGCGTGACGTCCTCCGGATCCCCCACGGAATAGATCAGCGGAATTGCCCGCGGGTCGCCTTCCCACAGTGCATGTGCCCAGCTGGCGACACGTGCAACAGTGCCATCCACACCGGAAACGAGGTCTTGGACCGGCACCTTGAATGAGGGAAGGTGTTCGAGGCCGTGGTGCACCTGGGCCTGAGTCATCCCCGAGGCCGAACCGGAGAGAATCACGCGGTGGCCGGGTATCGCGGCGACCTGCCCCGGGTTCGAGTGGCGCCGCGGAAGCCCCAGCGCAATACCGGATCCACCTGTGACGAGAATGTCCTGGCGCGTGGCAGCGGCGATGATCTCCAGATCCTCGTTGGTCAGCGCGTCCACCACGATGTAGTGGGCATCGCGCTGGCACCTGTCCAGCGCTTCGCGCAGAGCTTGAGCGCCTTCACGCACTGTGGCCAGCGGCACCTTGGAGACCCGGCGATTGGTCTGGGCCTGCAGGAGCCGGACGACGGATGAATCCCTCATCGGGTTGAGCGGGTGATCCTTCATTCCCGATTCGTTGAGGAGCTGATCGAAGACGAAGAGATGCCCCTGATAGACGGTGCGCCCGGTGTCCGGAAAGGATGGGACGACGATCGCGCGGGTCGCTCCGGTCAGATCCGAGAGTTCATCCGCAATGGGCCCGATGTTTCCCTCGGCCGTGGAATCGAACGTCGAGCAGTACTTGTCGTAAATCTGGGCGCATCCGAGGCCCAGCAGGAACTCTCCCGCTTGCCGCGCAACGAGTCGCGCCTGGGAGGAGGCGATGGAGCGAATCTTTCTGGCGACGACGACGGCGTCGTACGTTGCCAGCTGGGCGACCTCCTCGGCACGTGGCGTCCCCAGCAGAACGGCCGTGCGAAGCCCGCGGCTTCGCCAGTTTCCGGCAAGATCAGTCGCTCCGGTGAAGTCGTCGGCTACTGCCCCGAGCATGATGTCCCCTTTCATGTGGACGAAAGCGAAGTTCGTGGCGCAGCGGCGTGAGGCCGCGGCTCACGGAACAATGAGAAGCTTGAGAATATCGCCCGGGCCGTTCGCGGCCATCGAGGTGATCAACTCGGCGCCCTCCTCCATGGAGGAGATTCGCGAGACGATGAGTTCGGGAATGTTCGGGTAGCGGTCGAGGATCGCAAGGGCCTTGGCGAAGTCCCTCTTCTGATAGGTGGCCGTGCCGATGAAGGATTGCTCGGCGACTTGGAGTTTGCCGACGTGAATGGGCACCTCGCGGTCGAAGACGGCAACCTGGACGATGCTGCCGCCGCGTTTGCAATGGGCGAAGGCCTGATCGACGAGGGCATCAACCCCGGCCGCAACGAAGACCACGTCGAACAGTTCCTCGGGAAGCTCCGCCGGGGTCACCACGGTGCCGGCGCCCAGTTGGAGCAGGGTGTCCTTGAGGAACTCCCTCGGTTCGCTGACCGTGACGCGCGATCCGGCATCGGAAAGCACCCGGGTGATGAGGGAACCGATGGTGCCGCCTCCCAGCACCAGGGCGGTGGCGCGCTGGACGTGGTCGGTGCGTCCCACCGCGTGGGCCGCAACCGCGACGGGTTCGGCCAGGGCGAGGTATTCGTTGGGGATGTCGCTCGGTGCCGGGACCAACGTGTACTCGGGAACCTCGACGAAATCGGCGAAACAGCCGTCCCACTCGGGCACTCCGAGCATGACCTTGTTCGTGCACAGATGGTATTGGTCGGTGACGCAGAGTTCGCAGGTCCCGCAGGGCTTTTGCGGATCGATGACAACCCGTGATCCGATGGCGGTCCCGGAGACGTCATCCGCGACGGCGACGACGATTCCGCCACCCTCGTGCCCCGAGAGCAGCGGCGGCTTGCGAAACAGGTGCGTGCCCCGCAGAGCCGAGAGATCGGATCCGCACACTCCTGCCGATGTCACCTGAACGACGACGTTGCCCGAGGCAGGGGTGGGAACGGGAACCTCGACGACGTGGGCGAGCCCGTTGGTTTCGAATTTGATGGCTTTCATGATGTCCTCTCATGCTTCATTGCAGGGATTCCGGTGTGGTGGGGCGGGCGGGCACAGGACGTGGGGCGGGGCGGGAGGGAGGCTCGGCGTCGCCCTCGGCAATGGGATCGCAAAGCGAGATGTTGATCGCAAGGTCGCGCAGACTCGCGGCGGTGGCCTCGGGAAGGTGGCTGTCGGAGACGATCGTGTCGAATTCGTCGAGGTCTGCGATCCTGTACATGCCGTACTTGCCGTACTTGGAGCTCGTCGCAAGAAGAACCGAGGATGAGGCGGACTCCATGGCAGCACGCTTGACCTCGATCTTTCCTTCGTGAGGAGAGGTGATCCCGTGCGCCAGATCCCAGGAGCTCGTGCTGATGAAGGCGATGTCCACGTTGATCGCCCGGAGCATGGTGGCGGCGAAGGGGCCGACCGTTGACCTGTTGATGGCCTCCACTCGTCCCCCCGTGTGGAGCACGTGGTTGGTGGTGCTGGTCAGGAGGCGGTCCACGATGACGAAGTCATTGGTCACGATGGTCATGTTGGAATGCTGGAAGATGTGGGGGATGAGGGCGCCCGTGGTGGTGCCGGCGTCCAGATAGATGACCATGTCATCTTCGAGCAGGGACTGAACGCCATGTGCAATGCCGTTCTTCTCGGCCATGTCCGTCCGCGCCTTGTCCGCGAAGGCCGGTTCGATACGAAAGCTGCTGGGCAGCTGAACTCCGCCGGGAATCGAGCTGGCGCGGCCATCCTTCTCCAACTCGGCAATGTCTCGGCGAACCGTCATGTGTGACACGCCCAGCTGCTCGGTCAGCTGGCGAACGCTCAGGACACCTTCGGTGCGCAACAGTCTGATGAGGTGCTCGCGCCGCTGGGCGGGGATGAGGGGTTCATTGTTGTTCATGGCTCTCAGTTCACCGTGAGGCGCTCGCGGCCTCGGGGGTTTCACGTTCGGTGCATCCGATTCGATACGTCGTCATCGTACTGAACAACGTACGCCCGTTGTGAGCATTTGGGAAGATGTGTTAAAAGAGTAGATCATAGTGGGATGTTCCGATAAGCTGAACATGCGTTGCGATATGGCGGCTGGGCCGAGGGGATGCGTTCGTCCTCAGCGGTGCAGCTCAAATACGAAGATTCATCACAGTTGACCGAATCATGCAAACCACGGATGGAGACAATGATGTCCACGGAAAATTCGCAAGTCCTCAATTACCTCAAGATTCCACGGACGGGAAAGATCTATGATCTCGAAGGCGTCCGCGAAGCTGGCATGCCGCTGTGGGACGGGCACCCGGCATTTCAAGTCCTGACCTATCGCACCCCGCAGGGAGTGAAGAACCAGAATTCGAAAGCTTTTCCCGATCCCAACGATCCGCCCATCAGTCTGATCTCCGACCTGGTCATGGGCACAACCCACTCGGGAACACACGTTGACGCCCTCGGCCACACGGTGACCGGGGAGGATCAGCACTGGCACGTCGGGAAAGCCGGAACAGACCTGGGTGATTTCGGGCCGTTGAGGGGATCCGCCTCCGAGCTGCCCGTGTTTGTCACCCGCGGCGTGTTCATCGATTCCGCGAAGCACGTGGGCCATGACCTGCGCAAGGGAGAACCCTTCACGGTGGAGATGTTTGATTCCTATGTGGAGGAACACCACATCACCATCGGCGAGGGCGATGTGGTTCTCTTCCGGTCCGGGGCCGGCGGGCACTGGTCGCAGACCGACGCCTTCAACAATGAGTACGACGGCGGCGGCATCACCCTCGAGGTGGCGCGCAAGCTCTCCGCGGCGGGCATCGTGGCGGTGGGTGGAGACACCTCCACGGTGGAGGTCCAGCCTTCCACCGTTCCCGGCAACCCGCACCCCGTCCACGAGCATCTTCTCATCGAGAATGGCATCCACATCATGGAGAACATGATCCTTGAAGAGCTGTCTCATGACGGCTGCACGGAGTTCCTGTTCATCGGTCTCCCGCCGAAAGTCAAGGGAGCCACCGGCGCAATGTTCAGGCCGGTGGCTATCGCCTGACGGGTGCGGCAATGGGAGGCTTGCGGCACCTTGATGGGGCGTATGCTCCCTGCGCGGCGGTGGGAGTCGCCGATACTCCCACCGCCGAGCGATGTCTCCAGGACTCTCACGGCATTAGAATTCGCAGTGATTGACCTGAGCAGGGAGAGGAACGCATCATGGCTCACAACTACACGCGCGTTTTCGCAATGACCTTCGCCTCCATCTATCCGATGTATGTGGCCAAGGTGGAGAAGAAGGGCCATGAGAAGGACGAGCTGAATCGAGTGATCTCGTGGCTCACGGGATACGACGATGCCGGCCTGGAGAAGGCGATCGCGGATCAGGTTGATCTGGAGACCTTCTTTGCGCAGGCGCCCGAGATGAATTCCAACACGGCCTTGATCACGGGTGTCATCTGTGGCTACAGGGTGGAGGACATCGAGGATCCGACCATGCAGAAGATCCGCTACATGGACAAGTTGGTGGACGAACTGGCGCGCGGAAAGAAGATGACCTCAATCCTGCGTGGGTCTCAGGCAGGCAACGCCAAGTAGGCCAGCTGGCTACGCCTTGGCTGTACGCAATTTCGCGGCTCCTTCCGTGCTCATCGGGGGAGTCTCGCCACCGTAGGCCGGGCAGAATTGCTGGAAATGGCACCAGTTGCACAGTGGAGACGTCTTCGCTTCGAATTCCCCGGTATCGAGCCGTTCCTCAATCGCCGACCAAGCGGAGTCCAACTCGCGCCCGATCGCATCGACATCAGCTGGGACGGGATCGTAGCTGAGTGTGCGCCCGTCCTTGAGGTAGATGAGCTGGGTGCGCACCGGCAGGCTTCTGCCCGAGAGCACCAGTGCGGCGGCGTAGAAGCGCATCTGGAAGATGGCCTCGCCCGGGTAACGAGGATTCGGCGACTTCCCCGTCTTGTAATCGACCACCCGCAGCGCCCCATTGGGTGCCCGATCAACTCGATCGATGATTCCCCGAATGTGCAGGCCGGAGGGCAGAGTGGCGTTGACGAACGATTCGCGTGCCGCAGGCTGCAGGAACTGCGGGTTCTCCATCTTGAAGTAGTTTCCGATGAGGGTTCGGGCCGAACCCAACCACGAGGCGATCGCGGCGCCGTCGGCGAACAATTCGGCATCCTCGGGCTTCTTCTCCACGTGGGCGTTCCATTGGGGTTCGAGGATGTCCTGAGCGCACTGTTCGGTGCGTTCGGGGGCCGGTACATCGAACAGCTTCTCCAGCACGGAATGCACCAGAGTGCCTCGCAATGCTTCGACCGAGGGAGGTTCGGGCATGCGATCAACGCTCCGCAGCCGGAACAACAACGGGCACTGCTTGAAGTCCTTGGTTCGTGAGGGCGAAAGTGCGGCGTGGAAACTCATGGTTCAACCGTACAACCTCCCTCCGACACGAAATGCTCGCGCCAGTTTGGGGGAATCCGTTCTGGCGCGGGCGACGGCGCATTCGGCACGCACTGATCGATGTCGCGCTCGCGGTTGAGGGGAGGAGTGGAAGGGGAGTGGTGACTCCGGGCGGCGCCGTCGTCGGGCAAAGAAGGCAAAAGTCTGTCGGGGCCGTCCACTAGAATGGGCTCCCATGAGCGAGAGTACCGGTGACCGCAGGCGCGGCCCCTTCCGCGCGGGTGAGCGCGTCCAGCTGACCGACCCCAAGGGGCGCCAATACACCATTTCGTTGACCCGGAATGGATACTTCCAATCGACCCGCGGTTCCTTCAGGCATTCGGCGCTCATCGGTGCGGAGGAAGGCACGGTGCTGGAGACATCGGATGGGCGCCGGTTGCTCGCGTTGCGTCCGCTGGTGTCCGACTACGTGCTCTCGATGCCGCGTGGGGCCACGGTCGTGTATCCGAAGGACGCGGCCCAGATTGTGCATATGGCTGATGTTTTCCCGGGCGCCCGCGTGTTCGAAGCCGGAGTTGGGTCTGGGGCGTTGTCGCTCTCGCTGCTGGGGGCTGTGGGGCAGGGCGGGCATCTGCTGTCCGCCGAGCGCCGCGCCGAGTTCGCGGAGATCGCGCGGGGCAACGTCGAGTCCTGGTACGGGCCGGATCTGCCGCCATGGGATGTCGAGATCGGCGATGCCGCGGACGTACTGGAAGGCCTGGAGGCGGGTTCGCTGGACCACGTCATCCTGGACATGTTGGCTCCGTGGGAGATCATCGAATCGGCCGCGCACGCTTTGCGTTCCGGTGGTGTCATTTTGGCGTACGTGGCGACGACGACGCAGATGTCCCGCTTCGTTGAAGACTTGCGTTCTTCGGAGAGCTTTACCGAGCCGACGGCGTCCGAAACTCTCGTGCGCACGTGGCACCTGGAGGGGTTGGCCGTGCGCCCGGATCACCGGATGATTGGGCACACGGGGTTCCTCGTGGTGGCGCGGAAGCTGTCCGATGGTTCGAAGCCGTTGGTGCAGAAGCGGCGGCCAGCGAAGGCGGCGTACTCGGAGGCGCCGGCGTGGGTTGATGGTGGTAGCGGGGTTGGTGCTGGTGACTCGGGTGCTGGTGGAGTTGGCGGTTCAGGTGAGGCTGGCGGTGATGTGGGCGATGATGCGGCCGACTCCAGTCGGGTTGTCGACGAGAGTCGCTGGGCCGAGGACCTGAGCGAGCGCGCGATCTCTCCCAAGAAGCTGCGCAGGGTGCGCCGCGACGTGGCCCACCGCGCGGACGTCGAGGAGACGGGCGAATCCGCCGGCGGGCACCACGGGGACGAGGTCCGCGAGAGGATCGAGGCGGAGATCAAGGCGCGCAATGCGGGGCGCAGCGGGGCTGGGAGGCATGGGGCCAAGAATGAGGATGGCGCAGTCAACGAGGCCAACGAGATGAAATAGCTTGGCTCCAGCAGCGACACTCCATTAGGCATTCCGTCGCTTCCATAGGGATTCGGGTGCATCGAGCGGGTGAGCGACTCCCGCGAGGGCGGGCAGGTCAGAGTGGATGGTCAGCTCGTGTCTCACCGTGGTGGTTGGGACCACTTCGGCAAGTGGCGGGATGGCTGATGGTGTTTCAGGGAGCCGAGATGGTGTCACCTATCTACCGTGCCGTGCCAGGTCGGGGTTAATGCGTAAGTTCGGGGTTGTAGATGTGGATCGTGTGTACAAACCCCGACTTCGCGGTCAAGGGCCCGAGCAGTCAGGGGCGTGGGCAACGTGTGGGTGCTCGGGGAATGCCAGATCGGATCGAGCCAGGCCCCTCATATCCCCGAATATGCACTCGATGAAGAATAACTATTCGAATTCAGCCCAGGCCTGCGACTATTTGCACGCCCACCCCGAATACGAATAGTTATTCCGTCCATCGCTCCGAGAATGGGCGCAGAATACGTCGGAGTCGTCTTCTAGCATCGTGGTGACTGGGAGAAAGGAAGGCACATGTC
>RRZU010205886.1_pt1 | contig 14954 bp, 12 predicted proteins | sample 2165561 | NCBI WGS metagenome assembly RRZU01 (sample SAMN10456909, study PRJNA506462) | wastewater metagenome | isolation source: wastewater sludge | place: USA: Moscow, Idaho
CGCTTTTTTGATGGCTAGGCTGAATTAAGCTTCAGCTACCACGGTCACGCTGATTTCGACGATCACGTCGTGATGCAGCGCGATTTCAACGTTGTATTCACCGATAGCCTTGAATGGGCCGTTTGGCAAACGCACGTCAGATTTCTTCACTTCCACGCCAGAAGCCGCAATAGCTTCAGCGATGTCAGCGTTGGTTACAGCACCGAACAGACGGCCATCAACACCGGCTTTCTGAGCGATGGTCACCACTGCGCCATTCAGCTTCTCAGCACGTGCTTGTGCGTCAGCCAAAATAGCAGCTTGTTTGGCTTCCAATTCAGCACGACGTGCTTCGAAAGCTTCTAAGTTAGCGGTGGTAGCGCGTTTTGCTTTACCTTGTGGGATCAAGAAGTTACGAGCGTAACCATCTTTAACTTTAACCACATCGCCCAGTTGACCCAAGTTGGCCACTTTTTCCAGCAGAATGATTTGCATAATTCTTCGCTCCTAATCTTAGTGCTGATCGGTGTAAGGCATCAGAGCCAAGAAACGAGCGCGCTTGATAGCGGTAGACAGCTGACGCTGATAGCGAGCTTTGGTGCCGGTGATACGGGCAGGAATAATCTTGCCGTTTTCAGCGATAAAATCTTTCAGCAGGTCAACTGCTTTGTAATCGACCTGTTTGATACCTTCAGCGGTAAAGCGGCAAAATTTGCGACGCTTGAACAATTGGCGAGCCATTGTTTTCACCTTCTAAAATTCAATTCGTTGTATCGAGTTCGATGTGCTGTACATGCAGCACCAGACGCGGATTACGGCGATTTTTTGCTGCTAGGAAGCCGTAGACAGTACAAGCGACTGGCACCGAGCAACGGACTAGTTTTTCTGCGATTTCCCCTGCGGCAATCATGTCGATTTGGCAGTTGACTTGTCGCGAAAAGCCCGCTTCAGATTGCACTGATTCATGCAGCAAAACACATTCGACTAAGGGAATTCCTGCGGGGGTGTAACGCAACGCAGGCATGTCCACTAATTGGCCGTAAATCCGAACCTGATTGTCAGAGATCAAGCCTGTGGTGCTTCTTCGGCAGCGGCAGCAGGTGCGCTAGCGTCGAGCAGGTTTTTCGCTTTTTCTTCTTTCATCATTGGGGAAGGCTCAGTCACGGCCTGGTCCATTTTGATGGTCAGATGACGCAGAACGGCATCGTTGAATTTGAAAGCGTGTTCGATTTCTTCCAATGTTTCTTTGTCGCACTCGATGTTCATCAGAACATAGTGAGCTTTGTGCAGCTTCTGGATTGGGTAAGCCAGTTGACGACGGCCCCAGTCTTCCAAGCGGTGAATTTTGCCACCTTCGCGACCCAATACCATGCCTTTGTAACGCTCAACCATTGCAGGTACTTGTTCGCTTTGGTCCGGATGGACGATGAAAACGATTTCGTAATGACGCATGAGATCTCCTTTTGGATAACAGCCTTCCGCCATGCGTTTGCGGGAAGGCAAGGGTTGCGTAAAGGCGCGGACTATACGCGAAAAGCCAACATCAAACAAGAAAAAACACAAGATAATAATTGACTTAAAGTTTTAGCGTTTATTTACCTACGTTGAACAAACACAAAGATTGCTAATACAGACTAAAGGTTGTTGTGTTTTCCTCGGTTAGCAGATAATGCAGCCATAATTCCCCTGCTCGGTACCCCATCGCCATGATTGTTACCCCTCGCCCTCGCCTTTTATCGCTTGCTTGGCGCGCACTACGCGCCATTGCGGTGATATCGGTCATGGCGGTGTTGCTATTGGTGGCGGTATGGCAGGGCTATGTCTTACCACAACTGCCAAACTGGAAAACCACCCTTGCCGCGCGACTGAGTCAAGAAACGGGCTATCGGGTAGAACTTGGCGAACTCAATGCACGTTGGTTGGGTTTACATCCACAAATCGAACTCAGTCGGGTGGTGATTACGCCACCAGATGACAATGCACCCCCTTTGCTATTCAACCGGCTGACCTTGGTACCAGCGTGGTCGAGCCTATGGCAATGGCGACCTAATTTCGCCAACATCGTTTTACATCAGCCCAAAGTGGATATTCGCCGCGATCCACAGGGACAGTTGAGCATTAACGGCATCACCCTGCAACCCGACGCTGAAAGCGATGGCCAACTCGGGCGCTGGTTATTACAGCAAGATCGGTTGGAGATTCGCGAAGCGTGGCTGCATTTCCGTGATGACCGAGTAGGGTTAAGCCCCATTACCTTAAGCCACGGCAACATCACCCTACAACGTGGTTGGTTGGGCCATGAATTAAGCCTCACCGCCACCCCACCCCGCGCTTGGTTACACACCTTTCGTGCCCGTTTGCAATGGCAAGGCGAAGATCCGCAACAGTGGCAACAGTGGCAAGGAGAGATGGAGATTGAGCTGGCCGGAGCGCGTTTTGCGCCGTGGGCGGCTTATCTGAAAGACATTTTGCACCGGCAAGAAGGCGAAGCAGCGGTCAAAATGAAACTGCAATTTGCCGAAGGCCGTATCACCGAATTAGATGCTAAAACCAGCATCAGCAATGGCCTGTTGCAATTTGCTCAACCCAGCAGTGAAACCCTGAGCGTACCGAATGTCTCTGGTCATATTCGCTACCAACATCACACCCTCGGCACCATGCGCCTACAGGCTAATGACCTCAGCGCCAGCACTTCCGCCGGTAAACTGTTTGAACGCGGCAAGATCGAAGGGGAATGGCAAACCGGCCCCCGTGGGCGGGGCAAACTGGCGATGACCGGGCTGACCTTGTCAGCCTTAAAACCGATCATTCGCCAACTGCCCCTCGACGATAACCTAGCTTGGCGCAGCCTCGACCCCAGCGGTTTTATTCAACAAGCGAAAATTGAATGGCAGGGCGATATCTACCAGCCACAACGCTACCGCTTTCAAGGCACATTTAATGATCTTGGTTGGCAAGGCCAAGCCTCGCTACCCAGCGCACAAGGGCTCAGTGGTCAATTGGAGTTTTCGGAACGCGGCGGACGCATCCGGCTCAGAGGCCAACAAAACACCCAACTGCATCTGCCCGAGGTCTTTGCCCAAGCATGGTCATTACAACAGCTAGAGGGCGATCTGTCTTGGCAACGGCAGACGGCACAACACATTGCGGTGGAAGTGCATCAGCTACGTTTTGCCAACAGCGATTTAGCCGGCGAAGTCGAAGGTCGTTATGACTACCACAGCGGACGGGCAGGGGACATTCATTTAACCGGCCAACTGCACCGGCTACAAGCCTCACAAGTTGCGCGCTATCTGCCCTTGGTGTTGGATAGCGAAGTCCGTCAGTGGTTGGCACAAGCTCTGCCGAAAGGCGAAGCAAAAGCGGCGCAATTCCGTCTTATCGGTGATTTAGATCGATTTCCCTTTGCCGACGGGGGGGGTGAATTTAGCGTTGAGGGGCAAGCCGAAGGGGTGACTTTGGCCTTCGATCCCGCATGGCCAGCGATTGAAAATATCCAAGGCACGCTGTCTTTCCACAACGAGAAGCTGACCATCACCGCAAAACAGGCCTCGGTGAAGGGGGTACGGGTGCATGAAGTGAGCGCCGAGATCCCCGATTTGGCCGCTGTAGGGGGTCACTTATTTTTAAGTGGGCGCGCCCAAGGCGAGACACAAAACTTCTTCCGTTTTCTTGCTGCCAGCCCACTGAATGCCATACTAGCCTCACTCCCCAGCCGCAGCCGCGCCGAGGGGACAGGCGAACTACACCTTGCCTTGGATATCCCGTTTGCCGATGTCGAAAAAACCCAAGTCAAAGGCAGCTACCATTTTCAAGGCAATCGTTTACAACTGCTGGCCGATGTACCGCCGCTCGATCACGTCAAGGGTACACTTTGGTTTGATCAACAGGGCTTGCGAATTGATGGCATCACATTACACGCCCTCGGTGGGCAAAGTGTCTTAACGGCACAACGCCGTCGGGATGGCAAATTAGCGTTTGATGTGCAAGGAGATGTCAATATCCGTGCGGTAGGTCAACGCTATTTACCAGCATGGTTACAGCCTTTATTACAAGGGCAAACTCGCCATCACACCCAATTTATCATTCATGACGGCTTAGAAAGTCTCAGTGTCAACAGCGATTTACGCGGCATCGAAAGTCAGCTGCCCGCACCGTTGACCAAACCCCGCCTCGGTATCTTGCCGTTTAGCCTCGATTGGCAACAAACGACAACACCGTCATCAGAGGTGGCGCTACAGGTTAAAATCGCTGAGCATTTTGCCGGTCAATGGGCATTACAAGGTGAACAGATTCGCGCTAGTACGCTGCATATCGGCCACAGCGAACGCCCTGTCTTACCACGCCAAGGCAGCGTGATTGATGTCAAAAGTGATGAAGCCAGTCTCGACAGCTGGTTAGCCTTACTCGCCCCGTTGGGACAACAGGATGACCGCAGCCATTTGAGTTATCCAATCGTATTAAATCTGGAAAGCCAACGCCTCAATTGGACAGATTACCAACTGAAGCAGGTCTATGTGCAAGCCAGTAGCCAGAATGGTAAAACATGGGACGGCAAATTTCAGGCAGCAGGCCTACAAGGTGGGTTTGTCTGGTGGCAAGGACAGCCCAACCGCTTAGAGCTGCGATTGCCTGAATTAAAATTGCCCTTGGAAAAATACCGTACTTCCACCGGCCACGCCGCCGCGACCCTCGATCAACGCCCACTACAGCAGTGGCCGTTATTAGAATTGCAGGTGGGTAAGTTGCAATATCGTGGGCGACAGCTTGGGCAAATGCAGCTCTATGGCCGGCCCGGTGAGCGCGGGTGGGAGATTCAGAAACTGAGTTTGCTTAACCAAGATGGTCGCCTCGCGGCCTCCGGCTATCTACAACAAGAACCAGCCCTGACTTGGTTAGAAGTCGAAACCGATAGCAAACAACTTGGTGGGTTTATCCAACGTCTTTCTGGCAGCCAAGCCATGCGGCAAGGCCAAGGTCATTTACAGGGTCGTGTACAATGGCAGGGAAAATTAGCCGATTTTCAAACTGCAGCCTTAAATGGCACTTTGGCGTTTCGTGCCGAAAATGGGCATTTTGCTAAACTGGATCCGGGGCCCGCAAAATTATTGGGCGTGCTGAGTTTACAATCGCTATCGCGCCGCCTACGGTTAGATTTCCGTGATTTGGTTGGCGAGGGTTTTGCTTTTGATAGCGTTACCGGCAATATCAAAATTGAGAATGGTATTTTTCATAGCCAAAATGTGTTGATTCAAGCGCCAGCCGCCGAAGTAAGGTTGCAGGGCAATGTCGATTTAGTACAAGAACAACAAACCTTGCGGGTACAAGTTGAACCACGCATTGCAGAAAGTTTGGCGATTGCCACGGGCGCAGTTTTACTTAACCCCGCCATTGGCATCGCTGCATTAGCGGCACAAAAAGTGCTGCAAGATCCAGTCAGCAAGTTAATGACTTTGGAGTATCAAGTCACAGGGTCGTTACAAGAGCCCACTATTCAAGCCATCACACCACGAGACAAACCACAACCATGACAAAAAATTGGACTGCTGCCGTGATACAGATGGTATCTGGCACCGACATCCCCACCAACTTAGCCCGCGCCCGCCATTGGGTTGCCGATGCAGCGGCCCAAGGGGCACAACTGGTTGTTTTACCTGAATACTTTGCCATCATGGGGCACAGTGACAAAGATAAAGTGGCCCAGCGGGAACGCTTTGGTGAGGGCCCTATTCAAGCGGCCTTGCAGCAAATGGCTCAACAGCATCAAATTTGGTTAATCGGCGGCACCTTACCTCTGGATGCCGGCAATGACGAAAAAGTGTGGAACACCACCTTGGTGTTTAACCCAGCCGGAGAATGCTGCACCCGCTATGACAAAGTGCATTTATTTGGTTTTAGTGGTTTAGGCGAGCGTTACGCCGAGGCCGACACTATCGAGCCAGGCACAGCGCGGGTGGTTGCAGATACCCCCTTTGGCCGTTTGGGTCTGTCGGTATGCTACGACTTACGTTTCCCAGAGTTATTCCGTGGCATGGGCGAAGTCGACGCGATTATCCTACCCGCCGCCTTTACCGCCACCACCGGACAAGCACATTGGGAACCCTTATTGCGTGCCCGTGCCATTGAAAACCAATGTTATGTTTTGGCCTCAGCCCAAGGGGGTGAGCATGAGAATGGCCGTAAAACACACGGCCATAGCATGATTATCGATCCGTGGGGACGAATTCTCGGTGAGTTACCACAGGGGGAAGGCGTAGTCATAGCAGAAATCAACCCCAGCCTCACCGAATCAGTGCGGACACGCTTGCCTGCCCTTCGCCACCGTATTTTTTAATTTAGGACAACCAGACCATGACCCACCTCTTTGCCGAAGCCGAACAGCGGTTACTTGTGCCTGCTGGCTTAAATGAACAAGCCTTACAACAGGTATTTTCTCGTTTACACAGTCATGCCATTGACGATGCCGATTTATATTTCCAATTTACCCGCAGCGAAGGCTGGAGCTTGGAAGAAGGTATTGTGAAATCGGGTAGCCATAGTATTGACCAAGGCGTGGGCGTGCGGGCGATTTGTGGAGATAAAACGGCTTTTGCCTATTCAGATGATATTAGCCTGCCAGCGTTACTGGCCGCCGCCGACACCACCCGCGCCATTGCCCAAGTCGGTCAATCGCAACAAATTGGTTTAAGCCAGCGCGCCCAAGGCCATCAACTCTACGCCGGCATCGACCCCATCCCCAGCCTTGATTCTGCCGCCAAAATTGCCTTATTAGAAAAAGTAGAACAGTTGGCTCGCGCACAAGATCCACGAGTTAAACAAGTGATGGCCGGTTTAGCGGCAGAATATGATGTGGTGTATTTAGCGCGCTTAGATGGCACCCGCGCGGCAGATGTGCGCCCCTTAGTCCGTCTTTCGGTGATGGTGATTGTGGAACAAGATGGCCGCCGTGAGCAGGGCAGTGCCGGCGGCGGCGGTCGTTTTGATTTTGCTCACTTCACCGAAGCGCGTTTACTCGATTATGTGCAAAAAGCTGTTCAACAAGCTTTGATTAACCTAGAAGCGCGCCCTGCGCCTGCCGGTGCGATGACGGTGGTACTGGGGCATGGTTGGCCGGGGATTTTATTGCATGAAGCGATTGGTCATGGCTTGGAAGGCGACTTTAACCGCAAGGGCAGTTCGGCGTTCTCGGGCAAAATTGGTGAACGGGTTGCCGCCCCTGGGGTAACGGTGATTGATGATGGCACGTTAGCAGATCGGCGCGGTTCGTTGAATATCGACGATGAGGGCACCCCGACACAACGCACGGTGTTAATTGAGGACGGGATTCTCAAAGGCTATATGCAAGACCGCATGAACGCACGCTTAATGGGCATGGCCCCCACGGGTAATGGTCGCCGCGAATCGTATGCACATTTACCGATGCCACGCATGACCAACACCTACATGCTCAATGGTCAACACGATGCACAAGAGATTATTGCCTCGGTCAAAGATGGTTTATATGCCGTCAATTTTGGCGGCGGGCAAGTGGACATTACCAGCGGTAAATTTGTGTTTTCTGCCAGCGAAGCATGGCGAATTGAAAACGGCAAACTGACCTATCCAGTCAAAGGCGCCAGCTTGATTGGTAATGGCCCCGAGGTGTTGAATTATGTGTCGATGGTGGGCAATGACATGGCGCTTGACCCGGGCGTGGGCACCTGTGGCAAAGAAGGGCAGAGTGTGCCGGTGGGCGTAGGACAACCCACATTGCGCATCGATGGCGGTTTAACCGTCGGTGGCACCCACACCTAAAAAAACAATCGTTTTAATTTTGTCGGCGCTGTGTTAAAAGCGTGTTTTGCCATTATGTGATGGTCTTGTTAAGAAGCCGTTGATTCATGACTGACTCTAGCTATTCTTTTTACGCCTCGGATGCCGCACTCGAACCTGTGCGGCAAGACACTGCAACTCGCATCTTAGATGTGGCGGAGCGCTTGTTTGTTGAACACGGCTTTGAGGCCACCAGCCTGCGGATGATTACGCAACAGGCCGAGGTCAACTTGGCGGCGGTGAATTACCACTTTGGTTCTAAAGATGCCCTGTTACAACAGGCAGTCATCCGCCGCCTTGCACCGTGGAGCCAAGCCTGTGTCACCGAGTTAGACGCGCTTGAAGCGTTGGAAGAGGCGTTGACCGTAGAACGCTTGGTGATGGCTTTTATCTTGCCATCGCTGGCGATGTCACGCGATCCCAGTCGGGGTGGAGCGATTTTTGTCCGTTTGTTATCGCGGACTTTTATCGAAAACCACAAGCTACTGCGCGAAGCAATTTCGGTGCAACACAGCGAATTTGTCAGCCGTTATAGCCGCGCTTTTGCCAAAGTGTTGCCACATTTATCGGCAGATGAATTGGCATGGCGCTTACATTTCAGTTTTAGTTTGATGTTTAACGCCTTTGCCGGGAACGATGTGTTAAAGATTTTCCTCAAACGGCAAGGTGCAGTGACGGCGCGAGAACCAGAATTGGTGGCGAAACACTTGGTACCCTATGTGGTCGCAGGTCTATTAGCCCCCCCTTCTGACATCACGTTTACGTCACAGAGCCTAAGCTAATCTACAAACTGCCTTTTCTCTGTCTGTGAGGTCAATATGAGTGATACCCCACTTCCCTCTTTATTAGACTGGTCTGGCCCGCATGGTGTGTTGGCATTGCGCCTTGAAGCCGATAGCCACAGTGTCAATGCCCACGGTCGAGTGCAAGCAGGGTGGTTGATTGCACGGATGGAACAGGCGGCGGTATTGATTGCCGAACGATTGACCCTTGGTGGGGTTACCACGGTCGCCATCAACACCTGTCAATTTAACACACCACTATTTCGCGGTGATGTGTTGAGCTTATATGTAAAACGGCTGCGGGTTGGGCAGCACTCACTGACTTTGAAAGTCAGTGCCAATGTCCATCGGTTACATGAGGTGTTGCCGGTGACGGAATTGGTGTTGACGCTGGTGGCGATTGATGAACACGGCCACAGTCGCCTCATCCCCCCGCCACAGGCTTAATAACACCATTTAAAACCCCGAGAGTTTTATTGCTCGGGGTCTTAGGTGCACTGCGTCAGTCTGCAAACAGCTAATATGTTTGGATTACCTTAAACATTTTTTGCAAATAGTCCTTGTCTTCCATAAAGAGCACATGGCGATCCTCCAGTTCAGCCTTGTTGATTGAATCACCTACATTGAGTAAATCGGAGAACCTCGTTGGTGAAAGGACAAAAGCATTTAAGGCCAGAGGTACTTCACCCGCTTTAGTCTGCCCCGCCAGCGTCGATTCCAAAACCTTTACTTCTTTATGTAACCCCAGCTTAGGATGCGACAAGTCGAGATTGCGCAGTCCCTTCGGATCAACAAAGGTTAGCCATTGCTTACCAGTCGTATCATCGACTAGCCAAAGCAGGAAATCTGGATAGAAATTACCTGCTAACGCAAACCCTAGCCCTTTCTCCTGACGATCAGCGTTGCGCAATAGGTACAGGCTACGCTGGCCAATCACCTTCTTACCGTCCTGTGAATTGTAGAAGACTTCAAGGTCACGCACGAATTTAACTTCACTCAACGCATCAAACGCCAATGGGCGCAGCCTTAGCGGCACGGCATTCTTGTCCTCCAGCGACAGCAGTGGGTAGTACAGGTGCCGATCAAAGCTGATGGCAACCATGTGTGGTGCATTCCACTGGCTGGCCTCACCGATCTTGCCCTCGGCAACCAGCCTCTGCAGCACGTCCAAGCGTTGAAGATAAGCCAGGCCATCATCCGAGTCATCGATCTGGAAGTGATAAACCTTGAGCATCGACCCGTGGTCTTCATCGATGTGGATGACATCATAGAATTGGCCTTCATAGGCTGTCTTCAGCGATTTGTAAAAGCGGTCGGTATAGTCCGTCAGTAGCCGGAGCAAGATATCTTCCTGCTTGCGGATATCAGCGAAGGTCGTCACATTCAGTTCCACCGCCGGGATGAACAGCGTGTACCAATCCTGCGCACCCGCGCAGAAATCGATCAATTTCTGCTTATCCAAACGCAAGTTGCTCCAACTACTCTGCAATTTATAATTCTGCAGCGCCAGATAGATGCGGTCCCAGTTAAAAACAGGGAAGAGCATCTGATTCAGCTTACCTTTATTGCGAATCTCTTTGATGGGTACTAAATTCTTATCCTTACTGGATAGCGCTTCAACTCGTGGGTACAGGTCAAGCGTCACGTGAGGTGGCTTGATCTTGCCCTTGAACTCGGCAGGCTCCTCGTACAGATATGGAAAATGCACGCGCTTGAACCCCAGCTTCTGGTTATCCTTATAGCCATCCTTCAAGGCCAGGGTTTTGAGTTTGCAGGCAGGCAGGTTAGCCCGTGTCTCGAAGTCGAGCGTCAGCACCTCGTCACTCGGAGTGATACCCTCCTCCTTCAGATAATCCTTGAATGCCGTCATGTAACTGGCACGCACACCAAAGATGTTCAGTGTTTCCAGCTTATCAAGATAAACACCCTTGGGCCGGTCCTGCGGCAAAGTGCGCTTGAGCGAGAAGCCCTTGCCCTTGAGGCGCACCCCGCGTCCGAACAACTGGATGATCTGCGAGCCTTCACCCTGGCCCATGTTCAGCAGACCCATCGTGGACACGCGCCAACTGCTCCAGCCTTCCGTGAATTTGCGCGAGCCGATCAGCACGTTGAGGCGGCTGTCCTTGTTGTTCAGCGTGCCGAACAGCGCGCCGCCGAAGTCATCGCGTTCGGTGTCGAATGCTTCTGTTTTTTCAACGTCTTTCTCCGCCATACCGAAGAAGCCTGCATCATCACCAATGTTAATAAGGCCAAAGGGATCGGCATCGCCGACGCGCAAAGCCAGTTCTCCCTTACTGCTCTTGATGTTCACCAGTTTCAAACGCTGGCGGGCCGAGGCATTGAATACACGCACCAAAATATCGGCATAGAGCTCATCCACTCGCCCATCGAAAACCATCAGAGGTATAAAACGCTCACTGAAGATGTTGTTACCTTTGATGTCCAAAATCTGAGCTTTGTCCGCAATGAGGTCAGCGAGCCAGGTCTTGATCTGTCTATCGTTGTTCAAGAAGTAGGCAAGGAAGTTCACCACTTCCAAAATATCCGACTCTTCGCCTGACACCGTATTGCCAACAAAAACCCACAGTGGCTTCTCGATGTTGAAGTCGGTGAGTTTGTCTCGGTGTGTACTCCACAACCATAGTTGCTGGTAGTAGGCAAGCAGGCAGGCAGTGAAATACTTATGTGCATTGTCCGCCTGCTTGTAGGTTTCGCCATTCATATTCAGGATCAGCGATTCCTTGCCATAGCCATCCTCATAGAAGAACTTGTACGAGTAGTCGAATAGAATGCACTTAGCATAAATCTCGCGAGTGGCAGTGACTCGCGCACGACGTTTGTCTTCAGTGCTCAAAGCAAGCTGCGCCAGTTGACTATGATCTAACTTTTTTAGACTGGTTGTATCGAACAGCATCTTGGCACGCTTTTTCTGGATATCCTCTTCCGCCGCCGCCACGGTTAGACCCTTGGCAACCGCCTGCCCAAAGGTAGCCGAGTACTCGAAGGCAAAACCGCCACGCACCAGCGCATCGCGCCGTGCCATCCACGCACCCGCCGCCGTACCTGTACCACGATGGCCTTCGTCGACCAGCACTAGATTGTTGCCCTCGAAGGCATCCACAGCCACGGTCTTGTCGCCCATCTCATCGCCCAGCTTGTTAATGTCGATGATTTCGATGGTCCCGTGTGTGGGGCTTTGCGCCTTATTAAAGAACTGCGAGGAAACGAAGCCGGACAGATGTAACTCTTCCAAGTGCTGACGTGATAGCCCCTCGTTAGGCGTGAGCAGAATGATCTTGTCCGGAAAGTGATCACTGCGCCCTGCTTGGAAGTAATAGATGTATTGGCGGATGTTGACGTGCAGCAGCAGTGTCTTGCCGCTGCCAGTGGCATTCCAGAAAGCAATCTTGTTCAGGTCGTCCGCCTGAAAATCGCGAAATGACTCTGCATCTGTCTCGGCACGATAGCGTGCCATTTCCTCGTTCAAACCGTCGAGCAAATCCTGACGGTGGTTGAAGTACCAATCCAGATATAGCTCAGTGAACAGCAGCGAGAGGTACTGGAAGTACTTCATCTGCAATTCATGGCCTTCCAGCTTGTTGCGCTGGGCGGTGATGGCCTGCCAGTGCGCGACGACGTTCAAATCGTAGCGCAGCAGGTCGGCCTCGGGCACCTTGTTGGGATCGAACAAGCCTCGGGTCAGCTCATGGAAGAACTTGGTCTGACCGTCTTCGTCGATACCTTCGAAGCGGTCATCACCCAAGCGTATTTTGAGCGCTGCCAGCGTACCGCCTTGGAAAAATCTCAATACCCAACGATTGAGAACCAAATCCTGATGAAAACTACGCTTATTTTTGATTTGCCGTGCCATTTCAATATCCCCACATCTGCAGATGAGCAACCCAAGCATCAAACTGCGGACACTTCTGGCGTATTGCGTCAATCCCAATGGCCTCGGCGATCAATGGGCCATGCTCTGGCTTTGAATAAGTGCCTTCCGGAAAAATGCGTAGGATGCGCTTGGATGGCGCTGTCTCGGGGCTGTCATTGATATCTTCTGGACTTGGAAACGCCTGTGCCACCGCCATCAACTCAGATTTCACACTTTCGCTCCAGCCATCTTCTGCCCATTCAAAGTCTTCGGGATTGGTGAATAGCAAACCCTCGAACTCATACATCTGCACATAGGGCAGCACATAGCGCGGGTCATAACCCGTGGTGATGGCCCGCGCAGCGTTGGCAATGTCAGCTTCCAGTTGGGCCCTAGTGCGGCCTGCACGGTCTTGAAAACCGTAAAAATCCACCAACGTGGAGACGCGATCGGCCTCGCTGTAATGCAACGAAATCTTCTGGGCCAATCGATCTACGGTGACACGCCCGCCCCGATGACGGCCCGACCGGGCACTTAATACGGTGCCATAGGCACTGACACCACTGGCCCGCAGATAGGGTTCTAAACAGCGGTTGACGAATTCCACCTCAGTAGGGCCTTCACAGATGATGCACACTCGGATCATTCGATCTGCCCCACATCCAAAGACCCTTCACGCTGGACTGGTTGAGTATCACCCAACCAAGCCACACCACCTGTAGCCTGCTGCAACCAGATGTCGGACAACTGGTATTCCTCGTCCAGCCAACGCTGATAGTGCTCGCGCGGCAGATTGCGCAGCACGGTTTCACCGTTGTTAGCATTAGCCACGATGATGTTTTCCAGCTCGAAGCAGTCCACCAAATAAGGCGATTGCGTAGCAATAAAGATTTGCCGCTTTTTTGACAAGCGCTTGAACATCTCCGCTACCAGGGTGATGGCGTGCGGATGAAGGCCCAGTTCTGGTTCATCGAATAGCATCACATTCGGCAAGCGTTCCGGCGGTAGATTCAGCAGAGTCAATAGACAAAATAAGCGCAGCGAGCCGTCAGACGTGAGATGTGGGCCAAACACCTTATCACTATGCTGGCCCACCCAGCGCAAATCGACTTTCCCGTACTGGGCCTCCAGTACAAAATCCTTGAAGGTGGGCAGCACACGCTGAATCTGGCGTACCACGAGTTGGTAGCGTTTGAAATGATTTTCACGCAATGCCAGCAGCACAGCAGCCAGGTTACCACCATCAGAGCGCAGCCGTACCGCATCGGTCACATCCCAGCGTAACCGGATAGATGCCTTGTCCGACGTATCATGGAACTGGTAAACAGTACACTCTTGCAACAAATGGCAAATTCTCTTTGAATTTTGATCTTCAAGCTCAGGCAGCAGCGCTTCACGAGAAACGCCCCCCCCCAAATGTGACTTTTTGAAACTAACTGGAAAACTGGGATGACTCTCCTTAAAGTATTCTCGCCGAATAAGAACGGCATCTCCTGCCGAGAGGTGTCCTAGTTCAAATCCATAGGTCAAAAGCCAGTCCACCACTTCAATCTCAACTTCGGCTTGGATCACAGGGGTGGCTCGGCCTCCCATGAAAAACTGGTCATCGCCACCGCCATGGCGCAATACGAACTCTTGCAGGTTCTTGGCCTTGAGCATCCAGCTCAACATCTCGAAGAAGCGGATCAGGGTTGACTTACCCGCGCCGTTCGCCCCGATCAGCACGGTGAGCTGTGGCAGCTCCAGGCGCTGGATGTTCTTCAGGCTACGAAAGCCTTCGATGGTGACCGATTTGATGCGGGCGGGCTCCAGCGATTTATGCTGAATCGTTGGGGTTTCAAACTCAGCCATCACACATCCTCCACACTGAACATGCGCTCCAGAAACTCCGGTTCGATCTGGCGCAGCTTGAGCACGCGGGTGGCACCGCCTTCCTCGGCCGTCTGCGTCAGCATGGTGGGGATGTTGTGGTCACCATTGATGTAAACCACATCAAACTCCTTGTCCGCCGGGTTGATGCCCAGCTTGTCGCAGAGCTTGCTGATGCCTTCGTAGTCCAGCACATCGCAATCGCGCCACAGCACGAAGCAGCTTTCCCCGCTTGGCAGTGTGCCGGTGACGGTGACAAAACCGCGTTGCGGCTGGGCGTCGATGTGCTTGACGCGCAGGCCAATCAGGTAATTGAAGGTTTCGACCAGATCGATCTTGCGCGGCTCGGACGCGCCCGCCGAATCCACGGCCACATTCAGGGTGTAGTCGAAGGGCTTCTTGAAGTCTTCCACCGACAGCAACGAGCCACGGCTTTCCACGTCCAGCACGTAGTTGAGCAGGTAGTCGTCCTTGGCCTGCTGCGGCAGGGTGTTCAGCAGATCACCCTGCGCGGCGGAACGGCGCAGTTGCAGGTTGTTCAGGGTGTCTTCGTAGCTTTCGAGTTTTAGAACCTTGAAGCAGTGAGAAACACCAGTTTCGACAGAAACTGGCTTTCCGTCTTTCCATACGGAGGAGAATAC
>RRZU011123161.1_pt1 | contig 14950 bp, 12 predicted proteins | sample 2165561 | NCBI WGS metagenome assembly RRZU01 (sample SAMN10456909, study PRJNA506462) | wastewater metagenome | isolation source: wastewater sludge | place: USA: Moscow, Idaho
ATCGAGGATTGCATCACCAACCTGACCGAAGGCGGCGCCGATATGGTCTGGATCGAAACCGACACCCCCAATGTCGACGAGATCGCCAGCATGGTGAACGAGGTCCGCAAGGTCGTCCCCAATGCCAAGCTGACCTATAACAACTCGCCCAGCTTCAACTGGACGCTGAACCTGCGCAAACAGGTCCGCGACCAGTGGATCGCCGAAGGCAAGCTCGCGGCCTCGGATTACCCGGAAGGCAACGAGCTGATGAAGCCCGATTTCGACGATACCGATCTGGGCCGCGAGGCTGATGCCCGTCTGCAAAACTTCCAGACCGACATCTCGGCGCGGGCCGGCGTGTTCCACAACCTGATCACGCTGCCCACCTTCCACCTGACCGCCAAGTCGATGGACGAACTGTCGCGCGGCTATTTTGGCAAACAGAAGATGCTGGCCTATGTCAAAACCGTCCAGCGCGAGGAAATCCGGCGCGGCGTCGCGGCGGTCAAGCACCAGCACGAGGTCGGTTCGGATCTGGGCGACACGTTCAAGGAAATGGTCGGCGGCGAACGCGCGCTGAAAGCGGGCGGCCATGCCAACACCATGAACCAGTTCGCGGCCGAATAACGGGGTCGGGCCTCGGGCCACACCAGCCTTCGGTGGATCAGCTCATAACAGGTCCGAGGCCTGTCACGCCGCCCCCGGTCCCCCGGGGGCGGCGTTCCATTTGCATGGGCTGTCTGCTGCGCAGGATCAGGCCGGAACGCCGCCCGCGTAAAGCGCGTTCAGGCGGGCCTTGTCATCCTCGATCACCAGGGCATGCATGGCGCGGGCATGGGCCAGACGCAGCTGTCGATGGGCGGCCTGACGCGCCTCGTCGGGGCCGGTCCGGGTCAGCGCGATCAGCGCCTTCATCAGCCGAAGCATGACATCCACCTGTCCGGCCCCGTCGCGGCCGATCTGGTTGAAGGCGTCGTCATACAGATCGGCAAAGGACAGCGGCGCCACGGTGACGCGCGGATATTCGGGGGTCGCGGCGCGGGCCTTGTCCCAGCCCCGCGCCCAAAAGCTCAGCAGCCGGGTCTGACGTCCGATCACGTCGATGGCGGTCCCGGGATCGTTGACGGCGGGCGACAGCGCCCGCAGCGCCACCTCGGACATGGTGACCAGACCGAAACGCGGATCCTGATCATAGGTGCGTTCCGCATCCAGCGCGATTTCGGCACGAATTTCGTCAACCAGCGCTTGCGGCAACGCAGCCGGCGCACCGGACCCTCGCAATTGCACAAGCGGCGTGTCCTCATAGACAAAGCAGCCCGGCAGCACCAAAAGATCGATCTCGACCCCCTGCTTGCGGGCAATTCCGTCAAGCGCGGCGACATCGACATGCTGGATATAGCCGACCCGACCCGCCGGAACCGGCTGGCCCGGCGGTGGTGCATCCGGGCGCGGACGCCCGTCCATCGAGGGATGGTCGAGCCAGACGGTCATCGCCTCATGCGTGGCCTCTTCGATACGTTCCAGCGTGTCGCCGACACGGCCCAGCCGCGTCAGCTGGTCGATCCAGCGCAAAAGCGCCTGAACCACCAGCCCGATCACCGCCAGCGTCACCAGAAACAACAGCGCCCGCCCCTCGGGGCCATAGGCGCTGATGCGCAATGCGACCATGCCCACGATGCTGAACAGGAACGAGCCGACAAATGTCGCCAGCGCCGATTGCACCACCGCATCCTCGGCCAGAAGGGTCGTCGCGCGCGGCGTCCCGTTCGAGGTCGCCGACCCGTAAGCCGTCATCAGCGAGCCGATGGAAAAGGTCGTCACCGCCAGCATGCTGGAGGACAGCACCGACAGCAGGCTGTCGATCGCATCGACCGAAATATCCAGCGGCAACCCCATCGGCAAATAGCCCGCAAGCGAGGCCGCGCCCGCCGCCAGCACCCCAAGAACCGCATAAAGCACGACCCGGACCCAAAGCGTGCGCCCGATCCGCGACATCATCCAACGCAACCTCGACATGGTTCCCGCCCCGATATTGCCCATCCAATGCGGATTTGAACCACAGCCCCGGCCGGGATTGAAGCCATGGGAATGCGCGCGGGGCCGGTTCGCGGACCCGGCGGCATGCAAAGCGATTGCCTTCCCGCGAAGCCGCCAATACTGTCGCCGGCGGAAGAGAAACATCCCCGGTGGGGTGCCCGGACTTCAAATCCGGAGGGGGGCGCCTTGCGTCTTCGGTGGGTTCGACTCCCGCCTCTTCCGCCGGTTTTCGTTTCGGATCAGGTTGTTGCGCGGGGGCCGCCCTTGGCCGTGCGCAATTCCCATTCGACCTGGGTTTCGATTTGATCCAGTTGGAGGATGCCGCGATCGCGCATCCGGCAGACGCAATCGAACACCAATGCCTCGCGTTCGGCGGGGCCAAGATCGGCGTGATGGGCGGGCAGCCGGCGCTCGATCTGTTTGGCATGGCCGCGCAGGACACCGCGATACAGCGCCCGTTCCTCGTCCGGGTGCAGGCGCAGCCGGCCACGCGACGGCTCTATCCCGGAAAGCGCCTCGGGATCCGGGCGGACCAGATAGTTGCGCGACATCATGTCGGAATGCCCCAGGATCAGATCGACCAGCTCGCCCGAGCGCAGGCAGAACAGATCCCTCGCGCGTTCGGGCAGCATCGCGACGGCGCTGAAATAATCGTAAAGCGTGTTGGTTTCCCAAAAGCGGAAAAACATCGACCGCCCCGCCGCCCCCTCGATCAGGGTGAATTTGCGGAAATGCGACCAGATCGCGTCCATGGGCGCGGTGCTGCGCAACACGATCCCGGTGCCCTTTTCCCAATCTTCGGCGAAGAAACGCTTGTGAAAGGATGTCGGCCCCGTCTCGGGCAGGGTCAGATCGACCAGATAGGGCGCGCTGGCGGCGAAATTCTGTTGCGCCTCGCCCTGAAACAGACAGCGCACCGGCAGCGGCAGCACATCCAGATCGAACAACCCGGTGGCGCGGGTGCGCAGCGTGGCGTCCACGATCAGATAGGTCCGCGACGGGGATCCGTCCTGCGGCCCGGCCTTTGGCGCGAACAACAGCTCATGCAGTTGCGGCGCGATCCAGGTCGCGTCCCAGAATGGCCGGTCGGGACCACGCCGGACCGGCGCGACCTCGAATGACTGAACCGTCAGGCAGGGTTTCGGATCCATGGCTATTGCCTGCGCAATGCTTCCTGAAGAACCGGGCGCATCACGCGATAGAAATCGCTGTCCAGCGCCAGACGTTCCTGCAACGCGGCCTTGGGCATCGCGGCCAGCGTCGTCACCCCGCCATTGCGCAGGGCGGTGTTCCTTTCCATGTGGATATAGATCAAAAGCGGCTCGATGGAATCGGCATCGGGAAAACCGCGCAGGATTTCCTGGCTGTTTTGCAGTTTCCATTCCGGTTTCTCATCGGCGAATTTCAGAATATCCTCCCAGGCATAGGCCAGCCCGTCGCGGCGCCATGTCTTGGCCGAAAGAAAGCGCGTCTCGTTCCAGAGCGGGGAAAATCCCGCAGCACTTCGGCCCATGAAGCGGGCATTCACCGCATCGACCCTTTTGCCGATTTCGCCAAGCAGGGCGGCGTTGCGTTGCCATCCTTGCAGGATCAGATATTGCGCGCGATATTCCGGCCCCCGCGCCATCAGGTCATGGGGATAATCGGGCAGCGGCGGCGCCTGATCCAGAAAGGCGTTGCGCCGCGCGGCATAATCCGGCCCGGTCAGCAAGGACAGTTCCTGAATTTGCTTTTCGATCATCGGATCAACGCTCCTTTTGGTGTCGGCGCAGGCGGTGGCGGATATCAGAACCGCCCCGATCAGACAGATCAGCCGCGCCAGAGATCGAAAATTCATGGTCGCGCCCCTTCTGTTCCATATCTATGCGGAATGGTGCCACCAGCTTTTCTTTGGCGGCTTGCGCTTGCTGTTTGTTCCACAGTGAATTTCACCCTGCAACACATGGTATGTCAGGAAGCAATCGACGAAATGCGGCGTGACCGCCCTGTTGGGGGCAAAGGCCGCCTTGATCGCCTTTTCATACATGCAGATGCCGCCGATGGTCGGGCCAAAGGGTTTCGGGATCACCAGATCGATATCGCCGGGCGCATGCGTCACCACCAGCATGTTCACCGACCCCGGCGTCAGCGCGATACAGCCCGAAAGGCTTTCGGGAGCATGGCAATAAAACAGGATCGGAAGATCGATGAAATCGCTGTCTTTCAGCGAAAGCCCCGATTTCAGGGCATTTTTCTGGCTGTTAAGAATGCCCTGAATTTCATTCTGCAAGGTCAGAAAGCCTTCATTGCCAAGAATGACCGCGGCCGAGCCATATTCGTCATAGGGGACATCGCCGCCCAGAATGCGGGTATATTCCGCGATCGGACTGGTGGATCCGTCATTCGCAAGGATGCCCTGAAACAATAGCCCGCGCGGATTTTCCCGCAGGATGCTGACCGCGAGCCTTGGGCTCGCAAAGGCGATCTTGAAGCCATGCGTCCCCGAAGGATCGGGGATAAAGCTCATGAATTCATCGACATGCCCAACCATCAGCCAGCCGGTATCAAGCTTGATCGGGGATTGCAGTTCCTGTCCCTCAAGCAGAGCGCGCATACCGCTTTTCATCGGCGAATGGCCGTAGCGAACGGCCTCGCGCATGCCGGGCGTGCCATAGACGACGCGTCCAAAGGGATAGCCGGGGATCGGCGGGGAACATTCCAGATTGCCAAAGGAATTGAGGCTCGACCCCTGTTCCAGCGCGTTCGATTCGTAATAGCCGAAATCCAGACCCAGCAGCACCCGGCCGGGATATTTGCCGAACTGGTCGCTGCCGCCCCGCGTTCTGGGCGTGCGAATCACGGTCGTCAGGTCCCGATCCCCCGGCCAGTTGCTGAACCCCATTTCCATGACGTCCTGCGCCCAGCGGTCACCGTCGGCCTCGCCCGCCGGAATGACCCGTAGCTTGCCGCCGACCACCTTGCGCAATTCGCCGATAAAGCGCGAATTGTCATCGAGATATCCCTCTTTGATTTCCGCAACATAGACCGTTTCGGTGATGTCGGTGTGGTTGAAGACGATCCAGGGCGCCACGCGCACCGGCACGGTTTCGCGGTGGATCACGGTGCCGTCGGCCCCCTCGACCCGCAGGATCAGCTGGATCCGGCCGTCGAAATCCACGGTGCCGTCGCCCACCGCACGCGTCGGATAGCGCAGCGCCTCCATCCCCAGCTCGATCCGGCCGGCCTTGAAATCCGCCTCGGTGAATGCCTTTTCAGAGCCGGTCGCACTGCCGATGATTTCGGTCGAGCCGGCGCTGCGGCCATCGAAAATGCGGATATAGCCGCGATAATCCAGCGGCGTGGTCGGGACCGAAAGAATGACCCGCGCCCCCTCAAGCGGCAGGTCCGACATCTTGCGCAGGTCCAGCGGTGCGATATCGCGCAGATCGGCGCTGCTGTTGATTTTGGTGTCGCTGTTATCGGTATTGTCGCGCGCCACGGCCCCGGCCTTGCCGTCATCATTGTCATTATTGACGCTGATGATCGCGCCGCGCCCGGTCTTGCCGCCGGTCCAGATATCGCCAGCCGGGCGGTCGTCGATCACCCCGTCACGATCGGCATCGACATGAATGTGGACAATATTGCACGCCATGCATGCGGAAGAAGGAAGCGATGCCGCCGCAGACGAACCCGTCAAATCATTACCCAGCCGAAAACCCATCAACCATTCGGCCATATAAGAAGATGAATATATTATTGTATAGACGATGTGATGAGCCGCCGATGCAATCCGCGATTGCAGAACACAAAGACCACACAAAGCCGCACTGTTCCTCGCCCGGCCCGGCGGATATAGGGGGATCATGACCCAGACCCTGCCGCCCTGCCCCGAATGCCGCTCTGTCTATGTTTATCAGGTGGATTCCCTGCTGATCTGTCCGGAATGCGGGCATGAATGGGCGCCCGGCGCCGCGTCCGATTCCGGGACCGGCATTCGCGACAGCGTCGGCAACCTTCTGGCCGATGGCGACACGGTCACGGTGATCAAGGATCTCAAGCTGAAGGGCTCGTCCTCGGTCATCAAGGTCGGCACCAAGGTGCGCGGCATCCGTCTGGTCGAGGGCGATCACGACATCGACTGCAAGATCCCGGGCATTGGCCAGATCGGCCTGAAATCGCAATTCGTCAAAAAGGTCGCCGACTAGGCCGCGCCCCACCCCGCGCATGGCGCGGCGGGTGTTTCGCGGCCCGGCACAGAGGTCGGAACCGGAGGGCAAGGGGGCGCCGCCCCCTGCCCCGGACCGATCAGCGCTTGGGCGTGATCCGCCAGATGCGATCGCCCGCCTCGTCGTTTTCGCCGCGCGATTTGTTCACCGCCCAGACATTGCCCTTGCCATCGGCGCGCAGCTGGTTGGGAAAGCTGCCGGCATCCAGATTGGCGACCAGCTGGCCTTTGGTATCGACCACGGCGATGGTCCCCGAGACGCGGTTGGCGACATAGGCCAGCCGCCCGACCGGATCGAACGCCACATTGAGCGGCCCGGCGCCAACCGGGACATCATGCAGCACCTCGCCGGTTTCCGCCTTGACGATCAACAGGTTGTCCGTGGCCTGCGAGGCGACGAAGATCAGCCCCTCTTGCGGGTCATAGGCCACGCCCGAGGCCGCCTTGGCACCCGAAAGCGGGATGATGCGGACCTTGCCGCTGGTCAGATCGATCAGCGCCGCCTCGGGGGTGGTCAGGCTGACCGTGACCAGCTTGCCGCCCGCCTCGTCCAGATCCAGCGCCATCGAGGAAAAATCCTCGTTGCGGACCTGTGACGCGATCTTGATCGTGTCCAGCTGTTCCAGCGTGTCGGTGTCAAAGACCATGATCCCCGAGGTCCCGGTCGCGCTGGCATAGGCGCGGCCATTTGTCTCATCGATGACGATGTCGCGGGCATGGGGCACGGTGCCGGGTTCGAACTGTTTGATCAGCTTGAGGTCGGACTGATCATAGACCGCGACCGTGTCCTGACGGGTGTTCGACACCCAGACCCGGCCATGGGCATTGTCCACGGCGACGCCATAGAACGCATAGACGCCGCCATCGCCGCCCTTGGGCATCGCCGGGGCGGGCGCGGGCGCGACCTCGGCCAGCACTTTCAGCGTGGCGGGATCGATCCTCAACAACCGGGATTCGCGAACCGGGGGCCAGCCGACCGCGCTGGTGACAAAGACGGCATCCCCGGCCGCATTGGCGACGATCTGGTAAAGCCCCGGTGCGGCCGAGGCGCTGGTCAGATCGAATTTCTCGGCCCCCTGCAAGGGCAGATCGGGCGAAATCCGCAGCTCGACCACCTTGGCGGCGGCGGGATTTTCGGCAATCACCACAATGGGTTGCAAGCCAAGGCTCGCCTCGGCATCGATGGGCAAGGTAAAGCTGAAGCTGCCCTTGTCATCCACGGTGATCGGCGCGGGGTTCAACACGGTGGTGCCGCGCATCAAGGTCACGGTCTGGCCGGGGATCATGTCCTCGGCGGTGATGACGGCGGTGCCGCCCTGATGGATCGCGCTGCGCTCCGGTCCGCTGATGCCGACATCGCCGGCAAAGTCGATCAGCGGCCGGGTAAAGATCGTCTCGGCCATGGCGGGCACGCCAAGGGCCATAAGCGCGGCCGCCGCACATGAAGCCAGCCGGACCCGCGAAAAGGGGATCATGCTCATGAATCGTTCCTTGTTCAGGACCGCCTGGGATCATTTCAGCCGTGCCTGCCCGCACCCAAGAGAGAGAGGGACAGACCGGTGCGCGACAAGGCACGGCACTGCGGTCGTTTTCGGAATCGGCGGGCTTTGGGCTGGCTGGACCGACTAAAAGCACCGCGCGCCGGGGGGCGCAAGCCCCCAAACATGGCCTGATCGCCGCAGCCCGGGCTTGGCCTGCGGCGGGTGCGGGGTTAGACATGCGGCAATGCCGGTGCGCCCGCGCCCGGCCCCCCTTTGCACAAGGTCCCACAGATGCTGCGTATGCTAAAATTTCTGATCGGGATCGCCATCGTGCTGGCGGCGGCGGTCGTGGCCGGGCGGTTCATGTTCCCACTGCCCGATATCGCCAACCGCCCGGCCGAGACCGCCCGACCCCTTGCGACCGATACCCGGCTGGGCCAGCTGGCGACCGAGGGGATCACCGCCCATCCGGGCCTGTCGGGGGTGTCGGCGCTGGCCTCGGGCAAGGACGCACTGGCCAGCCGCCTTTCGCTGATCGAAACGGCGCAGCATTCCATCGACGCGCAATATTACATCTGGCACGACGACCTGTCGGGGATCATCCTTCTGGACGCGCTGGACCGGGCGGCAAAGCGGGGCGTGCGGGTGCGGCTGCTTCTGGACGATAACGGCGTGCCGGGGCTCGACGGCTATATGGCGGCGCTGAACGCACAGCCGAATTTCCAGATCCGGCTGTTCAACCCCTCGACCGTGCGCAGCCCCAAAATGGCGGGCTATGCGATCGATTTCATGCGCATGAACCGGCGCATGCGCAATAAGTCCGTGATCGCCGACGGCGCCGTGGCGATCATCGGCGGGCGCAATATCGGCGACGAATATTTCGCGATCGGCGACGCGTTCTATGTCGATATGGATGCGCTGGCCGTGGGCCAGATCGTGCCCCAGACCGCCGCCACCTTTGACGCCTATTGGAACAGCGCCTCGGTCTATGAGGTGGAAAACATCATCCCCGGCACGGGTGACCGCGCCGGTTTCGACCGCCGCGTGGCCGAGATTCAGGCCAGCCCCGAGGCGCAAGAGCTTATGGCCGGGCTGGAAAACGGGCTTGCGCGCTATGCCTCGGGTCAGGTGCCGCTGGAATGGACGCGGGTCCAGCTGGTCGCCGACGATCCGGTCAAGGGTCAGGGCATCGCCCGCAAGGACCAGCTTATGATCGCGCATCTGGCCGACATCCTGGGCGAGGTGGAACAGCGGCTGGATCTGGTTTCGGCCTATTTCGTGCCCGGCACGGCCGGTACGGAATATTTCACCGGACTGGCGGCGCAGGGCAAAGAGGTCTCGATCCTGACCAATGCGCTGAACACGACCGATGTGCTGTTGGTGCATTCCGGTTATACGAAATACCGCCGCGAATTGCTGAAGGCGGGGATCAAGCTCTATGAGCTGAAGCTGCGCGGCGGTGTCACGCCGGAATCGGAAACCCAGCTCAAGCCGCTGGGCCTGTCGGGGGCCAGCCTGCATGCCAAGACCTTCGCGGTGGATGACAAGCGGGTCTTTATCGGCTCGTTCAACTTTGACCCGCGCTCGGCGATGCTGAATTGCGAAATGGGGTTTCTGATCGACAGCCCCGACATGGCAAGCCGCGTCGGCCATACGTTCCGGGGACCGCTGGATCAGGTGAGCTATCGCCCCGAACTGACCGCAGACGACCGCATGATCTGGCGCGAGACCGAGGCCTCGGGCGAGGTCGTGACCTGGCAACAGGAACCCGGCGCGACACTGTTTCAGCAGGTCGCGCTGGCGGTGATCGGGATCCTGCCCATCGAATGGATGCTTTAGCCGGTCGCGGCCTCGCCGTCGCCCGCACGGATGCGGCGCAGAAAGGCGCAATAGCGCGCCTGACTGTCGATCAGATGGGCGCGCATGGCGGCGCGGGCGGCCTCGGGGTCGCCGGACAGGATGGCGGTGACGATGGCGGTGTGTTCGCTGTCCAGAAGCCTCAGGAATTCGGCCGGAAGCGGCGCGCCGTCATCGGGTGAAAACACCCGGCGCGGGATGATCGTCGGCCCGATCAGCCGCAAAAATTCGCTGAATCGCGGATTGTTCGCCGCCTCGGCAATGGCAAGGTGAAAGCGGAAATCGGCCTCGGACGAGGGCGTGCCCGCCCGCGTCAGGGCGCGCAGTTCCTCATAGGTTTCGACGATGCGCTGTTCCTGCGCGGGGGATCGGCGGCTGGCGGCATAACCGGCCGCGTCGCCTTCGACCGCCGCGCGCAGTTCCAGCATCTCGATCAGCGACGACACCCGGGCCAGGTCCAGATTGCGAAAGGCCGGCGCATCGGGCGCGGGCGGTTCTAGCACGAACACCCCCGCCCCCTGACGCGGATCGACCAGCCCGTCGGCACGCAGGGCGGCGATCGCCTCGCGGATGACGGTGCGGCTAACCCCGAATTCCTGTGTCAGCCGCGCCTCGGAGGGCAGGCGGTCGCCGGGGCGGTAATCGCCCCGCCCGATCTGGGCGCGCATCGCCTCGCGGACCCGCACGACCAGCGTCCGGCCCGGAAATCCGGGCTCGGCCGCCGCAAGCCGCGCGGGGTCCTGGGTCATTGCAGATCCGCGGGCAACAGCGCCTGCGGAAAGTTCTGATAGCTGACGGGGCGCAGGAAGCGCCGGATCGCCATGGTGCCGACCGAGGTGGCGCCGAAATTGGTGCTGGCCGGATAGGGGCCGCCATGGACCATGGCATCGCAGACCTCGACCCCGGTCGGGAAGCCGTTGACGAGCACGCGCCCCGCCTTGCGTTCCAGAACCGGCAACAGGCGCTGTGCCTGCGGCAGATCGCCCTCGTCCAGATGGATGGTCGCGGTCAGCTGTCCCTCGAACCCCAAGGCCAGCCGCTGCATGTCATCGGCGCCATCGACGCGGATCACCAGACCCAGCGGGCCGAACACCTCTTCGCCCAAGGCGTGGTCTTGCAGATAGGTGGCGGCGTCGGTTTCATAAAGGTTCGGACTGGCCTCGCGCCCGGCGCTTTCGGTCGAAAGCAGCGGCTCGACACTGTTGCGGCCCTCGAACCGGGCCTGACCGTCGCGATAGGCCTTGGCGATCCCGTCGGTCAGCATGACCTGCGGGCCGACCTGTGCCAGCGCATGCTGGGCGGCGGCGACAAAGGCGTCGCCTTCGGCGCCCTTGGCCACGACGGCGATGCCGGGATTGGTGCAGAACTGGCCCGCGCCCATGGTCAGCGAGCCGGCCCAGCCCTTGCCGATTTCGGCGCCGCGCGCGGCCACGGCATGGGGCAACAGGAACATCGGGGTGACGCTGCCCAATTCGCCGAAGAAGGGGATCGGCTCGGGGCGGGCGGCGCAGAGGTCAAAAAGCGCCCTGCCCCCGGCCAGACTGCCGGTAAAGCCGACCGCCTTGATCAGCGGATGTTGGACCAATGCGGTGCCGACATCGCGCCGCCCGCCCTGGATCAGGCTGAAGACACCGGGATGAATGCCCTGTTTCGCGATTGCGGCATGGACCGCCTCGGCCACGATTTCGCCGGTGCCGGGATGGGCGGAATGGCCCTTGACCACCACCGGGCAACCGGCGGCCAGCGCGGCGGCGGTGTCGCCCCCGGCGGTCGAGAATGCCAGCGGAAAATTCGACGCCCCGAAGACCGCGACCGGCCCGATGGGCCGTTCGATCAGCCGGATATCGGGACGCGGCAGCGGCTGGCGGTCGGGCAGTGCCGCGTCATGGCGGCGGTCCAGATAATCGCCGGCGCGGATATGGCTGGCAAAGAGCCGCAGCTGGCCGACGGTGCGACCGCGCTCACCCTGAAGCCGGGCGGGCGGCAGGCCGGTTTCCTGACTGCCGATTTCGGTGATCGCCTCGGCCCGGGCCTCGATCTCATCGGCGATGGCGTCAAGGAAGGCGGCGCGTTCCTGGCGCGTGGCATAGCCATAGGTCCAGAACGCCTGTTCGGCGGCCTGCGCCGCACGGTCCACAAGATCGACGGTGCCGATGCTGAAATCATGGGCCGGGCCATGCGCCGGCTCGGAGGTGAAGGTCGCGCCGCCGCCGACCCATTCACCGGCGATCAGATGCTTGCCATGCGGGGTGAAACTCATCCGGTATCCTTTCAGATTTGCACAAAGCGCGCGCGGGCGCGGACGGCATGCCGCCGGGCCATGGTTCACGGAGGGCAGTCAACATATCATATGAATGCTGTCAACCCGCAGGACCGGCCGCATTTTGGCGGTGGAACCGGGCCGGCCATCTGTATGATGACTTATTGACACGGCCCGGGACGCGGCGCAGGTTCGGCGGCAATCCGGGGCGAACCCGGAACACCCCAAAACAAAGAACGCCATGACCCAGCCCAGCTATCCGGTTGCCCATCCCGATCCCGGCGTCGAACGCCAGGTGCTGTCCCAGTCGCCCGAAATCATGGTGGTGTCGTTCCGGTTCCAGACCGGTGCGCGCGGCGCGCTGCACAGCCATCCGCATATCCAGTCGACCTATGTCGCGCGCGGGCGGTTCCGGTTCTTTCTGGGCGATGACAGTGTCGAGCTTGCGCCCGGCGACAGCCTGGTCATCCCCTCGGGGATGCGGCATGGCTGCGAATGCCTTGAGGCGGGCGAGCTGATCGACAATTTCACCCCGCGCCGCGACGATTTCCTTTAGCCCTCAAGCGCCCCAGCGCACCATGCGCAGCGCCCGGATCCCAAGCGCCGGGCCAAGCGCCATCACCGCAAGCGTCACCGGCCAGCCCACCGCCGCCGCCAGAACCGGCGTCAACTGCACCGTCGCGATGGTCAGCGTGAATCCCAGCGCGGTCTGCATGGCCATCAGGCTGCCCACGACCTGCGGCGGCGCGTGATCGGCGATCAGCGCCGAAAACTGGGCGCTGTCGGGAATGATCGTCGCGCCCCAGATCAACAACAGCGCCATCACCAGCCAGACCGGGCCGCCAAAAGCCAGCGCCGTGGCCAGCCCCGCCGCACCCGAAAGCCACATCGCCCCGGCCGCGATGCGCGCCTTGCCAAAGCGGTCCGCCAGCCGCCCGGCGGGCAGGCACAGCCCCGCCCCGATGGCAACCGCGCCGAACGCGGTCAGCGCGGCCAGACTTTCGGCCCGCGCGGGCGCGAGGTTGGCGGCGCCATAGCTGGTTGCGGCAATGACCCCGATCCATGACCAAAGCGCATAAAGTTCCCACATATGGCCCAGATAGCCGCCGGTGGCGGCACGGATGTGGCGGTTGGTCCACATCAGCCGGATGGCATGGAAATCAAAGCTTTGCGCCCGCACATGATAGGGACCGACCCGCAGCATCAAGGCCAGCCCCGCCCCCGCCAGCGAGGCGAGCGCCGCCACCACCACCACCGTCCGCCACGAGGCCGCGCCGAAATAGGCCGCCAGATGCGGCAGAGCCGAACCAAAGGTCAGCGCGCCGACCAGCATGCCGACCAGAAAGCCCCGATCCCGCTGTCCCCAGCCGACCATGACCTTCATGCCGACCGGATAGATGCCCGCAAAGCCCGCCCCGGTGATCAGCCGCAGCAGCACCGAACCGGGCGTGCCCGGCGGCACCACCAGCAAAAGCGCGGTGGTCACCGCATTCGCCAGCGCCGCCAGCGCCATCACCCGGCGCGGATCAAAGCGGTCGGCGATGCCCGCGACGGCAAAGCCAAAGGCACCGATCACGAACCCCGCCTGCACCGCCGACGCCAGCAGCGCCTGCATCCCCGGCCCGATGCCGCGTTCGCGCGCGATATCCATGACCGCGGCCCCGGTGGCGAACCACGGCGACATGCCAAAGATCACGGCAAGACATAAAAGGATGATGGCGCGGCGTTTTGTCATTCGCCCTAAGCCGCACGGATCGGCGCGCTTGTCCAGAGCCAGCCGCCGCCGAATTTCTGACAAATCCGTGCCTTGCAAAGGCCGGGGCCAAGAAACGGAATTGTTTCGGCACGGCATATGCGGCTAGGTTTTTTGCAACGCTTGTCATGAATCTATGCAGCACGGGCCCGCAATGACCCCGCAACATCCACAGATTCCCCAGCACACGATCGAGAACTGGCAGCGCATCGTCAATCTGATCGCGCGGCTGGCGGATGTCCCGGCCAGTCTGGTGATGCGGACGAATGCACAGGATCACGCCGTCTTTGTCGCCAGCCGGACCGAGGCCCATCCCTATGATCCCGGCCTGCGATTCGCGCTCAACGACCGGCTTTATTGTTCCAGCGTGCTGAGCGATGGCGCATTGGCGGTCGAGGACGCGGCGCGGGATCCGCGATGGGCCGATAACGACGATCTGAAATATGGGATGAGCTTTTATCTGGGCTATGCGCTGCATTGGCCCGATGGCTCGGTCTTTGGGACGATCTGCGTGCTCGACACGCATCGCAACCCCAAGGCGTTGCTGTTTCGCGAAGGGTTGCAGGAATTTTCCCGCGTCATCGAAAGCGATCTGCGCCTGTTGGTCGAGGTGGACCGGCGCGCCGCTCTTGAACGCGAATTGCAGACGACGCTGGATCAGCTGGAAAGCCGGGTGAAGCGACGCACCACCGATCTGGAGGAAGCGAATGCCGCGCTGCGCGTGCTTTTGGCGAGTATCGAGACCGCGCGCCGCGAATACGACGCCAATATCCTGCGCCAGATCAGGGGGCTTGCCATCCCGCTTATGGTAAAGCTGCGCGCGCGGCTGGGTCGGGACGCGGCATCGGCCATGTATCTGAACATGCTTGAGGACAATCTGAAATCGCTGACCGCCTCGATGTCGGGCGAACTGACCCGCGCGTTCGAGGCGCTGACCCCCGCCGAACAGGAAATCGCCCAGATGATCATGCGCGGCCAGACCACCAAGGACATCGCCCGCACGCTGTCGCGCGAAACCAGCACCATCGAATTTCACCGCAACAATATCCGCAAGAAGATGGGCCTGTGCAAAAGCGGCCGCAGCCTGCGCAGCGCCTTGCGGGCCGCGCGCTGAAAACATGGGGATTTCCCCCATGAAACCCCCGGATTCTTCCGATACCGCCGGGGTCCGGGCACGATGATACCCTTTTGGAGCTGGCATCAGACCAGGCTGAATTTTCCAACGGGGATAAGCACATGGACAAAGACGATCTGCATCTGGAACCGGTGTTCAAGGACGGCCGGCGCGACGATCTGGCACCGGGGCTTTCGCGGCGGTCATTCTTCATGGCGGCGGGGGCGGCCGGCGTCGGCGGCACGGCCGCATTGCTGGGCGC